>Ga0209705_10001336_pt1 | contig 12999 bp, 7 predicted proteins | sample PPLLaktember2015_5_FD_187262 | JGI IMG/M metagenome (GOLD analysis project Ga0209705, IMG submission 187262) | Freshwater sediment microbial communities from Prairie Pothole Lake near Jamestown, North Dakota, USA - PPLs Lake P8 Core (1) Depth... | ecosystem: Environmental > Aquatic > Freshwater... | reverse complement strand
CTCGGTGAAATCCTCTACGAACCCGGCGGACAGTTGCAGCACGCCTATTTCCCCACCACTTCGATCGTATCGTTGCACTATGTCACGGAGTCTGGCGCATCCGCCGAAACCGCGGGGGTGGGCAATGAAGGCGTGGTCGGCATTTCACTGTTCATGGGCGGAGACACCACGCCCAGCTCGGCCGTGGTGCAGACCGCGGGTCACGCTTACCGGCTGCAGACACAGTTGCTGATGGAGGAATTCGATCGCGCTGGCTTTCTGCAACGTTTGTTGCTGCGCTACACCCAGGCACTGATTACCCAGATGACCCAAACCGCAGTCTGCAATCGGCACCATTCAGTGGAACAGCAACTGTGCCGCTGGCTATTGTTGACCCTCGATCGATTGCCCTCGAATGAATTGGTCATGACGCAGGAATTGGTCGCCGGCATACTCGGTGTGCGCCGGGAAGGCATTACGGCGGCTGCCGGGAAATTGCAGCGCGCCGGTATTATCCATTACCGGCGTGGCCACATTACCGTGCTGGAGCGGTCCGGGCTGGAGACCCACGTGTGCGAGTGCTACGCCGTGGTCAAAAAGGAATTGAGCCGCCTACTGTCCGATGTGCGGTACCGCCAAGACACTACGACCCTGGCCTGATAACCGCCTCCGGCATCGGGCTCGCCCGGCCACACACGGTTACACACACCCGATTAAATGCACCATCCTGTCTGGGTGTCTGGACTGAGTATTCTGACGAATACACGCCGGGCGGCGCGTTTGCCGACCAGCACCTGCTATACAGCCTCTTCAACAGGACACTGACCCTTTGTGTTCGCCATCGCACGGAATGTGCAAGTCTGGGTGTATATCGTGGCTGAGTCCATGCGAAGCACAAACCGAGACCGCCGGATTGGCGGTATCGCCGCGGGCGTTGCTGAAATTGCGCGAACTCAATAAGAGGAAATAGCATGAAACAAAAATCGATCGTGCCGGTCCTGGGTATTATCATTTCAACATTCCTGGCAATCCTGGTACAGACGTCCGCAACGGCGCAGCAAACCGCTCCGGCCGCCAAAACAGGCGTGACGTTGCGGGCCTACGGTCCAGGCGGCCCTGCTCCGGCGATGCGCGAGGCGGCGAAGGTGTTCGCGGGCAAGAAAGGCATCAACGTGGAGATCAACGCGGGCCCCACGCCGACATGGAAGGAACAAGCGTTGAAAGATGCCGACCTGGTTTTCAGCGGCGCCGAGTACATGATGGCCGACTTCGTGCAAAAGGATCTGCCTGGGCTTATCGATACGTCCTCGATCCGCACGCTTTACCTGCGCCCCTCGGCGATTCTCGTCCGTCCTGGCAATCCGAAGGGCATCAAAAGCGTTAAGGACCTGGCCAAGCCTGGTGTGCGCATTCTTGTCGTGCAGGGCGCCGGGCAGGTGGGCATGTGGGAGGACGTGGCGGGCCGCACGGGTAACGTCAGGCTTGTCGATGGCATTCGTCGCAACATCGGTTTCCTCGCACCCAACAGCGGCGACGCCAAGAAACTCTGGGGCAGCGACACCGGTTATGATGCCTGGCTTATCTGGACCATTTGGCAGAAGGAGAATCCTGCCGCTGCCGATCTGATCAATACCGAGCCGGAGAACACGATTTATCGCTCCTGCGGTATTGCGATCGCCCAGCGTTCCGAAAGGAAGGCCCTGGCCAAGGAGTTTGCCGATTTCCTTCAGTCTGCCGAAGGTCAGAAGATCTTCGTGAAATGGGGTTGGACGGCGCCATAGACTTTTGCGGCGCCGGTGGCCGGCTATCCAGAGAATACCCCGTCGGAGAAAACGAACCTCACTTCGGCGGCGCCACGGAACCGGCGTAAAACACTGCGCATTCTCCATCAGGAAAGAGTTCCCTCCCCTTCTTGAGCAACTCAAGCGCCGGCCCGGTGAGGGACTTGAGGATGTTCGGCTGCTCCACCACCGGTTTCTGGAAGGTACCGCGGATCTTCTGGCGCACCGTGGCGCAGCCATGGGCGTCGATCACCGCCACGGTCATGTCATTGAACCGCTCGTTGACGAAATCGAGTCCTCCCCGGAGGGCGATCCGGTGCTTGTTGGTCGCCATGGCCACGTCCTGCGCCTGCGCCACGCCGCGCTCGACCTTCCAGTCGGAGACGAGCGTCCGGACCTGGCTGCGGCCTCCCGCGCCCCGAAAGACGCGCGCAAAGTCGTAACCCTTCGTAACCACCAGGCCGAAAGGCCCGGCAAAGAAGAAGGCGCCCACATCCACGAGGTTGAAGTTCTGACTGGACTCGAACCGGGAAATCTTCCGGTCAATGTCGCTGCCCTCGAGCGTGAGATGCTCGCCTCGCAAGGAGATCACGCCGTCCATGGTCTGCTTCATCTCGCGCACGGTTTTTCCCTGCACCGACAAGTCCGCGGAAAAATCCATCGGCCCTTCCGCCACCTTCTGCAGCGACAGGGCCTTGAAGAACTCCTCGATGTGGAGCTGCGACAGCACATAACGAACGTCGTAACGCGGCACGGCGCCCGAAAAGTCAGCCCGCATACTCCCCGCCCCCTGCGCATCGAAGACACGCATCGTGACCGGTTTGAGATCGAAGATCCCCTGCTTGCCGGCGATTGAGAGCTTCAAATCGGACACCGAGAAGTCATTTTTCCGGATCTTCCCGCAGGCGAGTTCTGCCGTGAAAGAAAGATTCTTCATGAAGTCCCGGCCTTCGCCACCCGAAAACCGCAGACGGTGCGCATCCAGGTTGCAGTTTACCGCCTCGAGTCCTTCGCCGGATTGTCGGTCCGCGTAGAGAAGCGTCCCGTCCAAAAGGGAAGCGCTCGCCAGATTCAGCGCGGGCAATCTTCCACCGGCCGCCTCCGCTTTCTCGAAATTGAACTTGCCGTCGCCATCCCGTTCGATGGAGAACCTCGGATGTTTCAGCGCAATCTTGCCGATCCGGATTTGCTTTCGGAGCAACGGCACAAGATCGATCCACAGCCTGACCTCTTTTGCGGAGGCGACGTCCGCTGCGCGGTTACGGAGGTGCACGTCCTCCAGGGTGACGAGCAAACCCGGGAAGAAGCCGATTGTCAGGCGGCCGCCGACTCTGACCTCCATGCCCAAGGTTTCGGAGACGGCCGCCTCCAGCCGGGGCCGGTAGGCATTGGCATCCAAAAAAAGAAGCAGGGCCACCGCGGCCAGGACGAGGAGACCAATGAACCCAGTAGCGGCGAACAGAGTGATTTTGAGTGCTTTTGACATGGTCCCGACAATAACCTCCTGGCGCTACTGCGACGGACGCAGGAAAATCCGGCATAACCGCGGAATCGTCGCCGAGTATGGCACAAAGACGTATGCCCCTGTATGCGCTAGCACTTCGTGCCCAGGCATCTCGGGCGGCGGCGAAAGTATCAAAGTCGCAACTCCGGGTTGCGCCCACGGCAGCCGCGGGTGCCGACTTTCGGCTTAACGTTCGATGGTATAGAGCAGATCCGCACCGTGTTGCTCGCCGCTTTGTGCCTCGATCTGCCAGTAACGCCCGAGCTGGTAACGCAGGCGCAATGAGTTGACCGGCTGAAACAACCCGATGCCGTAGCTCACATAGACCTGCGGCGTGAGATAGGTACCGAGCACCAGACTGGTTGCCCCCTCGGTCGTGCCCGGCTCGATGTGCGCCTCCTCGATACCGAAGGCGCGGCCGATGCGCTGGGCGAGCAACTCACCGCCGGCCAGCCCGAAGGCCAATGCCCCGCGGTACAGGAGATCGCCGTCACCGCCGCGCGCCTCCCGCGCCGGTCGGCCGAGCAACAGATAAGACAGAATATCGCTCTGATCGAGCGCCGGCTCCGAGAACAGCGTGAGCTGCGGGGCCTTGAGCGTGCCGCGCACCTCGATGCCGGCCAGAACTTCACGCACCCGCCGGCTGGCGCGCAGGTCGAGCGCCGGATCGTCGATCGGTCCGCCCGTGAAGCGCAAGGCTCCGCGATCGACGACCAGTTTCTGGCCATAGAGATCGTAGCGGCCCGACACGACGTGCAACTCGCCGCTGCCGGTCGCGGGCTGCTGCGGTTGTTGCTCGATGCGCACGTCGCCGGCAATCCAGCCGTCAAAGTCGAACCCATCGAAGCGCAATTGCTCGCCGACCTTGAGCCGGATGTCGGCCGTGACCGCCCACGGCGATCGTGGCACTTCGGGCGCACCGACCATTTGGGTATCGGCCGACACTTGCACGGCCTGGGATAAATCGCGCGGCACGAGCCGCCCGCGGGGAATATTCACCTCGCCACGGGCGCGCAACGTGCGCGTGCGCATCTCCACGTCGAGCCGCGGACTGGCCAGCAGCCAGGCCTGTTGCGTTTTCACCAGCTCGAAGTCCTCGCCCTCGAGCTTGAGCCGGGCCGACCACTCGGCCAGAGTCGGGTAGTCGAGCGTGCCTTGCAGGCGCAAGGCCCCGTCACCGGAGCGGGCCGTGCCGCTCAACTGCGCGTGGCGGCCACCGGTGCTACGCACCGACAGCGCCACGTCCCGCCACTGCACGCCGAGCACTGGGACCGTCACCGCCGCTTCGCGCAGCGCGACTTCACCCGCGACCTGTGGCGCCTTGCCGGTGCCGGCCAGCGTCAGGTCGGCGACCAGTCGGCCGCGCGGCTGATCGAGTGCCGGCAGCACCAGCGACAACGGGCGCAAATCACGAATGTCGACGTGCAGCCGGCCGTGCAATGGCAGATCGGGCGCGTTATGCGCCGGCCACGGAAAGTCATACTGCGCCTGCAGCTGTCCCGCGTCGGCCAGATCGAACGTCAGGTCGCCGATGATCCGTTCGCGTTCTACCTTGGCACTCAACTGCGCGCCGCGGTATTCGATCACAACGGGTTCGAAGGTGCCCGGGTAGTGCAGTGCCCCGGGCGACAGCGTTGCCTGAATCCGGCCGGTGGTCGCGCCCTGCGTATCGGTTGCGGCCTGTAACTCCGCGTCCAGCACCCCGGTGAGGCGCGCCGTTTCCGGCAGCAACCAGTGCAGCAGCGCGAGCGGCAATTTCCTGGCGGTGGCACTGGCCTGCCATCCGGCCGCGCGCTGCCACTGGCCCTGCGCGCAGAGCTGCGCGTCCGCGTGCAACCAGCACAGGGATCCGAGCTGCACGGCGTTGCGGCCGGCGGCAAGACTCACGGGCGCCGCGAGGTTCCAGCGTCCGAGCGCCTTGGAGTCGAGCGTGAAACGCGCCACGCGCCCGCGCCAGCCGGTCGTGGCGAGACTGCCGCTGGCGGCGACCGCCAGTTGCGACTCGGCGGCAACCAGTGCCGCCGTGATGTCGTGCTCATCCCGGCGCCCGCCCGCCTGCAGGCGCAGTCGGTTCAGTTTCAGGCCCATGATCTGCAAATCGGCGGCACGCAGTTCGAACTGCGAGTCCTGGCGATCCTGCAGATCGAGTGTGAGCGAAGCGCTGAGCTCTGCCGTGCGTGCATCAAAACGGCGCAGGTCGCGTGCTTCGAGCGTCGCCACGATCAGCGGTTGCGCGCGCGGGCCTCGCAACCGGCCGGTGGTGTGCAGCGTCCCGGCCGCGTCCGGCCACAAGCCGGCCAGTTTCGGCAGCTGGCCGCGCCACTCGGCGTTCCACCGGTCGGTGAGCGTGCCGCTCGCCACCAGTTCGCCGGCGCCGGAGCGCAGCCGGATGTGCCTGGCCTGATAGCGGCCGGGGCGCACGTCGAGGCGCACGTCGACGCCGATTTCGGTGAGTGGCGTGGCCGTCAGGAAGCCGTCGAGATCGAGCCTGTAGTCAGAAAGCGAACCACGCAGCCGCATGTGCCCCGTGCGACTCGCCAGCTGTGCCGGTCCGGTGAGCGGCCAGGTCAGAGCGCGCCAGTCGGCCGTCAGCGTCATGGGCTGCGCAACACCCGGCCGCCAATCGCCGCGGGCGCGCAGCTGCGCACTGCTGCCGGGGACCGCTACGGCGAGTTCATGCAATTGCCAGCGTGTTGCATCGGCCGCGAGGCGGACGTTGCCGGTGAGACGTCCATGCCGCGCATGCTCGGCGGAAAGTGAGCCATCCGCCGCGAGTGTCGCGCGATCGCCATGAGCCTGCAGCGCGCCGCGCAGCGTCCACGCCGGTAAGTCCGGTCGCAGGCGGGCCACTTCGAGCGCACGCACATCCAGTACCGCACTCCAGCGAAGCTGGGTCAACGGTTCGAGCACCTCGCCACGCAGGCTGCCGGTAAACGGTGCGCTGAATGCCTGGTCGACTGTCAGGCGCTGCAGATCACCCTGCAGACGACCACGCGCCGCGACCGGCAGGTCGGCGCGCGCCTGCCACGCCAGGACCGTACGAACGTCCAGCGGAAACGGCGCGCGCGCTGCGTACGTGCCGCTCAAACTGAGCGCCGCGTGGTTCGCCCTGAACGCGAGCCGTTGCAGATCGATTTTGTCGCCGTGCAGGCTGGCGTCCAGCTCGGTATGCTCGAAGGTTGCCAGGTGCGCGTCGCCGCGATAGACCGTGAGCTGCGCGACCCGGATGCCGACCAGCTCGACGCGCCATGGCAACCGCCACTCGGGAGGCGCCGTGGTCGCGCCCTTCCCCGGCGCCAGCGTGACGATCACGTGCGGGCTGTGCCACGCCGTAATCCGCGCCGTGGCGCGCAGCAACGCCAGCGGCGACCAGTCGACGGTCATCTCCTCGGCGCGCAGTTCGAATGCCTCTGCGCGGTAGTGCACACCGCGCAACGTGATCGGCCCGGCGAATCGGCCCGCCATGGTCTTGACCGACAGTTCGCCGGGAACCATGGCCGCGGCGTGCAGCAGCGCCCAGCGCATCGCGCCCTCGCTGTAGAACAGGGTCAGCACGCCGCCCGTCAGTGCCAGCAACAGGGCGATGGCGATCCACAGGCGTTTCATAGGTCGGGACCCACCACGAAATGGATGCGCCAGGGCCGATCCGGACGCGACAGCGCCGTGGCCACATCGAGCCGCACCGGACCGATCGGGGACTTCCAGCGCACTCCGACGCCGGCGCCCTCAGCAAACGGCTCGTCGGCGTCGGAATAGGCCCGGCCGATGTCGTAAAACGCCGCCACACTCCACTTCCCGACCACCGGATGCTCGATCTCAAGGCTCCCGACCGCGAGATGCTGGCCACCGATAACCTGGCCGAGATCGTTGCGCGGACCCAGGCTGTTGTACTCATAGCCGCGCACGCTCTGGTCGCCGCCCGCGTAGAAGCGCACCGTCGCCGGCAAATCCTCGAAGCGCGATACCGAGGTGGCGCCGAGGTCCGCGCGCGCAATAACCCGACCACTGCCGAGTGGATTGATGAACTTGGTATGCACGCGCGCCTGCACAAACGACACGTCCGAAGCCAGTGCTTCGGAAGCGCCGCGCACATCGAGTGTGAGCCGCCAGCCGCGCGGCGGCGCAATCGGGTCGTCGGCGGCGAGATAGGTCCATTGGCCACCCGGCATGATCAACGTGCTCGTGCCGAAGTCGTCGCCGGTGCGGAACTCCTCGTTCTGATAAGTAAGACTCCAGGTCTCACGCCAACGGCCGCGTGCGTGCGTATAGCTGGCGCCCAGGGTTCCAACCTGGCTGTCACTGGTCTGCGGGTGGTCATCGGTCCATCCGGCAAAATAGGTGATCCGGTCGGTGCGGGGGTCACCGACCGGAATAATGTAGCGCAGCCCGAGGCTCGAGCGGATCTCCGAACCGACCGCATCGGCGGCCAGCCGATCGCCGCGCGGCCTGGCCAGCCGCCGTTCCCACCCGATCTTGCCGCGTACGCCGGTGTCGGTGCCATAGCCGAGCCCGAGGGTGTACTTGTCCGGTTTGCGTGCGCTGAGCATGACGACAATCGGAATCTCGAGGTCCACCGCCTGGTCTCGTTCCGGCCGGATTTCGACCTGCTGGAAATACTGGCTGTCGGTCAACGCCGCCTGCAGCTTGATGAGCGCCGTGCTGTGGTACGGCTGACCGCGGCGGATGTCGACGTAGCGTTCGAGCAGCTCGGGCGCAAGCCCGCCGGTCTGCTCGATGCGCACCGCTCCGAAACGGTAACGGGGTCCGGTATCGTAGTGCAGGCTGATCTCGGCGCGATTCGCCGCCGCATCAATGCGCAGCGATTGTTGCGTGAAGTGCGCATCGAAGTAGCCGCGCTCGGCGGCCAGATCCTGGAGCGCGCGCTTGGTCTGTTCATAGTGTCCGTGGTGCAGCGGATCACCCGCGCGGATCAGCGGCGTATCGGCGAGGCGGCGGAATTCCGGATCGTCCGCACCGTCCCCATCGAGCGCAAGATCGACACGGGCGATGAGGACACGCGCTCCGGGGATGACACGGTAGGTTGCCAGCCAGCCGGTGCCGGACGGTTCGAGCACACCCTCGACCACGGCATGGTAGTAACCGAATGGCTGCAACGCAGCGCGGATCTCGTCCGCTGCGCGCGCATGCAGCGCGCGCACGCGCCATTCGGCAAGTTCAGCGTAAGGCTGGGGCTGGGCAATGCTCAGAAAATGGAGCACATTGCGGCGCTGTTCCGCATCCACGCCGTGCACCTTGACCTGCACCGCCGACCACTCCTGCGCCGCCGCTGCCGGAAAACCCGCGACCAGCAGGACGGCGAGCGCCAATGCGGGCAAAGACCAGCGCGCGCGGCGCTGGTCCGCACGCGGTGCGACCGCGTCGATCGACCTGGCGTGACCGCATGGCCGGTTTGGCTGTGGTTCGCGCTCGATCATGTCCATGATCGAAGCCGGCCCAGCGACCGCGCCTGAAACGGATAGCCATCGCCATCAGCGGTTGCAACCGCTGGCAGGTGCGCAGAGAACGCCGCATCGAATACGCCAAACGGCCGCATCGCGGGAGCGCGCAGCGAAGCAACTTCGCGGCCTTGTTCCATTGCCTGCGCTCAGCGCGTTGCGTCCGACTCATGTTTGCGCGGTTCGGTAGGTTGGTGGTACTTCCGCGGATCAGCGACAAAGGCCTTGCAGCAGGATGGTGAACAAAAATAATAATCCCGGCCCTGGTACTGCACCTTGTCCAAGGCCTTCGATTCGTCGACCTGCATACCGCACACCGGATCGGTTACCATGACGTGCTCCTGTGAATCGCCAGCCACGCAGAAAGAGACCGAGGCAGACGGATCACGTCGGCGACGGTCAGATATCGATGTTCTGTTCAACAGGATACGCCCTCGCGCTTTCCGGGCATTGATCAACATCAAACCCGCGCTCCCGGCAGCCTCCGACCCAAGCTGGCCTGCGTGATCCTTCGTGCCGGTCGGTAGACACCCACGGCTCGATCACGAACCTCTCGTCGGCGGCTTGAAACACAGGATCGCGAGCGGCGGCAACGTCAGGCACAGCGAATGAAAATGCCCGTGCGTGGCTACCGGTGCAGCGTCCCTGCCGCCGAGGTTGCCTTGGCCGCTGCCGCCGTAGATGCCGGCGTCGCTGTTGAGCTCCTCCGCCCAGTAACCGCCGTGCGGCACGCCGACCCGATAGTTGTGGCGCACGACGGGCGTGAAGTTGCACACCACCAGCAACATCTCGCCACTGTCCGGGTCACGGCGCAGGTAACTCACGATGCTCGCCTCCCAGTCGTGCAGGTCCACCCAGGCAAAGCCATCGATGCTGAAGTCACGCCGGTGCAGCGCCGGCTCGCTGCGGTAGAGCCGGTTCAGGTCCTGCACGAAACGGCGCACGCCCTGATGCAATGGAAATTGCAACAGATGCCAGTCGAGGCTGTCGTCATGATTCCATTCGCGCCACTGGCCGAACTCACCGCCCATGAACAGCAGTTTTTTTCCGGGATGAGTCCACTGATAACCGAACAGGGTGCGCAGGTTGGCGAACTTCTGCCAGTCGTCGCCGGGCATTTTGCCGATCAGCGAGCCTTTGCCGTGCACCACCTCGTCGTGCGAGAGCGGCAACACGAAGTTCTCGTGAAAGGCGTACCAGATGCTGAACGTGATCTGGTCGTGGCGGTATTTCCGGTAGACCGGATCGTGCGAGAAGAATCCGAGCGTGTCGTGCATCCAGCCCATGTTCCACTTCATGCCGAAACCGAGGCCGCCGACCCAGGTGGGGCGCGAAACCATCGGCCAGGCGGTGGATTCCTCGGCGATCGTCTGCACGTCCGGGTAGTCCCGATACACCGCCTCGTTCAGTTCGCGCAGGAACCGGACCGCCTCGAGATCTTCCCTGCCGCCGTATTCGTTCGGGATCCACTCGCCCGGTTGACGCGCATAATCCAGGTAGAGCATCGAGGCGACGGCGTCCACGCGCAGGCTGTCGGCGTGATAGCGGTCGAGCCAGAACAACGCGTTCGAGATCAGGATCGCGCGCACTTCGTTCCGGCCGTAGTTGAAAATGCTGGATTTCCACTCCGGGTGATAGCCCTTCTTCGGATCGGCATGCTCATATAGGTAAGTGCCGTCGAAGTACACAAGTCCGTGCTCGTCGGTGGGAAAATGCGACGGCACCCAGTCCAGAATCACGCCAATGCCGGCCTGGTGCAGCCGGTCCACGAGATGCATAAAATCCTGCGGTGCACCGAAACGCGCCGTGGGCGCGAAAAAGCCGGTGCACTGGTAACCCCAGGAGCCGTAGAACGGATGCTCCATCACCGGCATCAGTTCAACGTGCGTGAAACCCATCTCGCGCACATAATGGACGAGTGCCTGCGCATGCTCGCGGTAACTCAGGGAACGTTGGCCCTCCTCCGGGATTCGTTGCCATGAACCCAGATGCACTTCGTAGATCGAGATTGGCGCATCCAGGGCGTTGCGCGGCGCACGCCGCGCCATCCACTCGCCGTCACCCCACCCGTACTCGAGGTCCCACACGATTGAGGCCGTGCGCGGCGGCTCCTCGGTGCGCACGGCAAACGGATCGGACTTGTCCACTTCGTAGCCTTGCAGGCGCGAACGCAGCCGGTACTTGTACAAGGTACCGGCCAGGACGCCGGGCACGAAACCTTCCCAAATACCTGAATCGTCCGCGCGCTGACGCAGTGGATGACTGGCCGCGTTCCATTGGTTGAAATCGCCAACGACGGATACGCGCTCCGCGTTCGGCGCCCAGACCGCGAACAGCGTGCCGCGCGTGTCGTGTGCCGTGATCACGTGCGAACCGAGCTTGTCGTACAGGCGAAAGTGGCGGCCCTGCTTGAACAGATAGATATCGTCAGCCGTGAGCAGACTCACGGCGTGGTGGACTTTACTCTGCCGGTCGGTTCGCACCATCGTCATGCGTCTATCTCCTTCCGCTGATAAGTGCAACACCACGCTGCAGACGTTCACGTAACCCTATCAAATGAGAGCGGGCATGGCTATGAATCAGTACGCGAGAGCGATCGATTCTGTCGACATCGATCTGGCGATCAGAAAAAGGCTCACGGCTGATTCGTAAAGTCAGAGCCTGCTCTCGTGCAAATCGCTGGCGCCGGTTTGGCGCCGAGCCGGCAGTGCCGTGAATATGTCGCCCAGGACATCAGGCGGATGAAATGAAGAAGTGCTTGTCTTTACTGAAGAACTGTTTATATCATTGCACAACTGTGGCGATGTTTCGGTACGCTGCGCCGCACTGCCTGGAATCCTCCTTCAGCCAGAACAAGACGCATGCCGCGCACGAGGAAGCCGTGACCTGTCAGACCGTCATGCTGCCCGACCCCATCACGGTGCTCGATACGGCGAGTCTGGCGACCGCCATTGATCTGCTGTTCCGCCACCGTATCAAGAATCTGCCGGTGGTGGATTCGCAGGGCGTCTACCAGGGCCTGTTCGGCATTCATACGCTGATGCGGCATGTGCTGCCACGCGCCGCCACCCTCGACGAAAGCGCCCGCATCAGCGATCTCACCTTCGTGCACGACACGCTGGACAATCTCAAGGAGCGTCTGACCGGCCGGCTCGCCGAGCCTGTCCTGCGCTTCGCCGACACGGCGCTGCGCCCGGTGGCGCCGAACGAGAGTCTCGCGGAAACCCTGCTGCTCCTTTACCGCCATCGCCACAACCTGCCGGTGGTCGATCCGGCCAGTGGCCGGCTGCTCGGGCTCGTGACCTACTGGGGTATCCTCGCGCAACTCACCGGCCGGCCGGCCTGACATGCCCGAACCGGCACAGGTGTTGTTCGGTCTGGATCCGTTCTGGGCGTCGCTCGCGTTGTTCGCCGCGACCTATGCCGCCATCATCACCGAACGCCTGAACCGCGCGATCATCGCGCTGATCGGCGCGGTGCTGATGATCATGAGCGGCGTGGTCACCCAGCAGGCGGCGCTGCGCGACGGCGTGGACTTCAATACCCTGGGTCTGCTGACCGGCATGATGGTCATCGTCGCCATCACCCGCAAGTGCGGCGTGTTCCAGTATGTGGCGGTGTGGTCGGCCAAGAAAGTGAATGCCGATCCCTGGGGCATTCTGGTGATGCTGGCGCTGGTCACGGCCGTGTTCTCGGCGCTCCTCGACAATGTCACCACCGTGCTGCTGGTGGCGCCGGTGACGCTACTGATCACCGAGGAACTCAAGGTCGATCCCTATCCCTACCTGTTTACCGAAATCATCGCCTCCAACGTCGGCGGCACCGCCACGCTGATCGGCGACCCACCCAACATCATGATCGGTTCGGCCACCGGCCTGAGTTTCAATGCCTTCGTGGTCAACCTCGCGCCGGTGGTGGTGGTGATCCTCGCCGTGACCCTGGTACCGATCTATCTCCTGTGGGGTCGCAAGCTGAGCGCCAGCGCCGAAGCGCGCGCACGAGTGATGCACTTCGATGAGCGCGAAACCATCACCGATGCGCGCCTGCTCAAACAGTCGCTTTCGGTGCTGGCGCTCGTCATCCTCGGCTTCATCCTCGCCCACCCACTGCATCTCGAACCCGCGACGATTGCCATGGGCGGGGCCGCGATGCTGCTGCTGCTCGACAACTTCGCGCACCACGCCGAGCGCCAGTCCGAACAGGTGCACAAGACCTTCGGCGAGGTCGAATGGGTGACGATCTTCTTCTTCCTGGGCCTGTTCATCGTGGTGTACGGCAT
>Ga0209705_10001333_pt1 | contig 13006 bp, 6 predicted proteins | sample PPLLaktember2015_5_FD_187262 | JGI IMG/M metagenome (GOLD analysis project Ga0209705, IMG submission 187262) | Freshwater sediment microbial communities from Prairie Pothole Lake near Jamestown, North Dakota, USA - PPLs Lake P8 Core (1) Depth... | ecosystem: Environmental > Aquatic > Freshwater... | reverse complement strand
GGGGCTGGCGTATGGTGGCTTTACCTACACCAAGGATACGCATGAGGCCAAGCTGGGCCCGATCGAGCTGTCGATCAAGGACAAGGAGACGGTCAATATCCCGATCTGGGCGGGTGTCAGCGCCATCGTCATTGGCGGCGCGCTCCTGATTTTTGGGGGCAGCAAGCGCTAATTCCCGTATCCGCTACGGGCGTGCTGCACATCGCCACATGATCGCTACGCCCATTCCAACAGCCGCCACGGGGAACCCGGCATCCGCACTAGAGGCGGAGCCTATTCTCCCTGGCGCCAAGCCAGTCGAGTTCATCCCGCACACGGTGCATTTGCCGGTAGACGCGCGCGGCGCGGCGCTCGGCATCTTGGCGACGGTCGCGTTGGTCTTCGCCCTGGATTGGGCGCAGCCGTTCCTGATTACCTTATTGCTCGGCATCCTCTTTGCGTACACCCTGAATCCGCTCGTCGTGTGGCTGGAACGAATCAAGATACCGCGCGTCGTGGGCGCCAGCATCGTCATGACGGTCGCGATCTGCGCACTCGTGTTCGGCGCTTATGCCTTGCGCGGGCAGGTGCAAGGCATACTCGCGCAGTTGCCGGAAGCGGCCAACAAATTGTCGATGGGGCTCGACCAGCTGCGCAGCGGCTCGCTCAGCAACATGCAGGATGTACAGACCGCCGCGCGCACGATCGAAAAAGCCAGCAACCCTGCCGACCTGTCGGCAACGCCCAAGCCGCGCGCCACGCACGTCGTGATCGACCAACCCCGCTTCAAGCTCAGTAATTACCTTTGGGTGGGTTCCCAAGGCGTGTTCGCCTTCATGGGGCAGGCGACGATGGTGTTTTTCCTGGTGTACTTTTTCCTGCTCGGCGGCGATATGTTCAAGCGCAAGCTGGTGCGGCTCGCGGGACCGACGCTCTCGCGCAAGAAGATCACGGTGCATATCCTGGATGACATCAACGATTCCATCCAGAAATACATGTTCATGCTGCTGGTGACCAATGTCCTGCTCGGTTTGCTGACTTGGAGCGCGCTGCATTGGCTCGGCTTGGAGAACGCCGGCGCATGGGCCGTTGCCGCCGCTTTGCTGCACATCATCCCCTATGCGGGCTCTGCCCTCACCGCGGCCATGCTCGGCATGGCGGCTTTCATGCAATTCGATTCCCTTTCCATGGGGCTGTTGGCCGCGGGCGCATCGCTGGCGATCGCGACCTTCGTCGGCACCCTGATCGCCACTTGGATGACCGGAAAATTCGCCAAAATGAATACGGCGGCCGTGTTTGTCGCGCTGCTGTTCTGGGTCTGGCTGTGGGGCGTGTGGGGCATGCTGTTGGGGATTCCGATAATCGTCATCGTGAAAGTCGTGTCGCAGCATGTGGCTCAATTGCATCCCGTGGCGGAGTTGCTGGGAGAATGAACCTAGAAAAAGCAGTTCGCCACAGAGGACACAGAGGAAACCAAGGGGTAAATGTGCGGATCGAACTCACCCAACGGGTGCACGTGCGTATCTCGCAAACCCCCTTGAATCTCTGTGCTCTCTGTGATCTCTGTGGCTACATTTGCTTTGTTAGGATGAAACGAACAGGGTGCGCGCGCATGCGTCAGTCGGCTGGTCGGTGCTGATGTGGAGAATCTAGGGCTGCTGGCCCAGGAAGCCTCCGTGTTGTCCGGGGCACAGTGGTTCCTGCTCGTGGGCGGCTTGTTGCTTTTCATGGGCCTCACCTCGGCGGCGCTGAAGCGTCTGCCGATCACTTCGGCCATTGTCTATTTGGCGGTGGGATTGCTGGTCGGTCCCACCGTGCTCAATCTGTTTCACTTCAATCCGCTGCAACAATCGGCACTATTGCAAGTCCTCACCGAAGTGGCCGTGCTGATATCCCTATTTTCCGCCGGGGTCAAAATGCCGGTACCGGTCAGCCTTGCCCGCTGGCGCACGCCGATGCTGCTGGCAACGCTATCGATGGCCATCAGCGTCGGCCTGGTTGCGGCTTTCGCGTACTACTTCCTCGATCTGCCGCTGGGCGCAGGTGTCCTGCTGGGGGCGATTCTCGCGCCCACCGATCCGGTGCTGGCAACCGATGTGCAAACGCGTCACCCCGATGACCGCGATCAACTCCGTTTCACCTTGACCTGCGAGGCCGGCATGAACGACGGCAGCGCATTTCCCTTCGTGATGCTGGGCCTGGGCATGCTGGGCCTGCACGAGCTCGGCGAATTCGGGCTGCAATGGGTGCTATGGGATGTGCTGTGGGCGACCGTCGCCGGGGTCGCGATCGGCATCGCAGCGGGCGTCGTCTTGGCCCATCTCAGCTGGAAGCTGCGCGGCGCCTCGCCCAGGAGCGAGCTGATCTACGATTTTCTCGGTCTGGGGCTGATTGCGGTGGTGTATGGCCTCAGTGTCATGGCGCACGCCTGGGGATTTCTCGCCGTATTTTTTGCGGCCGTCGCCTTGCGCCAAACCGAGCTCAAATTTGCCGAAGCGGTCGCCATGCCGGCTGCGTTGCCGGCCGAGGAGGGCGCTAATGCACCTTCACTGGATGGCGCCACGCCGCCGACGGTCAGCGAAGGGGCATTGGTATTCAAGGAACATCTCGAACGGCTGTCCGAAGTGGTGCTGATTCTGCTGATCGGCGGCATGCTGTTCATCGATTCCTGGAGCTGGCGCGCCATCGCGCTGGCGCTGTTTTTATTTTTGATCGCGCGTCCGATCAGCGTCCTGCTGGTCATGTTGCGCACCCGCGCGGTCTGGCGCATGCGCGGTCTGGTGGCCTGGTTCGGCGTGCGCGGCATCGGCTCGCTGTACTACCTGATGTACGCCATCCAGCAGGGCTTGCCCGAGGCGCTGGCCTTGGAGCTGATTCAATTCACGCTCATCGTGGTGACGCTGTCCATTCTGATCCACGGCGTCAGCGTCAAGCCGCTGATGTACCGCTTCTGGCGCGATCGCCAACGGCCAGGCGAATAAGCAATGATCCTAGAAAAATCAGTTGTCCACGAAAAACAAGAAATGGGGTAAGCAGACATTTCGCCATCGGGCGAAAGCTCGCAAAATCACGAAAGTGTTCAATGGAATATCAATCTGGGGATGGCTACCCATAGGGTGAGCGGATTTTCAATCCAAGGGTGTTGATCTATTTCGTGCTTTTCGTGTTTTTTGTGGACCGACTTCTGTTTTTAGGATGATTACTTCGAAGGATGGAATCCCGCCTTATGTGCGCTAGCGCACAGCGCACCTTGGAATAAAAACATAAATTACTACAATGAGTATTCATCCTCATCGAAACCTATAGGAGAAAGCAGTCATGGAACAAACAGTCGACGAATTCAATCGGACCAAAGGCAAAGTGGTCGACGATTTCAAAACCATCGTCAACGATGCGGAAGCCCTGCTACAAGCAACGGCGCAAGTTTCCGGAGAAGGATTTGCCGCGGAGCGCGCCAAATTCGCCGAGAAGCTGAGGTACGCCAAGACCCGTTTGGCGGAGGCGGAGCATCGCGTGGTCGAAAAGGCCAAGCAGGCAGCCACCGCAACCGATCACTACGTGCACGAAAATCCCTGGACAGCCGTGGGGGTGGCGGCCGCGGTCGGCATGCTCATCGGATTCCTGGCCGCAAGGCGTTGATTGATTCCTGGAGATCGGCCCGTGGAACCTGACACCGATTCTACCCGGGCAGCGCCGGGCGGCGTGTTCGACTCGGCCAAGCATCTGCTGGCTAGCCTCATCGCGCATTTGCATAGCCGGCTGGCCCTGTTTTCAACCGAGTTCGCCGAAGAAAAGCTGCGGCTGACCACACTGCTGTACAGCGCCTTGACGGCGCTGTTTTTCTTTTTTGTGACGCTGCTGCTGGCCCTGCTGTTCGTCATCGCGGTCTATTGGGATACCCCTTACCGCCTGCATGCCATCGGCGGACTCGCGTTGTTGTTCTTGATCGGCGCCGGCGTTGCCGGGAACAGCGTGCGTGCCCAGCTTCGGTCCAGGCCGCGCTTATTCGAGGCAAGCCTGGCCGAGTTGTACAAGGATCGGCAACAGTTGGATTCGCAGCGATGAAGGAAGATGCAGACGCCTTGAGGCAGAGGCGCATCGCGCTCATCGCGCAAATCGCCGCCGAGCGCGACGCGCTCGCACAACAGGGCGCCGCGTTGCGTCCCGCCGCGCGAATGATCGATAAGGTCGGCGCGGGCATTCGCTTCATCCGGCATCATCCCGACGTATTGGTGCTGCCCATCACCATCCTGGCGCTGTGGCGTCCGCGACGCTTGCTGTCGTTCGCGCTGCGTGGTTATGGCGTATGGCGGCTGGTGCAGTTGGGACGGCAGCGGCTTAGGCGCTGACGCGCGCAATGCATCACATAACCCCTTGAGGAGACTCCCCTGATGAATATCAGCATCCGACAAATTATTGCCGTGACGGTCAGCGTTGCCGTTGTGCTGTTTCTGCTGTTTGAAGCCGGCGCAATGACCGCGACGAACGTCAGCGGCGATATGGCAATCAGCAATGTCCTAAGTGAAAGCCGCTGGATCTGGGTTATTCCGACATTAATGATTTTTGGACTGGGTTTTTTGCTTGCCTGGTTATTGCTCGTCGAAGATAAAGCGTCGTAGGCGATGCATTTTTTCTGCCGGATGAATCCTGCGTAGCCCGGCGAACGTATTGATCAAGCTGAAAGTAAGCCCGGTCAAGCTTCCAATATCCTGACGCAATGCACCGGCAGCCGATTACTTTCAAGACCGACAGGCTGCTCGGCCCTGCCTGCAACCGGCCAGCCTGGACGGAAATACGCCTCTAAATGAAAACCAGCGAGATTCGTTTCTTCCATTATTTGCACCAATTGCGGTCGCACTTGCGCGACGGCGACATCCCCCTCAAGCACGTCTTCGACGAGCCGCCGCTGCGCTCGGAATTGTTCAGCGCCGATCAGATGGAGCAGCATGGCAAGCGGCTCGCGGCCATGCACCGGTTGACGCTGGAGCGTCCGCAGGATCAGCTGTTGTCGCGCTTGGCGGCGAATGAAGCGGTCTTGCTCGGCGTCTGCGGCCGGCTGACGGCGGCCTTAAAGGCGAATCAGCAGATTACGCCCGCCAGCGAATGGCTGCTCGATAACTTCTATTTGATCGAAGAACAGATCCGTACCGCCAAGCGCCACTTCCCCAAGGGCTATAGCCGGGAATTGCCGCGCTTGTCGCATGGCCCTTCGGCTGATTTGCCGCGTGTGTACGATATCGCGCTGGAGATCATTTCGCACGGCGATGGGCGGGTAGATCCGGAAAGCCTGAGCCGTTTCGTCGCGGCCTATCAGACGGTCAGCGTGCTCAAATTGGGCGAGCTATGGGCCATTCCCATCATGCTGCGGCTGGCCTTGATCGAGAATCTGCGGCGCGTGGCCATCCGTATCGCCGCCGGCCGCGTGGATCGCGACCTTGCGACCGCGTGGGCCGAGCAGATGATGGCGGTGGCGGAGAAAGATCCGAAAAGCCTGGTGCTGGTGATCGCGGACATGGCGCGCTCGCAGCCGCCGATGTCGACTCCTTTTGTCTCGGAATTTGTGCGCCGCTTGCAAGGCCATAGTCTCGCCTTGGCTTTGCCGCTTACCTGGATCGAGCAAGTGCTGGCCGAGTCGAGTCTGACCATCGAGCAGTTGGTGCAATCGGGAAACCAGCAGCAGGCCGCCGATCAGGTATCCATCAGCAACAGCATCGGCAGCCTGCGCGCCCTGGGCGTGATGGATTGGCGCGAGTTCGTCGAGAGCATGAGCATCGTCGAGCATACCTTGCGCGAGGATCCGGCCGGCGCCTACGCCGGGATGGATTTCGCCACCCGCGACCGTTATCGTCACGCGATCGAGAAGCTGGCGAAAGCCAGCCCCTTGTCCGAAGCCGAAGTGGCGCGCAGCGCGATCCAGCTCGCGCAGAAGGCCCAAACGGCGCAGCCGGTCCAGGCGGCGCAGCCAGTCCAAGCGGCGCAGCCAGTTCAGACAAGTAGCGGCGCGCGCGCGGCGCATGTCGGCTTCTATCTGATCGATCAGGGCTTGCACGTGCTCGAAACCCAGGCGCAGGTGCGCTTTTCCCTGGCGGAATCGCTCGCGAGAATCGGCGCGCGACGCCCATTGGGCTGGTATCTCGGCGCGATCGCGCTGCTCACGCTTTTGTTCAGCGCGGGCCTGTTGACGATGACCCACGGCGTATCCGGCGCGGTGTGGGTGGCGATCGCTGTGCTCGCGCTGCTGTCCACCAGCCAGTTGGCGCTGGCCTTGGTGAATTGGCTGGTGACCTTACTGGTACGCCCGCAGCCACTGCCGCGCATGGATTTTTCCGCCGGCATTCCAGAGCACTCGCGCACACTGGTGATTGTACCGACCATGCTCAGCGGCGCGGATGACATCGACGATCTGGCCGAGGCGCTGGAAGTGCGATTCCTGGCGAATCGGGACGCCAATCTGTATTTCGGCCTGTTGACCGACTTTCGCGACGCGCAAGCGGAAACGCTCGCCGCGGACGAGCCGCTGCTGCAACAGGCGGCGGCGCGCATTGCGGCGCTGAATGCAAAATACCGCGTGGCGGGCCAGGACATTTTTTTCCTGTTCCACCGCCCGCGCCGCTGGAATCCGCAAGAGCGGCTGTGGATGGGTTACGAGCGTAAGCGCGGCAAGCTGTCGGATTTGAATGCGCTCCTGCGCGGCCATGCCGGCGAGCGTTTCTCCTGCATTGTCGGCGATATGACTGGCCTCGCGAATATCCAGTACGTCATCACCTTGGACACGGATACGCAGTTGCCGCGTGACGTCGCGCGGCAGTTCGTGGGCGCCATGGGGCACCCGCTCAATCGTGCGCACTACGATGCGGCGCGGCAACGGGTCAGCGCGGGCTACGGCATTCTACAGCCGCGGGTGAGCGTGAGCCTGGAAGGCGCCAACCGTTCGCGCTATGCGAAATTGCATGGCTTCGATTCCGGCATCGACCCCTATACCCGCGCCATCTCCGACATCTACCAGGACCTGTTCAGCGAGGGCTCGTTCATCGGCAAGGGCATCTATGCGGTGGATACCTTCGAGCAGGCCTTGAACGAGCGCTTTCCCGAAAACCGGATTCTCAGCCACGATTTGCTGGAAGGGTGTTATGCGCGCGCCGGCCTGTTGAGCGATGTGCATTTGTACGAGGATTATCCCGCGCACTACAGCGCCGACGTGAGCCGACGCCAGCGCTGGATACGCGGCGATTGGCAGTTGCTGGGGTGGCTGTTGCCGCGCGTGCCCGGTTCCCCCAATGGCCGCCGGCAGAAAAATCCGCTGTCCTGGCTGTCACAATGGAAACTCTTCGACAACTTGCGGCGCAGTCTGGTGCCCCTGGGCATGACGCTGCTGTTGCTGCTGGGTTGGACCGTGCTGGCATCGCCCGTGTTTTGGACCGGTGCGGTGCTCGGCATCATCCTGATCCCGTCCTTGATTGCCTCGATCCTGGATTTAGTGCACAAACCGCGCGAGGTGCTGTACCGGCAGCATTTTGCCGCCGCACGCGATGCCGCCGTGCAACGCCTGGCGCAAGCCGCCTTTCATCTGGCCTGCCTGCCGCATGAGGCCTACTACAGTCTGGATGCGATCCTGCGCACGCTGGGGCGCATGTGGTTCACGCACCATCGGCTGCTCGAGTGGAACCCTTCGGGCGAAGCGGCGCGCAACAGTCGCACCGACCTGGCCGGCTCGCTGCGCGCGATGTGGATCGCGCCGCTGATCGCCGTTGCCGCCACGCTCTATCTTCTGCTATTCAAGCCCGCGGTGCTCGCCGTGGCCGCGCCCATCCTCTTGCTGTGGCTGGCTTCACCGGCGATTGCGTGGTGGATCAGCCAACCGCTCGCGCGCCGCGAAGCGCGGCTGACGCTCACCCAGCTCACTTTCCTGCGCAAGCTTTCGCGCAAGACCTGGGCCTTCTTCGAATCTTTTGTCGGCCCGGAAGACCATTGGCTGCCGCCGGACAACTATCAGGAGTATCGCGGCGCGGCGGTGGCGCACCGCACCTCGCCGACCAATATCGGCATGGCGCTACTCGCCAATTTGGCCGCCTACGATTTCGGCTACATTCCGGCCGGTCAACTCATTGCGCGCAGCGCCAACACCCTGCGCACCCTGGAGGGCATGGAACGCTACCGCGGCCACTTCTACAACTGGTACGACACCCTATCCCTGAAACCGCTGCACCCGAAATATGTCTCGACGGTGGACAGCGGCAACCTCGCGGGCCATCTGCTGACCTTGCGGCCGGGCCTGCAAGCGCTGCCCGATGCCCCGATCCTGGGCGCGCGCTGGCTGGACGGCCTCCAGGACACGCTGGGCATTTTGCTGGAGGCCAGCGCGCCGTCGGCTGCGCTCGCGCAATTGCAGGCGGATTTCGAAGCGGCCGGGGTTTCCCGGCCCAGCACGCTGACGCAAGCTTGGCAGTGCCTGGGCCGGCTGACGAGCAGCGCGGCGAAGTTTGCCTACAATCTCGATACTGCCGCCATGGCGGCGCAAAAGAGCGCTGAAATGTACATCGATGTCGATGACGATTCCACGCACCACCCGACCCTGGATCATGCCAGCGCGGTGCGCTCCGAGACGGCATCCGAGAGCGATGCGAATTGGTGGGCGCGTGCGCTGGTGCGGCAATGCCAGAACGCGCTGGATGAGTTGACGTTTCTCGCGCCGTGGCTGTTGCTGCCGGCCGCACCCGTCGGACTCGGCGACTATCCGGGTGGCGGCGCCATCCCCACGCTGCGCGAATTGGCCAGTCTCGAAGCGGCGGCGCTAGCGGTCGCCGAGCCGGCGCAGGGCAGTGCGGAACGTCAATGGCTGCATGATTACAGGCGCAGCATTGCGACCGCCGGCTATCGCGCCACGGAGCGCATCGCCGAAATCGAGCGGCTGGCCTTGCAGGCCGGCGCATTCGCGTGCATGGAGTATGGCTTCCTGTACGACAAGGCCTCGCGCCTGTTGGCGATCGGCTTCAACGTGGATGAGTTGCGGCGCGACGCGAGCTACTACGACCTGCTGGCGTCCGAAGCGCGGCTGATCAACTTCGTCTCGATTGCGCAGGGACAGGTGCCGCAGGAGAGCTGGTTTGCCCTGGGACGGCTGCTCACCAGCGCCGGCGGCAAGCCGATTCTGTTGTCGTGGAGCGGCTCGATGTTCGAGTACCTGATGCCGCTGCTGGTGATGCCGACTTTCGAAAACACGCTGCTCGATCAGACCTATCAGGCGGCGGTGGAGCGGCAGATCGAGTATGGGCGGCAGCGCGGCGTGCCGTGGGGCATGTCGGAATCCGGCTACAACCTGGTCGATGTCCATCTCAATTACCAGTACCGCGCCTTTGGCGTGCCCGGCCTGGGGCTCAAGCGCGGGCTTGCCGATGACCTGGTGATTGCGCCCTACGCCTCGGTGCTGGCCCTGATGGTGGCGCCCGAGGCGGCATGTCTGAATCTGCAGCGACTCGCGCAGGCAGGTCTGGCTGGAAAATTCGGCATGTATGAAGCCATCGATTACACCCCGTCGCGGCAGCGCCGCGGGGAATCGAGCACCGTGGTGCGCTCCTACATGGCGCATCACCAGGGCATGAGCCTGCTCTCGCTGGCCTATCTGCTGCTGGGCCGTCCGATGCAGCAGCGCTTCGCAGCGGATCCGCTGTTCCAGGCGACCGCGCTGCTGCTGCAGGAGCGCATTCCCCGGGCCACGGCCTTGTTTCCGCACACCGCCCAATTCTCCGACATTCGGCCGGCATCGGCTGTCGCGGGAGCGCCGATACGCTTCTTCAACAGCCCCGACACGCCGACGCCGGAAGTGCAGTTGCTGTCCAACGGCCGCTACCACGTGATGGTCACCAACGCCGGCGGCGGCTATAGCCGCTGGAAGGATCTCGCCGTCACGCGCTGGCGTGAAGACACGACCTGCGACCCCTGGGGCACGTTCTGCTATCTGCACGACGTGAGCAGCGGCGAAACCTGGTCGACCGCGTATCAGCCGACGCAGAAAAAACCACGGCATTATGAAGCGATCTTTTCCGAGGGACGCGCCGAGTTTCGCCGTCGCGATGCCGTGGGCGATGGCGATTTCGAGACGCATACCGAAATCGTGGTGTCGCCGGAAGACGATATCGAACTGCGCCGCGTCCACCTCACCAACCGCACCCGCACCCGCCGCAGCGTCACGGTGACGAGTTACGCCGAAGTCGTGCTGGCCGTGCCCATCGCGGACGCGCTGCACCCGGCCTTCAGCAATCTGTTCGTGCAGACCGAGATCATCGCGCAACGCCAGGCGATTCTCTGCACGCGCCGGCCGCGCTCGCGCACCGAGCTCGTGCCGTGGATGTTGCACCTGATGGCGGTATACGGGGCGGACATCGAGACGGTCAGCTACGAGACGGATCGCATGCAATTCATCGGCCGCGGCCGTACCGCCGCCGACCCGCAAGCCTTAAGCAGTGCGCCTGCGCCGCTTTCCGGCAGCCAGGGCTCGGTGCTGGATCCGATTGTCGCCATCCGCTATAACATCACGCTCGATCCGGAACAAACCGCCATCATCGACATGGTGAGCGGCATGGGTGAAACCCGCGACGCGGTGATGGGCCTGGTCGAAAAATATCATGATCGACGCCTGGCGGATCGCGTGTTCGAGATGGCGTGGACGCACGCCCAAGTGGTGTTGCGCCAGATCAATGCCAGCGAGGCCGATGCGCAACTCTACGGCCGCCTCGCCAATGCCGTGGTCTATGCCAATGCCGCGCTGCGCGCCGACGCCGGCATTCTGATGCAGAATCGCCGTGGCCAATCCGGCCTATGGGGCTATGCCATTTCCGGCGACTTGCCCATCGTGCTGTTGCAGATTGGCGACGCGGCCAATATCGAACTGGTGCGGCAACTGGTGCAGGCGCATGCCTACTGGCGCTTGAAGGGGCTGGTGGTGGATCTCGTGATCTGGAACGAAGACCGCGCCGGTTACCGGCAACTGCTCCAGGATCAAATTATCGGCTTGATTGCCGCAGGGGTCGAAGCGCATGTGATCGACCGGCCCGGCGGCATTTTCGTGCGTTCGGCGGAACAGATATCGAATGAAGACCGCATTCTGTTCCAATCGGTCGCGCGCGCCATTCTCAGCGACAGCCGCGGCACCTTGGCGGAACAGCTCAATCGCCGCAGCCTGCGCGAAGTGCGGGTGCCGCGCTTGCAGCCGACCCGCAACCACCGCGTCGATCCGCCGACAGAACTTGCCGTGCGGCGCGACCTCATCCTGCACAACGGCCTGGGCGGCTTCACGCCGGACGGGCACGAGTACGTCATCACCACCACGGCCGCGCAAGTGACGCCGGCGCCGTGGGTGAATGTGCTGGCGAACGCGCATTTCGGCACGGTCGTTTCCGAGAATGGCCAGTCCTATACCTGGAGCGAGAACGCGCATGAGTTCCGGCTCACGCCCTGGCACAACGATCCGGTGTCGGATGCGAGCGGCGAAGCGTTCTATCTGCGCGACGAAGAGAGCGGTCATTTCTGGTCGCCCACGCCGCTGCCCAGCCGCGGCGCGAATCCTTATATCAGCCGCCACGGCTTCGGCTACAGCGTGTTCGAATACAGCGAAGGCGGCATCAGCTCCGAGCTATGGGTATACGTGGCCCTGGATGCGGCGGTCAAGTTCTCGGTGCTGAAAGTGCGCAATCATTCAGGCCGGCTGCGCCAGTTGTCCGCGACCGGCTATGTGGAATGGGTGCTGGGCGATTTGCGGCCGAAATCGACCATGCACGTGACCACCGAAGTGGATGCCGACAGCGGCGCGCTGTTGGCGCGCAACCCTTACAACACGGAATTCGCCGACCGCATTGCCTTCTTCGATGTGGATGACGCCGGCCGCACGATCAGCTGCGACCGCGCGGAGTTCATCGGCCGCAACGGCTCGCTCAACAATCCGGCGGCGATGGCGCGCGCGCGGCTATCCGGCAAGGTGGGGGCGGGGCTGGATCCCTGCGCCGCGATCCAGGTGGGCTTCGATTTGGCCGACGGGCAGGAACGCGAGATCGTGTTCCGCCTGGGCCAGGCCGGCAGGCGCGGCGCCGATGAGGCACGCAAGCTGGTGCGCCGCTGGCGCGGATCGCTTACCGCGCACGCGGCGCTCGACGCGGTGCACCAATACTGGAACCGCACCCTGGGCGCGGTGCAAGTGGAATCGCCCGACGCCTCGCTCAATGTGCTGGTCAACGGCTGGCTCGTGTACCAGACGCTGGCCTGCCGGCTGTGGGCGCGCAGCGGCTATTATCAATCGGGCGGCGCCTTCGGTTTCCGCGACCAGTTGCAGGACGTGATGGCGCTGATTCACGCCGAGCCGCAACGCGTGCGCGAGCAGTTGCTGCTGGCCGCGGCGCATCAGTTTGTCGAAGGCGATGTGCAGCACTGGTGGCATCCGCCGACCAACCGCGGCGTGCGCACGCATTGCTCCGACGATTATCTGTGGCTGCCGCTGGCGGTGTGCCGCTATGTGCAGTGCACCGGCGATACCGGGGTGCTGGATGAAGCCAGCACCTTCCTCGAAGGTCGCGCCGTCGGCCCCGAGGAAGACTCGTATTACGACCTGCCAGGGCACTCCAGCGAGAGCGCCAGCCTGTACCAGCACTGTGTGCGCGCCATCCGCCATGGTCTGAATTTTGGCGAGCATGGCCTGCCGCTGATCGGTTCCGGCGACTGGAACGACGGCATGAACCTGGTGGGCCTGCACGGCAAGGGCGAAAGCGTCTGGCTCGGATTTTTCTTGTATGAAGTGCTTACGCGCTTTACCGAATTGGCTCAGCGCATGGGCGACGCGGCCTTTGCCGGGCAATGTCGCAGCGAGGCCGCGCAATTGCGCCTGCGCATCGAGGCCAATGCCTGGGATGGCGCGTGGTACCGCCGCGCTTACTTCGACGACGGCAGCCCGCTGGGCTCGGCCGACAACATCGAGTGCCAGATCGACTCCATTTCGCAAAGCTGGTCGGTGCTCTCCGGCGCCGGCGATGCCGCGCGTGCG
>Ga0209705_10001329_pt1 | contig 13020 bp, 15 predicted proteins | sample PPLLaktember2015_5_FD_187262 | JGI IMG/M metagenome (GOLD analysis project Ga0209705, IMG submission 187262) | Freshwater sediment microbial communities from Prairie Pothole Lake near Jamestown, North Dakota, USA - PPLs Lake P8 Core (1) Depth... | ecosystem: Environmental > Aquatic > Freshwater... | reverse complement strand
CAACCGGCGATCAGGGTCTTGAGCATGGTTCGATGGGCGTAGTCGTCATCCACAACGAGTATTCTGTTTAATGTCTTCATGATCAATGCTCAGCTCCTGCAATCACTCCCCGATGGGCAGAAGGATCGTAAAGGTCGTGCCCTTCCCCGGCTCACTCTCCAGGCGGATCTCGCCGCCGTGGGCCTCCACGATCCGGTGCACGATGGCTAGGCCCAGCCCCGTTCCCGAGGGTTTCGTCGTGAAGTACGGGTCGAAGACCTTCCCGAGATCCTCCTTGGGGATTCCCGCGCCCGTGTCGGTTACGGCAACCCGCAGGGTTCCCTCGTCATGGCGGGCAACGCCCACAGAGAGGCTGCCCCCCCTGTCCATGGCGGCCAGGGCATTGAGGAAGAGGTTGAGGAACACCTGGGTCATCCGGTCGGGATCGATGCAGGCTCCCGGAAGGCCGGAAGGCAGATCTGCCCTTGTCGTGATCTCCTTGTCGCGGGTCTGTCCCTCGACCGTGCGCAGGGCGTGCTGCGCCAGTCCCGCCAGGTCCGTCTCTTTCTTTTTTAATGCCATGGGGCGGGAAAATTCCAGAAGCTCGGTGATGACCCGGTTGAGTCGTTCCACCTCCTGGATCATGATGTCGGCCATCTTCACGTCGTCGGGCACGTCCCCGTAACGCTGGCGGAAATAGGTGGCAAAGCCCTTGAGCGAACTCAGCGGGTTGCGGATCTCGTGGGCCACCCCCGCGGCAAGGCTCCCGACGGCGGCCATCCGCTGACTGCGCTCCACCTCCTTGCGCAGATGCTGCAGCTCCGAGAGATCGCGCAACAGGGCGATACGGCCGACGAGCGACCCTTCATCGTCTTTCAGAACCGCCGCGATCACTTCCAGGGGGACCGTGCGGCCCTCGCCGACCGTGCACTCGAACTCTCTCTCCACGATCGGCCGCTCCTGTCCCAACTCCCTCAGCATGGCCTGGCAGGCCGGGGGAAGAATCTCCGGCGAGGGTCTGCCGATCACCTCCGCCGAGGTGCGGCCAAGAAGTCTCTCCGCCGTGTCATTGAACACCATGATCCGTTCGTCCGAGTCTACGGCCACGATCCCCACGGGCATATGCTCCACGAGGCTGTCCGAGAGGGCCTTCACCCGTGAGAGAGAAGCCCGGGCGGAACGGTACCCCAGGGCCAGCAAAAGGGAGACGATGCCGGCAACGCCGATGAGTACGAGCACCGAGGCCGTAATGATCGTGTTCCGCCTGTCCTGCTCATGGGCTGCCTGGACAGGTGCCATGCTCAGGCCTACGAAGATTACGTAGGTCGCTCCCCGGGCCTGACCGTTGAATCCCCCATAGGGTTCTTCCCGGGGGGCAAACCGGCGATAGACCTCGAAGGTATCCGGGTCCTCGGCGCCGGCGACGATTCTCCACTCGGCGTTACCCTGCCGCGAAAGGGCGGCAAGATCGAGATCCGTCCCGTAGGTATCCCCGACCATGCCCGGATCGCTGTCGGCGACGATCCGCCCCTCCGTGTCGGTGATTACGAAGTAGTCCACGCCGGGCTGCTGAGCCGTCTCGATGAGCAGTTTCTGCAGTTGAAAGCTCCCCCAGGCCATCCCTTCGCCGGCCCTCGCACCCGCCTCGAAGGAACGGATCAGGGCCTCCCCCTTTTCCAGAAGAAGCCTTGTGCTCATTTCCATGTGGCGGTTCACATTTTCCCAGGTGAAGAATGCGAAAAGAGGGACCAGCACCGCCACGGCCCCCAGGATGACCCAGGGAGGAACCAATAGCCATATCTTGCTCTTGCCGGATTCTTTCATTTTATTTTTCCCGATACCCGGATCCCGCAGAAAGTGAATACTTTCTGCTCACATGTATACATCATCTGGATACTTACTATCCAGATTTTTTGCGAAACCGGACCAGTCAGATGAGCCACAAATCACAATAAGCACACAGTTTCATATACTTACAAATCATTTTTTCCGCTGGCACGTTCGTTGCCCTATGGTCTATGCAAGAAAACAACTCCAAAGGAGAGTGAAACCATGAAAAAGGTGATGATTGTACTGACAGCCCTTTTATTTGTAACGGCCTTCGTGATGCCGGCCGATGCCATGCGCGGCGGCGGGAAAGGCCACGGACACGGCTTCTGCAACGGAAACGACCTCTCCGGCGTGCAGGGCCTGAACCTGACGGCAGAGCAGAAAACGAAGATCACGGACCTCCGAACCGCCCACCTGAAGGATGTGAAGCCCCTCCAGGACAAAATGCACGCCAAGGCGGGCGACCTGAGGCTCCTCTGGCTTGAGAAGAGCCCCGACGAGGCGAAGATCCGCGCCACGGGAAAGGAAGTGCGGGCGCTGCGCGATCAGATCGATGACAAGAAAACCGATTACCGCTGGGCCGTGTATAAGAACCTCACCCCGGAGCAGCAGGAACAGCTGAAGAGAAACAGGGCAATCGGCCGCTGCTTCGGCCCCGGGCCGGGCGCGGGCAAGGACATGGGCCCGGGCAAAGGCCCCGGCATGGGTCCCGGGATGGGCCGCGGCGGTAGGATGTACACCAGACGCGAGACCTTCTTCTTAGACACTTCCCCCTTCAGGATCACCCGGCAACCCTCCGCCGGGTGATCCTTTATATACCGCTTCGTACCTCTGAAATTTTCTGGACCCTGTCCCCTTTACCGGAGACCCTGCTTAAATTTATTTGACTTTTCGCCGGAAGCAGGTCAGAAAAACGGCAACATGAAAAAAGACCGTCTCGATCAACAGCAGCTTCAATGGGACCGGGCCTACACGGCGGAGATGAATTTCTTCGGCGATGAGCCCAGCCTGCCGGCGCGAAGGGCTGCGGACCGTTTCCTGGAAGGGGGTTGCAGCCTTCTCCTGGAGCTCGGCGCGGGCCAGGGAAGGGATACACTGTTTTTTTCCGGTCTGGGATTCCGGGTCAACGCCCTGGAGTACAGCGAAAGCGGGCTCTGGGGGATCATCGACAAGGGGGTGAAGACGGAACTGGGGGAGAGGATCACCCCCGTCTTTCACGACCTGCGAAAGCCGCTCCCCTTCGGGGATGCTTCTCTCGACGGCTGCTTCTCCCACATGCTCTACTGTATGGCATTCAGCCGCGCGGAGCTCGAGTTTCTCAACGGGGAGATCCGCAGGGTTCTCAAGCCGGGCGGTCTGAACATCTACACCGTCCGCCACAAGGGGGACGCCCACTATGGAAAGGGTACCCACCTCGGAGAAGACCTTTACGAAATGAACGGTTTTGTCGTACACTACTTCGACAGGGCCATGGTGGAGAACCTGGCCGAGGGGTTTGACATCCTCGACATCGAGGAATTTGAGGAAGGCTTGCTCCCCAGAAAACTCTTCCAAGTTACCCTGCGGAAGAAGTAAGATTGGTACGATTCTTGATTAAAAGCATAACCATGAAAACAGTCCTGACCGGAAGAGAAAAGATCAACATCCTCCTGGCCCTGGCCGGGATCGCGATGGTATTCGTCTACGCCTATTGCGGGGACTCCTGCTCCTACCTGGAGGGATCGGTCTTCGGGATCGACCTCAAGTACATGGGGGTTCTCTTCATGGGAACGCTCGTCGTGCTCGGCCTCTTCGGCCTCAGGGATTACCGGCTCCTGCTGCTTTCGGCCGGCGTGGGAGCGGAGGTATTCCTCATCGGCTTCCAGGTACAGAACGACGTCTTCTGCCCCTACTGCCTCACCTTCGGGGCCGTCCTGCTGCTTCTTTTCGCCATTAATCTGGACTGGTCGAAACGAAAGCTCGTCGGTGTTTTCGCTGTCCTGGGCCTGTTGCTCTTTGTCGTCTTCTTCGACGGGTCGGTGACACCCGCTTACGCGGCGGAACCGCTGAAACCCGACTTCGGAAACGGCCGGGTTCACGTGCGGCTCTACAGCGACTACTTCTGCGGTCCCTGCTCGAAGCTCGACCCGGCGATCTCAAAGCCCATCGCGGATCTCGTGAAGAAGAACGCCATCCGGTTGACCTTCGTCGACACGCCGGTCAGTGCGTACAGCACGCTCTACGCCCGCTATTTTCTGTATGCCCTAAACGAAAAAAAGGAGATCGATTACGCATTGAAGGTCCGACACGTCCTGTTTCAGGCGGCAGCCTTGAACATCTCCGACCGGGAGAAACTGGAAGAGCACCTGAAGAAAAACGGCGTCAAGTACAAGGTCTACGACCCCACCCCTAGCTTCGGCTTTTTAACGGGTTACCTCACCGAGGACAAGGTCCGCTCGACGCCCACCGCCGTGATCCTGGACAGCGGAAGGAGAAAGGTGGTCAAGGGATCCGCAGACATCGCAAGAGCCATCGGGGAGATCAAGTAAAGCGGCCGAATGGCCGCAGGCTTCGGGACTCGGGCTTCCGGCTGAAAAAAGGACTTCCAAGCAGTCAGGAGACTCGAAAGACAGGCGATTAAATCGCAAAGCCCATGACCGCGACGGTCATGGGCTTTTCTTATGCGGAGAGAACTCTACAGACCATAAAGAACGACTGCATAACTGTCCACCAGGCAGGAGGAGAGAACAGCGCTGAACCTTACCGATTGAAAGCAGTGCCTCTTGGAGACACAAGCAAATCCGCTGTGCCGGAACGCGCCGCCTGTCCTTCCGCGCCCTCTGGAGCAAAACCGTCAGCCGTCAGCAGGCGGTCGTTCCCGAGCCGGAGCCGGCCCTGTTCGACCTGATCGACACCCAGGGCGCTGATCGCCAGCTGTCCTGAGTCAAGGCGTTCCACCCAGCCCTTGGCCTTCAGATACCACACATGGAACTCCACCAGCTCGAACGGTTTGCAGAGGAGGCGGGCCATTTCGTAATCACCCAGTCCGGGTTTCTTCATGTTGCGCCGGCGCTGAACATACAACATCGAAAGCAGGCTCTCGCGGATTTCCCGGTCGTCACCGAAAGCCGTTCCGTCGCTGGCCTCAGACACAAGCCTCCACTTTCGGTTCCAGTAATCCTGGTACTTGACATCGTAACCGGCGCGGGTCTCAGGGTCGGAGAGCGTCCGGTGGGCCTCGACAATCAGGCGGAACCGGTCAGAATCCGCTGATTCTTTGTTGTCGGGGTGCCACTTTTTGGCGAGATGCCGAAAGACACGCTCAATGGTGTCGATGTCGGCGTTTGAACTCAGTTGCAGCAGCTCGTAGTAATCGACGAAGCCTGTTTTGCTCACGAGAAACCCCCTACCGGATCGCCAACACCGTTCATTCGAGGATGGCAGAAAAGTTGCTCAACCCGTTTAACACAAGTGTCATTGATAAATCATTTTCCGCAAGAGATGTGCAAAAATAATGCCGCATCCATGTGTCTTTCAAAACGACTGCACGTGCATAACAACAGATCATCCACTTCCCTACGTTTCTACATTCCTCGCACCACGGTGCGAGGAAGTTTAATCCGCCGGGCGCTCCACTTTGCTCACGGTTGCTGCTGAGGAAATGATTTTAGATAAGAAGAAAAAGAAGGGGGGACTGATTTCAAACCGTTCAGGAAAGATTCATCGTTGTCCGACAACCCCCTTGAAGGGATGTCGAACGCTAAAACCCTGTCAACGGGCTTCCGGCTGGTTCAGATGACGGAGGATCTCTTCAGCGAGTTTCTCGGTAACTCCCGGAACCATTCGCAACTTTTCCGATTTGGCCCGGCGGAGCGAGTCGATATCGCCGAAGTGGCGCAGGAGGGCCTTCTTCTTCGCCGCCCCTTTCGCATTTGCCAACGTATTTCTCACGATCATGGTAAGCATCATGATCAACACCATGTGATGCAGACATCAGGATCGCGATTTCATTCCTTGCGTCACCCCTTAAAGCCCATGACCGCGACGGTCATGGGCTTTCTTTTCCACGGATACCTTCTCGCTGAGAATGACTCACCCGGGCGCTGTGAGGGTCGTGTATCGGTGGCATCATGGATTCCGGATGGATCGTGCGCGTTACGCTGACATGGTTTACATTTTCAGTTCCAAAATATCCTCGAACTTCTTGAAGTGGTCCTCCACCATGTCAAGATAGGTCTTCTGGATTGCCTTATATTTATCTGCCCACTCCTTGACCATCTTTTGCGATCCTTCCTCCAGGGCACCGCTTTTCTGGATCATATCCAGCATCGTCTCCCCTTGCTCCTGCATGGCCATCATCGACTTCATGTAAGCTTCCCACTGAGTTTTCCAGAACCGCAAGATCTCCTTCGTTGCAGTATTCATGTTTCACAACCTCCTTTTTGAAATGCTCAGGCTGGTCCAGAATGCAGATATTTCGATTCCCGCGAATCACACCTCCAGGATGCAGTTCTCACTGCCGTACTGATTTGGCCGGCGGCTCATACAGGCAGGATCATCCACCCACATCCCGTCGACGATGAAACGGTATTCATAGGTGCCGGGTTCAAGATATTTTGACATTTTCCACCCCTTCATGTTTTTCTTCAATGGATCCCTGCGAGGTTCCCAGTTGTTAAACGTGCCCGCGACGAAGACTTCTTCCGCGAACGGGGAGTGGAAAGAAAAAATAATCTTCCTGATCGATACCTTACTGGTCTTCTTCATGTACGCCCTCCTGTCATGATGGAATTCCGATCATGGGGTCTTCTGTGTTACGGCCTGCAGGAAACGAATACGCGGCACGTTTTACCCTTGGACCGGGATACCCACGGTCGTGACAATTCTCCGCTAGTCTTTGTCGCGCACAACGAGCACGTCGCAGGCGGCATGGCGGATGACTCTGTCGGCTGTGCCGCCCAGGAGATGCTCCTTGATGCCCGTCTTCCCGCGAGCGGCCATGACTATGAGGTCGACACGCCTTTCCACGGCATCCCGTACGATCTGCTCGTAGGGGACCCCGCTTCTGACATCGACCTCGATGGGCCGTCCTTTTGCTTCCGGGAATTTGTTGACGAAGTTCGCGATCTCCTCCCTGGAAGCCTTCTCGATGTCATCCTGAATTCGTTTGACTGTCGGTTCGTCAAACCAATAATCCCCTACGCTCAGCGGCAACAACCTCATGACATGGAGAATATAGATCTTCGCCGAAAAGGATTTTGAGATGTCGAGCGCCTTGCGGAAGGCTCTCTCGGAGAACTCGGAGAAGTCGGTGGGCACCAGGATGGCTTTCGGCGCAAACATGGTTCATCCCCCATTTTTTCTGACATTACGAAGATCGGGCTTGCGTTTCCATGGATGGACTTCATATCTCAAGTCCGCCCCTGGCAGATTCAACCGTCTACATTTTCAATTCCAAAATATCCTCGATCTTATTGAAATGATCCTCCACCATGTCGAGATAGGTATTCTGTATGACTTTATACCTGTTCGCCCACTCCCGGACCATCTTTTGCGAGCCTTCCTCCAGGGCGCCGCTTTTCTGGATCAACTCCAACATCATCTCCCCCTGGGCCTGCAACGCCATCATCGACTTCATATAGGCTTCCCATTGCGCTTTCCAGAACCGCAAGACTTCTTTTGAGGCATCGGTCTTCGCCATTTTTACTTCTTCCTTGATCGATTCTTGCTTGGTTTTTTTCATGTACGCCCTCCTGTCATGATGGAATTCCGATCATGGAATCTTTTCCTTACACGCATCGTGGAACGTGCCAAAAAACATGGTTTCTCCGGTTGAATCGTACGATCGAATCGCGGAGCCCTCATCAGGCCGCTGCATGCCCGGCAGCGAAGGAATTCGTGCGGGCTGCCCGGTGTGGGGAAGCCCCGGCAATCGGGCAATCGCGGCACCGCAGCAGCCCGCTCTTGTAGACATAATCGAAATAGTCACCCTGCATGATGGCCGTGAAATCCTCCCTTTTCGCCTTCATCTTGCGCATCCTGCAGCCCCATGGGGTGATCCTCAGATTTCCGGGCTGGAATGGGCACAGGATGATTTTACCCCGGTTTCTGTAAAGCCATTCTTCGATCTGATGCGCTGTCATCCTCATGATCCAACCTCCTTTCTGCAGGGAAATCATCCATCGCAGAGCAAACCCGTTGACCTTGAGACCCTTGACAGCAAAATTATTTTATTTCGCAATCAAAGAAAGACAGATCATAAAGACGCCGAAAAGCAAAAAGGAATATTTACGATCAGGCATGTATGAAACAGGTTCCGGTTAAGGGATAAAAACGTTATTTGAGCGGGGCATGAATGTTCTATCCCCCGTAGAATAAATGAAAATCGTGTGATTTTTTACTTCTTCTGCAAAAGTATGTAGGTAGTCCCCCTGCCGTCGTCGATTTGAATCGGGTGTGTCTCGACAGGGCAAGGGAGATCGATGCTTTGACTGACGAAATGGCTCCGTTCTATCCCCCTTATCAGTAGGCAGGTCTCCACGATGGAAATCTGGACGTCCTCGTGATTACCATCGGGAAACGATATGGCGATGACGATGGCCTTGAACCCGATCCACATGGTTACCCGTGGGTTCTTCCTCTCACTTCGGGTGATATTTATCCATGGGGAACGATCGAATCTGGTTTCCTGTCGTTCCGTTTCCCCGGGCTGTCGCCTGCTTTGCCTCACGGGTTCATGGACGGGTAGTGCCATCGGATCTTTCTCATCCTTTATCTATCGGGCGAATCCCTTCCCTAAGTGATATTCGAGATATCGATCGAGGGTCTCGAGAATCGAGATCTCGTCTTTCAGGTTATTGGAGGAGTCCCCGTTTCCGCCAAAAAAGCGCTGCATGGAAGTCTTGAAGGACGATTGCGCGACGCGATCGCCGTACTGCATGGACTCCTTCCTTTTCAGGATGATCGAGATCAACCCGTCTTCGTTTTGCACTTCAGCCTCCTCGACATTGACCTCGTAAGGCAGATCAAGTGCATGGCTGAAAGTCCCCGAGGCTTTCTTCGCCTGGTGGATTCCTCCTTTTTCGGGTGGTAAATCCGACCGGAGAGTCCCGTGGAAGATCAGGCGGGTGCCGCTTACGCAGATCTGAAGATCATCCAAAGCGATGTCACGCAAGTCCGCCGAAATGAAAAGACTTCCCGGTCCTGCCCACAGGAAAATTTCCGGGGTCTCTGCTCCCCTGGACCCGTTGGTTTTAGTAAGGCGCACCGATTTGGTGCGGATACGACTTGCACCTTCTATGGGGTAAATGGGGGCTTCAGTCGGACAGGCATGACGAGGCACGAGAAACTCCTTTCAGATATAAGGTGTGAGTTTTCTGCCGGGTATCTGTTGACTGGGGGAACGGAAAGACCCGTGGAAACGATAGCTGCTAGATGACGTTCGAGGGGCTCCTGATCACCCGCCTATTCTCTCTCACAGATAAAATAGATACTATTTGTTAAATTAACAATAATGAAAGAATCGCGGTAAAATAGTGTTAAAAAACACTATTTCGTGATGGATGAAAGATAGGTCCTGAGATTGGCCTTCTTATTGGTCAAGCCCAGTTTGCGCCTTAGATGGGCACGATGGGTGTCTATGGCAAATTTTGACAGACTCATGAACCGGGCAATCTCTTTTGTCGTCTTGCCTTCCTTGATGAGATTGGCAATCTGGATTTCTTTCTGCGTGAGATGCAAGAATTGCAGGGATAATCTCTGTGCAAAGGGGGAGATGATGCCTTTAAGGCTGGACTCCATGATGTGAACATGGGTCCGTTCCTTTTGACCGGAAAGACATTTTTTCAGTTCGTCCAGGTGAGGCATGACAAGCTCTTTCACGCTTGCCAAAATCCTCTCTTCGAGCTCATTTTTGTCCTCCTCCCTTTGCTTCAACAACACCCTCAAGGCCGCATTCATTTCTTCAAGCTCATGACTTTTGGACTTCAACTCCTCGGAACTCGTCCTGAGGGCTTCCTCGGCTCGCTTTCTGTCTGTAATATCCAGAAGGGACAGCACCGTCTTTTGTGTCCCCGGCATCAGGGCAACCGTCGCGTAAACATCACGGATACGCCCTTTCCTGTCAATATATCGAAACTCGTAATTCCTTGGGGACGCTTCCGGATTCATCCTTCGCAGGCGGTGATAGCCGAGCACCCTTTCCAGATCCTCTTTCATGATAAACTCTGTCCAGTTTTTTTTGCCTTCCACGTCATTTGCATCGTACCCCGTTTGCGTCACGAACTCCCTGTTCACCATGGATATCGTCGTGTCGTCCTCGACGATCATGGTTGCTGCAGGTGTCGTTTCGAAAATGGTGCGGTACATGTTTTCCGACTGCTTCAGCTCCTCCTCCGCAAGTTTCATGTCTGTAATGTCAATCGAGGTGCCAATCCATTCCCGAATACTTCCATCTTCCTTGAAGAGAGGGACACCGCGGGCCAGCCAATGCCGGTAAACTCCATCATGTCTGCGTACACGGTACTCGACATCATAGGCGCTTTTTGTTGCGACGGCCTTATTCCATACCTCCAGAGCACGTTCTGCATCGTCCGGATGAAGCGCGTTTGTCCATCCCGCACCCCTGATTTCTTCTTCGCTCTGACCCGTAAATGACCTCCATGCAGGGATATCCTCCACAACTTCCCCATCCGCATTGGTCGTCCAGCCCAATTGCCCGGTTAATTCTATGTAGGATCGATGACGCTGCTCACTGACACGCAGAGATTCCGAGGCCTGCCTGCGCTCGGTGATGTCTTCGACCATCTCAATCGCCGCCACGACGCGTCCTTCGGAATCCGTGACGGGTGTCGCGATGATCCGAAAATTCTTTATTCCTTCTCCCGACGGCGTATCGGTCACGGCCTCGTGGATCTGACCGTCTTTCAGCGTACGGATGGTCGGGCAGTAGGAACAAATTTCCCTTGCCGGCGGGTCATTGAACGACTCGTAACAGAGGGGCTTGACATCCAGGTTCACGTCGGGGACCCACTCCCGCATCTGCCGGTTCAAGGTCAGGATCCGCATGGCCGGGGAGATCATGGCAACCCCGACACCGATATTCTCGATGATATTCCGGTACTTCTCCTCCGCCTGCTGCCGTTCCTGTATGAGCCGGTTCATTTCCTTCCGGGTCGCCTTCTGGGCTTTCCCCTGCTTTTCAGGCACCGTGGATCCCGCCGGAATGATTTTGTTTTTCTTCCGCTGTGTCATATTCCTTACTTCAAGGATTGATCTGATTTCATTTTATAGGGGTGCATAAGAGAAATTTCAAGGTACTTATATAAAATATCCTGTTGTTCGAGAACCGTACGACCCTGCAACCCGATGAGTTGCACATTTCCTCAGGGCTTGCGCCTACATGTGCTCGATCAGGATTCGGATGCCGATCCCGATGAGGATGACCCCCCCTGCTACTCCCACCTTCTTCCCGAAGAGCCGGCCCGCCTTTGCGCCGAAAACCATCCCAACCCACGTCATGGCGAAGGCCACGATCCCGATCACGACGCTCGGGGAGAAGATCGCTTCACCGATAAAGGCAAGGCTCAGTCCCACAGCCAGGGCGTCGATGCTGGTGGCAACGGAGAGTATCAGCAGGGTCCCTCCTCTCGTGGGGTCAGACGCCGCGGCCCGACCGGCCTCTTTCTCCCGAAAGGCATCGAAGATCATCTTCCCGCCCACAAACAGCAGCAGGCCGAAGGCCACCCAGTGGTCGAAGGATTCGATGAGGCGCGAGACCGTCCTGCCGGCGGACCAGCCGATCAGCGGCATCATGAACTGGAAAAAGCCGAAGGAGAAGGACATGCGCAGAACGGCCGACCGGGAAGGCCTCCCGAGCAGGACCCCCGTGGCGACAGCCACGCTCAGGGCATCCACGCCGAGACCGATCGCGATGAGCAAAATCGATACGAAATCCATGGCAGTTTCCTGCCCCCGTTCAGGTGGGTGCGACAGGGTTCAGATGACGAAGGATCTCTTCGGCGATCTTCGCCGTAATTCCCGGAATCTTTCGCAACTCCTCCGGCCCGGCCTTACGGAGCGAGTCGATATCGCCGAAGTGGCGCAGGAGGGCCTTCTTCTTCGCCACCCCCACACCCGGGATGTCGTCGAGCAGCGAACGGACGTCCCGTTTTTCCATTCTCCTGCGGTGGTGCGTGATGGCAAAGCGATGCGCCTCGTCGCGGATGCGCTGCAGGAAAAACAGCGCGGCAGGGTACTTGATGAGATAGACGGGGTCCTTGCGCCCCGCCAGGTAGACGTGATCCTGCTCTTTCATGGTGGGCCGGCGGCGCACCCCCCCCGCTTCGCCCCCTGGGGCCGACCCCTTTGCGAGTCCGATCACATCGAGGTTCCCGATCCCCAGTTCGCGCAGGACCGTGACGGCCATGCTGACCTGCCCCTTTCCACCGTCGACCATGAGCAGGTCGGGCAGGTTTTCCCGATTCTCGAATCGTCGCTTCAGGACCTCGTACATGCTGGCATAATCGTCGGCGCCCTCGACGCCGCGGACGTGGAAAAGCCTGTAGCCTGACTTATCGGGCTTGCCGTCCACAAAGGATACCAGGGAGCCGACGGGGAGTTGCCCGCCCAGGTTGGAGATATCGACACACTCGATCCGGCGGGGCAGCTTGTGCAGGTGCAGCTTGTCCCGGAGCAGGGCCATGGCGCTCTCCTCGTCCATGCGGACGGCACGCTCGGACTTGAGGATGTCTTCGGCGTTCTGCCGGGCAATCCCGGCGAGATCCCTCCTCGGCCCTCTGCGCGGTACAATGAGGTCCACCCTCTTCCCCCGCTTTTCCGAGAGCCACTCGGCAAGGACGTCCCCGTCCTCAATGTCCTCGGGGATGACGACTTCCGCGGGGATGAAAAGCTCCACGTCGTAATATTGCCTGAGCAGCGACGAGAGGACCTCGGCATCGCCGGCTGCCGTCCGGACGGGCGGGAACTTCCTCGTGCCGAGGGTCTTTCCTTCGCGGATGCACAGGGCACAAACCTGAATCAGATCCTCTTCGCGGTAGAGGCCGAAGACATCCTGGTCCTTGAAATCCGCCGACACCATCCGCTGCTTCTCCACCGTCGTCTCGACGGCGGCGATCTGGTCGCGAAGCCTGGCGGCCTCCTCGAATTCGAGTTTCTCCGCTGCCTCGGCCATCCTCTTGCGCAGCAGGTCGAGCAGTTTCGTCTCGCGGCCCT
>Ga0209705_10001328_pt1 | contig 13028 bp, 16 predicted proteins | sample PPLLaktember2015_5_FD_187262 | JGI IMG/M metagenome (GOLD analysis project Ga0209705, IMG submission 187262) | Freshwater sediment microbial communities from Prairie Pothole Lake near Jamestown, North Dakota, USA - PPLs Lake P8 Core (1) Depth... | ecosystem: Environmental > Aquatic > Freshwater... | reverse complement strand
CAGCGGCAGGTGAGCTTCGCTCATGGCGCGCGGGGCTTGCCCGACAAGCGAAGGGGACGGGCGGCGGCGCCGCCCGTCCCCTCGCGTTCAATGCAAGCCGTGGACGGGGTCCCTACTTCGCCACCCGCGAATCCCACTTCGCGTCCCAGACGCCCTTCTCGCGCATGTACTTCGCCAGGCCCGGGTGGATCGGCACGAGGTGCGCCGAGGACTCCACGCCCTTTTTCTGCATGCCGGCCATGTCCGCCGCGATCTGCGAGAAGCCCGGGTCGGACTTGGCGAGGTCGGCGACGTTCTTTTCCACCACCTTCAGGAAGCGGTAGACGTCCTCCGCCGGCACTTCCATGCCGAGGTGAAAGCCATAGTAGAACGGCAGCAGCACCACCTTGTCGGCATGCACGTCGCGGCGGAACGCCGACGGCGGCACCTCCACGACGGCGAAGCCAGCCTTCTTCAGCGTGGCGATCTCGTCGGCGGTCGGGTTCAGCGCGGCCCAGTCGCTGGCGAGCGAGGCTTCCGTGATCCACGGCGCCGTGGTGGCTTCGCCGTTGGTGTAGATGATGAAGCCGTCGATGCCGCCGCCCTGCAGCAGCGAGCCGGCCGCCGACAAGTCGACCTGCCGGTAGTTGTGCTTCACGCCGAGCGCGGCGTAGGCGCGCTCGAGCTGCGCGCGCGTGTCCCACGGCAGCGGTCCGGTGAACACCGGCTTGCCGGTGAGGTCCTTCCAGCTGCGGTACTTGTTTCGGTCCTGCACGCGAATTGCGCTGCCCACCTCCACCGTGAACGCCCAGAACGATTGCACCGGCTGGCGCTTCATCGCCGACTTGAAGCCCTTGAAGCGGTTGGTGTCGTTGGCGAGCTCGTAGAAGGCGATGTCGGCGCCGTAGTAGCCCTCGAACTGCCCCGTGGCGTAGCCCTTCACGCTGACGATGGCGCCCGGGGTCGGCTGCACGGTGACGCGGTAGCCGGTCCACTCCTTGTTCAGCACTTCTGCCAGTATCACCAGGGCCTTGTGGCCCGACGAACCGACCGCCGAGGTGCCCCAGGGAATCTCCTTCACCTGGGCCGTTGCCGAGGTGCCCAGCGCCACCAGCAAGCCGGCGGCCAATAGCGAAATCGTACGTTTCATGGTCCCTCCTCCTTTGCAGACCCTCGCATAATAGGCCATGTTTCCGGGCAAGTGGTACGACGAGATCCAGATCGGCGAGCGCTTCGGCACCCGCCTCACCGTCACCGAGGCCCATCTGGTGCTCGGCTCGGGCATGTTCGGCGATTTCAACCCCCTGCACGTCGACGAGGAATTCGCCAAGCGCTCCCTGTTCGGCACGCGCATCCTGCACGGGCCGTTCACCAGCGCGCTGGTGGCGGCGCCGGTCGGCATGTACTTCTCCGGCACTGCGCTCGCCTATCTCGAGCATGCCTGCCGCTTCAAGGCGCCCGTGCGGCCCGGCGACACGCTCGGCTCGGACTGGACGGTGACGCAAAAGATCGACAAGCCGAAACACAAGGGCGGGATCGTCGTGTTGCGCTGCAACTGCAGCAATCAGCATGGCGAAACCGTCGTCGAGGCCGACGGCAAATTGCTGGTGGCCAGCCGGCCGGCGGGCTGACGCGTGCGCTAGCCGCGCGCCTGTTCGCGCTTGCGCAGTTCCTTTCTCTGCACCTTGCCCGTGGTGGTCATGGGCAGCGCGTCGATGAACTCGATCTCCCGCGGATACTCGTAGGGCGCGAGGCGCCCGCGCACGTGCTTCTGGATGTCTTCCTCGAGCGCCTTCGAGGGCTGCTCGCCCGGTTGCAGCACGATGAACGCCTTCACGATGGCGCCGCGCGTGGCGTCGGGCTTGCCGATCACTGCGGCATTCGCCACCGCCGGATGCTTCACCAGGCAGCTCTCGATTTCCGCCGGGCCGATGCGGTAGCCCGCGCTCTTGATGACGTCATCCGACCTCCCCTGGTACCAGAGGTAGCCGTCCTCGTCCATCTTGCCCTGGTCGCCGGTGAGGCCCCAGTCGCCGATGAACTTGTCTTTCGTCGCCTGCGGGTTTTTCCAGTACTCGAGGAAGAAGACCGGGTCGGCCTCGCCCTGGCACTCGCGGTGCACGGCGATCTCGCCCAATTCGCCCCGCGGGCGCTCATGGCCCTGCTCGTCGATCACCGCCACGCGATGGCCGGGATACGGGCGGCCGATCGAACCCGGCTTCACCGGCCAGGCCGCCTGGCAGTTGCCGACCACGTAGTTGATCTCGGTCTGGCCGAACATCTCGTTGATCGTGACGCCGAGCTGCTCCCGGGCCCACTCGATCACCGTGACGCCGACCGACTCGCCCGCGCTCATCACCGAGCGCAGGTTGAGGTCGTACTTCCTGCGCGGCTCGGGCACGGCCTTCATCATTAGCTTCAGCGCCGTAGGGAACAGGAACGAATTGCGCACGCCGTACTTCTCGAGCAGCGTATACGCCTTCTCCGCGTCGAACTTGCCGCGATAGCCGAGGATCGGGATGCCGAAGGCCCACGACGGCAACAGCGCGTCGAATAGCCCCCCCGCCCACGCCCAGTCCGCCGGCGACCAGAAGATATCCCCGGGCTTTGGAAAGAAGTCGTGCGAGTGCACGAAGCCCGAAAGATTGCCGATCAGCAGCCGGTGCGCCTCGTAGGCCCCCTTGGGCGCACCGGTGGTGCCGCTGGTGTAGATCACCACCGCCGGATCGTCCGCCGCGGTGTCCACCGGCGAGAATCGCGTGCACGCCTTCGCCAGCAGCGCTTCCCACGCGTGCACGCCCGCTTCGCGCGCGCCGCCCACGCCGATCACGTGGCGCAGTTGCGACAGCTTGCCCCGCACCTGCCACAGGTTGGCGATCGTCGTGGGCTCGACGAGGGCGACGCTCGCGCCGGCGTGCTCCATGCGGTACTCGAGCGCATCGGGGCCGAAAAGATGCGACAGCGGCAGCGCCACCGCGCCCATCTGGAAGATCGCCATGTAGGCGATGGCGGACTCGGGTCGCTGCGGCAGGAGCAGCGCGACGCGGTCGCCGCGCTGCACACCCAAGGCCGCGAGCGCGTTCGACAGGCGGTTGGCCTCGCGCTGGATGTCCCAGAAGCTGTACGCCGCGGTGGCGCCGGACTCGTCCTCCCAGTACAGCGCAAACCGGGAGCGGTCGTGCGCCCACTGGCCGCAGCAGGCCTGCGCGATGTTGTAGCGCGGCGGGACGTTCCAGCGAAACTTCGCGTAGAGCTCGTCGTAGCGGTCCGGCATCGCGCGCATTCTATACTTCGCCCATGAGCCCCCAAGCCCTGGTGTTCGACGCCTACGGCACGCTGTACGACGTGCATTCCGTGGTCCGCCGCTGCGACGAGTTCTGGCCCGGCAAGGGCGCGGCGCTGTCGCAGTTGTGGCGCGCCAAGCAGCTCGAATACACCTGGCAGAGGAGCCTCATGCGGCGTTACGTGCCGTTCTCACAGGTGACGCGCGAAGCACTCGCCTACGCCTGCGAGGCCCTCAAGTTCGCGCTGGACGGGGCCACCGAGGATGCGCTGATGCAGGAATACCTGAAGCTCGCCGCGTATCCGGACGTGCCCGGCGCGCAGGCGAGGTTCAAGCTGAAGCAGGCGATCCTGTCCAACGGCTCGCCCGACATGCTCGAGCCGCTGGTGCGCCATTCCGGGCTCAGATTCGACGCCGTGCTGAGCGTCGACGAGCTCAAGGTGTACAAGCCCGCGCCCGAGGTCTACCAGCTGGCCGTCGACCGCCTGGGCGTGGCGAAGGAAGCGGTCGCCTTCGTGTCCTCGAACTGCTGGGACGCGCTTGGCGCGAAGGCATTCGGTTTCACGGTGTTCTGGATCGATCGCGCCAAGGCCCCGGTGGACCGGCTCGGCTTGCGGCCCGACAGGATCGTCGGCGGCCTGGATGAAGTTCTGCTCTAACTGCGCCGCGCCGCTGCAGCAGCGCGTCCCGCCGGGCGACAACCTGCCCCGCTTCGTCTGCGACGCCTGCGGCGAGATCCATTACCAGAACCCCAAGCTGGTGGTCGGCGTGGTGGCCGCGCGCGACGAGCGCATCCTGCTGTGCCGCCGCGCCATCGAGCCGCGCTACGGCTACTGGACGCTGCCCGCCGGCTTCATGGAGAACGACGAGACCGCCGCGCAGGCCGCGCTGCGCGAGACGCTGGAGGAAGCCGGCGCGCGCATCGAGATCGAGGCGCCGTTCAGCCTGATCTCGGTTCCCCGGGTGAACCAGGTGCACCTTTTTTATCGCGCGCGCCTCGCCAGCCTCGAGTTCAAGCCGGGCGAGGAAAGCCTGGAAGTCGCGCTGGTCGAGGAGGACAAGGTGCCCTGGCAGGACATCGCCTTCCGTACCGTGGCCCTCACGCTGCGGCACTGGTTCGCCGACCGCGCCCGGGGCAGCTTCGGCTTCCATGCCGAGGACATTGCGCTCCGCTAGAATCCGCACACAAAAGGGGGAGCCGAACATGAAAAGAGCACTGCTGGTCCCGTTGCTGGCGTTCGCGCCCTGGGCGGCCGCGGCCGATGCCAAACTCGATCCCGCCAACACCGCGTGGATGATCACCGCCTCGGTGCTGGTGCTGCTGATGACGCTGCCCGGCCTCGCGCTGTTCTACGCCGGCCTGGTGCGCGCGAAGAACGTGCTGTCGGTGCTCATGCAGTGCTTCGCCATCGCCTGCACCGCGACGCTCGTGTGGGTGGCGGTGGGCTACAGCTTCGCGTTTGGCGACGGCGGCGCCGCAAACGCCTTCTACGGCGGATTCGGCAAGGCGTTCCTCGCCGGCGTGGACAAGAACGCGCTCTCCGGGAGCATCCCGGAAACCGTGTTCGTCATGTTCCAGCTCACCTTCGCCATCATCACCCCGGCCCTCGTCGTGGGTGCCTACGCCGAGCGCGTGCGCTTCAGCGGCATGCTGCTGTTCAGCATGCTGTGGCTGCTCTTCGTGTACTGCCCGATCGCGCACTGGATCTGGGGCGGGGGCTGGCTGGCGAAGATGGGCGTGATGGATTTCGCCGGCGGCCTGGTGGTGCACCTGAACGCCGGCCTCGCCGCGCTCGTCTGCGCGCTGGTGCTGGGCAAGCGCCGCGGCTTTCCCGACACGGCGATGCCGCCGCACAACATGACCATGGCGGTGACCGGGGCGTGCCTGCTGTGGGTCGGCTGGTTCGGCTTCAACGCCGGCAGCGCGCTCGCCGCGGACGGCGCCGCCGGCATGGCGATGCTGGTGACGCACCTCGGCGCGGCGACCGGCTCGCTGGCGTGGCTGCTGTGCGAGACCTGGCGCTACGGCAAGCCCTCGGTGCTGGGCATCGTCACCGGGATGGTGGCGGGCCTGGGCACCATCACGCCGGCCTCGGGCTTCGTCGGCCCGATGGGAGCCATCGCCATCGGCGCGGTAGCGGGCGTGGTGTGCTTCGTCGCCACCAGCTACCTCAAGCGCAGCCTCAACGTGGACGACTCGCTCGACGTCTTCCCGGTGCACGGCGTGGGCGGCATCCTCGGCACGCTGCTGACCGCGGTGTTCGTGTCTGCCGCGCTCGGCGGCGCCGGGTTGCCCGACGGACAATCGATGGGCGGGCAGTTCATGGTGCAGGCGGTGGGCGTTCTGGCCACTGCTGCCTGGTGCGGCGCAGTCACCTGGATCCTGCTCAAGGTCACCGCCGCGGTGACCGGGTTGCGGGTGGGCGGCGACCAGGAGACCGAAGGCCTGGACACGGCACTGCACAACGAGAAAGGCTACAACCTGTAGTGGAGCGGCGGAATTTCATCGGCTTCTGCGCGGCCGCCGCCGCGACGGCCGGCGCGCCGGCCCTGGCCGCCGACGCGCGGCCGCATTTCTACGGGCGGGCCAGGCTCGTGGGCGCCGACGGCACGCCGCTGCGGGCGCAGCGCGTTCCCGCCCGTCGCAATCTCGTGTTCCATTACCCCTACGCCTCGACGCCCTGCTTCCTGCTGAACCTTGGTCGGCCGGCGGCGGCTTCCGCGCAATTGAAGACCGAAGACGGCGCGCCCTACGAGTGGCGCGGCGGCGTGGGCGCGCGGCGTTCGATCGTCGCCTACTCCGCGATCTGCGCGCACCAGCTCACTTACCCGACGCGCGACATCAGCTTCATCAGTTTTCGCACCGAGAAGAGCGCGCGCAACAAGTTCGCCGACGTCATCCACTGCTGCTCGGAGCACAGCCAGTACGATCCCGCCAACGGCGGGCGCGTGCTCGCCGGGCCCGCGCCGCAGCCGCTGGCAGCCATCCTGCTGGAGCACGACGCGAGCGACGACGCACTGACCGCCGTCGGCACGCTGGGGGGCGAGATGTTCGAGGAATTCTTCGCCAAGTTCGCGTTCCGCCTGGCCCTGGACAACGGCGGCGAGCCGCGCCGGCGCGTGGCCGGGACGGCGCAGGTCACCGCGCTGGAGGAGTACTGCCGGCAGCAGGTGAAGTGCTGAAATGGCTCGCCGCCGGCGAGCCCTTCCCGCCGGTCGAAAGCGCGCTGGACGATCCCAACGGGCTGCTGTGCGCGGGCGGCGACCTGAGCGCGCCGCGCCTGCTCGAGGCCTACCGCCGCGGCATCTTTCCCTGGTATTCGGGCGACGAGCCGATCCTGTGGTGGTCGCCCGACCCGCGCCTGGTGCTGTACTGCGCCGAGCTCAGGCTGAGCCGTTCGCTGGCAAAGAGCCTGCGCAACAAGGGCTTCGAGCTACGCATCGACACCGCCTTTCGCCAGGTGCTGGCGGGCTGCGCCGGCCCGCGCGCCGACGGGGGCGGCACCTGGCTCGGCGAGGACATGCGCATCGCCTATGCGCGGCTGCACCGCGCCGGGTACGCGCATTCGTTCGAAACCTGGCGCGGCGGCGAGCTGGTGGGCGGCCTGTATGGCGTATCGCTGGGGCGCATGTTCTACGGCGAGTCGATGTTCTCGCGCGCCGCCGACGCCTCCAAGGTGGCGCTGGTGGGCCTGGTCGAGGAATCACGCCGGCGCGGCATCCCGCTGATCGACTGCCAGGTGCGCACGCCGCTGCTGGCCTCGCTCGGCGCGCGCGAGATCCCGCGGCGCGCCTTTTTGCGCGAATTGGCCGCGTTGGTACACTACGAAGCGCCTCCTGGGAAATGGACGCGAGCAATGGAGCCCAATGTCCCGGCTGAATGACCTGCCGCATGCGGTCCTGCAGTTCTACGTCACCGCGCCGTATCCGTGCAGCTATCTGCCCGACCGCATGGCGCGCTCGCAGGTGGCGACGCCCTCGCACCTGATCAACACCGACCTGTATGGCGACCTGGTCAAGTCGGGCTTTCGCCGCAGCGGCATCTTCACCTACCGGCCGCACTGCGACAGTTGCCGCGCCTGCGTGCCGGTGCGCATCCCGGCGGGCGAGTTCGTCGCCAATCGCTCGCAGCGGCGCGCCTGGAAGGAGCACGCGGGGCTCACCGCGCAGCTGCAGCCGCTGAAATTCCGGCTCGAGCACTACGCGTTGTACCTGCGCTATCAGGCGCGGCGCCATTCCGGCGGCGGCATGGACAACGACAGCCGCGACCAGTACTCGCACTTCCTGCTGCAGAGCCGGGTCGACACGCGGCTGGTGGAGTTCCGCGACCAGGGCCAGCTGGTGATGGTGTCGATCGTCGACTACCTGCCCGACGGCCTGTCCTCGGTGTACACGTTCTTCGATCCCGAGCGCCAGGGCGCGAGCTACGGCACCTACAACGTGCTGTGGCAGATTGAGGCCTGCCGCGCGCTCGGGCTGCCCTACCTCTATCTCGGGTACTGGATCCGCGAAAGTCCGAAGATGGCCTACAAGTCGCGCTTCATGCCGATCGAAGGCTTCTCCGGCGGCGGCTGGCGGCGGCTGTCTGAAGCGGACCTCGCGCGCATGCGCTTCTAGCGGATGCTGTATGCGCTGGCGCGGCCCCTGCTCTTCGCCCTCGACCCGGAGCGCGCGCACGAGCTGACGCTGGGCCTCGCCGATGCGCCGCTGCGCTTCGGGTTGCTGCGCGTGGCACGCGCGCCGGGCGCGCCGGTGCGCGCCATGGGGCTCGAATTTGCCAACGCGGTGGGCCTCGCCGCAGGCCTCGACAAGAACGCCGAGCACGTCGACGCGCTTGCGCGCCTGGGCTTCGGCTTCATCGAAGTCGGCACGGTGACGCCGCGCCCGCAGCCCGGCAACCCGCGCCCGCGCCTGTTCCGGCTGCCGCAGGCGCAAGCGCTCGTCAATCGCATGGGCTTCAACAACGCGGGCCTCGAGGCTTTCATGGAAAATCTCGGACGGTCGCGCTGGCGCGGCGTGCTCGGCATCAACATCGGCAAGAACGCCGACACGCCGATGGAACGCGCCGGCGACGACTACGCGATGTGCCTCGAGCGCGTGTACGCGCGCGCGAGCTACGTCACGATCAACGTCTCCTCGCCCAACACGAAGAACCTGCGCGACCTGCAGGAGAATCGCGCGCTCGACGCCCTGCTGGCGCGGCTCGCGGCCCTGCGCGAGCAGCTCGCCGAGCGCCACGGCCGGCGCGTGCCCCTGGCGCTGAAGGTATCGCCCGATCTCGAGGCGGCGCAGGTGCAGGGCATCGCCGATACGGTGCGCCGCCATCGCATCGAGGGCGTCATCGCCACCAACACGTCGCTGTCGCGCGAAGGCGTGGAGGGCCAGCGCCACGCCGACGAGGCGGGCGGCCTCTCGGGCGCGCCGATCCGCGCGCGCGCCACCGCCACCCTCGCCGCGCTGGCGGCGGCGCTCAAAGGCGAAGTCGACCTCATCGGCGTCGGCGGCATCCTGCGCGGCGCGCATGCGGTGGAAAAGCTCGACGCCGGGGCGTCGCTGGTGCAGTTGTACACTGGACTGATCTACAAGGGTCCGGACCTGGTCGCCGAATGCATATCGGCCTGCCGAAAGAGATCAAGGACGGCGAGTTCCGCGTCGGCCTGACGCCCGAGGGCGCCGCGGCGCTCGTGCGCGCCGGCCATGCAGTGCGCTTCGAGACGGGTGCCGGCGCCGAAAGCGGGTTTGCGGACGGGGATTACCTGCGCGCGGGCGCTCGCCCGGGCGATCCGTGGAGCGCCGAGCTCATCGTCAAGGTGAAGGAGCTGCAGCCCGCGGAGCGGCGCAAGCCCCGGCCGGAGCAGACCGTGTTCTGCTTCCAGCATTTCGCGCCCGACGTGCCGCTGCTCGAGGCGGCGCTCGCCTCCGGCGCCACCTTCGTCGCCTTCGAGACGGTGGGCGAGGCCGACGGCAGCCTGCCGATCCTCAAGCCGATGTCGAAGATCGCGGGGCGCCTCGCGGTGCAGGTCGGCGCGTGGTGCCTGCAGAAGCACCAGGGCGGCAGCGGCGTGCTGCTGCCGGGCGTGGACGGCGTGCCGCCGGGGAAGGTCGTCATCGTGGGCGCGGGCGCGGTGGGCTCGAACGCGCTCGCGGTGGCGCACGGCATGGGCGCGCGGGTCGGCGTTTACGCGAAGAGCGAGAAGCACTTCGCGGCGCTTCGCGCGCGCTACCCGAACGTCGGGTTCTCCACCAGGACCCCCGAGGTCGCCGACGCGGACCTGGTCATCGGCGCCGTGCTCGTGCCGGGGAGCCTCTCGCCCAAGCTCCTGACGCGGGCCATGCTGCGCGGCATGCGCCGCGGCTCGGCGCTCGTCGACGTCGGCATCGACCAGGGCGGCATCGCGGAGACTTCGCATCCCACCAAGCACAGCGCGCCGGTCTTCGTCGAGGAGGGCGTGGTGCACTACTGCGTGCCCAACATGCCCGCGGCCTGCGCGCGCACGGCCAGCCTCGCGCTGGAGCAGGCGCTGCTGCCCTGGCTCCTCGAGCTCGCCGCGGGCGGCGAGCCTTCGCCCGCGCTCGCGAGCGGCTTCCAGGTACGGGCCGGCAAGGTCGTGCATGCGCAGCTCGCGCGCGACACCGGCCGATGAAGCGCGCCACCGTCGCCCTGATCGACGAAGCGCGCTGCATCGGCTGCGTGCGCTGCATCGAGGCCTGCCCGGTGGACGCGATCGTCGGCGCGCAGGGCCTCATGCACACGGTAGTCGAGGAATGGTGCATCGGTTGCGACCTGTGCCTGCCGCCCTGCCCGGTCGACTGCATCGACGTGGTGCCGGCGCCCGCCCCCTGGACGGCAGCCGATGCGCGCGCGGCCAAGGCGCGCGCCGCCGCGCGCAAGCGCCGCCTGGCGCGTCGCGCGGCGGTGCCGACGAGCGATCGCGCGCGCCGCCGCGCCGTTCTGGCCGCGGCCCTGGCAAAGAAGCGATGAGCCCCGCCAAGCGCGAGGAGATATTCCGGCGCCTGCAGGCCGCGAACCCCGAGCCGAAGAGCGAGCTCGCCTACCACACGCCTTTCGAGCTGCTGGTCGCCGTAGTGCTCTCGGCGCAGGCGACCGACAAGTCGGTGAACCTCGCCACCGCGAAGCTGTTCCCGCTCGCGGGCACGCCGCAGGCAATGCTCGAACTGGGCGAAGCGCGCCTCGCCGAGGCCATCCGCACCATCGGCCTGTACCGCAACAAGGCGAAGCATGTGATCGCGCTGTCGAGGATGCTCGTCGAGCAGCATGGCGGGGAGGTGCCCCGGTCGCGCGAAGCGCTGGAAACGCTGCCGGGCGTCGGCCGCAAGACGGCGAATGTGATCCTGAACGTCGCTTTCGGCGAGCCGACCATTGCGGTCGATACCCACGTCTTCCGCGTCGCCAACCGTACCGGACTCGCGCCCGGCACGGACCCGCGCGAGGTGGAGGACACCCTCCTGAAGGTCGTGCCCGAGGCCTACCGCCGGCACGCGCACCACTGGCTCATCCTGCACGGGCGCTACGTGTGCCTGGCGCGCAAGCCGCGCTGCCCGGAGTGCGTGATCCGCGACCTGTGCGCCTACAAGCCGAAGACGAAGGCGTAGGGTGGGCCCATGGCCCACCCTACGGTATCAGCGTTGGTAGTGGAGGTCGGACTTCTGGCTGGCGAACCAGGCCGCGAGGTCTTCGATTTCCCGCGTCGAGAGCGATGCGGCGAAGCCCTTCATGATGGCGTTGTTGCGCTTGCCGGACTTGTAGTCCTGCAGCGCCTTCACCAGGTAGTCGTAGTGCTGTCCGGCGAGAATCGGGTTCTCCGGCGCGGTCGGCTTGTTGCCGGCCGGGCCATGGCAGGCCGCGCACACCTGCGCCGCCTTCTGCTTGCCCGCCTCGGCCTTGCCGGCCGCCTGGGCCGCGCCGGCCAGGGCCAGCGCCGCCGCCGCGATCATCAGCCGCCTCATTTGCCGCCTCCGTAGTAGGCCGCGAGCACCGCGATGTCGGCGTCGCTCAGGCTCGCCGCGACGCCGCGCATCGAGGGGTGCCCGCGCTGGCCCGAGCGGTAGGCCTTCAGCGCGTTGGCGATGTAGGTGGCGCTCTGCCCGCCGATCTTGGGCACGTGGTACACGACCGGATACGCGGTCTTGTAGCCGGGAACGCCGTGGCAGCCGATGCACATCGAGATCTTGTCGTGCGCCGGGTCTGCCGCGGGCTTTTGCGCCGCGGCGGCGCCGCTGGCCGCGACGAGCGCGGCGGCCATGAGGATGCGAGCGAGCATGGTTCTGGAGTGGGCCCGGGTAAAAAAGACCGCGCGATTATAATGCGTTTTTTCCGCCAAGGAACCGCGATGCGCTTCACCGGATCGGCCGAATACGTTTCCACCGAGGACCTCACGCTCGCGGTGAACGCGGCGATCACGCTGCAGCGGCCGCTGCTGGTGAAGGGCGAGCCCGGCACCGGCAAGACGATGCTCGCGGTGCAGGTGGCCAAGGCGCTCGGCGTGCCGCTGCTCGAGTGGCACATCAAGTCCACCACCAAGGCGCAGCAGGGGCTGTACGAGTACGACGCGGTATCCCGGCTGCGCGACTCGCAGCTGGGCGATGCGCGCGTGCACGACATCCACAATTACATCGTCAAGGGCATGCTGTGGCAGGCCTTCTCGCAGGACGAGCCCGTGGTGCTGCTGATCGACGAGATCGACAAGGCGGACATCGAATTCCCGAACGACCTGCTGCGGGAACTGGACCGCATGGAGTTCTACGTCTACGAGACCAAGGAGCTGGTGAAGGCGAAGCAGCGCCCCATCGTGTTCATCACCTCGAACAACGAAAAGGAGCTGCCGGATGCGTTCCTGCGCCGGTGCTTCTTCCACTACATCCGCTTCCCGGACAAGCAGACGATGGAGAAGATCGTCGCCGTGCACTTCCCGCAGCTGAAGAAGTCGCTGCTGCGCGAAGCGATGGAAGTGTTCTTCGAGGTGCGCGAGGTGCCGGGACTGAAGAAGAAACCCTCCACCTCGGAGCTCCTCGACTGGCTCAAGCTCCTGCTCGCCGAGGACATCCCGCCGGAGGCGCTGCGGTCGAATGACCGCAAGACCATCATCCCGCCGCTGCACGGCGCGCTGCTGAAGAACGAGCAGGACGTGCACCTGTTCGAGCGGCTGGTGTTCATGACGAGGGCCAAGGGCGCCTAGCCGCGAATTTTGACCTGCGTCAACGGCGGCGCCAGCCGCCGGCCTATGATCTGGCGGTGAAGCTCAAACTCGCGGGGGTTGCGGTCGCTGCGCTGCTGCTGGCCGGCTGCATGACGGTGGGGCCCGATTATCAGGAGCCGGCCCTGCCCCTGCCCGCCGCGTGGTCGGCGCCCGCCTCGTCCGAGCGCGAAGACCTGTCGCGCTGGTGGGAGCGGCTCGAGGATCCTCTGCTGGTCCGGCTGGTGGTCGAGGCCCTGCAGGCGAGCCCCGACCTGCGCAGCGCGCAGGCGCGGTTGCGCGAGGCGCGCGCGCGGCGCGAGCTCGCGGGCGCTCAGCGCGCACCCGGCGTCGACGCCGGCGCTTCCGCCAGCGCGAGCCGCAGCAGCGACGCCGACTCGACCTCGACGCTGTACCGCGCCGGCTTCGACGCGAGCTGGGAAATCGATGTCTTCGGCGGCAAGCGCCGCGCGCTGGAAGCGGCCGAGGCCGACCTGCAGTCCGCCGCCGCGAGCCTGGACGCCACGCGCGTCTCGCTCGCCGCCGAACTGGCGCGCAACTATGTCGAGATG
>Ga0209705_10001325_pt1 | contig 13039 bp, 11 predicted proteins | sample PPLLaktember2015_5_FD_187262 | JGI IMG/M metagenome (GOLD analysis project Ga0209705, IMG submission 187262) | Freshwater sediment microbial communities from Prairie Pothole Lake near Jamestown, North Dakota, USA - PPLs Lake P8 Core (1) Depth... | ecosystem: Environmental > Aquatic > Freshwater... | reverse complement strand
CTATGACAAGGTCAAGATTCTGGCCCGGCGCGCGGTCATCAGCTTCGATGGCCCGCCGCCCGAGGACCTCGATATCGGTCCGATCATCGGGCGGAGACGGATGGGACAGGACCTGGAGCTCCTTCTCTACCCCTGGAGCGAAGAGGTGAACGCTTCGCTCCGGGGGCTGAACGCGCTGCGCTTCGAGGTCGAGCCCCTCAGCCTCGAGGACATCTTCACGGGCTTCGTCCAGGACGAGCGGTAGGCGGGAGGTCGACGATGTTCAAAACCCTGCTCATCAAGGAATGGAAGGACAAGGCCCCCCTGGTCGCCTTCGGCCTAGGCATCATGGCCCTCATGCTGGCCGCTTTTCTCGTCCTCGGTGACGACCAGGACCTGCGCGAGCTCATTCCGGCCACGTTCCTGATCTTCTTTTTCCCGGTCATCGGCGCGATGCTCGGCGCCGGGGCGTTCGAATCCGAATTCCGTGACGGCGCCTGGACATATCTTCTCTCCCGGCCGGTCCGGAAAGAGACGATCTGGCTGGCCAAGCTTGTCGCCTCCCTGTCCATCCTGGCCGGATCCTGGCTGCTCTTCATCGGCCTCCTGGCGGTCGCGCCGGGGCTCGAAGAAGTCGTCTCGGGGCTTAAGCTGCCGGACATGCTCGGGTCCGGGCTCGCGCTCTTTCCCTTGATCCTGCTCAGCTCCCTCTTCTTTCTTTCGATCGCCTTCTCCTTGTCCATCCTTACGGACAAGCCGCTCAGCGTTGTCTTCGGGTCGCTCTTTCTCGGATTCGTCCTGGAGGGCGTCCTGTTCGTCTTCGCTTTCCTGGCCCAGGGCCGGGCGATGCTGACCCAATCGGGCCGGTTTCCCATGCTCGGGGTCTTCAATCTGGGGCTGGTCCTTTCGAGCCTGGCCTTCCTGGCCGCCTCGTTGCTGACTTGGCTCAAGGCGGATTTCTCTCAGTCGAGGATCAAGACGGGGGCCTTGGCCAGATGGTGTCTTCTCTTCTTGGCCGCGGCTTGGGCCCTGTCGGCGGCCTGGCCGGCCCTCCGGCCGGGGCCGAAGGAAGAGATCGGCTCGATCGAGGTCGTCGGGAACGAAGCCGTGCTCTCGACGAGCAAAGGCCTCTATCATTACGAACTTGAAAGCGGCCGATTCCGGAAGATCGTTCGTTTGCGCCTTGATTGGGGTTGCAGCGCGGTCGGCGGCGGCAAGGTCCTCTATGTCGCCGGCCATGACCTACAGGGTGGATTTGAGCTCTGGGTCGCCAATACGGACGGCTCGGACAAACGGCTTCTCTGGGGAAGCGGAAGGGGTGACATGAGCGTCTCCTTCTGGCCGGGTACCCCCCGGATTTCGCCGGACGGGAAGACGGCCGTATTCGCCTATGAGGAGACCTCTGAGACATCGCCGCGGTCCCATGTGAGGTCCCTCGCGTCGATCGGGACCGAGGGTAGGGGATTGAAGAAGCTGGCTCCTCTCGATCCTGGCCTGGCCGGAGAAGGGGAGCAATCCGCGACGATCATCCGCGGCTGGCTGGGATCGCCCGACGGTCTTCTGATGTGGGCGCGTCCCCTGAAGGCCGGGTCCGGTCCCCGGACCGTCCGGACGCCTTACAACGTGTGGCGGTACGATCTCGCGTCCGGGGCTCAGATCAAGCTTTTCGAATCTCCGGGGTCCGTCTCGCTCGTCCCGAACCCCGCCGGGAATATGGCCCTCTTGATCAGCGAAAAGGACCAGGCGGGCCCGATCGACATCTCCCTATTGGACCTGAAGACCGGGACAACGACGCCCATCTCGACCATCGAGCGTCCCGGGAAGGGAACTCCTCTTTGGTCCGCGATCGAGCATTCCGCTTGGAGCGGAGACGGGGACAGAGTCGGCTTCCTCATCCATAGGGAGGGACACCTGCCGACGCCGGCGGTGTACTCGGGGAAGGACCGCCGGTTGGTCATGGGTCCCGGCATCCGTCTCCAGGAGTCCCCGGACCTCTCTAATGGCCTGGCCTGGATCGGGGATGGGACGAAGCTCGCGGTCACGGCGGTCCGGGACCGGTCGATCTATGTCCTCGGTCCCGATCTGGCTTTAGAGAAAACGGTGCCCGTCCCCCCGTCCGTCAACGGACGTTTTCGGGTTTGGCCGGTCGGCGCCGCCGTCCTCCTCACAGATCAGGAAAACCAGGCCATTTGGCGGCTGGACCTCAAGACGGATAAGTGGAAAAGAATCTGGTAAACAAGCGAGGGCTCTCTTCAGCAAAAGGGTGTGACCCTCAGTACTTCTGCCAGTCCGGCTTGTGCTCCTGGACCCAGGTGTAGTAGTCGGCCATCTTGAGCTCCGAGGCGGCCTCCTGGTCGAGGACGAGCAGGGCCCGCGGGTGCATCTGGAGGACCGTGCCGGGGACCGTGGCTGTGACCGGCCCCTCGACCGTCAGGGCGATCGCCCGGGCCTTCTTCTTGCCGAAGGCCAGGAGCAGGCACATCTTGCTGTCCATGATCGTGCCCAGGCCCATGGTCAGGACGTGGTGGGGCACGACCTCCTCGCCGCCGAACGCGGCTGCCGCGTCGAGCCGGGTCTCCTCGGTCAGCGTCTTGATCCGCGTCCGCGACGAGAGCGACGAGGACGGCTCGTTGAAGCCGATGTGGCCGTTCGTGCCGATGCCGAGCACCTGGATGTCGACGCCGCCGGCCGAGCGGATGGCCTGCTCGTACTTGCGGCAGGCCGCGAGGATGTCGGAGGTCATGCCGTCGGGGATGTTGATCCGCTCCTTGGGCATGTTGATGCCGCTGAAGAGGTGGGCCCACATGTAGCTGTGGAACGAGGACGGATGGGCCGGCGGGACGCCGACGTACTCGTCGAGGTTGAAGCTGGTGACCCCGCTGAAGTCGAGCCCGTCCTCGCGGTGCATGCGGACGAGGTTGCGATAGAGCTGGAGCGGGGTGTTGCCGGTGGCCATCCCGAGGACGGCGTGGGGCTTCTGGCTGACGGTGCGGGCGATGACGCGGGCCGCGAGCTCGCTGGCCTGCTGGCTGTCGGGCTGGATGATGATCTCCATGGGGCCTCCTTCAGCGGGTCTTGATCCAGTATTTCTTGATCTTGGCGTCGACGCTCGAGCGGAACTTGTCGACGTGGCCGAGGACGAAGCGGCCGACGTCGAGCCGGTCGTCGCGGACGAGCGGGGTCAGGTCCATGGCGAACCAGAGCTGCTCGGCCTCGTCGGTCGCGTGCGATTGGAAGTAGCTGGCGTTGGCCCGCCGCCGGCCGGCCGTGGCCAGGTCGTAGCGCTTGCCGCCCTCGACCTGCGAGTCGTAGACGCCGATGAGGCCGTTCGACAGGCTCTCGCGGCGGCTGACGTCGAGGGGGACCTTGTCGTCGTCGTCCATCCAGTCGAGGCCGCGCCAGACCTCGCAGCCGTAGACCGTGGCCGGCCGCTCGTCCGGCTCGAGCTCGCGCAGCGCGGCCAGGGCCGTGAACGCGACCGCGATGTGGGTTTCGTGCTTGTCGGCCGGATTGTGGGTATAGACGACCTCGGGCCTCAGCGCCCGGAGGGCCTTGACCAGGTCGGCCCGGAGGCGGCCCGTGCCGACGTCCTTGGCTTCCGCGCTGGCGTAGTTGAGCTGGACCAGGGCGCCGTAGTTGCCGAGGATGGCCGCCTTTTCCTGCTCGCGGCGCCGGAGCGCGGCCATCTCCTCGTCGCTGAACGAGGCGTACTCGCCGGCCCGGGGGGAGCCGCCGCCGTTGGTGCACACCACGGCGCCGAACCAGAGGTCCGCGCTGGTGAAGCACTTCTGGATGCCGTGGAAGGCCATGATCTCGATGTCGTCCTGGTGCGCGCCGATCCCGAGATGGGTGACGCGGCGAAAGGCGCACTCGGCGTCCATGCCGTCGGGGATGAATACCGAGGCATCGGGCTTGAAGAACTTCATGAACGGTCTCCTTCGATCTCCGGCAGGCTGGCGGCGGCGACGGCCTGGCCCACGCGCCGGCTCTTCTCGTCGAGCAGGTGGAGGCGCACCCGGGCCGCGGTCTCGGGGAACTCGGCGGCCAGGATGTCCGAGGCCCGGTCGATGATGATCTTCCCGCCCGGGCCGGACACCACCCGGCCGAGGACGAGGAGGTTGCGGAAGTTGTAGAAAACCTCGTACCAGGGGATGGTGTGACCGAGATAGGCGCCGATCTGCTCGAAGATACGCGTGGCCGGGATGTTGCCGGAAGCGACGAGCGATTGGACCTCCTTGAGGCGTTCGGCCGGCTTCAGGCCCGCCGGGAAGGACAGGCCGGCCGCCGCGGCGAGCCGGTTGACGGCCTGCTGCGAGAAGTAGTTGGCCCCGACGCCGCGGTCGCCCGACCATTCATCCGCCACGGCCTGGGGATTGAGGTCGACCGGGGCGAAGGCCAGCTCGTCGAGCCAGCCCGGGATATGGCCCTCGTAGTCGAGATAGCCGGCGGCCTCGCTCGAGCCCATGGCGACGCCGAGGACGCCCGTGTCCCCGAGCGACAGACGGCCGGCGAGCGCCGTGACCTCGCCGTCGTTGATGACCTCGAAGGGGACGCGCCACTCCGTGGCCAGCCGGTCGAACAGGCCCTTGACCTTGGCCTCGAAGTCGGCCGCGGGCACCGAGCGGAAGAGCGAGGCGATGCGGACCTGGCGGCGGATGATGATCCCGGCCGACGAGCCGCCGATGGCGTCGACGCGGGGGAGGTGGGACGCGGCCCTTTTCAGGCCGGCCTGGATGTGTTCGTAGTGATAATCCGGGTCGGACTGCTCGCCCGGGGCCCAGGGGACCTCCTCGCTCCAGACCGGCTCGCCGTCGACGACGGCCGCGACCTTGTAGTCGCTCGCGCCGAGGTCGAAGCCGATGCGGAAGCCGTCGAGATAGCCGCCGAGGAAACGGACGGCCTCGCGCGGCTCGGGGAAGGTCGCGGCGCTGTGGAGGGCGACCTCGAACGGACGCTCGTAGACGCCGGCCATGGTCCTGGCGTCGAACGCCCGGGCCCCCGTCCCGGAATATTCGGCCTTGAGGCGCCGGCCGACCGCGGCCGGGCCCTGGAAGTGGATGCGCCAGCCGCCCCTCGACCAAAGCAGGAACTTGACGGCCCGCTCGAGCAGGCGGTAGGTCGACTCCGGGTCGCCGTCCCGGGACGGCGCGATCGTCTCGAAAACGGAGACGAGCCCGTCCTCGCGTTCGATGGCGATGCGCACGGGCGTTTCGCCGGCGGCCCGGACCCGGTCGAGATAGACGAGCCAGGCGGGATAGACGGGCCGGAAGCCCGGGTCGTACATCACTTGGCCTTGAACTCCACGCGGACCGGGGCGAAGAGCCGGGCGGCCAGGTCCTGGACGCGGCGGGCCCAGGACTTGGCGTCCGCGGGCTCGGGGGCCGTGACCCCGCGCTCCCAGGCCCCGGAGACCCAATAGGTGAGCTTCCCGTCGGCGCCGCCGTCGAGCTTGAGAGCGCGGTCGGACCCGGACTCGTCGAGGCCCGTGAACCGGGCCGGGTCGAAGACCGCGGCCAGGCCGATCTCGCCCGCCTTCTCGGCGCCCTTGCCCCAGACCGCGAGCGTGCCCACGGCCTTGTCGAGCGACCAGGTCTCGCCGGCGAGCTTCTGGACACCGGGGCCGAGGATGAGGGGGGCGCCGCCCGGATTCACGGCGACGAGGACGTCCTGTCGTGAATAGGCGTTGTCGGCGAAGGCCGAGAAGAAGACCGTGAGAGCGGCCTCGACGGCGCCGACCTTGACGGCCGGGTATTCGGCCTTGACCAGGGCCCGGATCGGGCCGGGAGAGACAAGGGTCAGCTTGGCTTGAGGGGCGCCCGGCCCGAAGAGCGGGATGCGGCTCGCGCCGTCCCAAAGGGACAGGCCGCCGAGCCCGGCCGATTCGCCGGGGCCGAGGATGTCCAGGCCCCAATCCCTGTCCTTGGTCTCCGCGGCGGGGAAGCCCTTCAGGACCAGACCGGCCTCGGCCTTGCCGTAAACGCCGATCCGGCCGCGGACGAACTTGTAGGCGGCCAGGTTGGATTCCCAGCCGGCCTCGGCGCCGCCGGTCTCCCAGGGCCCGCGGGCGAAGGCCTTCTGCGTCGGCATGAGCTGATAGCTCCGCTCGGGCGTGTAATAGCAGAGGAGCCGCGTCGTCGACGACGGCGGCAGGCTCCGGACGAGGACGATCTCGTCGTGATAGCGGTCCTTGTCGTAGTCGTCGGCCTGGGAGACGACGAGGGCGTATTCGCCGGCCGAGTTGTCGAAGAAGGCGTACATATAGGTGTTGAAGTCGGGGGCGACCGAGGCCCGGATGTCGTCGACGTCCAGGATGAGGACGTGGTTTTCGAGGGCGAGCGGCGAGGGGTTGCGGACCTCGACGGTGAAGCTCTTGGTGAACCCGAGGACCTCGGGGCCGCGGGCTTGGGTGACGGTCTGGCCGGCCGCGAGGGAGAGGGCGGCGGCGAAGACGATCGCGAAAGCGGCGAGCCGCTTTCGGGCATTGGTTTCCTGTCGCATCGGCGGGGTCTCCTTTCCGGCGTGAGAACCTGGCCCCATCATTTTACTCCAATTCCGGCCAAAAAGGGCCCCCGCCTGGACTATTCACGAGCCGAGGCGGCCGCAGATGCGAGACGTCAAAGGGTGAAGCTGTACTCCGGGTACTGCGAACCCTTTGCAGCGAAGCAGATGCGGCCGGATCGGCTTGCCCGAAGGGTAAAAACGCTGTCTTGGATCTTCTTGTCATAATGAGTACCGGCGTTTTAATGAATAGTCCAGGTCAGGTGATGAGGTGAGATTTGAAGCCTTTGCCCAGCACGTCGTAGGTGTCGTTGATGATGACGAAGGCCTCGGGATCGATGCGCTTGATGGAGGTCCGCAGGTCGGCCAGCTGCTTGCGGTGGATGACGGTCAGGATGAGCTCCCCATCGCGGTTGAGGTAGAGGGACCGCGAGCGCAGGGCCGTGCCGCTGCGGTCGAGACCGTGGAGGATGTAGTCGGAGATCTCCTTGGTCCGCTGGGAGGTGATGATGACGAGCTTGGAGTAGTTCCAGCCCTCGAGGATCAGGTCGATGACCTTGGTCGAAAGGAAGAGGACGAGGTAGCCGTAAAGCGGGGCCTCGAGGCTGCGCATGGCGAAGCCCGAGGCCGAGATGATCAGGAAGTCCGTGATCATGATGCCGTAGCCGAGCGACATCCCGGTGTGCTTGCTGAGGACCATGCCGATGATGTCGGAGCCGCCGGTCGAGGCCCGGCCGCGGAAGACGATGCCGAGGCCGACGCCGAGCATGATGCCGCCGTAGATCGAGGCCAGGACGGGATTGTCGGTGGCCGGCGGGACCTTGAGGACCTCGTAGAAGACGTCGATGAAAATGGACGACACGATCATGCCGGCCAGGCTGTGGATGACGTACTTCTTGCCCAGGGTCTTCAGGCCGAGCAGGAAGACGGGGATGTTGAGGGCCATGATGAGCGCGCCGACGGGCAGCTTGGCGAAATAGTTCAGGATGATGGCGATGCCGGAGACCCCGCCGGGCACGAAGTGGTGGGGGATGAGGAACATGGCGTAGGCCAGGCCCATAATGGCGCAGCCGATGAGGATGTGGAGCGCGTTCTTCAGCTTGTCCATGGGTTTCTCCGGGGATGTCGCGGGTATGTCGCGCGTATTTTACTCCGTTAAGCCGTCAAGTCAACGGGGGTTTAAGGCCTGAGCCCTTGTGTGCTATCTTTACTGCCGAGAAGGCTGGGCGCGGAAGCCCCGGAAGGAGAACGGGATGGCCAACGTCGCGACGTTCGGCGAGATCATGCTCCGGCTGTCGCCGCCGGGTCGGGAGTTGCTTTTCCAGTCGCCGCGGCTCGAGGCGATCTTCGGCGGGGGAGAGGCCAACGTGGCCGTGTCGCTGGCCATTCTCGGCGACCGGTCGCGCTGGATCTCGGTCGTGCCGGACAACCCGGTCGGCGAGGCGGCCCTGCGCGAGCTTCGCCGTTACGGGGTCGACGTCGGGGCCGTGGTCCGGGCCGGCCGGCGCCTTGGGATCTACTTCGCCGAGACGGGGGCCAACGAGCGGCCTTCCCGCGTCGTCTATGACCGCGAGGGCTCGGCCATCACCGAAGCCAAGCCCGGGGACATCGACTGGGGGCGGGCCTTCGAAGGGCAGGACTGGCTCCACGTGACCGGCATCACGCCGGCGATCAGCGCCTCGGCCGCGGCGCTCACCGCGGAGGCGGTCGAGGCCGCCCGGGCGAAGACGATGACGGTCTCGATCGACCTCAACTACCGGGCCAAGCTCTGGCGGTACGGCCAGGCGGCGCCCGAGGTCATGCGCCCGATCGCCGCCCGGGCCAACGTGCTCATCGGGAACGAGGAGGACTGCCAGAAGGCGCTCGGCCTCGGGGCGGCGGTCGATGTCACGGCGGGCCAGCTCGACCTCGCGGCCTATGAGCGGCTGACCGCCGAGGTCCTGGCCGCGTTCCCGGGCGTCGGGCGCGTCGCCATCACCCTGCGCGAAAGCCTGAGCGCGGACTGGAACCGCTTCTCGGCCGTGTTGAGGACGAAGACGGGGTTCGAGGCGGGGCCGGCCTACGAGATCCGCTCGATCGTCGACCGGATCGGCGCGGGCGACGCCTTTGCCGCCGGTCTCATCCACGGCCTCGCGACGTCCAAGACCGATGGCGAGGCGCTTGGCTTCGCCGTCGCCGCCGGCGCGCTCAAGCACTCGATCCCCGGCGACTGGAACCTGTCGACGGAGAAGGACATCCTGGCCGTCGCCCGGGGCGATCGCGCCGGGCGGGTCCGGAGATAAGCGGGGCGGAGAAGCGGAGAGGGACCATGACGAAAGAGAAGGTGCTCGAGGCCCTGCTCGAAGCCAAGGCCGTGGCCGTCATTCGCCTGAAGGACGCGGCCCGGCTCGTCGCCGCGGCGGCCGCGCTCCGCCGCGGCGGCGTCCGGGCGCTCGAGGTCACGATGACAGTGCCCGGGGCCGTCGGGATCATCGGCGAGCTCGTCCGGGCCAGGGAGCCGGGGACGCTCGTCGGGGCGGGGACCGTGCTCGACGGCCAGACGGCCGCCGAGGTCATCGCCGCCGGCGCCGACTTCGTCGTTTCGCCGATCACCGACCGGGACATGATCGGGACCTGCCGCGAGGCGGGCGTCCTGGTCGCGCCCGGCGCCTTCACGCCGACCGAGATCGTCTCCGCCTGGCGCCTGGGGGCCGACATCGTCAAGGTCTTCCCGGCGACCTCGCTCGGACCCCAGTTCTTCAAGGACCTGCGGGGCCCCTTGCCCCAGGTGCGCCTCATGCCGACGGGCGGGGTCACGCTCGAGAACGCGCGCGACTTCCTGGCGGCCGGGGCGTGCTGCGTCGGCATCGGCACGTCGCTTGTCGAGGCCAAGGCCGTCGAGGCGGGCGATTGGGCCGCGCTCGAGGCCCGGGCCCTGCAGCTCATGGCCTCTTTGGCGACGCCTGCGCCATCCGAAACGGGCAGGCGCTGAAATCGCGGCCAGGGCTTGCCCTTTGGCGTTTTTCCGCTATAATGGGGATAACGCTTTGCTTCTTGGCCGGCTGTGCAAGGCAAACAAGCACCCCTCCTTTCTAATCCCCCAAAGCTTGTGATTCCCCAGAATGAAACAGCCGGCTTTTCTGCTATACTAGCGGACCCATGAACCGGGAGCGCGGGCCGTCGTTCTGGAGCAGGGATTTTCTTTTGGGCCTGGCCGGTTTTTTCTTCCTGTTCATGTCGGTCTCGCTCTTCTTCCTGCTCCCGGTCGTCCTTGAAGGCTTCGGACCGAGCCAGGGACGGATCGGGCTCATCATGGGCGTCCACAGCGTCGTGGCCATCGCCATCCGGCCGTTCTTCGGGCGCCTGATCGACCTCCGCGGCGGCCGGCGCATCGCCCTGCTCGGCTTGTTCATCCTCATCGTCTCGGTCCCGTTCTTTCATTTCGTCGACGACGCCGGCTGGCTGCCGTTCCTGCTGCGGGCCCTGGCCGGGCTCGGCTGGGGCGTCAGCATGACCGCGACGATCGCCATGTGCTCCGACCTCGCGCCGGTCGACCGGCTGGCCAAGTCCATGGGCGTCATCGGAGTGGCCGGGCTGGTCGCGAACGCGATCGGGCCGCTCCTCGCCGAGGAGCTCCTGCGCGGCGGCGGCGCGGGCCGGCTCTACAACGTAAGCCTGATCTTCCTCGCGGCTTCGGTCGCCTGCGTCCTGATGACCCGCGAGATCGTCAAGCCGGACGGCGACGGCGCTTCACAGGGCGCGAAGGCCCTGAAGCTCGTGCCCTGGGCCCTCGCGGCCGTCATCGCCTCCGTGCCGATCTTCCACGGGGCCATCCGCGGCGCGATGATCTACTTCATCGCCGTGTTCGGGAACTCGGCCGGGATCGGCCGGGTCGGGCCGTTCTTCCTCGTATTTTCGCTGGCCGCGATCCTGACCCGCTTCCGGCTCGGCGACCTTTCGGACCGGCTCGGGCGGAAGAAGGTCATCCTGCCGGCGGCGCTGATCATCGCCCTCAACCTGTTCGTGATCGCCCAGGTGCGGAGCCTCCCGCTGCTCATCGTCACGGGATTCGTGGGCGGATTGGGGCAGGGGCTGATCTTCCCGGCCCTGAGCACGTACATCATCGATTTCCTGGGGCGCGAGAACAAGGGCCTGGCCATCAGCCTGTACAACTCGCTTTTCGACGTCGGCATGGGGCTCGGGTCGCCCTTCTTCGGCTGGGTCTCGGACATGGCCGGATATCGCTGGATGTACCGGGTCGCCGGGATGTTCCTGCTCGTCTCGACCGCGGTGTTCATGCTCAAGGCGCCGGTGACCGAAGGCCGCCGGATCGCGGAGTCGCGAAAATGAGCGCCATAGAATAAAATAGGGGCGGGCAGGTTTGAGCCATCAGGGAAAGGAGGTCGGCATGTGCGAAGACGGCAAGGGCCTGTATGAAACGATCGTGGGGCGGCGGACGATCCGCCGGTTCAAGCCGGACGCCGTGCCGCGCGAGCTCCTCGAGCGGCTCGCCGACGCGGGGCGGCTGGCGCCGTCGGCGGCCAACATGCAGCCGCTCGAGTTCGTGGTCGTCGACGGGGCCGGTCCGAAGGCTGAGATCTTTCCCTGCCTGAAGTGGGCGGCCTACATCGCCCCGGCCGGCGACCCCCGGCCCGGCGAAGAGCCCGCGGCCTACATCATCACCCTGGTCAACTCCAAGATCCGGGAGAAGATGTTCGAGTACGACGTGGGCGCGGCCATGGAGAACATGACCCTGGCGGCCCTCGCGGAGGGCGTCGGAAGCTGCTGGATGCTGTCGGTCGACCGGGACCAGATCCGGGCGATCCTCGGCGTCCCCGATCACTACCGCGTCGATTCGGTCCTGGCCCTCGGCTACGCCGCCGAGGATCCCGTGTCCGAGGTTGCGGCGGGCTCCATCCGGTACTGGAAGGACGCCGACGGGCGGCTCCACGTTCCCAAGCGCGAGCGGGCGTCTGTCGTCCATATCAACGGATTCTGATTCGGGGACACGCTCACAATTCCCCAATACAGCCGGGGGCTTCAGGCCCCTTTCCGGCGGGCCTCCGACTTGACGGTCGGGAGGGCGGGTGCTATAAATGAGGCAGCGGCGCTTGCGGCGCCGAATACGTCAAGTAGAAGTGAGGGAATCATGAAAAGAACGCGGATCCTACAGGTCTTGACACTTGCTTTGCTCTGTTTGTTCGTCCTGGGGACGACCCAGGCCCTGGCCGATGTCTACATGAAGCAGAAGACGCACACGAGCGCTTTCAAGATGATGGGCCAGAGCCAGCCCGAGAAGGACGAGATCATGACCTTCTGGCTCGGCGAGAAGGCGGCCCGGACGGACATGGAGACCGGAAAGACATCATCGATCCTCCTGCCCGACAAGAAGCTCATCATCATGATCGATCACAATAAGATGGAATACTCCGAGATGACGCTCGACTTCGAGAAGCTGTTCGACGAGGCGGCCGCGGCCGAGGCCAAACAGGATCCGGATACGGCCGAAGCGATGAAGAAGATGCCCGGCTTCATGAAGAACATGATGAAGGGCGCCATGGGCAGCATGTCGGCCCAGGTGACCGAGACCGGCGAGACCAAGAAGATCGGGGACTACGACTGCCGCAAGTACCTCATCGAGATGAGCATGATGGGCGCCGAGACCAAGTCCGAGTCCTGGGCCACGCAGGACATCAAGATCGATTACGCGAAAGCCTTTACCGCCGCCAACGCCATGATGGCCAGCATGCCGGGATTCGAGAAGGTCATCCAGGAAATGAGGAAGGTCAAGGGCATCATCGTCTACCAGACGGCCACGACCAAAATGATGGGTTCCGAGACGACGTCGACGACCGAGCTCGTCGAGGCCGGTGAGAAGGCCGCCCCGGCCGGCACCTACGAGATCCCCGCCGGCTACAAGAAGGTCAAGGCCGTCGGCCGGTGATCCAATGGGGTCGGACCTCAGCAATAACAATATAAATCAGTAGGTTAGGGCCGATTTCGGCTGGTCCCATCAGTTTGAAAATCGCGTTTTTGGGGCAAAAAATGAAATGGGCTATGCGAATGTTAAGGCAGGTCCCGGGCTCGCAATTTGTGGGGCAAAAAGCCCGGTTTTAAGGCTTTTAGGCCCTCGGAAAAGGGGCTAAACAAAAGAAAAATAAGGGTATTTCTGAGGTCCGACCCCATTAGCTCTCAGCTGTTGAAGTCGCCTGCCGACTCGGGCTGGTAGAGGATCGATTCCACCTTGAGGGTCCGGGTGCCTGAGGGCACCTTCCATTCGACGACATCGCCCTTCCGGTAGCCGAGCAGGGCCATTCCGATGGGGGCCAATATCGAGATCTTGTTCTGGGTGATGTCGGCCTCGTGGGGGTAGACGAGCGTGTACTCGTGGACTGTGTCCGCGGCCAGGTCGCGGACCACGAACCTCGAGTTCATGGTGACGACATCGGGGGGGACATCACCGGGCTCCACGACGGCCGCCCGCTCGATCTCCGCCCGGAGATCGGACAGCCGGTCCTTGTCGGGCCCGTTCTGGATGACGGGGGAGTTCAGGATGGCCGTCAGGCGCTCCTGGTCCAGACTG
>Ga0209705_10001322_pt1 | contig 13051 bp, 13 predicted proteins | sample PPLLaktember2015_5_FD_187262 | JGI IMG/M metagenome (GOLD analysis project Ga0209705, IMG submission 187262) | Freshwater sediment microbial communities from Prairie Pothole Lake near Jamestown, North Dakota, USA - PPLs Lake P8 Core (1) Depth... | ecosystem: Environmental > Aquatic > Freshwater... | reverse complement strand
GGCACCACCGACATCATTAAGGATTTGATCGAAAGCGGCAAAAGCCTGCTGCTGCTGGGACGTCCGGGCGTGGGCAAGACCACCATGCTGCGCGAAGCGGCGCGCTTATTGGCCGAGAGCAAGCGCGTGGTGATCGTCGATACCTCCAACGAGATCGGCGGGGACGGCGATGTGCCGCATCCGGCGGTCGGGCGCGCCCGGCGCATGCAGGTCACCCGGCCCTCCTTGCAGCACGAAGTGATGATCGAAGCGGTTGAAAACCATAACCCCGAAGCGATTGTCATCGATGAGATTGGGCGAGAATTGGAAGCGGCAGCAGCCCGCACTATCGCTGAACGCGGCGTACAGCTGATCGGCACCGCCCACGGCAATACCCTGGAGAACTTGCTGCTCAATCCCACCCTCTCAGACCTGGTAGGCGGCATCGAGTCGGTGACCCTATCCGATGAAGAAGCCCGGCGGCGCGGCACCCAAAAAACCGTCCTGGAGCGGCGCGCCCCGCCCACCTTCGATGTGCTCATCGAGATTCAGACCCGCGACCGGGTGGCAGTCCAGCCAGACGTTGCCGCCTCCGTAGATGCCATGCTGCGCGGCTACCCCCTGCAGCCCGAAATCCGCTCGCGCGATGATGAAGGCAAGATCCGCGTCGAAAGAGGCAGCCAGCCCAGCGGTTCGTTCCAGGCGCAACATGGACAGCAAGGTTACCGCCGCCAGGCGCCCGGCAACGCCCGCGCCGAATACGCGCTGGAAGAAGAGCCCGCCGGGACCGACTATCCGACCGCGCGCCCGAATGGGGGCCGTCCTACGCAGGCACGCGGCCCGCTGCAAGCCTTGCGCATCTACGCTTACGGGGTAGCGCGCAACCGGCTTTCGCAGGCTGCCCGCCGCCTGGGTGTGCCAGTCATCCTGGTGAATGAGCCCGGCAGCGCCGATGCCCTGGTGACCCTGCGCTCCTATTATCGCAAGCGCCAGCGCACAATTATCGAAGCCGAAAATCGCGGCGTGCCGATCCACGTTCTGCGGGCCAACACCGTCAACCAGATGCAGCAGATGCTCGGCGATATGTTCGACCTGGTGTCTGAATTTAACGAAGAAACCGGGGAAGACCGCGTGCGCCAGGAGACACAGGCAGCCATTAGCGCGGTGTTGAATGGCGAGCGCTGGGTAGAACTGCAGCCGGCTACCTCATCGATACGCCGCCTGCAGCACCAGATGGCGCGCCAGGCCAACCTGCTCTCCCACTCCTACGGCAAAGAACCGCGCCGGCGCGTGCGCATCTTCCGCGAATAGCCCATGTTCATCACCTTTGAAGGATCGGAAGGCTGCGGCAAGACCACCCAGGTAGCCATGCTGGCAGAATATTTACGCCAGCAGGGCTACCCCGTCCTGGCGACCCGCGAACCCGGAGGCACTTCCATCGGCGACCAGGTGCGGGCCATCCTTTCGGATCTCAAAAACACCGAAATGCACCCGCGCACGGAGATTTTGCTCTTTCAAGCCTCCCGCGCCCAGCTTGTAGAACAGGTCATCCGCCCGCATCTGGAAGCCGGCGGCATCGTCTTGAGCGACCGCTTCGCCGATTCCACCCTGGCCTACCAGGGATTCGGCTACCAGCTCGACCTGGAGATGTTGAAAACGATCATCGCCTTTGCCACCGGCGGGCTAAAACCCGACCTGACCCTGCTCCTGGACCTGGATGTAGAAGAAGGCCTGCGCCGCAGAGCGCGCGGCGGTGAGTGGAATCGCCTGGACGCTTACGATATCGCCTTTTACCAGCGTGTGCGCCAGGGTTACCATACCCTGGCGCACCTGGAACCCGAGCGTTGGGCGATCGTAGACGCCGCGCTGCCACCTGAAACCTTGCAAGCGGCTATCCGGAAAGTGATTGGGGAAAAGTTGAGCGCGCCGGTAAGGCCGCTTGAACTTCGTGAAACAGGCAAAACGACCGGTGGGCGGTCCTAAAACGGCGTTCTACCGGGGATGAATTGCCCGGTCGACGAAATGGCGCCAGGTAAACCCGGCTGCCATACCAAGCTTACCCGGGGCGTTGCTGCATAGCTGGGAGAATTCTCCCAGGCGGGCCGGAGAAGACGATTGTCAGGCTTTGGATAAGATCAGCACCAGCAAGGGGCTCAGAATTCGTCGTCCATGCCGCCGGTGCCGCCATCACCTGCGCCCAAATCAGGAATGGCTTGCTCGATATCTTCAGGGCTCTGTCCGGCTTCCAGGCGGTCGATCACTTCGTCGAATTCTGGACCCATATCTTCGCCCATCTCACCGCTCATGCGGCGCATCATGCGCCCCAGGGCTTTGGGGTCATCTTCCAGGCCCGCCAGGTTGCCTGGATCGGCCAGGTCTTCCATGCGGCTCTCTTCTGAGCGGGCCACGCGAATGCGCCCAATGCGCCGTTTCACATTCTGGCTGGAGCAATGCGGGCACTGCGCGGTGTGTGTGCCGTATTCCTGATACGATAAGAACAGTTCAAAACGCCTGCGGCAGTCCTGGCAAATATATGGATAAAAAGGCATCGATCGCAACCCTCCGAATAGACTTGTTTAAATTATAATCAACTCTTAGAAGGATGCCACCGAAAAAAGCGACCAATCTATGACCGATCCTGTTTCTTTTACACCCAACGACCCCCAGCCATTGCTCATCGTCATCTCCGGCCCGTCAGGGGTGGGCAAAGACACCGTCATCGAGCGCATGAAAGAGCGCATGCTGCCTTTTCACTTCGTGGTCACAGCCACCACGCGCCAGCCGCGCCCCGAAGAAGTGCACGGGCAAGATTATTACTTTGTAAGCCACGATGAATTTGCCGAGATGATCGAGAAGGATGAGCTGCTCGAATATGCCATTGTCTACAACGATTACAAGGGTATCCCCAAGGAGCAGGTGCGCCGGGCGCTGGCAAGCGGCAAGGATGTGGTCATGCGCATCGACGTGCAAGGCGCGGCTACCATTCGAGAGCTTTCCCCGGAAGCTGTGCTCATTTTTTTGACGACCCAAAACGAAGAGGAGATGATCCAGCGCCTGAAGCTGCGTAAGACGGAAACGCCGGAGGGCCTCAAGCTGCGCATCGCCACCGCCCGCCAGGAGCTGAAACGCCTGAACGAGTTCGATTACGTGGTGGTCAACCGCGAGCACCTGCTGGATGACACCGTGGATATCATCCTGGCGATTATCCAGGCAGAACACCATTCGGTCCATCATCGTAAAACAACCTTGTAACGGATGAATTTGTTAAGGTTCTGTCCGAAGAATAAAGAGGGGCGGAGTATATCCCCACTCCAACTGCGTAAATCCTACGATAAATAAGGAGAATCCAACCAATGAGTATCCTGGTAACAGGCGGAGCCGGTTACATCGGCTCACACACCTGTGTTGAGCTGCTGCAAGCCGGCTATGAAGTGGTTGTGGTCGATAATCTATCCAACAGCAAAGAAGAATCGCTGCACCGCGTACAGGAGCTGGCTGGCAAGCCGCTCCACTTTATTCGCGCAGATCTGCAAGATGCCGCCGCCCTGGAAGCGGTTTTTAACCAGCACCCGATCGAGGCCGTCATCCATTTTGCCGGCTTGAAAGCCGTAGGTGAATCGGTAACCATGCCGCTGCACTATTATCAGAATAACGTGACCGGCACATTAACCCTGTGCCAGGTGATGCAGGCGCATGGCGTAAAGAACATCGTCTTCAGCTCTTCTTGCACGGTGTACGGCGAGCCGCAGCGCGTGCCCATCACCGAAGATTTCCCCCTATCTGCCACCAACCCTTATGGACGCTCCAAGCTGATGATCGAGGAGATTTTGCGCGATGTGTACATCGCCGATCCGGCCTGGAATGTGATCCTGCTGCGCTACTTCAATCCCGTGGGAGCGCATGCCAGCGGGCGGATCGGTGAAGACCCCAACGGCATTCCCAACAACCTGGTGCCTTATATCTCCCAGGTGGCAGTGGGCAAGCTGGCGCGTTTGAGAGTTTTCGGCAATGACTATCCCACCCGGGATGGCACCGGCGTACGCGATTATATCCACGTTGTGGACCTGGCCCAGGGACATATCAAAGCCCTGGAGAAATTGGCGCAAAACCCGGGAGTCGTCGCTTACAACCTGGGCACCGGGCAAGGATACAGCGTGCTGGAGGTTTTGGCAGCCTTCGAGAAAGCCTGCGGGAAGCAGATTCCTTATGAGATCGTTGCCCGCCGTCCCGGCGATGTTTCAGAGAGCTACGCCAACCCTGCCAGGGCCAACCTGGAATTGGGCTGGACAGCTCGCCTGCACCTGGATCAAATGTGCGCCGATGTATGGCGCTGGCAGTCTCAAAATCCGAGCGGGTATTAGCGAGCGGGTATTTTCGAGCAGGTATTTTCGGGCGGGTATTTTCGGGCGGGTATTTTCGGGCGGGTATTAGCGATCCGCTCAAGCGCTGTAGCGTGCGGGTCTCTTTTCCAAAAAGGCCTGCACGCCTTCTTTGTGCTCGGCCCGCCTCCCGGCAATATCCTGGATGTGGGCTTCGTAATCCAACACCTGCTCCAGGTTGCCCAGAACGGCCTTGTTGAAAGCGCGCTTGGCCAATCCGTAAGCGCCCACCGGCCCCTGGGCCAATGAAACCGCCCACTGGCGGGCGCTTTCTTGCAGCTCAGCCGCTGGCACCACGCGGTTCACCAGCCCCAACGCCAGAGCCTGCTCGGCCCCGATCGGCGCGTTGGTGAAAGCATATTCGCTGGCGCGCCCCAGGCCAATCAAAGCCGGCAGGAGCAGCGATACGGCCGAATCGGGCACCAACCCAATCCCCAGGAACCCCACCACCATACGGGCGGTGTCCGCCGCGATGCGCAGGTCGCACGCCAGGGCGATCCCCAGCGCGGCGCCCGAGACCGCCCCGTTGAGAACCGCGATCACCGGCCTCTCAAGCTGGCGGATTTGAACCACCAGCGGGTTATAGGTGCGCAGCAGATGGTAGCGGAAGGAAATATCCTCTTCGCGCTTGACCTCGGTGATGTCCTGTCCCGCGCTGAATACCGCGCCGCTGCCGGTGAGCAGCACGCAGCGCACTTGCGGGTCGCGCCCGGCTTGCTTGAAAGCTGCCTGCGTGGCCTCGATCATTTCAATGTTAAAGGCATTGACTTTGGGACGGTTAAGCGTGATGGTCAGCACGCCCTCTTCCATTGCGGTCAATACAACGGGCTCGCTTGTGGTCATAACGCCTCCTCTTTAACAGTTTCCCCGCCCTTGCGGGCGGGGTGGGTTGCTTTCAAAATGCAGGCGGTTGGGTCGCGCCACCCGTTTTGCCGGGCTGGCAATTACGGCAAATCCGTAAAACCAGGGTCATCCTCGTTATCATCCCCGGTATCGTCTTCGTAGCCCAGCTCCAATTCAACATCTTCATCCGCCAGGCGCAGCCACAGCACCAATAAATGCCCGTCTTCCATCTCTACGTAGCGGGCAGCTACGATGGGAGCCTGGTGTTCCAGGCCGTCGCTCGAACGATATTCAAGCTGGATCGATTGCTGGTTGCGCCAGGCGCGGTGGCAGCGCTCTACCAGGGCCGGGCCGTTAAAAGTCCGCAGGCGGGTAACAGCCATATCTGCCAGGATCGGGCCTTCACTTAAGCCCAATACCCAACCTTCTGAGACCGCCTCGAACGTCGGGGGAGGCCCCTCGATGATTGTAATTTTATCGTCCATAACAGTTCTGCCTCCGTTCCGGCAAATCATACCATAGAAACCGGGCAGCGTTGGTAAGATTTGTGTTAGAGTAGTTCGGGTATAATCGAGCCCGGAGAAATACCTATGCACAAACTGGTCATTTTAATCGAGCAGCCCGACGACTGGCCTGTCTTCGACTCCACCTGGCCGCAATTCCTGCACCAGGCCGAGCAGATGCCCGGCTTGCGCCGTGAAGCCACCAGTCGCGTGGATGCCACTCTCTACGGATCCAAATCCTATAGCCTGATGCACGAATTGTTCTTTGACGCCCTCGATGACGCCCAGCAGGCGATGATGTCGCCGCCCGGACGCGAGGCCGGCAGGCTGCTGCAAACCATGACCCAGGGACGCATGGCCTTATTCCTGGCAGATCACAAAGAAGATGACCTGGATAACATCCGCAAACATACCCGCTTAGGGGAGTGAGAGCCTGATCCACCAGGCAGCTGACGCTGTTTGATGAAATCTATCCCTAACGCTTTACTGTTATTCATTTCGATCCTGGTGATTGCCGCCCTGGTTGGCGGTTATTTTCTCTACCGGGGAAGCGCAGCGGGGGCCTCGCGCGCCCTGCGCGTGCGCGCCTGGCTCCATGATCCCCAGGCGCACCCGGAATGGAGCGTGCAGGCGGGCGAGCGCTGCGGGCAGGCGCCCTTTATGCTGCCCACGAATGGCCTGATCGGCTTCCTGTGGGATGATTCCTTTCGCCTGGGGCACCACCACCAGGGGTTGGACATCTTCGGCGGCGAGGGTGTGAACCAGACTCCGGTAATTGCCGCCTACCCCGGTTACCTCAGCCGCCTTCCAGATTGGAAATCCTCTGTCATTATCCGCATCCCGCAAGACCCGTTGGATCCGCAGCGCCAGGTGTGGGCCTATTACACCCACATGGCGGACTCGCAGGGCAATTCATTCATCGTATCAGAATTCCCTGCTGGCGCCCACGAAGTGTATGTGGAAGCCGGCGCCCTGTTAGGCTATCAGGGCAATTATTCCGGCGATCCAGACAATCCAACCGGCGTTCACCTGCATTTTTCGATTGTGCTGGATGACGGCGCAAGCCAATTCCTGAACGAGCTGGAGATTGAGAATACGCTGGACCCATCCCCTTACCTGGGTCTGCCCGTGAACGCCAACACCAACCAGGGCGAGCTGCCGGTATGCGCTGGTGGATCGTTTTTGGAAGCGAATTGAATACTCGCTCTACTTTGATCAGGAGGGCATGTGGACGAATTTGCAGATAAGGTGGTGCTCGTCACCGGCGCTGGGCGCGGTATTGGGCGGGCGATCGCCCAAGCATTTGCAGCCCGCGGGGCGCGTGTCGCTGCCAACGATATCACCCCAGTTAACCTGGATGAGACCGTTGCAGGCATCCGGGAGACCGGCGGGCTCTGCAAGGATTACGTGTGTGATATAGCCAAGAAAATGCCCGTGCAAGGCATGCTGGAACAGGTGCGCCAGGATTTCGAGCGTATCGACATCCTGATCAATAACGCCGGGGTGGAACCGCATGCTGCGCTGCTCGATATGGACGAGTGGGACTGGCTGCGCACGATCGACGTGAACCTGAATGGACCGTTCTTCACTACCCAATCGGTGGGCAGGATGATGCGCGAGCAGGGCGCGGGTGTGATCGTCAATATCGCCTCCATCGCCGGGCGCGCTCACGGCTTGCGGGACCGTTCTGCGTACGTTGCCAGCAAGATGGGCCTGATCGGACTGACCCGCGAAGCCGCCCGCGAATTGGCTGCCTATCATATCCGGGTGAATGCCGTATGCCCGGGCGTCATCGAGACCGAGATGACCGCTGCGCTGCGCCAAAATGAGGCTATGCTGGCAAAATGGTTGGAAGATATCCCGCAGGGGCGCCTGGGAGGCGTGGATGACGTGGTCCAGGTAGTCTTATTCTTGTGCAGCCCGGCAGCCGCTTATATAACCGGGCAGGCCATTAACGTCGATGGCGGCAAGGTGATGTGTTGAGGCATCCAGGATAGCCCAATGGAAAATCTATACGCATATCGCCAACGCATGCTGGCGCGCTTCCAGGCGATCGTCGTCGACCTGGAACAAGCTGTTGACGCCCTGGCCCAGAAAGATTGGCACAGCCCCCTGGAGCCAGATGGTTGGAGCCTCCACCAGGTCCTGGTCCATCTGCGAGATGCCGATGCTCATGCTTATCTGCCACGCTTGTTGCGCATCCTGGCAGTGGACACCCCGTTCGTCGAAAATTTTGATGACGAGGGCTGGATGATCGAGCATTACAACCCGGATGAGCCGGTGTCTTCCATTCTGGCAGAATACCGGGAATTGCGCTCCAGCGAGATCGCCTGCCTGGAAAGCATAACTCCGGCGGATTGGAGCCGCAAAGGTCGCCATCCCACCTTGGGCCTGCGCACGATCCAATGGTGGGTAGAGCGCAGCCTAGCCCACAGTGAAGAGCACCTGATGCAAATCCAACAAAGCCAGAGCGCAGACCTGTAGACCCGCTAACGTCACTCGCCGGCGCGCGGCAAACCACACCTGACATCTATCGCCTTCAACTCGCCTCACACCGGATCGCTCCATGCAACTTCACATCCCCCCTGCCCTGCACCACCGCCGTTTTCGTCTTCTCTGGTTAGGGTTGATGATCTCGATGGCCGGCTCGCAGATGCAGGTTTGGGCGTTGTTCTGGCACATCCGCACGCTCACCGACCAGCCCATCGCCTTGGGGGCCGTGGGACTGGTGCGCATTTTACCGGTGATCCTTTTCTCTTTAATCGGCGGGGCGCTGGCAGATGTTGCCAACCGGCGCGGCGTGATGTTCCTCACCCAAACCGCGCAGGCTTTGCTGGCAGCCATGCTGGCTTACCTGACTTTAGGCGGGCAGATCAGCCTGTGGCACATTTACGCCTTGACGGCTGCCCAGGCAATAGCTGTGGCTTTCGACCTGCCGGCGCGCCAGGCGCTGGTGCCCAACCTGGTGCCTAGCCGCGACCTGCCCAACGCATTCAGCATGAACTCGATCGCAGCCCAGACCGGCGCCATCGTCGGCCCCGCGCTGAGCGGCCTGGTGATCGCCTACCTGGGACAGGCGTACATCTACCTGATCAATGCCATCTCTTTTCTAGCGGTGATCTTAGCCCTGCTGATGATGGGCCGGGTGGAGCAACAAGCCGCGCCGGGCCATCACCCAGAAATCAGCCTCAGTGCTATCCGCGAGGGCGTGCGCTTTATCTTTACCCACCCGATTATCCTCTCTACCATGCTGCTGGATTTCTTTGCCACCTTTTTTTCCTCCGCCAACACACTCATGCCTATCTTTGCCCGCGATGTGCTGGGGTTGGGAGTTTTAGAATATGGCTGGCTATCGGCGGGGCAATCCATTGGAGCGATGGCAGCCGCGCTGCTCATCTCCCAACTCGATGAGATCCGCCGCCAGGGTCCGGTGTTTCTGTCAGCGGTGATCGCGTTTGGCCTGGCAACGGTGGTTTTCGGCCTGGCGCGCACTTTTATCATGGCGATGCTGGCGCTGATTCTGATCGGAGCAGCCGATTCGGTCAGCACCATCATCCGCAACACCATCCGCCAGTTGCAAACGCCCGATTACATTCGCGGGCGCATGGTCAGCGTGAACCAGATCTTCTTTATGGGCGGCCCACAATTGGGGGAGGTGGAAGCCGGGGTGGCTGCGCAGCTTTTCGGAGCGCCGATCGCCATCATCAGCGGGGGGATCGGCTGTATCCTGGCTGTGAGTTGGATCGCGCGCCGCTGGCCTCAGCTGCGGCATTACAATGGCGACGAGCCAGTGAAAGCCGGGACTTAATTCCCCAGCTCTTCCCACTCACCGATCAATTTTTCCAACTCATTCTGCACGTGCACATACTCGCCGCCCAGGCGCTGCACCTTGGCGGGATCGGCGGGTGGATTTTCGAGCTGGCTGGAAAGGGCTGCCAGGTGACCTTCCAGCAGGGTGATGCGCTCCTCGACCTCCTTCAGGCGGGCGCGCCGGCGCTTCTCCTCGATCGAGAGGCCTCCCGGGCGCGGCTTTTGAGGGCTGGGCGCCTGCCGGCTGAGCGCCTCCGCGCCGGCTTTCTGGCTCTCCTTCCAGGCATGGTACTGGCTGTAGGCGCCCTCGAAGACCTGCATGGCGCCTTCATCCGGCTCGATCTCCCAGATTTGCGTGCCCAAGGCATCGATCAGGTAACGATCATGCGAGACCAGCAGGATCGTGCCCTGAAATTCTGCCAGCACCTCCTGCAAAATCTCCTGCGAAGGGATATCCAGGTGATTGGTAGGCTCGTCCAGCAGCAGCAGGTTGGCGTCGCTCAAGGACAGCTTGGCAAGCGCCAGGCGCCCGCGCTCCCCTCCGGAGAGCGTGGATACCTGGCGGAAAACGTCTTCGCCCCCGAACAGAAAGCGCGCTAGGTAATCGCGAATCTCCGCCAGCAGCATGCTCGGTGCGACCGCATCGATCTCTTCCACCAGGGTTCGCTCGGGTTGCAGCTCTTCGTGCGCCTGGGCAAAGTAAGCAATGTTCAGGCTGGCGCCCAACAGCACTTCTCCCTTGAGCGGCGGCATTTTATCGAGCAGGGTCTTGAGGAAGGTGGTCTTCCCAGCGCCATTCGGGCCAATGATGGCGGCGCATTCGCCGCGCTTCAATACCAGATCAGGAATGTGGAACAGCGGGCGGCCTTCGTCCGGATAGCCGATATCTACGTCGTAGGTGCGCAGCACCAGGTCGCCAGAACGCCGCCCGGCTTTCAGATTCAAATGCAGATGCGGCGGGCGGTGGCGGGGACCGCGCAGCCCGCGGATGCGCCGCTCCACCTCGTCGACGTTCATCGTGTGGGCGGTGATGGCGGTTTCAGCGGCGACCTCGGCCCAATTTTTATTGAGCACGGCCTCCACCCCCAGGCTTTCGACAGCCTGCACCAGGCGGCTCAGGCGGCGCAGCCGGCCTTTAGCTTGCAGCGTGTTTTGCCCGGAGATGTTACGCTTGACGTAATCCAGCTCTTTGAGCAAGCGCTCTTTTTCGCTCTCGAAGAGCTGCTGGCGCAGATCCCAGCGCTCCTGGCGCTGCTGCACGTAAGCGCTGTAATTGCCGCGATATACTTCCAGCCCGGTCTTGCTCATCTCCCAGATATGATCCACCACCTTATCCAGGAAATAGCGGTCATGCGAGACGATCAGGGTAGCGCCTTCCCATTGGCTCAGGTAGCCTTCCAGCCATTCCACCGCATCGATATCCAGGTGGTTAGTCGGTTCGTCCAGGATCAGCAGATCGGGGTTAGAGAGCAGCAGGCGCGCCAGCACCGCCCGGGTGCGCTGCCCGCCAGAAAGCTGTGGGATAGGTCGATGGAAATCCTCGACGGTAAAGCCCAAACCGCTGAGGGTCTGGCGGATGCGCGTTTCATAGGTGTAGCCGCCGCGCCCCTCGAAGGATTGCTGCAAAGGCCCATAGCGCGCCAGGGCCTCATCGGCGCGCTGCGGCTCGCTCATGGCAGTCTCCAGGCGCGCCAGCTCTTTCTCCATGGCGAGCAGTTCTCCCAGGGGTTCCAGGCATTCTTGCCACAGGGTGTGCGTCCCTTGCAAGGCTGCCTCCTGGGGCAGGTAGCCCACCTGCAAATTGCGCGCCTGACTGACCACGCCGCTGCTGGGTTCTTCCATGCCCAACAAGATGTGCAGCAGGGTGGTTTTGCCCACCCCATTCGGTCCAACGATGGCGATGCGCGCCCCCTGCGGGATGCTCAATGTCGCCCCGCTGAAGATATCGTCCGGGCCAAAGGATTTGGATAGGTTGGTGGCAGTGATGAGCGACATCCTAACAGCCGATTATACCGTGTTATAATCGCGCCCGCTGAAGGCCTTGACATGACTAACCCAGAAATACACTCTTCCAATACACGTTCCAAGACCGCCAACCGGTTGCTGGCAGCCTTGCTGGCAGCTTTTTTGGTGGCGGCGGCCATTACCGCTTATCTGACTTTTATCGCCGTGCGCGATTTCGTCACCTCCTGGGAGCTCACTTCCCTGCCAGGCATTACCATCCAGCGCGCCACTTCCACGCCGGATGAGACCGGCGTAATCCAGGATATCCAGACTCCTCTGCAACAGGCTGAGGGCCCTGAGCCAGAAGTCTGGGACGGCGCCAGCCGCGTCACGATGCTCATGATGGGATTGGATTACCGCGATTGGTCTGCAGGTGAAGGGGCTCCGCGCACCGATACGATGATCCTGCTCACCCTCGATCCCATCGCCCGCACGGCGGGCATGCTTTCGATCCCGCGCGACCTGTGGGTCAATATCCCGGGCTTTGAATACGGGCGCATCAATACCGCTTACAGCCTGGGCGAGAGCTTCAAATACCCGGATGGGGGCGGCGCCGGGCTGGCGATGGCTACCGTTGAGGAGCTGCTGGGGGTGCCCATCGATTATTATGCCCAGATCGACTTTAACGCCTTTGTGCGCTTCATCGACGAAATCGAAGGGGTCAAGGTGGATGTCAAGGAGAAGATCGTTGTCGATCCGCTGGGCGATAACAATACCAAGACGCTCAAACCGGGCATTCAAACCTTACCCGGTGACCTCGCCCTGGCTTACGCCCGCCAGCGTAAGACGGAAGGCGGCGACTTCGACCGCGCCCAGCGTACTCAGCAAGTGATCATGGGCATCCGTAATCGGGTTTTGAATTTGAATATATTGCCCACGCTGATCGCCAAAGCCCCGGTGCTGTACCAGGAGCTCTCCGCAGGGGTGCACACCAACCTGACCCTGGAACAGGCCATTCGCCTGGCATGGCTGGCGCAGCAGATCCCCGATGAGAACATCAAGCAGGGCGTGATCGGCCCGCCTGACCAGGTGCTGTTGGTGAAATCGCCCAATGGCGACGATGTGCTCAAGCCCATCACCGACCAGATTCGTAAAGAGCGCGATAAAGTCTTCTTCGAAGACCAGTACCTCAGCCCGGCTGCCGCCAGTATGACCTCTATCGACCTGGTGAAGGCCGAAGTGCCTAAATTGATGGTGATGAACGGCACAGTCACGCCTGGATTGGCAGCCGTCACCACTGAATACCTGCAATCTCAGGGTATTCCTGTGGCGACCACAGGCAACGCCGACCAGGTGTATGCCAGCACCACGATCTTCGATTACACCGGCAAGATTTACACGATCAAGTACCTGGTTGAATTGATGCAAATCCAGCCCACACAGATCTACAGCCGTTACGATCCCACCAGTCCGGTGGACGTGACCGTGATCCTGGGCTCGGATTGGGCCGCCAGCAACCCCATGCCATAAAACGTGTCAGATCACGCCGTATCACTTGTGGAGTGCGGAGTGCGGAGTGCGAAGTGCGGAAGA
>Ga0209705_10001321_pt1 | contig 13055 bp, 9 predicted proteins | sample PPLLaktember2015_5_FD_187262 | JGI IMG/M metagenome (GOLD analysis project Ga0209705, IMG submission 187262) | Freshwater sediment microbial communities from Prairie Pothole Lake near Jamestown, North Dakota, USA - PPLs Lake P8 Core (1) Depth... | ecosystem: Environmental > Aquatic > Freshwater... | reverse complement strand
GCATGGAAGGAATAACCAATGCTGGTTACACTGCTTTCATTGTTGCCGGTCTGACTGAGGAAGGAATGAAATACCTTGCGTTTTATGTGTTCTTCTGGAATAACAGGAATTTCAATGAACGGTTTGACGGGATTGTATATGCGGTTTATATTGCACTTGGTTTTGCGGGCATTGAGAATATCCTGTATGTTTTTAGCGGAGGTTATTCCGTCGGGCTGGTGCGTGCCCTTACTGCTGTTCCTGCTCATGCATTATTCGGAATTGTTATGGGGTATTATTTCGGCATGGCGAAATTCTATCCCGGCCGCAGGTCATTTTACCTTATTCTGGCTTTCTTACTCCCGTTTGCATTTCATGGATCATATAACTTTTTGCTGATGGGTAATTCACCTGCTCTTCTGTCATTATTTATACCTTTGTTCATCTACTTCTGGATAACCGGATTCAAAAAAATGTCCGTTGCTTCGGATGCTTCTTCTTTCAGGGATGAAAACATTAATGAAGCCGGTGCTCACACTGATCTTAAACTCTGATCTGTCAGTATCTTTTATCGGGCTTTACGGGAAGTTTTGCAAGTTTTTCAACCTCAATTGACGGAAATCCGAACTCTTCAACCACTTTGCCCAGGATCAGGTAGGTTCCGCCGCCTTTAAACGGGTAGTTTTTAAGTGATTGTGAAAAATGAGTTGTATCAAAGAAGTTCCCTTCAGCATCGATGAAGCATCCGAAATTCATCCATTCCCCCTTTATTGTTTTTATATATTTGATTGTTACAAGATGCCCCACCATCCGAATCTTCTTCCCGGTATATTTTAACAAATCGCTTGAGGGCACCTCTCCCCGGAATGATGTCTCGAGCATATCGAACCAGCTTACAGTAACTGGAAAGCCGAACAGCTCAATTTCATCATAGGCATCATCAATGCTGCCGTGGACAAGGTCGGGAAGGGAGAAGCTGCGTACCGGTTGTGAGAAGAGAGGACGGATGCTCTCTTGCTTTTTCCCGTTCATCATCATATGGGCCTCCCACAACATTACAGCCTTCTTCTTGCCTGTGAACCTGAAGGCGCCTGCCCTTATCAGCAGGATAACCTGTTCCAGTCCGGGACAAACCCTTTCGACGAAATCATTCAGATCACTGAACGGGCCATTTTCATGCCTGACCTCTTCGATCGATCTTGCAAACTTTTCCTCGATACTGAGAATATGAATAAAGCCAAGGTAGATATCTTTACCGTAAATAGTTGTCTTGAATGTGCTTTTATTTACGCATGGCGGCATGATGGCCGCTCCGCATCTTCTTGCTTCATGAACATACACCCATGTTCTGTAGAATCCGCCGAAATTATTGATCACAGCAACCATGAATTCAAGAGGGAAATGTGCTTTAAGGTAAAGGCTCTGAAAGCTTTCAACTGCATACGAAGCCGAGTGTGCCTTTGAGAATGAATAACCGGCAAATGATTCAATCTGTCTCCAGACCTCTTTGGTTATCTCTTCGCTGTAGCCCTTTTCACGGCAGTTCAGGAAGAATCTGTCAACTATCCTCTGCATCTCCTGCTTTGACCGGTACTTTCCGCTCATTGCGCGCCTGAGCGTGTCGGCATCTGCAAGGTCGAGACCGGCAAAATGGTGGCAAACCTTCAGCACATCCTCCTGGTAAACCATTACCCCGAAAGTCTCCTCGAGCTGTTCTTTCATTACAGGGTGTATGTATTCGAATTTGTCCGGGTTATGGAACCTGTGGATATATTCCCTCATCATGCCCGAACGTGCCACTCCCGGCCTGATAATTGAGCTTGCTGCAACAAGTGTCGGATAATCCTCACATTGAAGCTTCTGCAGTAGTCCTCTCATCGATGGGCTTTCGACATAGAAACACCCTTTTGTCTCACCTGTCTTCAGGTATTCCTTTATCTTCGGATCATTCTTGAATTTCTGGATAGCATGAACATCAACATCAACCGACTGGTTCCGCATTATGATCTCGGCGCTTTCGCGGATATGGCCAATGCCCCGCTGGCTGAGAATATCGAGTTTTTCAAATCCGATCTCTTCGGCAGTATACATATCCCATTGAGTGACAGGGAAGCCTTTTGGGGGCATGTCAAGCGCGGTATAGCATGTGATGGGTTCCTCGGAGATCAGAATGCCCCCGGCATGGATGCTTCTCATATTTGGAAAATCGGCAATTTTAAGTCCTGTTGAGAAAATAGTGTCGGTTATTTCGCTCCTGTTTGATTCTGAAGCCGGATTATCGATCAGATCATCAATTTCTTCCTTTGGCAGTCCGTGTACTTTCCCCAGCTCGCGAACGATCGATTTGCCCCTGAAAGTGCTCATGGTTCCAAGGAGGGCAGTGTGTCTTCCGCCGTATCTTTTGAAAATGTAATCGATAACTTCGTCTCTTTCTTTCCATGAATAATCGATATCAAAATCGGGAGGACTGCTTCGTTTGGGATTGATGAACCGCTCGAAGTAAAGGTTCAGGTCGATCGGGTCAACATTGGTGATTTTCAGGCAGTAAGCAACTATTGAATTTGCCCCGCTGCCCCGTCCCACGTGGTAGAATCCCCTTGACATCGAATACCTGACAATATCCCAGGTGATTAGAAAATAGGCCGAGAAGCCCAGTTTGTCGATTATATCGAGCTCATGCCTGATCCTTTTCTTTGCTTCAGAATTCTGTTTTCCATATCTGTACACCATGCCGTCCCACGCTAGTTTTTCGAGCAGAAGCTTGTCGTCATACCTGCTTGCTGAAAATATTTTCTTGTTTTTCAGGCTGTTGCGGTCAAAATCAAGGGAGCACTCATCCAAAAGCTTTCTAGTATTACTCATGATCCAGGCGTGTTCATCAGAGAAATTTTTCAGTTGCTCCCCTGTTCTGAAAAACTCATCTTCGCCTGCGCATTGTGAAGGCTGAAGATGGCTGAGAAGTATATTGTTGTCGACCGCCCTGAGGCTTTTATGAATGAAGATATCGTCGTTCGATGCGAAAGTGACAGGTTGGAGAAGTACCATCGAATTCCTGCCGGTTGAACCGTTCAGTGTAACCAGTCGATTGATCTCGCCCGGCCTTATTCCTATACGCTCGTTTTCAAGAAGCTTCCCGGAGGGTTTTTTTTTCAGTGAATATACTGTGTATGCATTTGAGAATTCCGGTGCCGGAAAAGGGAGAGGTTTCTTTTCAAAATTATGCTCTGAAAGAAATTCATTCAATTCCCTCAATCCGTCATTGTTACGTGCAATACCGATATAAAGCAGTTCATTGTCATTCCTGAATTCGATTCCCGCCACGGGTTTTATGCTGTTTTTTTCACATTCTCCTGCAAATTCCGGTATCCCGGTTGAATTGTTGATGTCGGTCATGGCAATGCACCCCGCTCCTGCAGAAATTGCATTCTGCACAAGCTGTTCCACGGACATCATTCCGTAGCGAAGGGAATAATATGAATGACAGTTTAAATACATTTTTTTGGCTTCAGGCATCGGGCTTCAGGCGTCAGGCGTCAGGAAAAACTATTGTCCTGTACCTGATGCCCGTCGCCCGTCGCCTGTCGCCTTTTTAAAATCCATACATCATATAACCCTTTAACCTCTCTTCCATCATTTTCTGCTCATTTTCAGCGTTTTCGAGCTGTTTGAGAGCCTTTTCCTCCCTTTCCCTGACGGTCATCACTCCGACGGCCCGCCGCACCGCATCACGGCCGAAGCGTTTCCGGATATTATCCATTGTCATATAAAGGCTTACCTTTTCCGGAGTGTCGTCGAACATATCGAGCTGCTGAACTCCCCTGACAAGATGGCTGAACCTGATCCCGATGAGCCTGATTAGCATACGCCGCTGGTAGAGCCTGGCGAACAGCTCTTTTGCCACATCCGACAGCACATGATCGAAGGAGGTGTATGGTATCCTTTTCTGCAGGGTATGCGTATCAAAATTTGAATACCTTATCTTTACCGTTACGCATGATGTGAGCTTTTCCTGTTTTCTGAGCTCCCAGGCAATTTTTTCAACCATGCCTGCAAGCAGCTGGTTCAGCCGCACCATATCGGTGGTGTCCTTTTCGAAAGTATGCTCGGTGCTTATTGACTTCCGTTCAGAGTAGCTTATGACAGGAGTGGAGTCTATCCCGTTGGCTCTTTTCCAGATCTCAATGCCGCTTTTGCCCATAAGGTTCCCGAGCATCTCGGCCGGTATATTCCTCAGAGTATATATAGTTACAATACCCATTGACCGGAGTGTGTGGTAAGTTTTCTGGCCTACCATCGGTATCTTGCTTATTGACAGCGGGTCGAGAAAGGGGAGGACTATCTCTTTCCTCACCTCTATTTCCCCGTTTGGCTTTGCTTCTCCCGCCGCGATCTTTGATACGGTCTTATTGACTGAAAGGCCTATGGATATGGGAAGTCCGGTCTCTTTTATTATGTACTGCCGCAGTTCGTGCGACCATTTGTAGCATCCGTAAAAGCGGTCCATGCCGGTAAGGTCGATATAGTGCTCATCGATCGATGCTTTTTCATAGAGCGGCGATCGTTCCGCAATTATTCCCGTGACCATATGTGAATAATTGCTGTACATCTCCATATCGCCCCTTATTACAATCGCATCGGGACACATGTTCCTGGCCATCTTCATAGGCATTGCTGAGCTTACACCGTATTTTCGTGCCTCATAGCTGCAGCTCGATACAACGCCCCGGTCCGACATCCCGCCGATTATTACAGGCTTGCCTATGAGCCTGCTGTTCTTAAGCCTCTCAACCGATACGAAAAATGTATCCATGTCGAGGTGGAGAACGGAGCGGTCTATGTTGCCGGCTAGAAACATTGTTCAAGTTATAAGTGCCTAGAGTGCCTTTCCTTCAACACTATTTGGCAGAAGAATAGATAATCTGATAATCCTTATCGCAAAAGCCTTTGTCCTTTTCTCGAGCTTCTTGCTAAACTCTTTATTTTCCATTCTTTAAACTTTAAGTACTCCAAACTTTAGTCACTCCAAACTTTTTTCTTAAATAATTTGCGTATTAAATATTTATAATTTACTTTTGATTAAAAATTAATCAAATCATTGATTACAATATAATCAATATTTTTATATGTACTTCACTTCCAACATAAAATTTTTAAGAAAAAGAAGGGGCAGAACACAGGATGATGTTGCTGCGGCCCTTAACCTGAAACGTTCAACCCTAAGCGGGTATGAGAACGGCGTGGCTCAGCCCGGAATAGATATTCTTGTCTCATTTTCGGGATACTTCAACATGTCGATCGATACACTGCTCAAGATCGATATGACAAGTTTGTCGGAAAGCCAGCTCGGAGAGCTGGAGAGGGGATACGACGCTTATATAAAGGGAAGCAACCTCAGAGTGCTTACAACAACCGTCGATTCAGGGAACAGGGAAAACATCGAGCTGGTGACCGAAAAGGCAAAGGCGGGCTACACAACAGGTTATGCTGATCCTGAATATATCGGCGAGCTTCCCGTATTCACTCTACCTTTTCTTTCAGATAAGAGAAAGTACAGAACATTCCAGCTGAAAGGTGATTCGATGCTCCCGATACCCGACAGATCGTGGGTGACGGGTGAATTCCTTCAGGACTGGATGAACATTGTATCCGGAAAAGCTTATATAGTTTTTACACTTAATGACGGCATAGTCTTCAAGATTCTTGAAAACAATATCCGGAAGGATGGCAAACTTGTCCTTTTTTCTCTCAATCCTCTCTATGAACCTTACGAGGTCCACATAAATGAGGTAAAAGAGATATGGAAGTTTGTAAATTATATAAGCAGCGTGCTTCCGGAGCCGGTACTTCCTGAAGCACAGATTTTTCAGTCAATAGCCCAGATGAAAAACGATCTCGAAAGGATAAAGGCAAAACTTGGAAAGGATATTTCCGATGTCAATGAAATAAACTGATCAATTGCCGTTTTGCATACTGATCCATTTGCCGTTCTTAAAAGATATCGGGATGCTATTGTTCAATGCAAAATAATCCATGTTGAATTCTACATGAGGTAAAGCCAATAATGATTTTATATCTTTTTGATTATCTTTTAAAGGCGAGGTCATGATAACAAATAAACCCGGTTCGGTGTAATGACGTAATGCCGGTGATTCGCAAATTACCGGAGTGCCTTCCGGAATCCGCTTCATGATCTCTTTAAAAGCATTATCAAGCGAAATATCGTTGACTTTTGCAAAGTAAACCCTCGATGCCCCTGCTTTCAGCATCCTTGATGTATCCTTTAATGTGCCGCGGTTTGTCTCCTCATAAACCGAATATCCCTTTTTCCCGGCTATCGGCACTAGTCCGGGCGTAGTTACATGAAAATGCGGTGTGATCTTCACTGATACAATACCAAGATGTCTGAACTGTTCTATAATGCGGCAAGCGATTGAGGTCTTGCCGGATTTGTTGCCTGTACCGGCTATGATCAGGAGATTCGGGATTGTCATAGCACTTATTAATGAAAAACCCTGCGTTTCTCTGTGGAATTGCCCCCCAACCCCCCTAAAGGGGGGCCCTAAAGCCATTCGTCATTAAGCCCCCTTCAGGGGGTTTGGGGGCGATTTAAATGAGGGACACAGAGTTTTAACAAATCAAAATATCCTGCTATTCCTTTGTTAGTCCGATTATCATCTGAATGATCTTCTCATTTTCTGATTCCGGAATTTTTCCGCTGTACACGTATCTGCAAATTCTGTTCTTATCGAGAATCACAACACTATAGCTGTCTTTTGGCAAACCCCAAAGCTCCTGAAGAGTTCCCTTGTAATCAAACAGAATGGTGGTTTTGTATTTCTTTGCCTTTTTGCCGGCGATGGTCCTTATAAGTCCGTTTGGTTTCCATGTTGATTTTGTATCAACAACTCCTATACCTTTAAAGTATACGCTGTCAATTGTTTTATCGATTTTTACAGCTTTGTCAAGCACTTCATTATATGCTTCATTAAGATCTTGTTCGTCAGGATCTACATAATTTACTTGCAAAACTTTGCCGGCCCAGGAATCCATTGTAAATTCTTTTTTGTTTGCATCAGTGAACATCCATACCGGAGCCTTGCTGCCAACTTCAAGCTTACCTGTCTGGGCAAATAATGAGGTAACGGCAACCAGGGTGATGAAAAGGGTGAAAATCAGTTTTTTCATATATCTGTTTTTAAAATTTCACGAAATATATGAGTTTTTTTTATACAAATTTATTTTCCGGGTTTATAACATTAATACAACCAACAATATTACTTTTGCAGGTCTTAAATATTTTAATGCAACCAATAAGAAATATTGCAATTATTGCACACGTAGACCATGGAAAAACCACGCTTGTCGACAGGATTATTCAGGAATGCAAGGTTTTTGATGAGAGGAAGGAAGTCGGTGAACTGATTCTTGACAGCAATGATCTTGAAAGGGAGAGGGGCATAACCATAATTTCAAAAAACGTTTCCGTTAACTATAAGGGAGTAAAGATCAATATTATTGATACACCGGGTCATGCTGATTTCGGCGGAGAGGTCGAAAGGGTTCTGAAAATGGCTGATGGTGTGCTGCTGCTGGTGGATGCTTTTGAAGGACCGATGCCTCAGACCAGATTTGTCCTTGGAAAGGCAATAAACCTCGGACTCAAGCCGATCGTAGTGGTAAACAAGGTGGACAAGGAGAATTGCAGACCGGATGAGGTTCAGCAGGATATTTTTGAATTAATGTTCAACCTTGATGCCTCAGATGAACAGCTCGATTTTGAAACGGTGTTTGGATCATCCAAATACGGGTGGATGAGTAAAGACTGGAAAAAACCTGCTTCCGACATTACATTTCTTCTCGATACTATTATCGAACAGATCCCTGCGCCGCTATATATTGAAGGAACGGCTCAGATGCAGGTCGCTTCGCTTGACTATTCAAGCTATGTCGGAAGAATTGCCATTGGCAGGGTCTTCCGCGGAGAAATCGTAACGGGAAATGATTATACCCTTTGCAAAAAGGACGGAGAGGTCAGGAAGGTGCGGGTCAAAGAACTTTTTGTTTTTGAAGGCCTCGGAAGAGTTAAAACGACAAGTGTCCGCTGCGGGGATCTTTGCGCTGTGATCGGTCTGGAGGACTTTGAAATCGGCGATACCATTGCGGACCTTCTTTCTCCGGAGGCGTTGAAGCGGATTGAGGTTGACGAACCCACAATGAGTATGATCTTTACAATTAACAACTCGCCTCTTTTTGGGAAAGAAGGAAAATTTGTGACATCAAGACATTTACGGACAAGATTATACAGGGAGACTGAGAAGAATCTTGCCTTAAAAGTCGAGGAGACCGGATCGGAAGATGCGTTCAGTGTGTATGGAAGGGGGATTCTTCATCTTTCAATTCTGATCGAGACAATGAGGAGGGAAGGATATGAGTTTCAGGTAGGAAAACCTCGGGTGCTTTTTAAGGAAATTAACGGAGTCAAATCAGAACCTTATGAAACCCTCTCTATTGATGTTCCGTCAGAACAATCCGGAAAGGCAATTGAGCTTGTAACAATGAGGAAGGGTGAGATGACCGTTATTGAGCCGAAAGGAGACCTGATCCATCTTGAATTTGATATACCGGCAAGGGGTTTGATCGGCTTGCGCAATAATATGCTTACGGCTACATCGGGTGAGGCAGTGATGCACCACCGTTTCAGGTCTTATGATAAATACAAGGGCGATGACCTGATGCCAGTTCAGAACGGTTCGCTTATTTCACTTGAACAGGGAATGGCAACCGGTTATGCAATTGACAGGCTGCAGGACCGCGGCAGATTCTACATCGATCCCGGTGAATATGTCTATAAGGGACAGGTGATTGGAGAAGGGACAAGGCCAAAGGATATAGAGGTCAATGTTGTCAAGGGTAAAAAACTTACGAATATGAGGGCCTCAGGTTCGGACGAAAGCTACAAAATCGCTCCGAAGCTCAGGTACTCGCTTGAGGAATCGATGGAGCAGATCAAAGATGACGAATATCTCGAAGTTACGCCTCTGAATCTCAGGATAAGGAAGATACCAGGTCAACCGCGAATTTAATAAGAGTTTTTGTAAGACATGAAAATTGTTTCAATAATACTTTCTGCTCTTTTCTTTTTCTCATGTAATCCGGATCCCTCTTGTTTTGATTGTACAACAACAATTACAATTACGATTACAGATCCGGAGGGAAAAAATACCTGGTCGGCTTCCGATGACCGGAGAAAATGTGATATGACAGAGAGTGAGATAAGAGAATTTGAAAAAGCTAATACAGACTCCGTTACGTATATTAACGGACCGGTAAGAATTGATACGGTAACAGTTACGCTCTGTTCGAAGTAATGGAGGCAAACAAACCAGGCTCAATAATCATTAAGGAAATCATTCAGGGGCTTCATAATCCTGGAACCCTTCACAATAAAATCAAGGCAGCCCTCCCTGACAATCTCCTTATCTGAGATAATTCTTGAAATAAGATAACTCTTGAGTTTAAGGTATTCAATGAGTTTGTGATCCCTTGAATATCCCTTTGGTGCGCTTTTCAGCCTTTCACCATCGATCTCCCCGAAAAAATCCCTGAACTCCCTGTTCGAGATGATTTTCATAAACAGGTCTCCCTTTTCATCGATCTTTTCCCTGATCGCAGTCAGCCAGGGCATGGGAGGGATATAGGCCCCTCCGGCAATCAGGCTGTTATTGTCCGGTTCCACATGGACATAATAACCGGCATACCGGTCCCCGTTTCTCTTGCCTCCCTTTACTATAAAAGCACCGAGATGAGTTTTGTATATTGTTTTGTCATTCGTGAATCTGATATCACGGTTGATCCTGTAAGTACAGTTTTTAGCCTCCAGCCCCCTGAGAATAGGATCAAATTCAGTTATCCTGTTAATTACCGCCTGTACAAACGATTCAAAATTCATTTTTGCTTCATCGTATCTTTTACGGTTACTGTTGAACCATTCCCTTTCATTGTGCCGCTTCAGGTCGACGAGAAAATCGAGGGTTGACTGCCTAATCTGTTCCATCTTATAATTCAGGTTATAATAATTCGGGTATGGCAAAATAAGTACATTTACAGTGAAAATGTTCAGAATAGGTTCTGATTTTTTTTTGCTTAACATTGAAGATTCTCAGAAAAATAGATTGCCATCATGCAATAAATTATTGAGGGTGAATGTTAAAGGAGTAGTATAAATGACCTGAGATCGTGAAGCCTGTGTGTAATTTTTACGGAAGAATAATCCTCCTCCTAATATCTTTAATAATCAGTTTCAACCTGGAAGCACAGGTTACGGTTACTTCCAGTCTGCCTCTGATTGTAATAGAGACAGACGGGCAAACAATTAATGATGATCCCAAAATAGATGCATGGCTGAAAGTAATTGACAATGGACCAGGGATTATGAATAATCAGTTTCAGCAAGCGACTGATTATGACGGGAATATCGGTATCGAGATAAGGGGGCAATCATCACAGATGTTTCCTAAAAAAAGCTATTCCATAGAGCTCAGGACTAAGGAGGGAGCAGATACAACCGCAAGTCTGCTTGGAATGCCGGCTGAAGAGGACTGGGTTCTTTATGCTCCATATTCGGATAAAACTATGCTCCGGAATGCACTCACTTTTGATCTTGGCAGCAGAATGGGAGGGTGGCAGCCCAGGAGCCGGTGGTGCGAAGTCTTTCTCGATGGTGATTACGCCGGGATTTATCAGCTGATTGAAAGCATTAAGCGCGACAGCAACAGGGTTGACATAAGCAGGCTTAGACCTGATGAGATCTCTGGTGATGATCTTACTGGCGGATACATCATCAAGGCAGATAAGATTGACAATTACGGATCGGATGAGTATTTCCAGATTAAACCTTCGGTTAATTATGAGGATTCAGATGATTACAGGTTTATTTATGTCTATCCAAAGCACGATGAGATAGCTGCAGAGCAAAAAACCTATATCAAAAAGTTCCTGACCGATGCCGAGAACACTCTCAATGGAAGTTCTTTTTCGGATCCGGCATCAGGATTCAGGAAATATCTGGATGTAAGCTCATTTGTTGATTTTCAGATCATCCAGGAACTTGTAAATAATGTTGACGGATACCGTTACAGTACATTTTTTTACAAGGACAAAGACTCAAAGGGTGGAAAACTGCATGCCGGTCCCCTGTGGGATTTTGACCTCTGTTATGCGAATGAAGATTATACCAGTTTAAATCTTGTGACGGATATCTGGCTCTATTCCAAGTTCCCGGATGAATATGGAGGAAGAATGCACTGGTGGGCCCGCCTGATGGAAGATCTGGGTTACAGAGCAGTGTTTGTATCAAGGTGGAAAGAACTTAGAAAACAAGCGTTCCATACCGACTCGATAATGACCTGGCTCGATAATACAATTGAATATCTGGGTGAAGCCGTCGACCGTAATTTTGAAAGATGGCCCGTGCTTGGTGAGTATGTTTGGCCAAACTATTTTATCGGGGAAACATATGAAGATGAGGTTGTCTATTTGAAAGAATGGATTGAAGCAAGAGTCAACTGGATTGATGCAAATATTATGCTTGCGGAGAACGTTTCAGAGAATTATGAAAAGGATGATATACTGGTATTTCCCAATCCTGCAAGGGATAAGATTAACCTGTACTTCCATCTTGTTTTTTCAGGCGAAATCAGGATAGGGATATATGATTTGCTGGGAAGGGAAGTTTTTTATAAGGAAATTTTGCTGGAAAACCAGGGCTATCAGTATATTAGTCTTGATATTAATCACCTTCCCGGAGGATACTACATTCTGCAGGTTTTTAAGGGCGAAAATCGGATCGGCAGAAGGAATATTCTGATAACCGGCAGGTAAAATCATGTAATTACAATGTAATTACACTCTAATTGCATGTGTAGGATTTTTTCAGGAGTATTTTTATTCTTTGTATTCATTTTCAGAATTTCAGCTCATGATCTGGCAGAGAGCCCAGGAACATGTTCCGTCGCAATTGTTCCGGCTTGTCCCGTATTCAGTGTTGAGCATGGCTTTTTCAGCAATCCTTTTATTCTCGAAATAACATCATCAGATGCCAGTGTAAGGATATTTTATACGAGGGACGGAAGCAATCCTGCATTAAATAACGGGAGCCTTTACACAGGCCCTTTTCTAATTGAGACAACCTCGATAGTACGCGCTGTGTGTATCGCAAGCGATAATTCAGTCAGTAAAACGACCACACGCACATATCTGTTTCCTGACTCCATTATACGCCAGCCGAATGATCCTGAGGGTTATCCTGCAGAATGGGCACCTTTCACCAGCATTAACGGGATTGCTCCGGCAGATTACGAGATGGATCCGGAGATGATGGCGGACGCTCAGTTTGCAATGTCAGTAAAGGATGCTTTGCTTGATCTTCCCGTGATTTCACTTGTGACAGACAGAGGTTATTTATTTTCAAAAAATGTCGATCAGCAAAATGGCGGTATTTATATCTATACTGGTGTGGCACAGGGAGTTGGTTATGGCTGGGAACGGCCAGTGTCATTTGAATACTTCAGCGCCGGGGATACCAGCTCATTTCAGGTTGATTGCGGACTTCAGATACAGGGAGGAGAGGGGAGGAGACCTGAAAAATCACCCAAGCACTCATTCCGGCTTGTCTTTAAGAATGAATACGGAACCACTAAGCTGAGATATCCTTTTTTTGGGGATGATGCAGTGCCGGCTTTTAACACGATCATCTTACGTGCCGGATTCGGGAACACATGGTTGCACTGGAGTCATAGCGAAAGATCAATGGCTCAATATCTGAGGGACAGATGGACAAAAGACACCCAGATGGCGATGGGACACTATTCAAGTCATGGCAATTATGTCCATCTGTTTTTAAATGGATTGTACTGGGGATTATACAATCCTTCAGAAAGGATTGACAGTGATTTTGCTGAATCCTACCTTTTTGGGGAAGAATCTGATTATGATGTCATCAAGGATTATACCGAGGCAGTTGACGGTGATATAACAGCGTGGAACACAGTAATGTCGATGGCAAATTCAGGACTCAT
>Ga0209705_10001316_pt1 | contig 13072 bp, 20 predicted proteins | sample PPLLaktember2015_5_FD_187262 | JGI IMG/M metagenome (GOLD analysis project Ga0209705, IMG submission 187262) | Freshwater sediment microbial communities from Prairie Pothole Lake near Jamestown, North Dakota, USA - PPLs Lake P8 Core (1) Depth... | ecosystem: Environmental > Aquatic > Freshwater... | reverse complement strand
CTCCTATCCCTTTGGCTGATCCCCTCCATTGCCCTGTCCATAGGCATATCCTATGAGGATGAGACAAGCTACGAGGATATGAGAGGCTCGTTCTATGACGGGCAGTCATGGTGGTGCGGGCAGATACTTGGGGCTGAGGGTTTAAGTAACAGCGATTTTTCAGCATGGGTAGGGGATAACCCTACAAGTTGGACTGTTACCGAAGAAGATGCGAATAATTATGTAACTGAACATGCTGATGGGGCGAGGCTGGTAAGTAATGGTACTGCAAATGTCAGCATGACCCAGTATGAAACAGTTGTTCCTTTAAGCTATTTTAGATTGCAAGTAACAATCTCTAATTATGTTCAGGGTGATTGCAGACTTACTATAACTGATAACATACATTCTGTAAGTATTATAGGTCCTGCTAACCAAGGCTGGACAACCAACGGTACTTATAATGTTTATTTTCAAGTTCCCACTGGTTGCACTTCAATATATGTTAAGATGAGCAAAGCCTCCTCTATGTCCACCGACCTCGTCTATTCCTCTTGTTCCCTAAAACAAGTAACCTCCCCAAATACTCAGCCCGGGGTAGTCAGCAATGGCGACCTGATTGTATTGGACGATAGTGCAGGGAAATATGCCTATGGCTATGTCAAGTTAGGAGAGTATAACGAGTTAGTCTCTCCGCTTTATGGTGGGGATGAAGACGTTGGAACCAACCTGTTCGATCAGAATGGTGGTTCAGGTGGTACAGGGGACAAGGGTGCGTTTACCCTAACTGATCTGAGGCTGGCTGAATTGAGTAGCGGGACGTTGACAGTCGGTACGATGTATGAGATTTCAGCAAGGACTGATGGTAACTTCACCGATGATGGTGCGCCTGACAATGTAGTGGGGACTACGTTTATTGCTTCGGGCACGAGCGTAACCTTGGATGCTGGGGACAAGGTGTATCCGGTGGATATATCGTGGACTAAGCTTGGGACTAACTTGGTTGAGATAGACAGCGGGGCTTTGCATATTACTTATGGGAGTAACTCAGCAGGAACTAAACAGTTTATAAGTTCAGCAAAAGATTTTTCATCTGATCTAACTATAAAAAAGTTATATAAATGGACAGGAATTGCCAAGGTTAATGCTGGAAGTGTTACTATAGTGTTACATTCAAGTGTTGCTGGAGATGCTTCATCTTTAGCTGTTACTTCTACAGATTTTATACCCTTTGAGTTATATACAGTAGTTAATTCTGCTACGACAGCATATATATATTTTATAGGTATGTCCATAGGCGAAGAAATCTGGCTGGATAACCTCAAATTTTACGAAGTAACAGCCCCGCCCTTGAATGCCGTCCAGATTTATAAGGAGCGTGGCCTTGTGAATCAAGGTTGGTTCCAGATAGACTCTGGATTTGTATATAACAAAGGTACAAGCTCTAAATTCGACATTTACCGCCACCCTGGAGCGAAACAGAATTGGTAAGGAGAATAAAAATGAATAAAGTATTTCTGGCAATGATATTGGCTTTGGCAATGGCAGTTCCGGTAGGGGCGGCTGATGTGACTCTTTCCATAACAGTCCCAGATGCCTATGTAGCAAGATTACAGGCGGCAGTTGGTACTCTGAATTGCACGGTAGTTGATGCGAATGGAGTAGTAACACAGACGCTCGATCCCAAAGCCTGTCTGATACGCAAAATGAAGAATGAGCTTGCAGACTTTATAAACAAGTATGAAGTGGAAATTGCCAAGCAGACGTTGGAAGCCGACTATAATGCGGCATATCAGGCATGGATAGATAGTTATGTACCTGTGCCGTTGCAATAAATTCGGCCTTAACCAGACCGGTGATGGTTAAGGGACCACAGTGGGGGCAGGAACCCTCCTCCTACCTGCTCCCACGTTTTTAAAAGCATAAGGATATAACATTATGAAAAAGTCATTGTGGGTATTATTGGTAATAAGTCTCATAGGTATATTTAGTATGGCTTATGCTGCAACATTCAGGATGCACGATAAAGACCAGAAAACAACTCTTGTCGCTCTTGATTCTTTTCTTGTTGAAGATTCCGCAGATGACAATGACACCAAATATACGACTACTGCCAATATAAAAACCTACATGGATACTTATTATCAGCCATTAGAAGCCACTTTGACTGATATTGCAGACGGAACGATTGCTGAAAATCTTGTAAATACAACTTATCCTTGGGCGGTTACTGAAGGTGGGACAGGCTCAGGCAATGCTACGGGGGCAAGAACTAATTTAGGAGTAGCCGCAAGCGGGGCTAACTCTGATATTACCTCTTTAGCCGGATTAACCACACCTCTAACTGTACCACAAGGCGGCATGGGGGCAGGAACATTTACAGATGGTGGTATTCTGCTTGGCTCAGGAACAGGGGCAATAACAGCCCTGGGTGCGGCTACAAACGGTCAGATCCCGATAGGGGACGGTACAACCGATCCTGTACTTGCTACGCTTACAGGAACAGCTAACGAGGTTACTGTAACAAATGGGGCAGGTGCTATTACCTTGAGTATGGCAACCGGAGTAAATGCTACCAAATTGGGCGATGGGACAGTCTCAAGTACAGAGTATCAATACATCGGGACTTTAACCAGTAATGCCCAAGACCAGTTAGATGCAAGATGCCTTGAATCAGTATTCGGTACAGCGATAGGTACAGGTTTATTGCTTGATTCTACTACACTGAAAGTAAGTGCTATATTACAAAAATATCACGGGGTTGACCCATCAACTGCTGTATTGGCAATGCTTGGGAGTGATAATGATACTGCTATCTTAAACAGCATAGGAGATGGTATTTCAGGTTTGGATGATACTACCTTGGCGGCAGAAGATTACCTGATATTTTGGGATTATTCAGATAACTCGACACTAAAAAAAGTTGATGCAGATGAACTTAGGAACGTCAACGCCACTACAGAAGTCATCGGCAATGTTGAGCTTGCCACTTATACTGAAGTAAATGAGGGTAATAGCACTAAAGTTGTAACTCCCGATGCCTTAGCTGGTTCATATTACGGATGGAAAGACATTGGCTGGACTATCCACGATGATGATTCCAATACGACTATTGCAGATGGTAAAAAGGGCTATGCTGTACCGGAAGCCATGTCAACAATGGAAATCAGGGATTTTACCTGTTCAGTGGTAGATTTGAACGGGGCAACAGGTGATGCAACAGTTGTAATGCTTCGGAGGGTAAGGGCTGGTGTCAGTGCTGATATGTTGTCAGTAGGTGTTACTATTGGATATAACGAATACACAGCCTCAGATGAGACAGTTGATACAAATAACGATGATCTTAACACAGGTGATTTGTTGTTCTGTGATATTGACGGGATAACGTCTGGACATCCGCATATAGGATTATCATGTACTGCAACTGCCCATAGGCCATAACATGAAAAGATTATCTACTATATTTACTTTACTATTTCTTCTCGCCTTTGCCTCACTTGCCTATGCCGGTGCTATCATAGGCTCAGGTGGTGTAGAAGGCGGGGGCACAGAAGTAGATTGGGATTTGCTGAATGAGGACTTCAATGATTACAACGCCACAACCGGGTTGCCTGATGGATGGACAGATTGCAGTACAGGTGATGCTTGTGCCACAGTTGTAACCTCTGGACAGTTGACACTTGACTCAAACCTGAGTGCGGCAGATAACCGAATGGCCTGTCTGTACCAGGACATTGGGGATATGCCCGATGAGTTTACCCTTTGGGTGGATGTCAGCCACCCAGCAATAGGTACACTTGCCAATGTTGACTATTTCAACTTGGATTTCAGGACTGCCGATGAGGGTGTATGGTTCTCAGCCTGTACAGATGGCTATTTTGTATATGATTTGACCACCCCCACCTATACAGAAGTTGGTACCAACCTGGTCAAGTCAGGGGTGGATGAAGAAGTCCAATCTTGGTATTGGGTTGTAGATTTCCCCAACGGAACTACTGGCGATGGCGTAGCCGATGTCTATTTGAAGGACAGCACCCATACTTCATGGACCTTAGTTGGTAATGATGTGCCTTGCAGTAACGATCAGGCCGGACCGAATGGTTATTGCTATCTGGTACAGAGCGGCTACGCCAATAATGACAGAATATCTCATGTTTATAGTGTTCGGTTGGCAACCGGCCTTCATATACCGACCACATCAGTCACAGTCGGCACGACCACTACTCAGGCCGTCACGGCTATTGGCGAGGACAATGCCACTGGTCACGGGACGATAGTATCAACTGGCGGGGAGGCTCCTTCCAAACGTGGTATTTGCTGGGCCACTCATCCTTATCCAACGGTTGCTGACAGCTATGCCGAGGATACAGGAACATTCGGCACGGGTGCTTTCAGTAAGTTAATGGAAGATTTAGCGTCTGCCACAACTTACTATGTCCGTGCGTATCAATATAACTCAGCTGGATATAGCTATGGCAATCAAGTTACTTATGACACAACAGGTGATCCACCTGCCGGATGTACTTATTGGGTAGATACCGCAGGAGATGATGTCCATGGTGTTGGCTCAGAGATTGATCCTTTCCAAACAATAACCCATGCCATATCGGTTTCAACCCTTGGCGAGACAATCTGTGTTAATGATGGTACTTATGCCGAGAGCCAGATGGTGCTGCCGGTTGGTGTGAACCTTAAAGGGACTGATGATAACGCTTCGACCGTTATAATCCAGCCTGCCTCAAACTTGGCCTATAATGTACCATTTATGTTACTTTCATCGGCTACTCCGGGTTCAGATGGTAACAATACTGTGTCGTACGTCACATTGGATGGTGATGCGACTTACTCAGCAAATTGGGCAATAAAAGTTCAGAATAGAAATAATGTCAGAATACACCACTGTAATATTCATGATTTTACAGGAGAGACTGATGCCCATGCTCTTTGGGTAAAATCTACCGAAATAGCAGGAACGGTTAACTGGTGGGAATTTTGTCCTACCGACCAAGAAGAGCCTGGTGACGATTCTAATATAGATGCTTTGTGGCCTGCAAACCCTGTTACTGATTTTGAGTTTGATAATAATATAGTGACTAATTGTGGATATAGAGCATCTTTAGATTCTGGATCATGGTGGAGTACAATAGAATTGTTTAATCTTAAAGATTCTTCCATACATGATAATGACATTGATTCTATCGATGCAAAAGCAGAATGTATTACTGGCATTACCGGACTTCTTGATAATGTTGATATTTACAATAATACTCTGCGAATGGCTCGTTATACAGACAGGTCATCGTATATTATTGAGATGTGGAATATGAAAGGTGGTTGTGAAATCTATAACAACGATGCCAATTCACCTTTTTCAATTTGCATAGGAAAGGAAACTGAAGTTCATGATAATGTTATAGTCTGTGACGCAGGGGGAAGATCTCCTGGTTTAGGGATTGAATTTACTCTCCAAACTTATGGAGAAGTATATAATAATTATGTAGAAAATTCTGGGCATGGTGTATGCACAGGAGTTACTGCATCACAAAATAACAAATTACAAGAAAATACCTATATTTATAACAATATAATCTATAATGCTGAACATGCACCGATTAGAATTTCTGGCCTTGGGACAGGTGGCACAACTGATGGCATCAAAGTATTTAACAATACCATTAACACCTCTGATACAGCCCTTGTAGGCTATGGGGGGATACGAGTAGAACAAAGTAGTACGGCTGTTTTAACTAATGTCGAAGTAATAAACAATATATGCACTAATGTCGGGACACATGCTGGCGTCACAGTGGGAACAGTGTCCAACTTGACCATTGACCATAACCTTTTCTTTGACTGTGGCACAGATGATTGGTACGGCAGTACCGATACAAACTCAGTGACAACTACACCTGATTTCGTAGCAACAGGTGACAAGCCAGCATACTTCAAACTTGATTCGGCGTCTAATGCTGACGATGCCGGTACAAGTGATGTCAGCGCAGTTGTAACAGACGACTATTGGGGAACAGCAAGACCTGTGAATGGTGTCTATGATATAGGCGCACACGAGTACGAAGCGCCATAAGGAGAAATGATGAATATGATGACTGAAGAAGACAAAATCATTATCCGCAATGAGGTGAAAAAAGCTCTTGAAGATTTCTTTGAGGATCATGGGTTGACTTCCAAGGAAGCATTGGAGAATTGCAGATTTGTAAAAGGTTTGAGGGAAAGTACTACCATAATGAAAAAGGCATCTTGGTGGACTGCCGGAGCTACTCTTACAGTGGCTATATTAGGGCTTTTATATGGTCTGATAACGGGGAAAATACAAAGTGGCTGAGAAATATATCTCCGACAGGGACACACTGGAACGGCTTGTGCGGCTGGAAACTAAGGTTGATGAGAAATTTGAATCAATAACTTGCAATATCAAGCTGGCAAGGGATGTTGCAGAAAAGGCAGAAACCTTAGCCAGAAATCAGACAGATAAACACTTTGAGAATATTAATAACTTTCAGAAAAGGATAGACAAGTTGGAAGGCACATTTGCCACTAAAGAAGGACTGGATTCAAGGATATTTAGTCTCAATGAAAGGATTGATGCTTTATCTAAATTAGTGTATATAGGTATTGGTGGGGTTTTAGTACTTGAGCTTGTTTTTAAATTTATTATACGTTAGAAGAAGGAGATTTGACATGACAACTGGATCGAAAACTACAGAATTTTGGCTTGGGCTTTTTGGAGCGATCCTTGGAGTAGTGGTTAGTCTTGGCTGGCTCACTCCCGAACAGGCAACTGGATTGCAGGGTTCTGCCGATCAATTTGCTGGGGCTATTATAAGTGCCCTCAGCATCTTGGGCTATCAAGTGTCCAGAGGACTTGCTAAGAAGGATATGAATTAAATCAGCTATCGCAGGGGGAGGGTATCTTACAATGCCTAAACAGGTTTTATCCTGTACCACTGATTACCAGAAGAAAAATGCTATTCTTGTTATAAGTCATTGCGACGATGAAATTATTTTTTTCCTTCCTTTTCTCAATCATTTTGATAAGGTTATAATAGCATCTCTCCCTGCCACTTCAGCACATACCAACATAGTCAACAAATATTCACGTTGTTATGACGCCAACTGGTACTTTGCACGGGGCATCACATCATATCAAACCTATATCGAATATTGGCTCAACAAAGATAAGAGGCAAGAAAGTATCACTGATTATAGTTATGACGTAGCACTCCGTGACTTGATTGCTGATCCTGATGTCCATGAGATATGGACACATAATCCTTACGGAGAATATTCGCATCACCATCATAAACAGGTATCTAAAATAGTTAGAAAATTAGCAGTTGAATATAATAAAGACGTCTGGTGTCCTAATATAGTTTGTACTTTAACTGAAACTCCAGAAGGTACAGAATATTATTATGATTCTTTATCTCTGTCTTATTATCTTAAGCGTTACGGCTATTTCTCAGAAGAGACGTACTTGCAGATACAGAACTATTTTCTGGAAGAGCCAAAGAATGAGACTTTCCCTATTAATTATTGGACATGGCAAAAAGGATTTCCCTATACTGAGGCTGGTATAGAGCGAGAGTATTTCTTGGCAGTGGCAGAGGGACAGGACTTAACTATAAATGACCCTGAAATAGAATGGATTAAGAATAGTTTACCCGTGTATGGAGTATGAGGAGAAATCATAACATGGATAGAAAAATCGAAGTATCAAAAATTGTTGTAAAGATGGGGGAAAAAGAAATTGAGTTATCACCTGCTGAAGCTAAAAAATTACAGGAATTGCTGAACGAAATCTTTAGCAAGAATAAAGAACCCATTTATGTTCCAATTTGTCCATCAGTTATCTCACCCCAATATCCTTATTATCCATATCCATATACTTATACTTATACAGATAATATGGATGATACAACTACTATTACTTATTCAATATAACTGTGGAATATAAGGGAAACTAAATGAAAAAGCTAATCGTATCAATTATTTTATCATGTCTGTTTGCAATGCCCTGCTTTGCTATGGAGTGGATTAATGTAAACTCTGTAGTTGTTTCCTGGGATAAGGTGACTCAGTTTGAGAACGGGGAGACTATATCCGATGTTGAAGTAATAAGCTACAATGTTTACTTGGCCAAAGAGTCGGATACAGAGAAAGCAAGCCCCCTTCTTATAGGCAATACCCCAGACTTGGTAAAGGTAATAACCTTTGGCATGGATGCCCCTGAGGGTAAGTACTACGTAGGACTTCAAACAGTTCGGAGTGATGCCCTTGGTAGCGGGGCGGTATGGTCCACTTCGAGGATTGTCTGGAGTGATGATCCCGATGTTGCTTTGGGAGGGAACACTTTTGGTATAAGTTATTTCTACTCACCTATGGCTCCTGAAGGACTGAAGCATAATTAAGTGGAAACACAGATTGTCATACTTGAAGGTATCGAGTTTATAACTCCGGTAGGGTTTAAGTTTCCTACCGAGTTTTTAAAGGACTGCCCAGATTGCTGCGGTCCAAATTCAGCAATCTGGGAGCTTTCCATACCAGAGAGTATTTTTGGTCTTAGGATTAGTCCTATATGTTTGGTACACGATGACTGCTGGACTAAGTGTGAAGCAACGTGGGCTGGTTTCCACCAGTCAAATTCCATATTTATGACAAACGGGGCGTCTATGATATTAACTAAAACTGAATCCGCTCTGGTAAGACGTGCAAGAATCTATGCACTGGCTATTGGTTTTATTCTGCTGACGTTTGGAGGAGCCCCTCTATTCTGGGCTTATAAAAGGAAACAGATGGTGCAGACTATAGCTTCAAATTTATCCTTAAGTGTAAGGGGCTGAGTATGGACAGACACATTAACCGAGACGATCTTATACGGGTGTATCCTGATTTCAGGTCTTTTAATGGCCTTCAGAAATTTCTGTCTGAGCAAGGGACAAGGGACCACCTTAACAGGGTAAGCCCCGAACATAGGGCCAGAACAAGACGGGCCTTTAGGGGAGCTTCTGATAAGCCCATTAAGCCGGTATTTTAAGATAGTGGGATAAACGATGAATATAGTAAGCTTTAGCGGCGGAAAAGACTCAACAGCAATGCTTCTTATGATGTTGGAAAGGGGAATACCAGTTGATAGGGTTATTTGTGTTGATACAACAAAAGAGTTCCCCGCTATGTATGAGCATATTGAAAAGGTTCAGACCATGATTGAGCCGTTGAAAATTGAGATTGTAAAGATTGGTTTTGATTATTGGTTTGGTGAACATGTAAAAACAAGAGGTAAGCGTAAGTTCGACAAAGGGTATGGTTGGCCAGATATGCGTAATAGATGGTGTACTGCTTTGAAGCGAGAGTGCTATGGAACAGTTTGCGCTTCAAAGCCGTTCGATATTAGAAAAAGAGGTGGCTTAAAAAACATACCTTATAGTGTAACAGAGTTTCACGGCATTGCTTTTGATGAAAAAGAAAGAACATTGAACAATAAAGGCAGGAATATTCAATACCCACTTGTTGAATGGGAAATAACAGAAAAGCAAGCGTTAGAATATTGCTATTCTAAAGGATTAGATTGGGGCGGGTTGTATGAAAAATTTCATCGTGTGTCCTGCTGGTGCTGTCCTTTATCAAGAATAGGAGAATTGAAAATACTGTATAATGATTTTCCTGAATTATGGCAGGAACTTATTGAAATGGATAAAAAATCGTTTAGGAAGTTTAGACCTGATTATTCAGTTGATGATTTAAGTAGAAAGTTTATTAGAAATGCTTCCAACAAGCCTGTTAAGCCGGTATTGTGATGATAGCCATGACTGATAAGGAAAAAAGAGAGTTAAAGATAGCTTTTTATAAAGCGATCAACTTTCTTACTCAAAAAGGGATAGATGTTGTGGTTACAGTAGAAAAGAAGGGAGAGGGATGGACTGCTCATATAGACTGCTCTTGGCCCAGGGGAGAAAAAGATAAATGAAAAAGCTCTATAGTATCTTATTTATTTTCCTACTTGCAGGATGTGCCCAGCATGGCGGAGGGGGGGATTATTACTTTGAACATTACGATCCAACTACAGGTGAAATTACTAAAGCAAGGGTTCACTCAGTAAGGGAGTTTGAGTCCGCTAAGGTAAAATTCAAGGATGTAGAAGTGGATATTCAGGGAGTTAAGCCAGGACCGGATAATACCGGCAAGGCCCTTGGCATAATTGATACACTGTTAAAGGCAGGAGCCGCTATGCCATAAGGAGAAAACTCATGGAGATTGAAGTGCTTTTCACTTGGTCTGAGATTGATTTACTGACCGGCCTGATATTCGGCGAATCCAGATCGGAAACATGGTCAGGTAAAGTAGGGGTTGGACTTACAGTACAGACAAGGGTTGCACATCCTGGTTTTTGGAAATGGGGCCGTAACTGGCGAGAAGTGATTCTTTTGCCTGAGCAATTTTCGTGCTTTAACCAGACGGATAGTAACTTGCCTGCAATCATAAAAGGAAAGCAAATAAATGATGCTGTATGGCAAGAGTGCAAAATAGTTGCTGAGCATATCTATCTTGGCCGTATGAAGGACTTTGTAGGGGAGCCCACCCATTACCATACATTACAGGTTAACCCACCGTGGGCAAAGGATTTAAAGCTTCTTGGGATTATCGGAAATCATAAATTCTATACCTGTTTTGGATAAAGCTTTTGAATATCTTTTTTGCTTGGTTTTTCATATCCGATAATTTCTTTACAGCCATGACAAATGACAGCACAATATGGCAACCCAAAAAACTTCCTTAATGGTGATATGACTAAACCACGCATAAATTCAGGAAAACGTTGGCCGCATTTTGGGCATATTTCTTTAGCGTAAGGATAATTTTTAAGTATATCATATTCTATAGGCATTGTTTCCTTATCTTCCTTTTTTAATTAAAGTATGGTATTCATCCGAAACCTTATTGTTATCTGATAATTTATAGTCTATCCATTTATCAGCCAATTTAAACGCAAGAATAGCTTGCCAATTGTTTTCTATCCAAATATTTTTAGGTATAAAATCAACAGGCCATGTACCTGTTTTTTGTAAAATATGATACGCATGGAGATGGTCAATATTATCTGGATCAAACCATTCACAAAATGATATTCTGTCTTTAGTTCGGGTATTCATTTTTTACCTCATTATTATCCATTCAATCAAGTTTCCCATAATGTACACTATCAGAGCCATCGGCAGTATAAATAGCACTGTAACCATCATCATAAAGAAGCCGAATAAGGTAGCTCCGGCTGAGTAGTGTAGATTAGCCGATTCCATGCCTTATCTTATTCCTCCCTTGCCTGCCACTTACCCTGGGCAGGCTCAGGGTCTATAGAAAAGATGTCTTTAATTCTTTTTCAAGTAACCTGCCTTAGCAAGCCACCCCGAAAATGGAATTAGCATTCTCCTGTGGTATAATGGTTTAACTTCTAAATATACAGGAACACGAATTTTGATCCTCAGAACGTCCAGCCATAGAGCTTTCAAGTACGCTCTCCATTCTAAAAGATCTTCATAGACATAATCCATTATCGTGGGATCATAATCTGTGCTGGTATCGTCATAGGATACGAAGCCAAAATAGTTAGTCCCGTCTGTGTTTGTGGTATTATCGTAAATAATCATTTTAATTTGCTAAGGCTTCCTCATCTCAGTCAGTGCTCGTGTTAATTCCATGCTGGCACGTCTGAGGGCAGCCGTTCGTTTAGTGCCATCGCTAAAGTAATCTCTTTTTGTGAGTTTTCCTCCTCTATCAATAAATGTTTGTGCTAAAAGTAGAGCTTCTTCAACGGCTTCTTTTCTCATTTAGTATCTCCTTTATTCTACTACTGTAGCAATATATAAGGTATTCCCACCTCTAACACTCTTAATCTCAACCTTACAAGCATCTTTATGAGCTATGAGGGCCGCTTTCTGTATCTTGGCAGCTTCCTCTGCCGTAACTGCATTATAAGTCACGGCAATAGTAACCTCGTATTTCACTGGTTCTTCTTTGGCCTTTTCCTCAGTTGCAATAGCCGATGTTGATAACAATACTATGGACATGGTTAAAGCTAAAAATAGTTTTTTCATTTACTGCCTCCTTTTAATTTCAGATAATAGCCCTCTACATACTTCCTGTCTGCTTCAGGCATCTTTCCCAGTTGCGGGCTCAGGGCATCCATAAACTCGTCTAAATGCTCTGATGTTGCCGTATTAAGAAGAGCTATGGCATCCTTCGCTTCGTCTGGCAGAAGATAAAGTTTGCGGTTAGTAAATGCGTTCATTACTCTTGCTTTATCTTCCTTTGATAACTTGTTAATGGATGATTCCTTTTCCCGATATAATTTTTTAAGTTCTATTTCGGTCATCATACTACTGGCAAGATCAATAATCTTATCAGCCGTAGGTTGTTTAATCGGTGGCGCAGGTTGTTTCTTCTGGTTAGTAACCTTTTGCGTATTAGGTTGTTTGACTTGTTTATCAGATACAGCCTTACTATTATCTTGTGTATCAGGGTCTTTGGTATCATCTATAGCAAGCAATCCATTAACTGCATATTTTCTTGCGTAACTTGATGTGGCACCTGTTATCTGTGCTTCATCCATTTTTGTTTTAGCCAATGGTTCCCTCGCATAAGCCGTTGTCGATTGAATTAGAGCCATGTCAGGCCCATACAACGATACTTCTGCTTCTATATAATACCTGTCACCTACCTGCTTGATTTCGTCTTTAATAACAATAGAACATTCGAGTTCTGCTAAAATAGGCTTGACTGATTCGAGTATATCTTCCAAGCTTCTGTAACTAAATCCACCAAAGTCATTAAATTGTGACTTTGGAGCTTTCAGTCTTGATTGTATCTGTTGTAGTAAACTCATATTCCCTCCTTAAAATGGATCGCCTATATCCCCTGTTTCCCCCGACGTTGATTCCATAAGCTCTATAATTTGTACCCTCAGCTTATCAAGATTATCCAATGCCTGTTGTGCATTACCGAGCATGACCTTTACCGGCATGGCCTGATAACTGCCATCTTTTTTAGTCATTGGTACAGGGCCACCGGCATCTCTATC
>Ga0209705_10001314_pt1 | contig 13078 bp, 9 predicted proteins | sample PPLLaktember2015_5_FD_187262 | JGI IMG/M metagenome (GOLD analysis project Ga0209705, IMG submission 187262) | Freshwater sediment microbial communities from Prairie Pothole Lake near Jamestown, North Dakota, USA - PPLs Lake P8 Core (1) Depth... | ecosystem: Environmental > Aquatic > Freshwater... | reverse complement strand
CTCTGGTGATCGCCTGATGCGTCCCACATGTCGCCGTATGCTGTGTACGACTGAACGCGTTCGTCGCGCAAGTACGCGATGATCGCAACCGTTCCTTTTTCGACCGGAAGGACATTCAGAAAGGTCTAGGCTGTCGCGTCCAGGAAGTCGGAGTAGAGATCGGTCGAAATCATCGCATTGACAGCGATGCTTGGTGGACCGTCGATGTGAAGCACGGTGTGCTCCAGTCGTCAAACAACGCGCGCCAGCGGGCGGCATAAGCGGCGCGACGATCCGGCCGTATGGCCTCGTTCTCAGCAGCATGCTACCAGCGCGGAGTAGGTCTTCACTACCAGCGTCGTGTTCACACGGTACTCGTCCCGAGACGATTATCTCGCTTCGACCCGCTCCGGACCTGCCACGTTGGCCATACGTCGCTCACTGTTTGCCCCGGATGAGTAGATGGCCGACCGATAGAGTCCCGTGCTGGTGGGCTTCTTGTACCGTGATCGCAAACCACACCTGCCCCAGACCGAGGCTCGTGTCCTCGAATATGACGCTGAGCTTGTCGTTGAAGTAGATCACGTGAGACTTTCCAATCACCAGGAGATTAATGCTGTTCGTGTCAGTCTTGCTGATATCGGTCACGTAAGTGGGTTCGACTATCCAACGCGATTGACCCTTGACGGTTACGCTGGACGAAAGAGTCTGCGTTCTCGGGTTGTACTTGAGGCTATAGAAATTCCTGTTGTCGGCGGCGCGATATCTGATCTCGACATCCGCGGTTACGTCTCGACTCAGCGTCAGCGCTGCAGAAAGGCTGAAGTCGCTAGCGGTCTTCTCAAGCCCGGCAAAGCAGTGCGCCGGCCCAGCTGCTGAAAAAACGTTGATTTGGAAGGTATTCCCTCCCATTGCGGTTGTGCACCGGATCCCGCCATCGTAGATGTGCTCGCCGATCGGCCATCGGTAGTCGTTGTTGGCGAAGTCGTCCTTGACGATCACCGGTAGCGCTTGCGCTGCTTGGAAGATGGCTTTGCTTGCAGCTTGGACGACGAGCTGCTCTGCAGTTGGTAGCCGCGAAACTAATGTCGGTGGAGTGACTGAGGCAGGAGGCGTTGATTCTGCAGATGGCGGCGTCACGGGTGCTGGAGACGAGTCTGTGCAGCTTGCTGAAGCGTAAAGCTTGAATCCGAGAACAAGCACCGTCACCAACGTGGCAACTGCACCACTGGCCGCGATCGCCAGCGGGCTCTCCTTAAAGAATGGCACTTTGCCGCTCGCCGTGGCCGATCCGCCCAGGAACCCGGCCGCGCCTGCGGACGTGAGGGCCATGATAAAGACAAACAGGGGTCTCTGGCTGCATCTGACATCGCGGTCAACAAAGACCAACGCCATCATGAACAGAATCGTCAGTAGGACTAGACCGAACCCCGCTGGCGCCGCCCAAGCAGGAAACGGGTGAGGTCGTTTCGGTCTTGATGGTCGGCGCGCCTGAGCTGTTGTCGAAGGGTTCGGAGCCATCCCAGGTGGTGTCTCAGTCATAGGGTCTCGACCGACCGGGCAATGGTCTCATGCAACAGTTCGCAATTCCAACCCCGGAACAGGGGGTACCCTTGACGGGCAGGAACCTCATACGTCTTCGCCTCGTGATTGGGACGAGCACAGGCGGGGTCGTCGCTGCTGCGGTAGTGCAGGCCATTCCGCTGCAGCGCGTGTCGAACTATACGAAAGGGAAGCGCCCTCCATCTTCGGGCGGCGGCATGCGTTCAACGCGAGTGGCATCATTCGAAGCCGCTCTCCGGCGGAACCCCTGCGAGCCCTCGTCGACAGCATCTTTGGCAAGACCGCTATAGCGGACGTCCACGGACGTCTGGTCCCGCCGTACGCCGACGTGTCGACCGGCAACGTGTTCGTGACCAAGTCGGCGTGTCGGATACCGCGTCGCGGCGGGCCGTCTCGTCAATGCCGTGGAACTGGACGTAGCAGCAGACCCAACCGGCGACCCAGCCCTTGGAGACAGATTGGCGAAGTCTCCCCAACGGCATACCGGTGAGGGCGGAACTTGCAGACGTCGAAGAAGATCGGGTGAGTTGGAGGCAGGGATTCGACCCTTGACGCTCCCGTGTCAACGCCCGGGAGGGGGCATTCCGCTGGCGCGAGACGGGCCTCAACTCGGGGAAGCAGCACCTGACGCAAGTTATCGCCCAAGGCGCGGCCGCCGCCGACAACTGGAGGTCGCGCGCAGTCGAAGCCACTCAAGGGCTGATCTTGGACACAGTTGGGAGACGGCAGAAAATCGCCAGACTTGGGAGACTGCAAGTCTTTGAAGACAAGGGCGTTAGGCTGGCTGGGTGTTCGGGACGATCTTCGACACTACCTCGTCCATGCGGCGTGAGGGTGTTGTGGGCCTCCATGCCCCTTGAACACGCTCAGGAGCGGGGATCCTTCGCCCTCCCTGTCGGCCGCCCTTCTCAGCTTTTCGGGCGTCGGTGATGCAGTGATGCAAGTGCGGTATGACCAGGCATCATGCGCACGACCATCACCTTGGACGAGCGTCTGGTGGCACAGTTGAAGCGTCGCGCGGCCGAGTAGGGCACGTCCGTGAGCAAGCTCGTGGAGCAGGCCGTGCGGCTGACGCCAACGACTCCGCAGTCGTTCGAGCTGGTCACGTTTGGGGCGGGCGGGCGCTTCTCGCGGCACAACATCGACAAGACCTCCGCCTTGATGGAAGCCGACGACCTCGAGCGCTTCGCGTCCGGGAGGTAGCCGATGCAACTTCCCGATGTGAACGTCCTCTACGCGCACCGCCGCGAGGACGCACCGGAGCATGAGCGCTACGCGGCATGGCTGCGGGCCCTGACGGCCTCGGATGCGCCGTTCGCCCTGTCGGACGTCGTCCTCTCGGGCTTCCTGTGCATCGTGACGAACCCGCGCATCTTCGATCCGGCCACGCCGATGGACACGGCGCTCGCCTTCTGCCAGCGCCTGGTGGAGTGGCCCCGTGCGTCGCTCATCACGCGGGGCGCCGCCACTGGGAGCTGTTCACCGGGCTGTGTCGGGAGATCAAGGGGACGCTGGTGACCGACGCCTACATCGCGGCGCTCGCCATCGAGCACGGGTGCGAACTCGTGACCACCGACAGCGACTTCGCGCGCTTTCCCGGCCTGCGGTGGTGCCACCCCCTCGCCGCCACATAGCCCGATCCGGGAGGAGAACGTGCTCTTCACCCAGAGCCTTCCGAATGGTCTGGTTCGCTGTGCCCGCTCCTCGAGATCGGACGCCGTCTGGTCAGGGCCGGGACCTTGCGTGCCGCCACCGAGATGTCCGTCTTCTGACCCGATGGGACACCAGGACGCCGTTGTTGCGTCGGTGGCGGCCAGGACCATGCCCCGATTAGCGCACTCATTCAAATCTCACCGCCCGCTCACGATTCGGTGAGGACTTCCCGGCAGGACCTCCGTCACAGTGGACAGACATGAAACCCACTCTCGTGAACCCCGGGAAGGCATTTGTCCTCGCCCTCGCCCTCGCGATCGGGGCGATGGGCATCCATGTCGCCGAAGCTGACGATGCGCCTGGCGCCGCGGTCATCGGCATGCTGCTGATGTTCACCGCGGTGGTGCTCGGCGTGAAAGCCGCGCGGAACCAGCTGCCGGCCTGGGCCGCCCGCACCGCGCTGGCCGTCGGTGCCCTCATTGCGGCGTTCGCCGCATTTCTGACCCATGCGACGGTTGTGGCAGCGCCTCTCTTCGCGCAGCCGCAGGACGTGCCGTCGGTCGTCGGGCGAGCGCCCTCGCCGCAGTGGGCGGCGGGGGCCGACCGGGCGCGCCAGCTGGTACGCGCAGCGATCTCTGAGCAAAATCTGCCTGGACTCTCGATCGCAGTCGGTGCCGGCGGCGACATCATCTGGGCCGAAGGGTTCGGCTGGAGGGACGTCGAAACGCGCACGCCCGTTACCCCGAACACGCGGTTCAACATCGGCACGGCGGCGTCCGACCTCGCGCTCAGAATCGGGGACGCCTTCGAGGAACTGGCTCATCCGTCCGCCCTGAAGGATGGCAGCCGATGGTGCCGTTCAGGAACTGACTGCGCGTTCCAGATTGCATACAATTCGGACAGAGCGATCAGCGATCCGATGATTGGCACTGGTTGACGTCAGTCGTTTGGCGGACGAGGCGGATCCACGACGCTCGTGCGGATCAGCCGCCTCGCGAACACCTCGCATAGGAGAAGCCCGTTGTGAATTCGCAACGCTGTGTCATGCTCGCCCTCGTGCTGTCGCTGACCGCCTGCAAGGGCGAATCACCTGCGTCATCGTCGTCCGAAGCCGCGTCGGCGATGCCCGCCGATCAAGTCGCCAGCCCGGCCAGCGGCGACAGCGGCAAGTGTCCGCTGCGTGCCGCGGACCTCGACAAGCTGACCCCGTATCGCTGGAAGTTCGCCCAGTATCAGGCCGACCGTGGGTTTATCCCGAGTGGCGGCAGCACGGGTCATCTTTCCGGGCTCCGGCAGCGCTGCGCCGGTTCTGAACGGAATGCTTGCGACAGCGATCGCCGACCTCTTGGGCGAGTGGAAGCAGACCGACGAACTCGCGCGGCTCGGCGCCAAGCCAAACATGCGCTGCCTGATCTACGGCGCGCCGGGCGTCGGCAAGACGAAGCTCGCCCGCTATCTCGCTGACCAACTCGGCCTTCCGTGCGTGGAGGTAAGACTCGACGGCCTGATGTCATCGTTCCTCGGCACTACCGCGCGCAACATCGGCGCATTGTTCGACTTTGCCAACCGGTACCGCTGCGTCCTGTTCCTCGACGAGTTCGATGCGCTTGCCAAGGCCCGCGATGACGCCCAGGAAGTGGGCGAGATTAAGCGTGTGGTCAACACGCTCCTCCAGTCGCTCGACAGCCGCAACGGCAACGGCATCACGCTCGCGGCAACTAATCACGAACATCTTCTCGATCCGGCAATTTGGCGGCGCTTCGATTCGCGCATCGAGATCAAGCCACCGGACGCAGCGACCCGAATGACATTGCTGCGGGACTTTCTCCAGCCCCTGCGCGTCGGCCCCAACGAACTCGACTTCCTGGTGTGGACGACGGAAGGCATGAGCGGCGCCGATATCGAAGCGTTCGTCGAGGCTGGCAAGCGCTTTCTCGTTCTCCATGGCAAGCAGGGCGCCGAGCGTCAAGGCCGCGCATCCGCGATGCTCGAGGCGGTCCGACGTCAGGCGGCGATCAATGCACGGCTGTTCGCCCCCGAGCGCGGCGCGGCACTGCAGGGCAGCGTTGATCAGCTCAATCGCGCACTCCAGTCAGCGGGCTTCAAGCAGGCGGTGAGAGCCCAGTTGCTCGGACTTTCGCAGAGTTCCGTCTCGCGGCTTGCCAAACGTGAAGCCACGGGCCTGCATGGGGAGGCGCAAAATGGCTGAACGCACGGACCACCGACCTGTCCAGGTCTTCCTCGATACGCGGCGATTCATTGAGATTCCGCCGACGGTGCCGCGACCGCGGGCCGCGAAGGATTTTTTCCAGGGCAACGATGCGGCGTTCGTCGAACACAAGGCCCGCATGACGTCCGCGCTGGGTGGCGCCGCGACCGCGCTGCGCACGGCCAAACAGCCGGCCGGCTTCCTTCGCGTGCGCCAGCGCCCAGATGCCCTGGCGAAGTCTCACCGTCCGATGAACGCACTGTTCAGCGAGGCCCAGGGGTTCTCTCTCGTGGGCGCGGAGACCGCGGGCGAACTCCTGTTTCAGGCGACACCGACCGGCCTCGACCGCCTCGCCCGCATCGTCGAGGAACGGGCCGAGCAGACGCCGAGGCTGCTTTGCCTTGAGCATCGCGCTCGCGCGAGTCAGATGGTGGTTCCGTTTGCCGCGCCTCAGTCGTTCGTCGATCGGTCAATTCAACGATCCCTGTCTGCGAGCCCAATCTGGTTCGAGGAGTCCGGACACGAGCCGTTCGTCGATGAACCGGCCAAGTTAGCGCAGCGATGATGGAGATGGTGCGGCCGGCGGCGGCGGTCCTGCAATGACTACCAAGAGGCTGCTACTTGCTGCCGTCGCGTCAGTGGTCGTGTATGGACTCGGCGATCTCGCGTCCGGAATGTTGTACGACGGCTACAGCTATAGGGATCAGTGGATTAGCGAACTGAGTGCGTTCGGATCGCCCGTCCGGTCCTTGATGGTCACGGCGATTCTCGTTCACGGACTGCTACTGATTGCATTCGGCATCGGCATCTGGCGGTTTGCCGATCGCAAGAGTCTGCACTGGGTGGGACCGTTGCTGATCGTGGCTGGCGTGATTGGCCTCCCGACGCACACGGTGTTCGCGATGAGTTCTCGATGGATGACGGCCGGATTCAACGACACGATGCACGCCAGCTTGTCGCTCGCGTTCGGTCTCGTCGTCTTCGTGGCGGTGGCACTGTCTGCTGTCGCCTACCCCGGATGGTTTCGGCTCTACGCAATCGCCACCCTCCCGATCCTCGTTGGGTTCGGAGCCGCGTCGTCGGTGGCCATTCAAGGGATTGAACAGAACTTCACACCCTGGGCTGGGGCCTTCGAGCGCATCAACGCTTACGCGTACTTTGCCTGGCTGGTCGTGCTGGCCGTGACCGTACATCGGTCGCTCAATCGGAATGGCGGCTCTACGTGGAGAAATGATGGAGACGGGGGTTGTAATCCGAAGAGCGGAAGTCGAAGTCCGAGAACGGGATAGCGGGAGTGAGAGGCAGGGATTCGAGACGGACGCTGATCGACCGCAAGTTGTTGTCTTAGAAGGAGATGTGGCTGGGAGGCAGGGATTCGAATTCGGAGTGAGGCGTTTTTCTAAGTTGGTGATGGCGCGCGACTTCTGGTCCTAACCGCTTGAGTCACAGGCAGTTGCGCCGCTCCGTTTCGTTCACTGCCGTCCACGCGAGTCCTCGCGAATCCACCTTGGTTCTGGAGACATTTTGGAGACGGTGTCCCGGAACAATCGCCTTTCACTTGACGTCCTCGTGGAGCATGTAACGCTCTGCTCCGGCCCGGGCTTGCCCGCGCCCAACCGATGACGACCATCCGACGTTTCGTCCTCCGACTGCTGTCATTCTTCCGCCCTGGCGCCGCCGAGGCGGAGCTGTCGCGCGAGATCCATTCACATCTTCAGCTGCTCGAAGACGAGTTTGTCTCGAAAGGCATGCCCAGAGACGAAGCGCGGCTGGCCGCGCGACGCGCCTTCGGCCGCGTCGAACAGGGCAAGGAGCACCAGCGCGACGCGCGCGGATTTCGCTGGCTGGACAACTCGCGGATGGACTTCAAGCTCGGCGCGCGGATGCTCGCCAAGTACCCCGGGCTGTCGTTGATCGGCGGTGCGGGCCAGGCGGTCGGCGTCGCCATTGGCGCGGGCTTCTTCGCATTCCTGTATTCCTTCCTCTACGCCACGCTGCCAGTCGAGGGTGGTGAGCGCATCGTGGCACTCGAGAATTGGGACATCGACGCGAACAACGAGATGCGGCGGTCGATGCACGATCTGGTGATGTGGCAGCGCGAGATGAAGACGGTCGGGGAGATCGGCGCGTTTCGAACCCTCGCGCGCAACGTGACCTTTGCTGGCGGCTCGGCTGAGGCCGTTGAGGTCGCACAGATCACGGCGGTCGGCTTCAACATCACCCGCGTGACGCCGGTCATCGGACGCGCGATTGTCGCAGCCGACGAGAGCGCCGGTGCCTCGCCGATCGTGGTCATCGGTTACGACGTGTGGCACTCGCGATTCGGCGGTGACGCGTCGGTGCTGGGACGAGAGCTGCGGCTCGGCAACGTGGTGCACACCATCGTCGGCGTCATGCCCAAGGGGTACGGATTTCCCGTCAACCACAGTTACTGGATACCCCTCAGTACCGATGCGGCTGCGTTTGGACCGAGAGAGGGACCCGACGTCTTCATCTTCGGACGCTTGCGCGACGGCGCTGCGATGAAGCAAGCCCAGGCTGAGCTCTCGGCACTTGGCGCGCAGACGGCCAGCGCGTTTCCGCTCACGCATGCACGGCTGCAACCGCGCGTGATGCCGTACGCGCACCCGATCCTCGACATCCAGGGGATCACCACCCGCGACTTCACGGCGATGCAGTCGTTGATCAGCATGCTGGCGCTGATCGTCGCCATCAATGTCGGCGTTCTGGTCTACGCCCGGACCGCCACGCGACAACGGGAGATCGCCGTTCGAACGGCTCTGGGCGCCAGCCGCCGCCGCATTGTCGGTCAGCTGTTCATCGAAGCACTCGTGCTCAGCGCGGCAGCCTCGGCCGCCGGCATCGGGCTCGCCAGATTCGGCATCGCACAGGGTTTCGCCATCTATGCCGCCGAGGGAAATGATGCGGTGCCCTACTTCCTCAACCTCGATATGCCATTGGCGGCCTATGTGTACGTCGCCATGCTGACCGTGTTCGCGGCCGTGGTCACCGGCGTGCTTCCTGCGCTGCACGCGACCGGACGACGAGCGCAAGACACCTTGAAGCAGGCGAGCGGCACCGACGGGCTGCGCCTGGGACGCGTCTGGACGGCCATGATCATTGCGCAGGTGGCTATCGCGGTGACGGGACTCCCGGCAACCATCAAGATCAGTTGGGATGGAATCCAACGCGGCCTGACAAAGGCCAACTACAGCGAGGAGTCCTTCCTCGCGGCCACCATCAGCGCGGAGTCCGATGCGCCCGCCGGCATGCCAGAGTCCGTCTATGCGCGCGAATCGGTTTTGCGGTTCGAGAAATCTAAAACCGATCTCGTGACCAGTCTCGAAGCCGAACCGGCCGTGGATGACGTGACGGTGGCAGCCACCATTCCGGGCGCCGAGCCGAGGGCGCGCATCGCCATTGACGGAGCGGGCAACTCTCAATCAGTTGCTATCGATGTGTGCTTCAACCGCGTCGCCACGGATTTCTTCGACGCGTTCGGAGCGCGAGTCATTGCCGGCCGGGCGTTACGCGACAGCGATAGCGCGGGCTCGACGCAGGCCATCGTCGTTAATCGCGCGTTCGTGAATCAACTGCTTGGCGGCGCCAATGCCGTCGGGCGCCGGGTGCACTACGTCGAGGCGGCTAGGCGCGAACGGGCGATGGGTGGCACCCCCACGCAATATGAGATCGTCGGTGTGGTGACCGACCTGGGCACCAATCCCATCGAGCCGGAATTGATCGAGCCGGTCATCTATCACGCGCTGCGGAGTTCGACGCGCGCGACGGCGCTGATTCGGATGCGCGGCAACGATCCGTTGCAGTTCTCATCACGCCTTCGAGACCTGACCTCGGCGCTCGATCCCACGCTGCGGTTGCGGATCGTGACACTCAGCGAGATGAAGCGGCACCAGTTGATCGCGCTCCGCCTGATGCTGCTCGGCTGCTCGCTGGTGATCGTCACCGTCCTGCTGTTGTCGGCGGCCGGCATCTACGCGATGATGTCGTTCACGGTGTCGCAACGCCGCAAGGAAATCGGCATCCGCGCCGCGATGGGCGCTGATGCCGGCCAGCTGTTACGAAGCATTTTCACGAAGGCGGCGCTGCAGCTCGCGGCAGGGGTCGTGGTCGGCATCGTGCTGGCGCTAATGATCGATCGGACCAGCGACGGCGAGCTGCTCGGCTCCTTCGGCCGCGCGCTGTTGCCGGTCACGGCCGTGGTCATGACGATCGTCGGATTGTTCGCCACGATTGGCCCGGCCCGTCGAGGCCTGCGTATCCAGCCCACTGAGGCCCTCCGCGCCGAATAGCCCAGATGACGGGCTTCGACGAGCGGCGCATCTCGATTCACCATGCCGTATCTGGCATGAACGCAACGGCGTTAAGAACTCGGATCAGCGGTCTAGATGTGGAGACATTCTGGAGACGGCTAAAGGGCGCCAGAGTAAGTCGAAGCCCTCGCACCACTTAAAGCGACGAGAGGCAGGGATTATCGAAGGAAACTCGCCGGACGTAAGTCGTTGCTATAGCGAGAATTTGGCTGGGAGGCAGGGATTCGAACCCCGATAACCGCGTCCAGAGCGCGGTGTCCTACCGTTGAACGACCTCCCAAGAACGGCCGGAACCTCTAATTATAGTGGGGGGCCACGCGGCCTGCAAGCCGCGACCGCCCGCGCAGGGCTTGAAAACCCACGCCGCACGGCCCTCGTCAGCCCCGACCGGGCGCGGTTCGGCCCCGGGACCAGCCCCGCGCGGGGCAGTTTCGCCACGGTCATGTGTCGGGTCGTTGGCGGGCCGCTCGGTCTGGAGGTACGGCTGATGCGAACACCCAGACGTGCCCCAGCTCGTGCGCAATGGCGGCCTCGACCTCGTCTGCCGCGAACAGCGCCAGGACCGCATCGTCCACTTGCACCACGTACGCCTCGCGGGCGCTGGCTATGCAAAGAATACCAGCCCTGAGGAACGAACTACTCTCCCACCCCTGCAGCTCATCCGCGAACCTCGACAGCAATCAAGCCCGCTTTCCTTCCCGGCGGGCTCGAAATCCCTTGGCACGGTCTTCGCTCATCACCCGCTCAGGAGGTTAATGACCATGAGCATCACTCGAGCGTTCATCGTGGCCGGCGCCGCGGCGCTGGCGACCGTTCTCGGGAGTTCGCAGGCCCTGGCGCAGGAGCCGCCGCCCACCAGGACTCCCGTGCTTCGCATCGTCCAGTCATCGCCCGTGACGACCCTCGAGGGCGAACTCGTGCGCGTGGACACCATGGCCAGGATGATCGTGGTGAAGACGGCCGACGGGAAGGAAGAGCAGCTGGCCTATACCGACAGCACCAAGGTCAGCGGCGCGCAGAAGAGCGTCGCCGGACTGGCAAACACCACGCCCACTCACGTGAGCGTCCGTTTCACGGGATCGGGGTCGAACCGCGTGGCCACTGAAATCACGGTGCGCGAGGCGAAGTCCTAGGTCGCCCCGCCCGCGACAGGGAACACCTCGAACCCCAGGTGTTCCCGACCCCCCCAAGAGTGTTCTCGCAGCGAGAAAAGGAAGACAAAGGCGACGCGACTAGCCCGGCCGAAGCGCGGCCAGCAATTCGCGTGCGCGAACCGTCAGTACGTGGTCCGCGCCCAGCGAGGGTTCCAGGTGCGCGATGGCGTCGGCGAGCGTCGCCCGCGCCTCGGCTGAACGGCCCTCAGCGCGGTGCGCTTCTCCGAGGGCGAGGTAGCATCGGCCGAGTCTCGACGTCCGACTCCCGGGCTCGCTCATCGCCTGCTCGAGCGCCAACGCCCGCGTCGCATCCGTGGTGGCCACCGCCATGCGGCCAGCGGCCAGCGCCACGTTGGCCCGCCGCAACAGCATGCGGGGCAGGGCATCCCGGGCCTGTCGACTTGCCTCGGCGATGGCCACGGCGTTGTCCGCCGCCGCTGCCGCCGCTGAGAAATCACCTCGCCCCAGGGCCACCGCCGCCCGCTCGGAGGCCAGCGCCGCGAAGGCGATGTGATCCGAGGGCATCCCACGCTCCTTCTGCACGCGCTCGAATTGCGCGAGCAACTCGTCCGACCGGGAGAAATGGCCCAGTTCGCGATTGCCCGCGCTCCGCACCAGCAGCGATTGCACCTCGACCAACTGGTCCCCGGCCTTCCGGGCGTCGTCCACGGCGCGTTCGGCCATCTCCAGTCCTTCCGCCGCGCGACCGTTCTCAATCACCGTGCGTGCCAGGTTCAACGTCAACATCGGCGACACGCTGGCACCCGCCCCGTCGGCGCTGGCGATGTCGACGGCGCGGCGGAACATCTGCTCCGCTTCGACGGGGTGGCCCAGGAGGAAGCGGGCCAGGCCCCAGTTGTTCAGCAATGTTCCGGCCTTCTCGGTCCGCTCGCGGCCAAGGGCCGTCAACCGCGCAAACGCCACCTCGAACGCGGCGCTCGCCTCCGCGTTCCTGCCCGCCATCCGATAGGCCTCCGCCACGTCCATGGCGAGCGTCATCTTGAGGAGCCCCGAGCCCAGGCCCGAGGCCGCGGCCAGCCGCTCGGCCGTCAGCGCGTGCTCGATGCCGCGCTCGGCCTCGCCGGCCTCCATCATCACCTCGCTCGCGCACTGCTCGCAGAACACCCGGTCGAGCACCGGGGTGCGATCGGTCGGCATCGCGGCCAGCGCCTCGTCGATGAGCGCCCGCGCCCGCGGCACATCGTCGCCGCGCACGAGCGCGCTCGCCAGCGCGCACGCCGCCTTCGCCCGCGTGGACGCCCGGTCGGGCGGGAGGCCCAGTGCCAGCTCGTACGCGCGATCCAGCACCCGGCGCGCGTTGGCGTCCTCGTCCTGGGATCGGTACTGACGGCCGATGGAGATGAGCGACTCCACCGTGACGTCGTCGGCCGTACCCGCCGACTGCCGATTGAGCAACGCTTCGGCCTGGTTGAGCAGCTCGCCGGCGGTGAAGGGCCTGCCGTGCGGCGCCGCATCCGACAACAGGAAGGTGTTGAGGTCGTTCATCGACTCGGCGCGCGCGAGCTGCCGCATCGCGAAATCGCGCTCGGCCGCGGCCCGGGCCGCCTGCCAGCTGGTGGCCACGACGCCGCCCACGAGGACGACCACGGCCACGGCGCCCATGGCCGTCGCCGTGCGATTGCGCCGGACGAACTTGGCCGCGCGGTACGTGTAGGCGTCGGCGCGCGCGCTGACGGGCTCGTGCTGCAGGTGGCGGCGCAGGTCGTCGGCCAGCACCGTCACGCTCTGGTAGCGCCGCCCCGGCTCTTTCCTGAGCGCCTGCGCGACGATGGTGTCGAGATCGCCGCGGAGCAGCCGTGCCGCGGCGGCGGGCGCGACGGATGACATCTTCGGCGGCTCGACGGACACGATCGAGTCGAGCAGCGCTGCCGGCGACGTCAGGGCGTCACCGGCCGGGTGACGTCCGGTCAGCAGCACGTACAGCAGCACGCCCAGGGCGTAGACGTCCGTGGCGGTGGTCACCTCGCCCCGGCTCACCTGCTCGGGTGCCGCGTACGCGGGCGTCAGCACCGCATCGTCCTCGCGCGTGAGGCGCGGCGCGCGACCAGCGCTGTCGTCGGCATCGAGCAGGCGCGCGATGCCGAAGTCCAGCAGCTTCACCTGCCCGCTCCCGGTGACCAGCACATTGGACGGTTTCAGGTCGCGGTGGACGACGAGGTTGGCGTGCG
>Ga0209705_10001313_pt1 | contig 13078 bp, 10 predicted proteins | sample PPLLaktember2015_5_FD_187262 | JGI IMG/M metagenome (GOLD analysis project Ga0209705, IMG submission 187262) | Freshwater sediment microbial communities from Prairie Pothole Lake near Jamestown, North Dakota, USA - PPLs Lake P8 Core (1) Depth... | ecosystem: Environmental > Aquatic > Freshwater... | reverse complement strand
CCGAGGCCCTCATCAAGGCCGGGGTCGATGCGGTCAAGGTGGGCGTGGGGCCGGGCTCCATCTGCACGACGCGGATCGTAGCCGGAATCGGGGTGCCCCAGATGACGGCCATCATGGAATGCGCCCGGGCATCGGCAAAATACGGGATCCCCATCATCGCCGACGGGGGGATCAAGTATTCCGGCGACATCACCAAGGCCCTGGGGGCCGGGGCTCACTGCGTCATGATCGGCGGCCTCTTTGCGGGCACAGAGGAGAGCCCCGGCGAGACCGTCCTCTTCCAGGGCAGAAGCTACAAGGTTTACCGGGGCATGGGATCCCTGGAGGCCATGAAAGAAGGTAGCCGGGACCGCTACATGCAGGATGACATCGAAAGCTCTCTGAAACTCGTTCCGGAAGGCATCGAGGGCAGGGTGCCCTTCCGCGGTTCCCTTTCGAACAGCATTTACCAGATCATGGGGGGCGTGAAAGCGGGCATGGGATATGTGGGCTGCGTGAGCATCGAGGAGCTTCGAAAGAAAGCCCGTTTCGTCCGGATCACACCTTCCGGACTCCGTGAAAGCCACGTGCACGATGTGATCATCACGAAGGAAGCGCCGAATTACCGGATGGACTGAGCGCACATCCGTCTGCGTTTCCAGGCAGGATCAAGAGGCGGGGGTTACCTGATCGGAACCCCGCTTTTTTGTTGCTCAGTGATTGATTTATTTTACGCGGCTGGTGTATGATCAAGAGGACATCCCGGCGGCCACTATGCAAATATATCATTTTAATTCAATGGGTTAACAATTCATGAAACACGTCGATTTCGTTCACCTCCACCTCCACACCCAGTACAGCCTCCTCGACGGCACCATCCGCCTTGCCGACCTGTTCAAGAAAGCCCGGGACTACAAAATGCCCGCCGTGGCCATCACGGACCACGGCAACATGTACGGCGCCGTTGATTTCTACCAGCAGGCTTACAAGGCCGGGATCAAGCCCATCATCGGCTGCGAACTCTACGTGGCGCCGAAGAGCCGGTTCGACAAAACCTCCGAGGGGCCGGGGGAAACGGCACGGCACCTGATCGTCCTGGCCAAAAACCTGCAGGGTTACCGAAATCTGATCAAGCTCACCTCTTCCGGATTTCTGGAGGGATTCTACTACCGCCCGCGCGTCGACAAGGAGCTCCTGGCAACGCACAGCGAGGGGCTCATCGCCACGAGTGCGTGTCTGCACGGAGAGGTCGCCGACTGGATCCTCAAAGGGGACCTCGAACGGGCCAAGGCATCGGCCAGGCAATATCTCGAGATCTTCGGCGAGGGGAATTACTACCTCGAGATGATGGAGAACGGGATTCCCGAGCAATCCCTCGTCAATGAAAAGCTTATGGAAATCTCGAAGGAATTGTCCATCCCCCTCGTTGCGACCAACGACTGCCACTACCTCGATCGGACCGACTGCGAGGCCCATGAGGTGCTCCTGTGCATCCAGACAGGCAAGACCATGGACGACACGGGGCGCATGCGGTTCGCAACGGACGCCTTCTATCTCAAATCGCCCGAGGAGATGAAACAGCTTTTCGCGTACTGCCCGGAAGCCATCGAGAACACGGTTGCCATCGCGGAGAAGTGCAATCTCAAGCTCGACTTCAACCAGATCTTCCTGCCGCACTTCGAAATCGGACAGGGACGATCTCTCGATGAACACCTGCAGGAGATGGCAAAAGCGGGCCTCGAGAAGATCATGCCAAAGATCCTCCAGGGCCATGACCCCTCACTGAGGCAGAAGTACGAGAAACGCCTTGAGCGGGAGCTGGACATCATCAAATCCATGGGGTTTGCCGGCTACTTCCTCATTGTCTCCGATTTCATCAACTACGCAAAGAGCCGCAACATCCCCGTCGGCCCCGGCCGCGGGTCCGCGGCAGGAAGTCTGGCGGCTTACGCCATCGGGATCACCGAGATCGACCCGATCCGCTATGGCCTCTTCTTCGAGCGCTTCCTGAACCCGGACCGCAAGAGCATGCCCGACATCGACACCGATTTCTGCATGGAGGGCCGCGACGAGGTCATCCGGTATGTCTCCGAGAAATACGGCACCGATCGTGTGGCCCAGATCATCACCTTCGGGAAGATGCAGGCGAAAGCGGTCATCCGCGACGTGGGGCGCGCACTGAACATGCCCTACGGAGAGGTGGACCGGATCGCCAAACTCGTCCCCAACGTCCTGAACATCACCCTGGACGACGCCATCAAGCAGGAACCCCGGCTCCGGGAGGAGCAGAAGCAAAACGAGAAGGTTCGCAGGCTCCTCGTACTGTCACGCTCCCTGGAGGGCCTCAACCGCCATTCCTCGACCCACGCCGCAGGGGTGGTCATCTCCGACAAGCCTCTCGTCGAGAGGGTTCCCCTGTGCAAGAGCCCCAATGACGACATCGTGACCCAGTTTTCCATGAACGATCTCTCGGCCGCGGGGCTCACAAAATTCGACTTCCTCGGCCTCAAGACGCTTACGGTCATCCGCGATGCCCTGAAGTTCATCAAGGAGGGGAAGGGCATCGGGATCGACATCTCCGACATCCCCCTGGACGACCGGAAGACATTTCAGCTCCTCTCCAAGGGAGAGACCGACGGGGTGTTCCAGCTGGAAAGCCGGGGCATGAAAGAGATCCTGGTCGGCATGAAACCCGACTGCTTCGAGGACATCATCGCGCTGATTGCCCTCTACCGCCCCGGCCCTTTGAAAAGCGGCATGGTCCAGGAATTCATCTCCCGCAAGCAGGGCAAGACGAAGAGCACCTACGAGGTGCCATCGCTCGAGCCCATCCTGAATGAGACCTATGGGGTCATCCTCTACCAGGAGCAGGTCATGCAGATCGCCAGCGCCCTGGCGAGCTACACCATGGGCGAGGCCGATACCTTCCGCAAGGCCATGAGCAAGAAGAACTCTTCCGAGATGGAGAAGGAAAAGCCCAAGTTCCTCGCCGGGGCCCACAAGAACAAGATCCCCGAAGCGAAGGCCCGGAAGATCTTCGACCAGATGGAGACCTTTGCCGGCTACGGGTTCAACAAGTCCCACAGCGCAGCCTATGCGATGATTTCCTACCAGACGGCCTACCTGAAGACCCATTACCCGGTGGAGTTCATGGCGGCGCTGCTGACCAGCGAGAAAGGCAACCGCGACAAGGTCATCAAGCACATCAGCGTATGCAAGGAAATGGGGATCAACGTACTTCCCCCCGACATCAACCAGTCGGTTCTCGACTTCAGCGTTGACGGGGGAAACATCCGTTTCGGGCTGGCCGCAGTGAAAAACGTCGGGGAGAGCGCCATAGAATCCATCATTGAATCGAGGGACAATGAAGGATCCTTCAAGTCTTTTCTCGATTTTTGCTCCCGTGTGGACCTCCGCAAAATCAACAAACGTGTCGTGGAGAGTCTCATCAAATGCGGCGCCTTCGATTCCCTGGGCTACGGAAGGCGCCAGCTTATGGAGAACTTCGAGCGGATCATGGACATCGGACAGAGGGCCCAGGACCAGAAGCTCAGCGACCAGGTAAGCCTTTTCGACGGACCTGAAAGCGGGTCCGCGGGGCCGGAGTACACCGAAAAAGACCTTCTTCCCGAAACCGTCGAGTGGGAGCACGGACAAGTACTGATATACGAAAAGGAAACCATCGGGTTCTACATTACGGGGCATCCGCTTCTGAGATACGCCGACAAGCTGAAGCTCATCACCGATGCCGACTCCGAAAGGATCTCAGAGATGCGGGACAAGGACACGGTGACCGTGGCGGGTATTGTCAGTCACAAACGCGAGATTGCGACCAAAAGAAAAGACACCATGGCCTATGTGACCATCGAAGACCTCAAAGGTTCCTACACAGGAATCGTATTTTCCGATACATACAGAGATTACAGAGACCTGATCGATTCTGACGAGCCGCTTCTCTTCAAGGGAACCCTCGATGTCACCGAGGAAAGCGCTCGCCTCGTCGTCTCGGAAATCCACCGGCTCACGGAGTACAATGGGGTCAGCTTCGGTTCCATCCATGTGATCTTCGATGCAAACCGCATGGATGAAAGCCACCTGGACCTGCTTCGGGAGATATGCCGGAAGTATCCCGGCAAGCACGACTGTTACCTGCACCTCATCCTTCCCAACCAGAGCGAGACGGTCGTGTACCTGGGCAACGAGTCCAAGATCAACATCTCGCAGCCCCTGAAAGAGGAGGTCGAGCGTCTGCTCGGCCCGGGCTCGACAACATTGCACTGACATAGAATGGTTATTCATTAACCCCATCGGAGGAGTGACCTTGACAGGCCACATAGACAGAACCTACCGAATATTAACAACATTTCGTAATTATTCGCGTTTTGTCGTTAAAATCAGCGAGACGGATCTCTATATCCTCGCCGATTCGGACCTGTCTGAATTGGCATTCCAGTCGGCCCTGCGATGCCGGGTGCAGATTGAAGAGTACATTCGGATTCACCCTGAATTCAGAACATCCCTCGTTCCCGTTTCAGGGGACAACCTCGCACCTGACATCATCAAGGATATGCTCGAGGCTTCCAGCAGGGCCGTCGTCGGCCCCATGGCATCGGTGGCCGGGGCAATCGCCGAACATGTCGGCAAGGACCTTCTTCTCGAAAAAAACAATAATGTAATGGTTGAGAATGGAGGAGATATTTACTTGAATGTAAAAAATAATGTTTCTATTGGTATCTTCGCTGCAGACTCGCCGATGACAGGAAGGATCGCCTTGAGCATCGACGCGAAGGAGACTCCGCTTGGAATCTGCACGTCGTCGGGGACGGTAGGGCACTCATTGAGTTTCGGTATTGCCGATGCGGTTTGCATCAAATCGAAATCGACTGCACTTGCCGATGCGGCTGCAACTTCGGTAGGGAATCTCATCAGGAAGAAATCCGACGTAAGGAAAGGTCTTGAGAGGGCAATGTCAATACCAGGCGTCCTGGGGGTCCTGATCATAACGGGCGATACTTTGGCTGTCCAGGGCAACATGGAGCTCAGAAGGGCATGATATGGAAAATGCATTATATAAGTTTACATAACATATCTTATCAGACATTCACTTTATTCTGTATTTTTACACTGCTTGATCTGCAGATCACAATCACGCCAGCGTTTCCTGAAATCTCCGCTGCGGATTTACCTTCTGTTTTTTGATTGCCTTCAAATTTCTCTCAAACACGAATTTGCGTTTCGCAAGAAAAAATCCCCTCTGCCCTGATCCAGCAAGGTTGTAAACCCGCATCCTCCATCCAATTGAAATCATGCCGATAAATAACCTTTTCATCAGCCGCAGTGGAGCAATATTATAAGGTTACTTAATTACTTATTAGGTAAATAACAATCAGATAGGCTACATATGTAATTTAATAAATTATATATATTTAATGTAATACATTAGATGTAATAGTTAAGACTATACAATTAAGCCTTATTATTGTTTACTGACGATCATGATGATCATTGAAATGCGTCAAAAAGGAGACGGGGGGTCAGGATCAGACAACGACAAGGCAAATTTTGAGGATTTTACCCGGAGTAATCAAAGATCCTCTTCAGAGAGCTTCCGGATGAGATCGGACTGCCTGGCAGTGAGTTTTTTCGGTACATCGACGAATATGCGTACGAACTGATCCCCGCGCCCCTCGCCCTTCAGGTGGGGAGCTCCGAACCCTTTCATGCGGATTTTCGTGTTGCTCTGTGTTCCGGCGGGAATTTTGAGCCGTTTCGGCCCGCCGATCAGGGTCGGCACCTCGATCGTCGAGCCGAGGCAGGCCTGGGAGAAACTGACGGTCTTTTCGACATACAGATCATCCCCGTCCCTCGAAAAGATGGGATGAGGGAGCACCTGGATGTTGAGATAGAGATCCCCTGCCGGCCCACCGTAGGGACCATGAAGTCCTTTCCCGGCGAGACGGAGTTTCTTCCCGGACGAGATTCCGGCAGGGATCTTCACACTGACTTCCTCTGTCATGTCACCCTTTTTCAGGGACAGCTTCTTCTCAGCCCCCAGAACCGATTCTTCCATTGTTATCGACAAGTTATACTCGATGTCCTGATCACTTGGGGACGGAGCCTCTCGCTGACCGTAGGCCTGCTGGCCGAAGAGATCCCCGTAAGGGTCGGCCTTGCGCTGTGTCGTGTAGGTCCGTCTTCTGCCTCCGCCCCCTCTTGCGCCGTGCCAGGTAAATTCCCCGCCCAGGTTTCCGAAGCCGAATCCCCTGAGGATGTCATTGATATCGAAATCGCGGAAGATGTCTTCCTGGGTGAACTTCTGACGGAAAGCGTCTGTACCGAACTCATCGTATTGCTTACGCTTTTCAGAGTCACTCAGGACGGCGTAGGCCTCGCTGATTTCCTTGAATTTTTCCTCGGCGCGCTTTTTGTCGGAGGGGTTGCGGTCGGGATGATGCTTGAGCGCAAGCTTTCGGTAGGCTTTCTTGATGTCGTCGACACTGGCGCCCTTGTCGACACCGAGTACCTTGTAATAATCATCTGCCATGACGTCTTCTCAAACCCCTGGATCGTGATCTCTGTTCTAAAGTAGGTCCGCAGGCCCTCTGCGTCAATGGATACCGGTTATTTGGCCTGACTCCCGTTGAATCATGCATCCCGGCCCAGATCGAAGGCCTTGAGATTGGCCTTCACGTTTTTCTCCGGCAGGACCTCGCTAAGGACCTTTTTCCAGTCCTCGGGGCTGATCTCGGTGATGAAGCGGGAAATGGCGCCGAGCATGACCGTGTTGACGGCCCTCCGGTTTCCGGCCTTGGCGGCGAGTTCCGGGCCCGCGATGACCTTCACCTTGTCCGGACCGAACTGCGACCGGAGGCTTTCGTAGACTTCCTTCGGGTAATCCGCCTCACCCAGGTTGACAGAGGGCGGGTAGATCTCCTCGTCATTGACGAGTACCATCCCTCCCGTCTTCAGGTAATCCAGGTATCGCAGGGCTTCCAGCTTCTCGAAAGAAACGATCATGTCGACGTCGCCCTTCCTGGCCAGGGGCGAATAGACCTTTTCCCCGTAACGGACATGGCTCGTCACGCAGCCGCCGCGCTGGGCCATGCCGTGGACCTCGCTCTTCTTCACATCGTAGCCCTTGTCCATCATGACCTTGCAGATGATATCGCTCGCCAGCAGGATTCCCTGTCCCCCGACCCCGGCAAGCAGAAGGCTTTTTACCCTGTTTTCCATGGCTTTATTGGTCCTCCCGCGTAATCGCTTCCTGGCGGCAGAGCTGCGCGCACAGCGTACAGCCCGTGCACAGGGTCGCGTCGATGACGGCGATCCCTTTCTGTTTCTTCCGGTCCGGCCTCGCGGGCAGGCCCGTCTTCTCGAAATCCTTCCACGAGATGGCGGGGCAGCCGCAGCTGAGGCAGACCTTGCATCCGATGCATGTCTCGGGATCGATGCTGAAAGGCTTCGCCTGAGCGGCTTTCTTGCTCATCAGCAGAACACAGGGCGATCGGGAGATGATCAGCGAGGGCCCTTCCTTCTGCAGCTCCCGTTTTAGGACCTCCGTCGTTTTCTTGAAATCGAGCGGGTCGATCACCTCGACGCTGTCGATCCCCAGGATCTTCCCCAGGGCCGCAAAATCGAGTTCCTTCGCCTTTTCACCCTGGAGGGTGGTGCCCGTGGCCGGGTGCTCCTGCATGCCCGTCATGGCTGTCGTCCGGTTGTCGGCAATGATGATGACGGCATCGCTTCGGTTGTAGGCTACGTTCAGCAGCGGGGTGATGCCCGAGTGGATGAAGGTGGAATCGCCGATGACGCCGACGACCTTCCCCTTCCCTTTCGGGCCCAGGGCCTTGCTCATTCCGTGGGCGATGCCGATACTCGCGCCCATGCAGATGCAGCTGTCCATGCCGGAGAGCGGCTTCATGTACGAAAGGGTGTAGCAGCCGATGTCACCCGCCACGAAGGTCTTCAGTTTCCCCAGGGAGTAAAAGAGCCCGCGGTGGGGGCATCCCGGACAGAGGTTGGGCGGCCGGGGCGGGATCATCTGCAGTGTCACAGAGGGTGCCGATGTTTTCCCGGTGATGGCTTTTTCCACGACCCCGGGGTCGAATTCGTTGGTGTAGGGGAAGACGGCCTTCCCCGTCACCTCGATCCCCATGGCCTTCACCTGTTCCTCGATGAAGGGGTCCAGTTCCTCGACGACGTAGAGCTTCTTCACCTTCGAGGCGAACTCGCGGATCATCTTCTCGGGAAGGGGGTGCACCAGGCCCAGCTTGAGGTAAGAGTAGCCGGGAAAGGCGTCCTTGGAGTAATTGTAGGGCATGCCCGCCGTGATGATCCCCACCTCGGGGCTGCCCATCTCCACGCGGTTTCCCTCGAAGGTCTCTGCCCACTCCCGGATGGCCTGCGTGCGTTTCTCCACTTCGACGCGCCGGGTCCGGGCGTTCATCGGGACCATGACGTACTTGTGGGGGAGATGGCGGATCTCCGTGCGATCCACGGCTTTCACGGGCTCCTCGATCCGGACGACGCTCTTGGAGTGCGACACGCGGGTCGTCGTCCTGAGGAAGACCGGCGTGTCGAACTTCTCGGAGAGTTCGAAGGCGAGCTTGATGAAATCCTTTGCCTCTTGGCTGTCGGCCGGCTCCAGCATGGGGATCTTCGCGAACTTTGCGTAGTTGCGGTTGTCCTGCTCGTTCTGCGAGCTGTGCAGCGACGGATCATCTGCCGTGATAATCACGAGCGCCCCGTTTGTCCCCGTGTAGCTCACCGTGAACAGAGGGTCGGCCGCCACGTTGACGCCCACGTGCTTCATCACCGCCATGGAGCGGGCCCCTGCAAAGGCGGCCCCGATGGCCACCTCGAGCCCCACTTTCTCATTGGGCGACCACTCGGCGTAGACGCCCTTGTACTGCGCGAAGGCCTCCAGGATTTCCGTGCTTGGCGTTCCTGGGTAGCCCGCGCCGAAGGTGGCCCCGCACTCCCAGGCGCCGCGGGCAATCGCCTCGTTTCCCGACATGATTTCCTGCATCGTTATTCTCCGTGCTCTTTTATCCCAGCTGCGCGATCTTCCGCTTGAGCAGCGACGAAGCCGTGGGGTCCTTGGTCTTCTCCAGCGCCTTTTTGTAAAAGTCCAGCGCCTTCTCGCGATCGTTCATCTCTTCGTAGACGCGCGCCATGTTCCGATAGCTGAGCCCCTCGTGGACATTACCCGGTTTTGAATCCGCCACCCGGCTAAACGCCTCCAGGGCCTTGTCGTATTCCTTCTTCGCCTCGTGGGCGTAACCGATCCCGAACCAGGCGTAGACCGTCCGGACATCGTTCCCGGACGCCTTGTCGATGAAGAGCCGGTAGACCTGGATCGATTTGTCGAACTCGCCTGCGGTGTAGTAGTGATTCCCCAGCTCGTAGCGGGCCCCCTGGGCGGCATCGCTCGAGGGATACTTCTCCACGACGTCCTCGAAGGCCTTGACAGCCTCGGGGCCTGCAAGCCCCGTTCCCATGGGATCGGCCCTCATGACCTTCATCCGAGCCTCGAAATAGACTCTGGCCGCCTCGGTCTCGGTGTGGGCCGAATAGAAGAAGTACCCAGCCCCCAATACGATCACAAGGGCGAGGACGCCGGAAGCCGCGTAGAGCTTCTGCCGGTTCTCCCGGGCATAGTCCATGACCTTCCCGACGGCCTCCTGAAAGGCGTCGGGCTGTTCCAGGTCTTTCTTATCCATTTTCGCTGCAACCATGTTTGATTTCTCCCAAGCTTCTATCAGGGTTTTTGCATTGCCGTGAAAATCTCACCCACCAGGGCCGGCGCCCGGACGATCTTTCCCTCCCGGTTGAGGAAGGCATGGGTGGTCGAGCCTTCGACGAGAAGCGTTTCCCGTTTCTCGTCCCAGATCTCGTAGGCGAACTTCACGCTGGCGCGCCGGAAATACTCGATCCGGGTCTCCACGTTCACGATGTCGTCATATCGGGCCGGGTAGAGGTAATGGCACGCAAGCTCGGTCAGGGGCAGGAAGAACCCTTCCTTCTCCATCTCGTCATAGACGACCCCCGCCTCCCGCATCAGTTCCGTCCGGCCGATCTCGAACCAGCGGATGTAGTTCGTGTGGTAGACGATCCCCATCGCATCGGTGTCGGCGTAAATGACACGGATCTTAACGACGCCTGTCTTCAATGAACCGTCTCCAGTCTCGAATGAACCCCTCCATCAGCTGGCAGCCCGGGGACACGAGGATTCCGTTTTCACGCGCCTCCGGCTCGCTGTAGGCCTTGCCGTTTTTCAGATTATCCGCCGGGACGGACGACAGAACGGCAAAGGGGCTTGGTTCCGAGACGTGCGTCTTTTTGGCCACCGGCGTAGGGTGATCGCTCAGCACGAGCACCCGAAAATCGCCGAAACGGGCGATTCCCCTGAGGACGGTCCCCACGACCTTCTCGTCGAAATCCTCGAGGGCCTTGACCTTGCCTTCCGTGTTCCCCTCGTGGCCCATCTCGTCGGGGGCTTCCACATGGACGAAGACGAAGTCGCTCTTCTCGAGAGCCTCGAGGGCCTTCTCTGCCTTCCCGGCGTAGTTCGTGTCGATGTAGCCCGTGGCGCCTTCCACCTTCAGGACCTCGAGCCCCGCATAGACCCCGAGCCCGTTGAGAAGATCCACGGCGGAGATCATGCCCCCGCGAATTCCGAATTTCTTCGTGAGGGGCTCCATGGCAGGCTTGCCGCCCTGGCCCCAGAGCCAGACGGAAGTGGCTTCCTTTATTCCTTTTTCCGCCCGGGCCCGGTTCACGGAATCGTTTTTCAGGGCAACGCGTGACTTCAGCATGAGCTCGATCACCTCATCGGCGCCCTTGCCTTTCGGCAGATATTGAGCTGTCGCTTGCCCGGTGATATCGTGAGGCGGGGTGGTCTCCACCACCGGCCCGCCGCCCTTCCAGACGAGCAGGTGCCGGTAGCCCACGCCGGGGTAGAACTTCAGGCGCCCGGAGCCGATGGTCTGATCGAGCCCGAGAATGATCCGGCGTGCCTCGTCCGTGGGGATGTGCCCGGCCGTGAAGTCCGCCATGATCGGGTCCGGCCCGTCGGATAGGGTAACGAGGTTGCACCGGAAAGCAAGATCCCCCGGATCGAGTTGGACGCCCATGCTGGCGGCCTCCAACGGCCCACGCCCCGTGTAGCACGCCTCAGGGTCGTAGCCGAGCACGGAGAGGATGGCCACGTCGCTGCCCGGCTTCAAGCCTTTCGGCACCGTGTCGATGAGGCCGATGGTCCCTTCCCGGGCGATCCGGTCCATGTTGGGGATCGTTGCGTATTCCAGCGGGGTCTTCCCGCCCAGGCTCTCGACGGCCCAGTCCGCCATGCCGTCGCCCAGTAGCACTGCATATTTCATTTCAGCCTGTCGTCCTCGATGCGGATGCGTACCGTTTTCCCCTTCAGGACAGCCAGCCGGTCGATCTCCTTCAGGGCCGCCCGCATGTCCTTCTCCCGTGACTCGTGGGTCGTCATGACGACGGGAACGGAGCCAGACTTGTCCTGCGCCCTGCCCTTCTGGATGACAGCGGAAATGCTGATGTTGTACTTCCCGAGAATCCCGGAAATCTTCGACAGCACGCCGGGCCGGTCCAGGGCCGAAAAACGGAAGTAGTAATTGGTCACGATGTCGTCCATCGGCATCAGTTCAATATCCTCGATCCTGTCCTCCGAGAGCGACCGCGAGGGGACACGACGCGACACTCCCTGCAGCAGATCTCGGCTGATGTCGATCAGATCGGCGACGACGGCGCTTGCCGTGGGCATCATGCCCGAGCCCTGCCCGTAGAGAAATACGGGACCCGATGCGTCACCGCGGATGTGCAGGGCATTGTAGTTGCCGTTCACACTCGCCAACAGGTGATCGAAGGGAATCATGGTCGGGTGGATCCGCGCCTCGATGGCTCCGCCCCGCTCAATCGCGATGGCCAGCAGTTTGATCTTGTAGCCCAGTTCCTTGGCGAATTCGATGTCCTGCTGGCTCACCCCCGTGATGCCTTCCCGGTAGATGTCTTCCAGCTTCACCTTCTTGCCGTAGGACAGGGCCAGCACGATCCCCAGCTTGTGGGCCGTGTCGATCCCCTCCACGTCGAAGGTGGGATCCGCCTCGGCAAAGCCCAGGGCCTGTGCCTCGCGGAGCACCGTCTTGAAGTTCTTTCCCTCGTCGGTCATCTTCGTAAGGATGTAGTTCGTCGTGCCGTTCAAGATGCTGAAGATGGAGCGGATCCGGTTGGCCGCCAGGCTCTCCCGGAGGGTCTTGATGACGGGGATCGTGCCCCCGACGCTTGCTTCGAAACCGATGTTGACCCCGTGCCGCTCGGCGGCCTTGAAGATCTCGTTTCCGTAGGTGGCCAGAAGGGCCTTGTTGGCCGTCACCACGTGCTTTCCCTGCCGGATGGCCTCGAGAATGAAGCCTTTCGCAGGCTCGTAGCCTCCGACAAGCTCGATGACGATGGAGATCTCGGGGTCGTTCAGGATGGCTTTCGCGTCCCTGGTCAGGAGCTTCTTGTCCACCGCCACCGGGCGGGGCGTCTTCAGATCCAGATCGGCAATCCTCTTGATGACGATCCTCGCGCCCAGGCGCTGCTCGATGATGCCGCCGTTTTCCATGAGCAGCTTCACGGCGCCGGAGCCGATGTTGCCGAAGCCGATCAGCCCTGCATAGATGGTTTTCATAGCGTGAGCTCCAATATAAAACGTTTCTTTGGTCCCTCCCCGCAACGGGGCAAGAAGCGAATGAACAAAGCATGTGATTATAGTGAAAATGATTGTTTTGTCAAAAGAAATCCGCGTGATTCAGCCCGTTCGGGCCAGTTCGAGCCGCCCTTCCCACTTCCACATCAGGACCTCCCTGAGCGCGGCGTGCTCGGTCCGCTCGAGGCGCGGGTCCTTCTCGGCCAGATGGAAGGCCTCCGTCCGGGCATCGTTGAGGAGCCTTCCGTCGCGCAGGATGTCGGCCACCCGGAAATCGGGTAAGCCGGACTGGCGCGTCCCCATGAACTCCCCCGGCCCGCGGATCTCGAGATCCGCCTCGGCGATCCGGAAACCGTCCGTGGTCTGCTCCATGATCCGGAGGCG
>Ga0209705_10001306_pt1 | contig 13124 bp, 10 predicted proteins | sample PPLLaktember2015_5_FD_187262 | JGI IMG/M metagenome (GOLD analysis project Ga0209705, IMG submission 187262) | Freshwater sediment microbial communities from Prairie Pothole Lake near Jamestown, North Dakota, USA - PPLs Lake P8 Core (1) Depth... | ecosystem: Environmental > Aquatic > Freshwater... | reverse complement strand
CACCCTCAACTGGATGGCCTACTACGGCGGTACGGACAACCCGCTTGTCGAAAACAGCGGCGACGAGACGGCTTTCGACCCCGCGGCGGTGAGCAGCTGCGGGAGCTCCTCGACGACGGGGACCTGCGACGGTTCGAGCGACCAGTGCTTCGCCACCTCCAACGACCCGGCGACGCTGAACCTGTCCGGCTATGCCTTTCTTGCCAACAACGCCACCGAACTCGAGGCGGCCTTCCGTCAGGCCATCAGCGTCATCCGCGAGGCCACGTACTCCTTCTCCCAGGCATCCGTGGCCTCGTCCCGGCTCATCGACGAGAACTACATCTATGAGGCGGCCTTTCAGCCCATCAACGGCGACCCCTTCTGGCTGGGGCATGTGACGAAATACCAGATCAACAACGACGGGACGATCGGCGCGGCCATCTGGGACGCCGGCCAGGTCCTGCAGGGGACGGACCCCGCCACGAGGACGATCCACACCTACAAGTCGGGGGCGCTCACTCCGTTCACCACGACGTACATCACGGCGGCCAATCTCGGCGTGTCGACCACCACGCGACGAAATGAAGTCGTGGGGTTCATCCGGGGCGAGAGCGCCTACAACAAAGACAGCTGGAAGCTGGGCGACACCTTCCGTTCCAACCCCGTGACGGTGGGGACTCCCTCGTCCTACTTCAAGGACGCCCGGGACGGCGCCGGCGCCTTCGCCACATTCCGGACCACCAATCTTCGTACGACGGTCAACGGAAAACGCATTGTCGTGGCAGGCGCCAACGACGGCCAACTCCACGCCTTCCGGACCGACACGGGGGCCGAACTGTGGAGCTTCATCCCGCCCAACGTTCTCAACAAGCTCAAGGACATCGCCCACAAGTCTCACCCGACGGGCCTGACCCACCAGTACTATGTCGACGGACCCATCAGTGTCGCCGACGTCTGGGTCGGGATCGGCGACGGCACTGCGAAGGCCCCCGGCGACTGGAAGACGTTCCTTATCTTCGGCGAGGGCCGGGGAGGAACGAGCAACCTCTGGAGCTCTTCGGCGTCCTGCGATGCGAACTTCCGGAACGTCTACTCGGCCACCTACCCCTATTACTGCGGCTACTATGCGCTCGACATCACGAACACGGCGAGCCCCGCCTATCGGTGGAAGATCGGGCCGTCGACCGCCCAGGCCCCCTATCTGGGGGACCCCTGGAGCAAGATGATGGTGCACCGCGTGAAGGTCAGCGGCTCCGAGAAGTGGGTCGGCTTCATCGGCGGCGGCAACAACCTGTCGAGCTGCACCGTCGCGGGTTGCGATCTGCGGGGCAAGGGGTTCTTCGTTGTCAGCCTCACCGACGGCTCCGTCCTGTGGAGTTTCACGAATGCCGACAACAGCGCCATGACCTATGCCGTGCCGGGGACGGCGGCCATCGTGGATTCGGACAACGACGGGTTCATCGATATGGCCTACGTAGGCGACCTGGGCGGCAACATCTGGCGGATGAAGTTCTGCACGGCCGCCGACGGCTCCTCCTGCGCGACGGGCAACTGGAGCGGGTCGCTGCTCTTTTCACGCGAGACCGGGATCGGCGCCGTCTACGACGCCCCCGCCGTGGCCAAGGACGCAAACGGGAACATCTGGGTCTACTGGGGCACCGGCGACAAGGCCGAGCCGATCGTCGTGGGCAGCCTGACCGACCGCTTTTATGCCGTGAAGGATTCCACGAAGACCGGGACGTATCAGTTGAGCAACCTGGAAGACATCACGTCGACCACCTACACCGACAACGCAACCAAGCACGGCTGGTACATCACCATGACCGGCGCCGGCGAGAAGTGTCTCTCCGAGGCCTCCGTCTTTGCCGGCATCGTCTATTTCACGACCTACACACCCGCCGGCAGTATTGGCGACCCCTGCGACCAGGCCGGGGCAGCGAAGCTCTACGCCGTCTCGTTCATCGAGGGTGCCGGGTCGCTCACAGGCAATGCGAGGAGCATGACCCTGGGGGTGGGCATCCCCACGGCACCCGTCCTCTCGATGAACCCCTACAGCAAGACGCCGGACCTCTACGTCACGGTGAGCGGCGGCGCCGGCACGGGGGCCACCACCATGCGGGCCAACGTAAACCCGCCTTCGATCGCCAACCGTACCAACCTCATCCACTGGCGGGACCGCAGGATCCAGCAGTGATCAGGGGGGCCTTGCGCCCTCTGAAAAAACCCTTGACCCCTCCTGCCTGATGCAGTAAATTCCAGCCTACGCGGCGGGACCCTTTCCGAAAGGGTCCCGCCCGTGTACCCCTCCTTCCTACAACCTACCCTTCGGATTGCACGGACGGCGAGAACGACCTTTCCAGCGATACGCCGGGGTGTGCGTCCAATCATCATTCCGCAGGGAACCGTCTTTCAGAATTTCTTTCTTGCGAAGGAGGTTTTCGCGATGAGGAGGGTTATCCCTGCCTGGCTGTCGGCAACCCTGGCCGTCCTGATCTCCTGCGGCGCCGCCCTGGCCGTCGAAACCGGCGACCAGGCGCTGTTTTCCGGCGTGGCGCCCGATGCCATGATCGTTCTAGACCTGTCGGGCAGCATGCGCTGGAACCCGAGGGGCGAGGTTGACGGTTCGCAGGAGCCCCTCGGGCGCTTCGGCAACGAAACCTGCTCGGGCGAAAGCTTCTACAGCACTCCCCAGCCCGGCTTCACCACCGATTGCGCCCGCTACCTCATCGCGAAACGGGCAATCTACCAGCTCCTCGACGACAACAAGGACGGCGTGATCGACGTCAAGGACGAGGCAGGTCTCAATGTCCGGCTCGGGTTCTGGAAGTACAGTTCGGCCAACCGGAAGCACAGGGATCTCGGGCAGCCCTACGCGGCGATCTGGTGCGGTGCAGGCAGCTGTGCAGGTGTCGATTCGGTCTACGCGGGCGAAGACACCATCCTGTACTGGACCGACAAGACCCGTGAGAAACAGCGCGTAACCGGCAGCACGAGTCTGGCAACCTGCATGGAGGCCGTGAGGCCCTACCTGGACGATGACAAGACGAAGGATTCCTACAAAAATTGCCGCACCAAGTTCGTCATTCTCGTCACGGACGGGCAGGATACGCTTTACTGCGGCGGCACGGGCTCCGGCAACCAGTCCGACCAGTACAAGCGAAGGCGCGCCTCCGTGGCGAAAGTGAAGGCCCTGCGCGACGCGGGCTACAAGGTCTTTGTCATCGGGCTCGGGGACAAGATGCCCGATTTCCTCCAGAACACTCTCAACTGGATGGCCTATTATGGAGGCACGGAGAATCCCAACATCAACAAGAAGGGCAGCCCTTCGGCCTTGAACATCGGCCCCATCACCGCCGATCCCTGCGCCTGGTCTGCGACGACGGGTTCCTGCGGCGGCTCGAGCGACAAGTGCTTCGCGACGACCCATGACCCCGGGACGCTCGAACTCGCCGGATACGCATTCATCTCCACCAACTCGAGGGAGCTCGAGACGGCCCTGCGGATGGCCATGACCACGATCCGCGACGCTGCCTATTCCTTCAGCACGCCGTCGGTTGCCACGTCGAGAACGACGGATGAAAATTACCTCTACGCGGCCTCCTTCCAGCCCATGAACACGGACCCCTTCTGGAAGGGCTCGCTTAAGAAATACGCGATCCTGTCGGACCAATCCGTGGGCGGCGTCCTTGCCGACGCGGCAATCGCCCTCCAGGTGACGGCTGCGGACAACCGGAAAATCCTGACGGTAAAAGGCGGCTCCCTGATCCCTTTCACCACGGCGAACCTGTCGGCGGCGGACCTGGGCGTGGGTGACGCGAAGAGGCGGGGCGAGGTGGTCGGGTACATCCGCGGAGAAGCGGCAGCCAACGCGGACAAGGATGCCAAGGGCAACGTCTGGAAACTCGGCGACATCTTCCACTCGAACCCCGTTACGGTCGGCACTCCCTCGTCGTATTTCATCGACCCCAGGGACAAGGGAAAAGCCTTCGACACGTACCGCATCGCGAACGAGCGCACCTCGGTCAACGGCAGGCGGATCATCGTGGCCGGGTCAAACGACGGCCAGCTTCACGCCTTCCGGACCTCGGACCTCGTCGAGGCGTGGAGCTTCATCCCCCCGAATTTTCTCGGCAGGCTGAAGGAGATCGCCCACAGGTCGCACCCGGCAACGCTGCCGCACAAGTTCTATGTCGACGGGCCGATCACCGTGGCCGACGTCTGGACGGGGGCCGGTGACGGGAAGGTCAAGTCGCCGGGCGAGTGGAAAACGATGCTGGTCGCCGGGCTGGGCCAGGGAGGCGACAGGAGCCTCTGGAGCTCTTCGGCGTCCTGTGACTCGGGCTTCAGCAGCAACTACCTCTCGAGCGGCGAGTTTCCCTACTATTGCGGCTATCATGCCCTGGACATCTCCGATACGCTCAATCCCAGGATTGGCTGGCGGGTCAATCCCACGGCCTCCCAGGCGCCAACTCTGGGCGACCCCTGGAGCCGCATGGTGATCCGACGGGTTCGGATCGGGGCGGACGAGAAATGGGTCGGCTTCATCGGCGGCGGGCACAAGGCCTCCTCGTGCAGCGGGGCGGCCGACTGCGATGCGCGGGGAAAGGGGTTCTTTGTCGTCGATCTCGCGACGGGAAACATCCTCTGGAGCTTCAACCGCAATTCCCCGGGCGGCGGCGCCATGAACCATGCCCTGCCGGCCACTGCCGCCGTGATCGATTCGGACATGGATGGTTTTGCCGACAGGGCCTACATGGGAGACCTGGGGGGAAACATCTGGCGCTTCAGCTTCTGCAAAGCCTCCGACGGGGACGGGTGCACGACGGCCCACTGGAAAGGAACCCTGTTCTTCCAGCGAGACGGCAATTCGGGGCCGGTCTATTACGCGCCCGCGGTGGCGAGGGACGTCGTCGGGGACCTTTGGGTCTACTGGGGCACCGGCGACCGGCTGGAACCCCTTGCCCCGACGGCAGGCAATGACGGGTTTTACGGCTTGAGAGACCTGGGGAATTCCGCGCCGAGGACGAGCGCCCACCTCCAGAACATCAGCGGCGCGACGCAGACATTCACCGAACTGGCTACGAAGGACGGCTGGTACATCCTGCTCGGCGGAAAAGGGGAAAAGGTCCTCGCGAACCCGACCGTATTCGGAGGGGTGGCCTACTTCACGACCTATACGCCGGATAGCGGGGGCGGGGATCCCTGCGAACAGGCAGGCACTGCAAAGCTTTACGGCATCTCTTACATCGACGGGGCCGGGAGCTTTACGGGGGGAGAGCGCAGCATGTATCTGGGCAAGGGGATTTCTTCGGCCCCGCTTATCTCGGCTGGCGCCGAAGCGGGAAAGGGCGGCATGTTCGGGTGGCTGAGCGGCGGCTCCAGCGCCTCCGGCACGCCGTGGAAGGGGGCCCCCACACTGAAGTGGCCCGAGAACAGGACCCACCTGCTTCACTGGCGGGATGCGCGGATACGTTAGGGGACAGGGTATAGGGTATAGGGGGGGAGGGATGTTGAGAACAGGAAAAAACCTGAGAAGCGGGTTTACGCTTGTCGAGATGCTCATGGCCGTTGTCGTGGGGCTGGTCCTGCTTGGGGCCATCTGGTCGGCCGTGATAGCCGGTCAGAGGTCCTCCGTCGGGATCGAGCGGAAGGTCACGACCGGCCAGGATGCCCGGACCGCTCTCGAGATCATGGCCGCCGAGATCCGCATGGCCTCCTTTAATCCCATGTTCGCAATGGGAATGTGGATCGACCCGGCCAGTTGCAGCCCGGCTGCCGACCAGAACCGGCGGGGTATCCAGGAAGCGAGCGCCGTGGCGGTCACGATCGAGATGGACCTCGACCCGGACGGTCAGTGCGGCAACTCGGGCAACGAGATCATCCGTTATGCCTATGATGAGCCGTCAGGAAGAATCACCCGGGAGACGATCCGCTGCGCATCCGGAATCAGGACGTCATCGGGCGCGCAACCCTTCCTGGGTCCCATCCCCTCGAACCCCGCTGTCCGGACGGTGCGGGTCATCAACGGGGGCGTGCCCGTCTTTCGCTATTACGATGGCAAAGGGGCCGAGGTCGTGAATCTGCCGGCCGAGATCCCGCGGATACGGCGCATCGAGATTGTCCTGGTCGCAGAATCGGCGGATGCCGACCCGCGCACGGGGGAGCCCCGGAGGTTGGCCTTTTCAACGAGCGTCACGCCGAGGAATCACGGTGTTCAATTCTGAAAAGGGGGGAAGAGAAGATGAGGATCAGAAAAGAGGGGGGATTTGCCCTGATTGCGGCGGTGATGGCGAACCTCATCCTCCTGTCCGTGGGGATCATCGCCATCAACCTCTCGACGCAGGATCTGCGGATCAGCATGAAGATCGTCGGCGACAAGAAAGCGATGAGCGCCGCCGAAGCGGCCACCCACTGGCTGATGGTCAATTTTGATCCCGCCCATCCCGGCGCCGTCGCCAAAACGAATCGCCCGTTAACCGAACTGGCCGATGGACTCGAACCCAGGAGCCGGGCGACCATTGCAGTACCCGAGGCATCCACAGCGGGTCCGCTGCAGGTCAGCCCGGCGGGCCATGACATGAGCGCAACCCAGTGGGTTCTTTTGCGGTATGACACGACCGTAACGGGTCGAAACGATGACTACCGGACAAGCGTGACGCTGAACGTAGGGCTTGGCTATGGTCCCGTGGTTCCGGACAGTTACTAGGCGCAAGCTCCTGGCTGCCGGTGTATCAGGTCGAATGCCTTGTATGTGTCGATACGCATCCCGCTTGTGAAGAGCGGAAGATCGGAAGTCAGGAAGAGCGGATAAAAGAAGGAAATAATCCCTCATCCACTCCGATCTTCCGCTCTTCATCGCTTCCTCACTTCCTTCTTTCGAGGCTGCCCTGCATCCGGACACCTCGGACCAGGCAGCAAGACCTGAGGCCGGTCAACAGATGGTGTGTCTTTCCCCTTAAAATGGCTTGACTTTCCGCCTGCAAGCGGTTAGTGTTTTCGCGTTTTCCGAGAGGGTAAAACATCTCCCCCCGGGGGGAAACGGTGATAAAAGAATTGGCCGCCGGGCCTTTTTTTTATTATGATGGGCAACAGGATTTTTTAGAGCCATGAAAGAGAAAATCATCAAGCTGCTTGAAGAATCGACGGCACGCTGCATGTCCGAAGGCCTGTTCGACGTGAAGAACCCCCCTTTGATTGAACTGGAGGCAACCCGCGACGCGGCCCACGGTGACTACGCGACAAACGTGGCCATGGTGATCGCTTCCCAGGCAAAGAAGAACCCCCGGGTGATCGCCCAGGCCATCGTCGGCAAGCTGATAGACGATGGCCTTCTCCTGAACAAGGTGGAGATCGCCGGCCCCGGTTTCATCAACTTTTTTATCCGCGAGGATAACTGGCGCTCGCCGCTCAAGGAAATCGATCGCCTGAAAGACCGATACGGTGCGCTCGATTTCGGGGCGGGAAAGAAGGTCCAGGTGGAGTTTGTGAGCGCAAACCCCACGGGTCCCCTGCACATCGGGCACGCGCGGGGCGCCGTCACGGGCGACGTCATCGCCAACATCCTGAAGGCCAGCGGCCACGAAGTCAGCAAGGAATACTATATCAATGACATGGGCAACCAGATGCGGACCCTGGGGCGTTCCGTATACCTGCGGTACCTGGAGATCCTGGGCGAAGCCATCGAATTTCCGCCGGACCACTACCAGGGCGATTACGTCTCGGAGCTTGCAAAGGAAATCCTCTCGAAAGACGGGGACCGCCATCGCGGCAAGAGCGAAGACGAAGTGCTGCCGTTCTTTACGGCCTACGGCGCCGGGTCCATCCTGGAAGGGATCAAGGACGATCTCGGTTCTTTCGGGGTCTTCTTCGACTGCTACTTCAGCGAAGGGGAACTCTACAAGAACGATGGTGTGATGAAACTCCTCGACAGGCTCCGGGAACAGGGGCATGTCTACCGGGAGGGAGACACGCTCTGGTTCCGTTCGACGGCCTTCGGCGACGAGAAGGACCGGGTCGTGATCCGGGATACCGGCACGCCCACCTACTTTGCCGCCGACATCGCCTATCACAAGAACAAGTTCGACAGGGGGTTCGATCTCGTCATCGATGTGTGGGGCGCCGACCACCACGGCTACGTTCCGAGGCTGAAGGCAAGCATCGAGGCCCTCGGCGGGAACAAGGAAGCCCTCAAGATCATCCTCGTACAACTCGTGAGCCTGCTGAGGGATGGCAAGCCCGTGGCCATGTCCACCCGTGCCGGGGAGTACGTGACGCTCCGGCAGGTCATCGACGAGGTCGGCCGGGACGCCGCCCGGTACAACTTTCTGATGCGGCGCTCCGACAGTCAGCTCGATTTCGACCTGGAGCTTGCCAAGAGGCAGTCCAATGAAAACCCGGTTTACTACGTGCAGTACGCCCACGCGCGCATCGCGAGCATCACCCGGATGGCGGCGGAGCGGGGCATGGAGATCCCGGGTGGTGACGATGCGGAACTCGCTCTGCTGACGCTTCCCGAGGAGACCCAGCTCATCAAGTCCGTCATCCGCTTCCCCGAGATTGTCGAGGGGGCGGCGAAGGCACTGGAGCCGCACCGGGTCACCTTTTACCTCAACGAACTGGCGGGTATCTTCCACAGCTACTATAACAAGAACCGGGTGATCACCGACGACCCGGCGCTGAGCCGGGCGCGGCTTTTCCTCGTGAACTCGATCGGGCACGTCCTGCGCAACGCCCTGGGCATCCTCGGCGTCAGCGCTCCGGAAAAGATGTAGCCCCCGGAGGAGTCATGCGGCCGCAACGGATGAAAGAGTTCGAGTTTCGCCTCGGGAAGCTGGGGCTGGTGCTCTTCGTCATCGGTATCTCCTTTCTTCTTTTTCTGTCGTTCGTGACGGGCGTCATGGTGGGCGTCAACATGGAGGGAAACCCCGACCAGATCGCCCAGGGTATCCCCGGGATCCTCAAACAGAAAGTAGGGCGATCGCAACCGGGTGAAACGGGCGGGGCGGAAAAAGACGAAGGCTCGGAAGGCAAAAAGAGTGGAGCCGCAGACAAGGGCGACTTCAAACTGACCTTCTTCGACACCCTTTCGAAGGGAAAGGGGGCCGGTTCTGCCGACGCAACGCAGCCCAAGGCGAAGAAAGAAGAGAGCAAGCGGGAGGAGAAAGCGACTGAAACGGCACGGCCGGCCGTCCTGTCAGCCGGGAATTATGTCATCCAGGTGGCCTCCCTGCAGGACAGGAAAAAGGCCGAGGACCTTCGTGACCGGCTCAACAGCATGGGGTATGCCCCGTACATTGACTCGGCGGAGCTCAGCGACCGCGGCCGCTGGCACCGTGTCAAGCTCAAGGGCTTCGAGACGAAGGAGCAGGCCCAGAAGGTGGTCGACGGGCTGCAGGCGAAGGTGAAGGGACTGCAGTGCCTGATTATGCCGGCAGGCAGTTGAGAAGGGTACAGGGTACAGGGTATAGGGTATAGGGTATAGGGTCCGAAGGTACTAGATAAATTTTTATAAATGAAATCTTTTTCCTTCCCGATACCCGAGCCCCGATACCCGAAACCCTTCTCATGGACGGAACAGACCGAATAGACGGAACAGACCGGAACGATGTTTGAAAACCTGACCGATAAACTCGACGGCATCTTCAAGAAGCTCAAGAGCCGCGGGCGGCTCGACGAGGAAAACATCAAGGACTCCATGAAGGAGATCCGGATGGCCCTTCTCGAGGCCGACGTGAACTTTCGTGTCGTCAAGGACTTCGTCGAGGATGTCCGCGCAAAGGCCGTGGGGCAGGAAGTCCTCGAGAGCCTCACCCCCGGGCAGCAGGTCGTCAAGATCGTCCACGACCGTCTCGTGGAACTCATGGGCGGCGCGGGAAGCCAGTGGCTCAAACTTTCCGGACGGTTCCCGAACCCGATCATGCTCGTCGGTCTCCAGGGCTGCGGCAAGACGACGACGGCAGCGAAACTCGCCCGGCTCACCATGGACCAGGGCCGCAGGACGGCGCTTGTCTCCCTGGATGTCTATCGCCCTGCCGCCATCGAGCAGCTCAGGGTCCTCGGCGAGTCCCTCGGGGCGGGCGTGCTGCAGCCGGCGGATAAAAAGGACCCCGTCGAGATCGCTCTTGCAGCCATGGCGGATGCGGAAAGCCAGGGGTACGACGTCCTTATCATGGACACGGCGGGCCGCCTGCACATCGACGCCGGGATGATGGACGAACTCACGCGGATCAAGGCCGCGACAAAGCCGTCGGAGATCCTGTTCGTGGCCGATGCCATGACGGGACAGGATGCCGTCCAGGTCGCACAGAAGTTCGACGAGACGCTCTCCATCGACGGGGTCATCCTGACGAAGATGGACGGCGATGCCCGGGGTGGTGCCGCTCTTTCGCTGCGGGCCGTTACGGGCAAGCCCATCAAGTTCATCGGTGTGGGAGAAAAAATCGAGGCCCTCGAAGTCTTCCACCCCGAGCGCATGGCCTCGCGAATCCTCGGCCTGGGGGACATCCTGACCCTCGTCGAGAAGGCCCAGGCGGCCATCGACGTGAAGGAGGCGCAGGAGCTCGAAAAGAAGATCCGCAAGGATTCCTTCACCCTGGAGGATTTCCGGGATCAGCTGCAGAAGATGCGGAAGATGGGATCCCTGAAGGACATGCTCGGCATGATCCCCGGGCTCGGCAAGCTCAAGGCCCTGAAGGATGTCGACCCCAACGACAAGGAACTCGTCCGGACCGTGGCCATCATCGATTCCATGACGAAAAAGGAGCGGGCAAACTACCTGATCATCGACGGTTCCCGGCGCAAGCGCATTGCCCGTGGTAGCGGCGCCGCCGTGCAGGACGTAAACCGGCTTCTCAAGAACTACGTGGAGATGCGCAAGATGATGAAGAAGATGATGACCAGGGGCGGCAGGGATGCCTTTCGAAGGGGCCATTTCCGGGCCTGATCGGGGCGGGTAAAAAAAATGTTCTAAAAATCGTCGATTCATGCTAGCTTAATCTACTTTTTTTCGCTCAACATATCAGGAGGTAAGGGATAAACGGAATGGCTGTCAAGATAAGATTGACGCGGATGGGAGCCCGGAAAAAACCTTATTACCGGATCGTCGTAGCCGATTCGGCAGCGCCGAGGGACGGGAAATTTATCGAGATCGTCGGCAACTATGACCCGAAGAAGGACCCGGCCGTCATTACGCTGAAGGAGGACCGGATCAAGGAATGGCTCACCAAGGGAGCCGAACCGACACTGACCGTCTCCCAGCTGCTCCGGAAAAAGGGAATCACGATCGCAAAGGACAAGACCAAGGTCGCCTGACCCGCCGGCTTCGTTGGATTCTCAATTCAAAATGGGGTGAACCAGGAGCTTAACATCTAGGATTTCCCTGGAGGTCGTGACGATGAAAGACTTGATCAAGTACATCGCCCAGGCGTTGGTGGACAATCCGGACAAGGTCGAGGTTTCGGAAGTTCTTGGAGAGCAGACATCTGTCATTGAATTGAGAGTGGCGAAGGAGGATCTCGGAAAGGTCATCGGCAAACAGGGCAAGACCGCAAAGGCCATGCGGACGATCCTCAGTGCATCGTCGGCCAAGGTTCACAAGAGGACCGTTCTCGAGATCATCGAGTAATCCGCGCCGATGAGATGGATCGAAATCGGACAGATCATCAAATCTCACGGTCTTGCGGGTCGTGTAAAAGTTCTTTCCTATCTTGAATCGGACCGCCTGTTGCCGTCGCTGAAGGACGCCTGGATCGGCTCAAACAGGGACTCGGCGAAGCGATACCCCATCGAAAATGTGCGCCCCGAGGGGCAGAACCATTTTTCCCTCGAGTTCGAGGGGATCGAGGACCGTAATGCGGCAGATGCCCTGAGGGGCCTCTCGATTTTCGTGCCTTACGAGAGCCTGGAGACCCTCCCGGAGGGTGAGTACTACTGGGAGGATCTCATCGGTCTGGCCGTCGTAACCGAGGAGGGAAAACCGCTGGGGCGGATCGAGAGCATCTTCCCGACGGGCAGCAACGATGTGTACGTCTGCAGGGCAGGGGGCAGGGAGATCCTTTTGCCGGCCATTGCCGAGGTGATCCGGTCCGTGGACATCCGGGCAGGCAAGGTGGTCGTCCGGTTATTGAAGGGGATGGAGCCAGGCGATGATGCGCTTTGACATCCTGTCCATCTTCCCGGAAATGTTCGAGTCCTTTTTCGGGTGCAGCCTCCTGAAAAAGGCCAGTGACAAGGGCCTCATCCGGATCGAGGCTCACAATATCCGTGACGGGGCCACAGACAAGCACCGGATGACCGACGATTACCCTTACGGTGGCGGCGCGGGCATGGTCATGAAGGTCGAGCCCATCACCCGGGCCCTCGAAGCCATCGATGCAGTGACCGGGGAGTGCCTGCGGGTTCTTCTCACGCCGCAGGGCGAGACCTTCAGCCAGGCCATTGCCGGGGAGCTGGCCCGGTCGAGCAGGATCGTCCTCATCTGCGGGCACTACGAAGGTGTCGACGAACGGGTGAGGCAGAACCTGGTGGACCGCGAGATTTCCATCGGCGACTATGTCCTGACGGGGGGAGAAGCGGCGGCCATGGTTGTCGTCGACGCCGTGGCAAGGCTCATTCCGGGCGTGCTGGGCAACGAGGAATCGGCACGGCACGAGTCCTTTTCCACGGGGCTTTTGGAGTGTCCCCAGTACACGAGGCCGGAGGAATTCCGGGGGTGGAAGGTCCCCGATGTTCTTCTCTCGGGGCACCACCGGGAGATCGAGAACTGGAGGCGCCGCGAATCGCTGAAGCGCACACTCGAGCGCAGGCCCGATCTTCTGGCGACAGCGGCCCTTACGGAGAAGGATCAAGCGCTCCTCGAGGATCTGCAAAAGGATCTGCAAAAGGAACCCTGACGCATCTTCGGCGTCCTGCACTCTGCGCGAACGGTTCGTTTGCCGTCAGAGCTTTTTTTTAAAGCGCCATCGATGAGGGGACGACTCTACATTGCTCTTTTACACCACCCGGTGCTCGACCGGGAAGGGCGGGTCATCACGAGCGCCGTGACGAATGCCGACATCCACGACATCGCCCGCTCGGCAAAGACTTACGGTGTGAAGCGTTTTTTCATCGTGACCCCGATCGCGGACCAGGCCGACCTGGTGAGA
>Ga0209705_10001305_pt1 | contig 13125 bp, 8 predicted proteins | sample PPLLaktember2015_5_FD_187262 | JGI IMG/M metagenome (GOLD analysis project Ga0209705, IMG submission 187262) | Freshwater sediment microbial communities from Prairie Pothole Lake near Jamestown, North Dakota, USA - PPLs Lake P8 Core (1) Depth... | ecosystem: Environmental > Aquatic > Freshwater... | reverse complement strand
TGGTGATGCCGCGCTCCCTCTCGAGCTCCATCGTGTCCAGGACCTGCTCCTTGAGCTCCCGGGCGGAAAGGGCCCCCGTCAGCTCGATGAACCGGTCGGCCAGGGTCGACTTGCCGTGGTCGACGTGGGCGATGATGGAGAAGTTCCTGATGTTCTTCATGGAATCGCCTATTATCGCAGAATTCATGGAAAAAGTCCCTCGGTTGGCTATGCTCGGGAATCGTCTCTAGCTCCCCGGCCCCCCGGGAACCAGTCGTCCGGTTCCCCCCGCTGCGCGGGTCCCCTCTCCACGGACGGGGATCTTCGAGACGATATCCCTCGCCGCCACCTCGGGATTCCAGAACATACAAGAAATCAAGGGAATACGTACTGACGGGACCCGGCCCCCGGAAATTGACTTTTAGGGGGTTCGGGGGTATCTTCTAGGGGAGAAAATACGGCTGATCTCCAAGGAGATACATATGCTCGGATCCATCGGACCGACCGAACTGATCCTGATCCTCCTCATCGTCATCATCATCTTCGGCGCCCGGAAGCTCCCGGACCTCGGCAGGTCCATCGGCGAGGGCATCAAGAACTTCAAGAAGTCGATCAACACCAAGGACGACCAGGACGTCCCCAAGAATCCCGAGCCTCCCAAGAACTGACGAGCGTCCCTGACGCCCGCCGGGCCCCGGCGGGCGGGCGGACCCCCGAGCACTCCCCATGACATCCTCATACGACGCCGGGTTCGACATCGGCGGCACCCAGATCAAGTTCGGCCTCGTCGACCACGACGGCCGCCTGGTCCGGAAGGGCAAGGTCCGCAGCCCCGAGACCATGGCCGGGATCCTGGCCGTCCTCGAGGAGACCTGGAGCGGCCTCAAGAAGAAAGCGCCCGGCCCCATCCGTTCCTGCGGCTTCGGCATCGCCGGTTTCTACAGCACCAAGGAGAGGAAGATCCTCCAATCGCCCAATTATCCGAGCCTCAACGGCTACCCGATCCTGCCGGCCCTGCGTAAGATCGTCGGGGTCCCCGCGCGGATCGGGAACGACGCCAACATGGCCGCCTACGGCGAATTCCGGCACGGGGCCGGCCGCGGGGTCCGCAGCCTGGTCCTCTTCACCGTCGGGACGGGCATCGGCGGGGGGATCATCCTCGACGGCAAGATCTGGGAGGGAGAGGGCGGATTCGCCGGCGAGCTCGGCCACATCACGGTCAATCCCGAGGGCGAGCTCTGCGGCTGCGGCCGGCGCGGCTGCCTCGAGACCGAGGCCTCGGCGCCGCGGCTGGTCCGCCACTTCCAGGCCCTCTCCGGACGGACGGATATCGCCGATTCGCGGGAAGTCTATCTCCTGGCCAAGGCCGGCGACCCGGCCGCCCTCGAGAGCTTCGGGAAGATCGCCTACTGGTTGGGCCTCGGGATCGGCATCGTCATCACGGCCCTCAATCCCGAGAAGATCCTCATCTCCGGCGGGGTCGTCTCCGCCGGGAAGCTCCTGCTCGGCCCGATCGTCGAAGAAGCCCGGCGGTGGTCGCACCCTATCCCCTTCGCCGGCTGTACCATCGAAAAGGCCGCCCTGGGCAACGACGCCGGGCTCGTGGGCGCGGCCGCCTGGGCCCGTCTCAAGGCGGGGCACAGGGGATGAGGGGAGCCCGGGCGACGGTTCCGCCTGTAACCAACCCGCCGGGACGGGAGTTATTTGTTTTGACATCCCAAAGCGAAAAAAATATAAAAGTATGATGGAACGAAGACACCTCGTACCTCTGGCCCTCTGCGCCGCCCTCCTCGCCCTGTCGTTTCCCGCCTGGGCGGCCGGCCCGACGGGCTCCCTCAAGGGCCGGATCACCGACGAGAAGGGGGCCCCGCTTTCGGGGGCTTACCTCTATGTGACCTCGCCGGCCGCCCTGGGGGTCGCCAATTACATGACCTCCAAGTCGGGCCGCTACGGGGTCGTCGGCCTGGTCCCCGGGGAGTACAAGGTCGTCGCCGAGATGCCGGGGTTCAAGACGACCACGATCGACGGCATCACCGTCTCCGCCGGCGCGACCCGCACCGTGAACTTCCGGCTCGAGCCGACCGCGACCGAGGAGGAGTCCGCGACCGCGCGTCCCGGCCCGGCCCTCGACCGGGACTCGGCGCGCTATGCGGTCGTGTTCGACCGGGACCTCATCGCCCGCCTGCCGCTCCGGCGCGACCTCACGGCCCTCCTGGGGCTCGTCCCCGGGCTCGTCTTCGAGAACGACGACCCGGACGGCCGGATGTCCCTCAACGGCACCCCTCTCTCCGCCGCCGTGCTCGTCCAGGACGGCATCATCGTCACCCACCCCACCGACGGCCGGATCATGGACCGGATCAACATCGATCTCATCGACGAGGTCGTGATCGAGCCGGCGGGCGTGACCGCCGAGACCGGGCCGGCCCAGGGCGCGTACATCAACGTCATCCATCGGCCCGGTTCGGCCGCCCCGCGCGGCAGCGTCTCGTACAGCGCGTCCGGCCGCGGCCTGATCGATTCGCTTTGGTCGGACGCCGAGCTGGCCGAGATGCCCGACGCGGTCCCGACGTCCCTCAGGCGGGAGCACGACCTGTCGTTCACCCTCGGCGGCCCGGTTCTCGAGGACATGGCCTGGATGTTCGCCAATCTCCGCTACAAGAGCCTCGGACGCCGGGCGCCGTTCAACTATTGGACCGATCCCCTCGGCGTCCGCCACTTCGTCTACGAATACACCCAGCGGGACGTCTCCGGCACGCTCAAGCTGTCCATGAACGTCCTCGACAAGTTCAAGGGCATCATCGAGTTCGGCTTCACCGGCCTCCGCGAGCCGGTCTACGAGCCGGACATCGACCAGCTCCGGCCCGAAGCCTCGACCCGCAATCTCGACCGCGAGTCCACGTTCCTGGCCCGGATCGGCGGCTCCTATGTCATCAGCCAGGACATGCGCTTCGACCTCAACATCGGCTTCGCGAACTACAAGCAGCCGCTCCTCCTCAACGCCGCGGCCGTCGGCAAACCCCAGTACTTCGACGTCATCACCGGCCGCAGCTGGGGCAGCGGCTCGGTGAACGACCGCGAGAAGGCCGGCCGGATGAGGGCGGGGGCCGCCCTGACCCGCCTCGCCGACGGCTTCCTGGGCCTGTTCCACGAGATCGTCCTGGGCGGCGAATACGAAACGACATCCACCTCGTCATCATCCTGGAAGGCGGACAGCCTCATCTACAATTATGCCGGCGGCAGCCCGTACACCTACGGGATGACCCCCTCGCCGGTCTCGGGAGATCCGGTCGGCTGGGGCCTCATCGGGTTCTACATCGCCCCCGGGTCCGAAGGCGGCATGTCGCTCCGGCGCGATCTCCGGCGGATCGGGCTCTTCCTCCAGGACACGGTGAAGGTCGGGGGCCGGCTCTCGCTCTCCGCCGGGCTCCGGTTCGACCGCTCCGAAGCGCGGTTCGGGTCGTTCTCCAAGAGCTCGGGCGGCAACTCGGTGAGCGTCAGCGTGGGCAGCTCCCTCATCGATCCCATCCTTGGCTACAACCTCTACAGCTCCGTTTCGCTGGCCGGCTGGGAAAAGGCCATCGTCTGGAATTCGCTCTCGCCCCGGGCCGGCTTGAGCTTCGATCTGCTGGGCAACGGCCGGACCCTCCTCAAGGCTTCCTGGGCGCGGCTCCCGGAATATCTCGGGCTCGGCTATTCCCAGGACCTGGCCCAGGTCGACCCCCAGGCCTCCCACGACTTCATCTGGTACGACGAGGACATGAACGGCGCCGTCAACAACGGGGACGCGTTCGGCCTCGTTTCCTATGATTTCCGCGTCTACAAGAGCGAATTCTTCCGCCAGGCCGTCGACCCCGACCTCGGCGCGCCGGTCGTCGAGGAATGGACGGCCGGGGTGGAGCAGGCGATCGGCCGCGATCTCACTCTCGCGGCCCGCTACATCGACCGCAGCCACACCAACATCATCGGGCACACCGTCTATGATCCTTCGACGGAGACCTCCTGGTGGCGGGCGGAGGATTCGCCGGAGGGCTGGTGGGTCCCCTTCTCGACGGTCGTCCCGGGAACGAACGGCTATGCCGACGTCCCGCTCGATCTTTATTTCCCCTCGACGACGGCCCCGGCCTTCTTCGAGCGCATCGAGAACGTGCCCGAGCTGACGGCCAAGTACAAGAGCCTGGAGTTCTCCTTCCACAAGAGGATGTCCCGCAACTGGCAGGCCTTCGGGTCCCTGACCTGGAACCGGGCCACGGGCACGACGACCGTGGCCTCGCGCTGGAGCGCCGGGAACTCCCCCGTCCTCCTGACGCCGAACGGGTTCACGAACATCGCGGCGACCGACCGCCTCCTCCTGGACCGGCCCTTCGTCGCCCGTTTCGCCGGCACCTACCGCTTCCCTTGGAACATCTTCGCCAGCGTCCTCTTCAGGGCCCAGAGCGGCTCGCCGTGGGCCAGGACCGTCACGGTCATGCCGCCGGCCGATTGGGCGGCCGCCAACGGCGCGCTCCGGATCCCGGTCACGGTCTATCTGGAGAGCCCGGGCTCGCGGCGGCACGATTGGTGGAAGACGCTCGACGTCCGGCTGGAGAAGGAATTCAACCGGGACGGCCGCAGCCTCTTCGCGATCTCCGTCGACGTCTACAATCTGCTCGGGGACAAGTACAGGACGCTCGATCTCAACGACGGCGGAACGTGGGCGCCTGACGGCGAGGGCGGCAGCGCGGGCACGCGGATCCTCAGCGGCACCTACGGGACCTTCACGCCGTACTGGGGAACGCGGGTCGTCCGGCTGAACCTCAGCCTAAAATTTTAGCTCGAACCCCACCGCTTTTTTCAGCTCCTCGCCCCCGGTCGTGCTCTTGACCGAGATGTCCAGGCGGAGTTTCTGGCCGCCCAGCCGGTCGAGGTCCTTTTCGATAACGAGGGGGAACTCCATGCGGAAGCGCTTCTGCCGGTTCACCGTCAGGTCTTTCTCTTCGAGGACGAGGGGGAAGGATCCCTGGGCCTCCCAGAGCGCCGTCCCGGCCTGGTCGGACATCTCGAGCCGCACTTCGAACTCCGTCTCGAGACGCCCGTCCTTGAAGTTGAACCAGATCGTATCGTAAGGGATGTCGACGAACACCCGGCCCTCGTAGACGCCCGCCTCGGCCCGGGTCTTCTGCATGCTGACCTCGTAATCGAAGAGCCTTTTCTCCTGGGTGATGGTCTTTTGGAAATGGCCCTGGGCGATATTGAGCTCCTGGAGATGCTCGAGGTTGATGGCCCTCATGACGAAATAGCCCGAGCAGTGCTCGTCGATGAACACGACGGGGAAGGCGCCGTAATACCAGACCTCCCGGCAGAAGCCCGAGGGGTCCATGGGGTAGGTCTGGCGCTCCGACGGCGGTCCGAACAGGATGAAGATCCGGCCCCGGTCGGTCTGCCAGCCCGGGCGCCCTTCGCCGTGGAACATGGCCCCGGCCTTGCCCACCCGGTCCTCGTACTCGACCCGGAACTCGTTCCTCACGGTGTCCGGGTCGGGATCGCGCCTCTTCCAGAACTCCTCGATGAAAGCGTCGCGCTCTCCCTCCGGGAGCTCGAGGAAGATCTTGCGCTCCTCTTTGGCGATGATGTACCCGACCTTGGCCAGGAAATCGGCGTGGGCCGGGGCCAGATTTTTAACGGCGCTGTAGCTCTGGCAGGCCGGGAACGAGACCAGGATGGCGGCAAGGACAAGCGCACCCGCCGCGCCGAGGGCCAAGACGGAGGGTTTTCTATGATGAAGGGTCGGCATTATTTCCCTTATCCTTTCGTCCTCTAAGGTAGTCCTCGGGGGACATAATATCAAGCGGGCCGCGGGGACGGGGCGCGCAGGAGGGCCCCGATCTCCTCCGGGGGATGGCCGCTCTTGAGGTAGGCGAACGCGAGCTTGTTGTGGAGCAGCGGATCGCTCGCTTCGTCGATGACTCCCGAGCGGACGAGGCGGTCCCATTCCGGGGTGCCCGGGATAGGCGAGAAATGAGCCACCCGGGGCACGGCCCCGAGGCGGCGGACGAAGCCGATGCTGTCGGCGACCCCGGCCGGCGATTGCCCGGGAAGGCCGGCCATGAGATAGACGTTCACGTCGCCCCGGCGATAGCCCGCGGCCTCGAGCTCCCGCAGGGCCTTGTCGAGGTCGCCGGGCGACGCCTTCGGGCCGCGCGCCTCCATCAGGCCCGCGTCGGTCGATTCCAGGCTGAGGTAGAGGGACCGGAAGCCGGCGGCACGCATGAGCCTGGCCGTCGGCCGGTCGATCTCCCGGAGGTGAAGGCCGTTCGGGGAGTGCAGGGCGACGGGGAAGCCGGCCCCGGCCAGGCCCTCGAACAGCGGCCAGGCGTGGCCGCGCTTTCCCGCGAGCAGGGCGTCGTCATAGAAGGCGAAGTGCCGGGTCCCGAAGCGGGCCCGGCTCTCCAGGATCTCGGCCAGAACGGAGGCGGCCGGGCGCTGTTCGAAGCCGGGCGAAAGGAGCGGTCCCGCGCAATAGGTGCAGCGCAGCGGGCACCCCCGAGAGGTCAGGACCGGCAGCCAGGTCCGGTCGCGGAGAAGGTCGAACGCGGGAGACGGAAGCGGGCCGGAGCCGGGAGGGCCGGGCCCGTCCGGAGGCGCGCCGCCGAGGACCTCGGCGAGGGCCGCGAGGAGGCCGGCCTCCGCCGGGCCGGGGACGACGAGATCGGCCCCCGACCGGGCCCGGGCGTGGCCCGGGCAGAGGGTCGCGTAGATCCCGCCGAGGAGGACCGGCACGCCGCCGAAACGACGGCGGACGAGGTCGATGGCCTCCTGGACGCCGGGATACCAGTACGTCATGGCCGAGGTCACGAGCACGGCATCCGGCCGGGGCACCCGCTCGAGCTCGGCCTCGAACAGGGCGGCGGGGAGGCCGTAGCGCGAGAAGCGGCGCGGGACGCCGCGGACGGCCTCGGGCTTGGCGATCGCCTCTTTGGGGAAGGGGCCGCGGCCGTCGGGCTTGCCCGCCCGGAGCCCGGGGAGGCCCGGATGGAAGCGGTCCAGGCAGTCGACGAACGAGACCCGGTGAGGGGTGAAGCGGCGGATGAGCGAGGCCGCGTAGAGAAGGCCGAGCGGCCTCATCCAGAAGTCGTAGGCGGTGAAATCGTGGATCCAGGGGTTGACGAGGAGGATCTCTTTGGCCCGGCCCATGTTACGCGGCGATGGCAGGACGATGAGGATGGTGCGGAAGGGGGGACTCGAACCCCCATAGCCTTGCGGCCACAAGCTCCTGAGGCTTGCGCGTCTGCCAATTCCGCCACTTCCGCACTCAGGGAGCCCCCATTATAGCGATTTTCGCTTCCCTTTCAAGGGAGAACGTCGGCGAGGGGACCCGCCCCGCGCAGGGGCGTTCCTGTAGGAGGCCGTGGGAGGGCGGAGCGGGCACGGATCATGATGGGGACACTGACTTGAGGTATATGTCCCCGAGGCTGGCTTGACAAACAGGGAGCCCGCGCCTATTGTGGAGGTGTTGATGACCCCGGTCAGCATTCTTTTGCCGATCCGTCAGCGTCTCCCCTTTATTCCAGCCAAGGAGGATGTATGAAATTCCAAGACCGTTCCCAGATCGAGGCCCTGGCCAAGTTCAAGAGCCAAGGCGACCTCGTGACCTCGTTCTACCTGGACACGGACAAGGGCCGGATGGCCAAGAAAGAGATCCAGCTGGCCCTGAAGAACCTCCTCAACGAAGCCAAGGACCAGGCCTGCAGCCTCGGCGCCGCCAAGGACAAGGCCGATGCCCTGCTGCGGGACCTGGACTTTATCGCCGAATACGGCAGCCGATCTCTGAGCTCCTCGAACGCCCCGGGCCTGGCCTTCTTCGCGGCCAGCCGGAAGGATTTCCGGCAGATCCTCGAGCTGCCCCACGGTCCCCGCAGCCGCGTCGTCTTCGACGCCAATTTCTACCTTCGCCCCCTCGCCTCGATCCTGGACAAGTACAGCCGCATTTGCTGCGTCCTCATCGACCGCCGTGAGGCCGTTTGGTACGACATCTCCATGGGCGAGATCAAGTTCCTCGACAAGATCCAGAGCGACGTCCCAAGCCGGGTCAAGGAGGGCGGCTTCGAGGGCACGGCGGCGAAGAGGATCGAGCGCCATATCGACGCCCACCTCCAGGACCATTACAAAAAGGCCGCCCAGAAGACGTTCGAGATCAGCAAGAAGGTCCCCTTCGACTGGCTCTTCATCGGCACCGAGGAGAACCATAGCGCGGAGTTCGAATCCCACCTGCACCGCTATCTCTGCGACAAGATCAAGGCCCGGCTGCACGGCCGCGCCAGCGCTTCTCCGGCCAAGATCCTCCGGGAGGTCCTCGAGGTCGAGGCCCGGCTGAAAAAGGCCGAAGAGGAGGAGACCGTTCAGAAGCTCATCACCGAGCTCGAGCGCGGCGGCCTGGCGACCTCGGGCCTGCGGGACACGATCCATCGCCTGAACCTGTTCGAGGTCCAGACGCTCGTCGTCACCCACAACTTCGTCCGGCCGGGCCGCATCTGTCCGACCCACAAGTTCCTCTATCTCGACGATCTCAAGTGCCCGATCGACGACAAGAAGACCGACGCCGTCAAGGACCTCATCGACGAAGCCATCGAGCTGGTCCTCCAGCGCGGCGGGACGGTCAAGCAGATCGAGCCGCCTTCGAAGCTCGACCGCTACGGCGGGATCGGCGCCTTTTTGAAATACAAAGCTTGAAAAAAACGATCGGTCAATCGATCGTCGCTCAGGCCGCCGCCTTCTTCTCCTTATAACGTATCTTATTAACCACGCTGTAGATAACAGGCACGACGAAGAGCGTCAGCACCGTCGTCGCGGTCAGCCCGAAGGCGATGGAGACGCCCATCGGCGCCCGGAACTCCGAACCCGACGACCGGGAGAAGGCCATCGGCAAGGTGCCCAGGATGGTCGTCAGGGCGGTCAGCAGGACGGCCCGCAGGCGCGTTGTCGCGCCGTCCAGGATGGCTTGCCTCTTGTCGACACCCTTCTTGATCAGCTGATTGATATAGTCGATCATGACGATGCCGTTGTTGACGGCGATGCCGGCCAGCATGATGACCCCGATCAGCGCGGCGATGCTGAGCGTCCTCCCTGTGACGAGCAGCCCGAGGATGACCCCGACGATGCCCAGCGGCACCGTGAACATGATGACGAACGGGTGGACGAAGTGCTCGAACTGGGAGGCCATGATCATGTAGACGAGCAGGACGGCCAGGGCGAAGGCCCCGGCCAGGATGAGGAAGGCCTCCTGCATCTGCTCGTACGAGCCGCCGTATTCGAGGAAGTAGCCGGGCGGCAGGGTCCTCTCGAACCCGGCCAGCCGGCCCTTGATCTCCCGGACGACGCTGCCCAGGTCGCGGTCGGCGATGTTGGCCGTGACCGAGACCCGGCGGGCCTGATTCTCGCGGTCGATCCGGATCGGGCCCTCGCCCGTCGCGACGTCGGCGACCTGCTCGAGATAGATCGTCTGGCCGGAAGCCGTGCGAAGCGGGATGCTCCGGACCTCGTCCATGCTGTCGCGGTACTTCTCCTTGAACCGGAGCCGGACGTCGATCTCGTCGCTGCCCTCGCGGTAGCGCGTGGCCACTTTGCCGAGGGTGGCGGTCTGAACGGTGTTGGCGACCTGGTAGATCGACAGGCCCAGGCGGTAGGCCCGCTCCCGGTCGATCTTGATCTGGATCTCGGGCTTGCCGGCGGCCAGCGTATGGGTCAGGTCGCGGAGGCCCTCGACCCCGGAGATGAGCTGCACGATCTGATCGGCCTGGCCCTTGAGCGTGGGCAGGTCCTTGCCGAACAGCTTGATCTCGACCGGGGCCGCGGCGCCGCCCAGCATCTGCTGGTTCATGTCCAGGGCCTCGAACTTGACGTCGCGGAGGTTCGGCAGCTTCCGGCGGATGCGCTCCAGGAGCTGCTTGTCCGATTCCGTTCTCTGATCGCGCTTGACCAGGCCGACCCAGAGGAGACCCTCGTGGGTCCCGGCGTTGGCGAAGCCCGAAGCGGCGTCGCCGGCGTCCTGCTCGACCTGGGAGCCGACCTGAGCCGAGATCATGGTGATCTCGGGCATGGCCGACATGATGTTCTCGACCAGGCCGACGACCCGGTCGGTCTCCTCGAGGGCCGTGCCGACGGGCAGCCGGACCTTGAGCATGATCATGTCCATGTCCTGGGCCGGCATGAACTCCGTCCCCAGGAAGGGCACGATGGCCAGGGCGACGACCAGCATCAGGCCGGCCCCGCCGAGCACCCAGCGGCGGTGATGCAGGGCCCAATCGAGCCACTTCCGGTAGAAGGCCTTGGCCCCGGCGAACTGGCGCTCCTCGGGGGCCTTGACGATGGACTTGAGGCTTTTGGCCGAACGGAAGAGGAGCGAGGTGGACAAGGGCACGACGGTCAGGGCGACGAAGAGCGAGGCCAGGAGCGAGAAGGCGATGGACAGGCCGAGGGCTTGGGTCATCTTGCCGGTGATGCCCGAGGCGAAGATCATAGGGAAGAAGACGGCGATCGTGGTCAGGGTCGAGGCCGTGATGGCCATGCCGACCTCGCCGGTGCCCTCGATGGACGCCCGGTCGGCCCCCTCCCCCTCCTCGAGGTGGCGGTAGACGTTCTCGATGACGACGATGGCGTTGTCGACGAGCATGCCGATGCCCAAGGCCAGTCCGCCCAAGGTCAAGAGGTTCAGGGTGTAGCCGGCCGCATAGAGGGCGATGAAGGTCGTGATGATCGACAGCGGGATGGCCAGGCTGATGACGAAGGTCGGCCGCCAGTTGCGCAGGAAGAGGAAGATGAGGAGGATGGCCAGCAGGCCGCCCTGCCAGGCGTTGGTGACCGTGTTCGAGGTCACCTGCTCGATCATGTCGCCCTGGTCCATGGCCACGTGGAAGACCGGGTTGCCGGGGATCGTCCCGAGGAGGGCGGCGATCTCCCGCTTGACGGCCGCGCTGGCGATCTGGGTGTTGGCGCCCGAGCGCTTGCTGACGATGAGGTAGACACCGTTCTGGCCCTGGATGCGGGAGGCGTAGCGCATCTCCTTGAGCGTGTCCTTGACCTCGGCGACGTCCGAAACGTAGACCGGCTCGCCCGTCGCCGCCATCCCGACGACCGTGCGGCGGATGTCGTCGAGGTCCGTGAACTCGCCCATGGTCCGGACCAGGATCTCGGAGTGCCGCTCGACGATGTTGCCGGCCGGCAGGTTGAGATTCTCGGCGCCGAGGGCCATCCGGACCTGGTCGAGGGTCAGGGCGCGGCTCTCGAGCGCGGCCCGGTCGACGTCGACGAGGATCTCGCGTTCGTCCATGGCGAAGACGCGGGCCGAGGCGACGCCGTCGATCCGTTCGAGGCGCGGCGCGACCTCGTCCTCGATGACGGTCCGGAGCCTCATGGCCGGGATACCGGACGTGATGCCGTAAAAGATGACCGGGAACGAGCTGAAGCTGAACTTCATGACCAGTGGCTCGCCGGCCTCTTCGGGCAGGAACTGCTCGTAAAGGCCGATCTGGTCGCGGATGTCCTGGGCGGCGAAGTCGAGGTTGGTGCCCCATTCGAACTCGACGCTGATGACCGAGACGCCCTCGGAGGTCTGGGAGGTGACCTTTTTGACCCGGTTGACCGAGCTGACGAGCTGCTCGAGCGGCCGGGTCAGGACGTTCTCGATGTCCTCGGACGAGGCCCCCGTATAAGTCGTGATCACCGAGACCGTCGGGAACTCGAGGTCGGGGAAGAAGTCGAGCCCCAGGCGGGTGAACGAGATGGCGCCCAGGACGACCAGGATGGCCGCCATCATGGACGCCGTGACCTTTTTCTTGACCGAGAATTCGGGGAGCTTCATTTGGACACCTCGGTGAGGATCTGGACGGCGGCCCCCTCCTCGAGACCGAAGTTCCCTTCGGCGATGACCATGTCGCCCTCGGCCAGGCCCTCGAGGACCTCGATCATGGTCGTGTTCTGGATGCCGAGGGTGACGTTCTTCCGGGCGGCCTTGCCGTCCACGGCGACGAAAACATAGGAGTTCTCGAGGATGGCCGACTGGGGCACGACCAGGGCGTTCTCGTGCGACTGGACCTCGAAAACGAGGTCGCCGAACGTGCCGGGCCGCAGGGTCGCTTCGGGGTTGTCGAAGACGGCCTCGATGTCGAATTTCTTGTTCAGCGGGTCGGCCGTCAGGTTGACGACGCGGACGGCTCCGCGGAAGTCGCGGCCGGGCAGGGACCCGACCCGGAGGATGACCTCCTGGCCCTTGCGGATGCGGCCGATGTCCTCCGACGAAACGGCCACGATCAGCTTGACCTTGGAATAGTCCATGAGCGTCAGGACGCCGCCGGCCCCGCCGCCGAAGCCGCCCATCATCGGGTTGATGACGTCGCCGACCTCGGCGTTCTTCGACGCGACGACGCCGGCGAAGGGGGCCTTCATGAGAGAGACGTTGAGGGCGTATTGGGCCAGGTTGAGGCCGGCCCGGGCCTGCTCGAGCTGGGCCGCGGCGGCATCGAAGGCCAGCTGGATCTTCTCGCGCTGCTGCTCGGAGACGGCGCTCTCCTTGATCAAGCGGTCCATGCGCTCCTTGTTGCGCAGCGCGTCGGCATAGCTCGCCTCGGCCACGGCCACGGCGGCCTCGGTCTGCTTGAGCTGGAGCCGGATGGAGTCGGCCTCGAGCTCGGCCAGGAGCTGGCCCTTGGCCACGCGGTCGCCGGCTTCGACATGGATGCGCGCGATCTTCCCGCCCACTTCGGGGGTGATGTTGATCTTGGTCACGGCCTCGACCGTGCCGGTATAGGTCATCTTCTCCGTGATCCGGGCGCGCTCGACCCGGAAGATCTTGACGGGGGCGGCGCCGTAGGTCTCGCTCGGGGCGGCCGCGGAGGCGGCGTCCTTCTTGCAGGCGACGGCGGCGGCGAGAGCGGCCGCGGCGAGCGCCGCGACGATGAGCGTGCGATGGGTGTTCGTGAGTTTCATGGTTCCTCCGTTAGTTCGAGCGGCTCTCCGACCGGCTCCGGCCGACGGCCTTTTCGAGCTGGGCCTGCGAGATGACGCAGTCATAGAGCGCCTGGGAATAGTTGGTCCGGGCCTGGCTCAGGGCGACCTGGGCCGTCGAGACGTCCAGGTTCGTGGCCAGCCCTTCGGCGTAATTCAGCTCCGCGATGC
>Ga0209705_10001300_pt1 | contig 13133 bp, 10 predicted proteins | sample PPLLaktember2015_5_FD_187262 | JGI IMG/M metagenome (GOLD analysis project Ga0209705, IMG submission 187262) | Freshwater sediment microbial communities from Prairie Pothole Lake near Jamestown, North Dakota, USA - PPLs Lake P8 Core (1) Depth... | ecosystem: Environmental > Aquatic > Freshwater... | reverse complement strand
GTTGATGACCGGCTTGTGGGCGGCCGCGGCCGCCTTGGCCGCCGAGCCGAGCTCGGGGTGGCGGATGACGATGACGTCGGCGTAGCACTCGAGCGTCTTGATCGTGTCCGGCAGGCTCTCGCCCTTGGCCACCGAGGAGTAGCGGACCTCGTTGATGTTGATGACGTTGCCGCCGAGCCGCTCCATGGCCGCGATGAAGGAGGAGGAGGTCCGGGTCGAGGGCTCGTAGAAGATCGAGGCCAGGATCTTGCCTTTGAGCAGGTCGAAGGTGCCGACCCGTTCGACCATGACCCGCATTTCGTGGGCCACGCCGAAGATATATTCGAGGTCGGCGCGGCTGAACTGCTTGACGGAGACGATGTCCTTGCCGTACCAGGGCGCCGTGCGCTGGTCGCCGAATGGGAGATGCGGGCTTTTGGCGGGGCTGGGCATGGCGGCTCTCCTTCTCGAAGGACGGATTCCGGGGGCAAGGTCCCCGCGAGTCCGCATTATGCTACACCACGACCGGAGAGGGAGTCAACGGAGGCGATCGGCGCGGGAGAGGGGCGGGAGGGCCCAAAAAAGGGGAGGAGGGACGCCCCCGCGGCGCCCCTCGCTCCGGAACAAAAGAAGGAGGGTTATGGAAGGGTATCGGGAGTCCTGAGGTTGATTGCTCTAACCATCGGTATCTCCACTGCCCCCAGAATTGCATTTTTTGTGCCATATCCCTCCTGCCTGATAAAGCGCGGAGAACGGCGGCCGGATGTAAACTTTTTTTGAGGGCCCTGTCAAAAAACGAGGCCGTCAGCCCTTGTGGGCGAGGAGGGTCCGGACGCCGTCGACGACGAGGTCCACTTCCTTGGTCGAGATATAGATCGGCGTCGAGACCCGGACGCCGAAGGTCCCGGCCTCGGGGCTGCCCGTCGTGCGGACGACCAGGTTGTGCTTCTCGCGGAGGTAGTCGCAGAGCTTGCTCTCGAGGCCGCCGCCCATGGAAAAGGCGTTCAGCCCGGCGCTGAGGTAGGGGTCGAGGGGCGTGTGGACCTTGACACCCGGGACTTTGGCTAGCTCCTGCTTGAGCCGGGCGGCCAGGGTCTTGATCCGGCGCTCGATGCGGGACTTCCCGATCTTGTTGTTGAAATTGAGGGCCTCGTCGAGGGCGAAGATCATGGCGTCGGACCGCTGGCCCGACGGATCGAGCTTGGAGGCCTTCTCGTTCTTTTCCCAGCCGGAGCTGACGACCGTCGGGTAGACCTTGTCGAGGGCCTCCTTGCGGACGTAGAGAAGGCCGATCCCGGTCGGCGCGCCCAGCCACTTGTAGGGGCTCGAAGCGAAGACGTCGATGCCCAGGGCCTTCATATCGAGGTCGAGCATGCCGATGCCGTGGGCGCTGTCGGCCAGGATGAGCAAGCCCTTGTCGTGGGCCAGCTGGCTCAGCTCCTTGAGAGGCATGATGAGGCCGGTGATGAACACGGTGTGGCTGATGCTGATCACCCGCGTCTTGGGCGTGATCGCGGCGGCGAAGGCCCCGACGATCTCGTCGACAGCCCTGGTCGCCGGGCTGAGCGGGACTTCCTTGATCGAGATGCCGGTCCGCTTCTCCTTGAGCCGCCAGGGGCCGACGTGGCCGGGGTGCTCCAGGTTCGACATCAGGACCTCGTCCCCGGCCTTGAGGTCGAGGCCGTTGATGACGAAGTTGAGGCCTTCGGTCGTGTTGCTGGTCAGGGCGATCTCGTCGGGCGAGGCGTTGACGAACGCGGCCAGCTTGGTCCGGACGGATTCCCGGAAGGAGGGCAGGAAGTTGTAGCTGTCGAACGGGTTGCTGACCTGGACCCGGAAATACTTCATCAGGGTGTTGAAGACGCTCTTGGGCATGGGCCCGAGCGTCCCGTTGTTCATCATGATGAAGCGGTCGTCGAATTCGTAGAGCTTGCGGATCTCCTCCCAGTAGACGCCGTCGGGCGCCTCGTCATCGAGGTACTTCTGGTTGAGCGCGGTGATCTTCTGTCCGATCCCGGCGTTGAGCTCGTCGAGGGCGGCGGCCGAGAGGGCCGAGCCGGCGAAAAGGTATTTGGCGAAATCCCGGCGAGACAGACCTGAGGGCATGTTCATGAGGGGACCTCCTGAGGGGATGGCCGGGATTATATCAAGAAAGAAGGGGTCAAACCAAGCTTGACCCCTTCTTAAGCGGCGGGCTCGAGGGGGTTCTTGGGCTGGAGGACCCGGTCGATCGAGAGGTTCAGGTCGTTGAGGTCGAGGGGCTTGACGAAGAAGTGGCTGATCGCGAACCGGCCCATGTCCTCGATCCGGACCTCGTCGGGGTGCGCGGTGATGAGCATGGCTTCCCCTTCGAAGCCGTTCTCCCGGAGACGCTTGATGAGCTCCATGCCGGTGAAGAACGGGAGCCTGTAATCCGCGATGATCAGGTCGGCCCGCCCGTCCTTGAGCTGGGTCAGGGCCTGGCGGGGGTCCTTGAGGGGCACGACCCGGTACTTCTTGCCGAGGAGAAGGGCGAACGTCTTGCGGACGGTTTCGTCGTCGTCGACCAGTACGATCTTCTTCAGTGCGTTCATGAGGGGCCTCTTCCTTGCGGCCGACAGCCTAATTTGCACCTTTTGTGCCAAGTCCGGAAGCTTTTCTCTCGGGGGAGGCCAGGCGGGGACCGGGCGGCCCGAGGGGAGTCCGGCCAAGTTCTTTTACAGCCGCGGCGCGGGCTTTACAGCCCGTTCCTCAGGACGATTCCCCCAGGTCGAGGCCGTAGTCCTTGATCTTCTTGTCCAGGGTCGGACGGCTGATCTGGAGGATCTGACTGGCCCGGGTCTTGCTCCCCTTGACCGCGCTGAGGACGTGCTGGATGTAGTTCTTCTCGACCTCTTCGAGCGAGACGAGCTCGTCGGAGAAGGCTTTCTTCTCGTCCGGCTCCAGGGGCAGGTTCTCCTTGAGGACGACGTCGCCCTTGGCCAGGATGACCGCCCGGGTCAGCGCGTTCTCGAGCTCGCGGACGTTGCCGCGCCAGGGCATCTCGACCAGGATCTTCATGACCTCCGGCGGGACCTTGCGGACGTTGCGGCGCAGCTCGCGGTTGATCTTCTCGAGCAGGTAGGCCACCAGGTCGGGGATGTCCTCGCGCCGTTCGCGCAGCGCCGGCAGCGTGATCTCGACGACCTTGAGGCGATAGAAGAGGTCCTCGCGGAACTTTCCCTTCTCGATCAGGGCCTTCAGGTTCTGGTTCGTGGCGGCGATGATGCGGGCCTCGGTCTTGAGCACCTTCTCCCCGCCGACCTTCATGAAATCGCGCGATTCGATGACCCGCAGGAGCTTGCTCTGAAGGTTGGGCGAGACGTCCCCGACCTCGTCGAGGAAGAGAGTGCCTTTCCCGGCGATCTCGAATTTCCCCTTGGTCTCGCTGACGGCGTCGGTGAAGGCGCCCTTGACGTGCCCGAACAGCTCCGATTCGAGCAGGGTGTCCTGGATGGCCGAGCAGTTGATGACGATGAAGGGCTCGTCCCGGTAGGGGCTGTTGTAGTGGATGGCCTTGGCCACGAGCTCCTTGCCCGTGCCGCTCTCGCCCTGGATGAGGATGTTGGCCCGGGTGTTGGCCACCGAGCCGATGAGCTTGAAGACGTTCCGGATGCCGGGCGAACGGCCGATGATGTTGTCGATCGTGTACTCTTTCTGCTTCTCCTCGACCAGATAGCTGACCCGCTCCTCGAGGGCCCGCACCTGGAAGGCCTTGTCGATGGTCAGGTCGAGCTCGGTCGCGTTGAGCGGCTTGACCAGATACTCGAAGGCCCCGAGCTTGATGGCCTCGACCGTCGTCTTCATGTCGTCGAACGCGGTCATGATCAGGATGACGGCCCGCCGGTCGCGCTCCTTGATCCGCCGCAGGACCTCCAGGCCGTCGATGTCGGGCAGCCGGACGTCGAGGAGGACCAGGTCCGGCGCGGATTCGGAGAAGGACCGCACCGCGCCCTCCCCCGTCTCGGCGACGGCGATGTCGAAGCCCTTCTTCGCCAGCTGGGAGGCCAGGGTCTTGCGGACGAGCGGGTCGTCCTCGACGATCAGGATGGATCTCATGGCGTTTCCTCCGCCGGGATGAGGATGACGAACGCGCCGCCGCACCCGCCTTCGGGGTCGACGCCGATCGTCCCGTTGTGCTGCTCGACGATCTTGCGGGCGTTGGCCAGGCCGAGCCCGAAGCCGGAGGGCTTGGTCGTATAGAACGGCTCGAAGATGTTCGGCCGGTCCTTCTCCGGAATGCCCGGCCCGGTGTCGGCGATCCGCACCCGGACCAGCGTCCGCCCGCCCTCGACGACGGGATCGCAGGTAATGCGAATGGTCCCGCCGGACCCGAGGGCCTCCTGGGCGTTGCGGAGGATGTTGAGGAAGACCTGGCGGAGCTTGTCGGCGTCGGCCAGGATCGGGGGCAGACTTCCGGCGCAGTCCTTCTCGACCTTGATCCCCTTCCCGGCGAGGACGTCCCGGACGACCTTGAGCGATTCCTCGACGACCTGCTCGATCGGCCAGCGCTCCAAGCTGAGCTCCTGGACGCGCGTGAAGTTGAGCAGCTCCTTGATGAAGCGCTCGATCTGGTCGATGCCCTCGAGCGAGAGACCGAGGTGAGCCTTGACCGCATCGGCGAACCCTTCCTCTTCGGCCACCTTCTGGATGTTCAGCTTGACCGACGTCAGGGGGTTGCGGATCTCGTGGGCGATCGTGGCGGCCATCCGGCCGATCGAGGCGAGCTTCTCGTGCTGGACGAGGCGCCGGTTCGCCTCCTCTACCCGTTCGCGCGAGTGGAGGAGCTGCGATGTCATCTCGTTGAAGCTCCGGGCCAGCTCGCCGACCTCATCCCGCGATGTGTCGACGATGGCCTGGGAGAAATCGCCCTTGGCGATCCGGACCGTCCCGTCGACGAGACGGTGGAGGGGCCGGGTGATGCGCCGGGCCAGCAGGGCCGCCCCGGCGATGCCGAACAGAAAACCGGCCAGGCCGATAAGCCCGAGGACCCGCTGGATCTCGCGCAGCCGGTCGTACATGGGCTCGAGGGTCATGCCGATCTTGACCGCGCCCCACCGGCCGGCCGCCGCGGTGAAGGCGGGGACCTCGATCTCGAGGACCCGGACCGGCTCGTTGCGGATGATCAGGCGCTTGGTCTCCGAGGCGGTCTCCTGGTTGGTCAGCGCGTCCCTCAGATGGCTCGTGGTGACGATCTCGCTGTGGTCCTGGATGAGATCGCTCCAGGCGACAGGGCGCCATTCCCGGTCATAGACGATGATGTAGATCAGGTCCCCGGTGCTGTGCTCGGCGACGTATTTCTTGACCGCCTGCCAGTCGTTGAACGACAGGCTGGTCAGGTTGGCGTCGGCAATGTAGCGGGCCTGGAGCATGGCCCGGGCCTCCGTCTCTTCCTTGAGGATGGCGGCCTCGCGGATCTGGATGACGTAGAGGACCGCCCCGAAGACCAGGAGGACGAGCAGGGTGATCCAGAAGAGGAGGCGCTTGTAGATCGAGATCTTCAGCTCACTTCTCCTTCCCGGGGGCTAGCCAGATCGATCGGACGTCGAGGAAGATGAACCCCATGGCCGGGATGCGCACGCCGCGCACCTGGGGCTGGACGGCCATGAGGATCCGTTCGGAAAAGAGAGGCAGGGCCGGCATCTCCTCGTAGAGGAGCTTCTCCATCTCCCGGAACAGCGCCGTCCGCAGCTCCCAGCTCGACTCGGACTCGGCCTTGGCCAGCAGGACGTCCAGGCGCGGGTCGGCATAGCGGGAGTTGAGCCCGTTCGGGACGGACCCGGACCGAAAGAGGGGGGCGATGATGTTCTCGGGGTCCGGAAAATCCATGGTGTAGGGGAGGAACTTCACGTAAGGCGCGGTCATGTCCCCGGCACCCTCCGGCTTGCGCAGATGCTTCACGTCGAGCCGGATCTCGAGGGCCCCGAGCTGGCGGGCGAGCTCGCGGGCGAAACCGGCCGACTCGTCGTTCCTCGGGAGATCGAGGAGAAGCGTCAGCTTCAGGGCCTTCCGGCCGCCGGGCGGCAACAGCCGGTCGAGGAGGAGCTTGGCCGCGTCGGTATCGGTGAACGGGCCCGCCGCCCGGGGGAAGAACCCCGGCAGGAAGGGCGGGATGAAGTTGTTCATGACCTGGTGGATCGTCCCCGGCGAGTCGCAGGCCGCGGCCAGGCGGGCCTTGTCGAGACCCAGGGCCAGGGCCTTGCGGACCTCGGGGCGGTCGAGCGGGGGGATGTTGCAGCTGAAGGCCAGGAAGAACGACTTGAGGGTGCTGTTCTCGAGGATCGGGAAACGGCCGCGGAGCATCCCCTCGGAGGTCACCGGAACGAGGTGGATGCTGCCGCTCTCGAACTGCTCGTTGGTGAAATACGGGCTATACTCGAGGGCGGCCACGTAGGGCGGGCCCCAGTAGTAGTCGGCGTTGCGCACGAGCCGGACCCCGAGGATATCCAGCCGCGGGCTCCGGAGCCACTCGGCGAACTTGAAGGGGCCGGTTCCGACGGGCTTCTGGAAGAAGTTCTTGCCCTGGCTTTCGAGGAGGTCCCGGGGCAGGATCTTGCAGGCGTACATGCCCAGCAGATAGAGCCCGGAGACATAGGGGCGCTCCCAGTGGATCTCGAACGTCCAGGGGTCGACGACGCGGAAGCCTTCGACGCCGGCGGCCCGGCCTTGCCAGAAGTCCATGGCGCCGACGACCTTGCCGGCGAAGTGCTGGTAGAGGGTGTCGCCCGGCCGGTTCCGGATGAGCCGCTCGAGAGAATACTTGACGTCGGCGGCCGTGAGCTCGCGCCCGTTATGGAAGCGGATGCCGCGGCGGAGATGAAAGGTGATGCGGGTCGCGTCGTCAGAGAAGCGCCAGTACTCGGCCAGGGCCGGGATCGGATGGAACCGGTTGTCGAACTTGACCAGGCCGTCAAAGAGCTGCTCGGTGATGAAGAAATGAGAAGGCCCGGCCGGATCGAAGATCTGGTTGAACGGGAGGTAGGAGCCTTTGATCCGGAAGACCCCGCCCGCGCTGGGGGACTCACCCGGCGTCTGGGCCCGTAGAGGGGATAAGGAAAAGAGACAGGCGAAGACGGAAAGCCCCAACAGGCAAAGAGGAGAGGGCGGGATGCGGGCGCGTCCGGTTCTGGTCATGGAAGCGCCCTCATGATAACGAAAAAGGCCTGAAAATGCACATTTCACAGCCTCTTCGAGGCGGAGCAAGGATCATGCCATGGATGGGGCATCGTATCGACAATAAAAAGAATAAGTTAGAAACTGCGGCAGCCCGTTGCCCGTAAAAGAGCTTTACACGCCCCACCGGGCGGAACGGCTCACCTCCGGGACAGGGCGATGACCTTCTCGAAGACCCGGAAGAAATTCCCGCCCCAGATCTTCTCGATCTCCTGATCGGTGTAGCCGCGGCGGACGAGCTCTTCGGTGACGTGGATCATGCCGCTGACATCGTCGCAGCCGACCACCCCGCCGCCGCCGTCGAAGTCCGTGCCGACGCCGACGTAGTCGATGCCGACGACCTTCTTGACGTGGTCGAAGTGGTCGACCAGGTCCTTGACCGTCGGCCGGGCCAGGGGATACTGCGTGTTGATGGCGTCGCGCTCGGCCATGGCCTTCGCGCGGACGGCGTCGTCACGGATCTCCCGGATGGGTCCGTACTTGGCTTCGAGCTCCTTCAGGGCCTTGTCGCGCTCTGGGACGACCGGGGACGTCTTGACGTAGGCGCCGAGGAAGCAGATCTGGATGACGCCGCCGTTTCTGGCCAGGGCCCGGAGCTGGTCGTCGGTCAGGTTCCGGGGGTGGTCGCAGACGGCCCGGGCGCTCGAATGGGAGGCGATGATGGGGGCCTTCGAAGCGGCGAGGACGTCGTAGAAGGACTTCTCCGAAGCGTGGGAAATGTCGACGATCATGCCCAGGCGGTTGCACTCGGCCACGACCTCGCGGCCGAAATCGCTCAGGCCCTTGTCCTCGGGGTTCCGTCGGTCGGTCGACGAGTCGCAGATGTCGTTGTCGGACGAGTGGCAGAGGGTGATGTAGCGGACCCCGTTGTCGTGGAAGACCTTGACGAGGGAGAGGTCCCGCCCGATCGGGTAGCCGTTCTCGAGGCCGATGAAGGCCGTCAGTTTGCCTTCCTTCTTGAGGCGCCGGGCGCCCGCCGGATCGACCGCCAGGCCGATCGTCGAAGCGTATTTCTCCGTCATCTTGCGGACGGCTTCGACGGCCCGGAGCGCGCTGTCCTTGGCCTTGACGTAGGCTTCGGGGCTCAAGGGGCCCTGGCCGACGAACGCGGCGAAGAACTCCGCGTCGAGACCGCCTTCCCTCATCCGCGGCAGGTCGATCTTGCCGCTGGCCCGGAGTTCCGGATCGTGCCGTTCGCCGATGTCCCAGTCCCCGCGCACCAGGCGCATGGCCGTGTCGCTGTGGGTGTCGACGGTCAGGATCCTGGCATGGAGCTCGCGCGCTTTCTCTTCGACGCTCGGCGGGGTCTTGGCGACCGTACAGGCGGCGGCCAGGGCGAGGGCGAGGCCCGACACGGCAACGAGATGATGCTTCTTCATGACGGCTCCTTGGGTTCCCGGGAAGCTACCCCGGCGGCGATACAAAGGCTGACGGCGGCGCACATTCGCCGCGCATTATAGCAGAAAACGGGGCGACCGCTGAATGTGAGGCCGAGGGATGTCATCGGAGTGAGCATTGCGGTGATTTAGCCGGTCGGGAACTGGAAGAGGGCGGTTAATCGTGGCGGAGGGCGACGACGGGGTCGACGCGGGCGGCGCGCCGGGCCGGATAGATGCCCGAGACCAGGCTGACCAGGAGCGAGAAGCCGACGGCCCCGAGGAAGATCCAGGCCGGGAACGCGAAGTAGCTGATATGCGGCACGCCCTGCCCGGCCAGATAAAGATTGACCACCTTGTTGATGAGCAGGCTCGTCGCCCACCCCAGGAGGCAGCCGGCCGTCCCGCCGGCCAGCCCGATGGCCCCGGACTCGAAGAAGAAGATGCGCCGGATGTCCCCGTCCGAGGCTCCGACCGCCTTCATGACCCCGATCTCCCGGTAGCGCTCGAGGATGGACATGACCATGGTATTGACGATGCCCAGGGCGGCGACGACGATGGCGATCATGCCCACCGCCGCGAGGACCATGTTCATGAAGTAGAAGCCCCGGGTGATCTCCGCGAACTGGTCGGCCAAGGCGAACGTGGCGAATCCCATCTCTCGGACCCGGGTGCCGACGGTCTCGAGGTCGCCGATCGAGCCGAGCTTGACGGTCACGGCCGAGTAGCCCAGCCGGCCTTTCTGCATGCGGAAGAGGTCCCAGACGCTCGAGATCGGCAGGCGCTTGATCCGGCCGGCTGGCCCCGGGGCGATGAGGACGTCGCTCTGCATCGGGTTCGGCCCGCCGCCGAACGGGGACATTTCGGTGACGCCGAGGACGGGGAAATCATAGGATTCCGTGGCCACCGGGAGGCCCTTGCCGGAAAGCAGGCCGCCCAATCCGGAGGAAAGGAGCTGCCCCAGGTCCAGGGTGACGGACATGACCGTCAGGGTCTTGCCCACCGCCGCGGCGGGATCGCGCGTCCCCATGCGGCGGAGGAAGGAACGGCTGACGATGACCCCGGTCTCCTCGTCGGAGGAATAGGGTCGGCCCCACTTGATCGCCATCGCCTTCGACGAGGCGACGGCCGCGGGGACCACCTGGATGAGCCGGAACTCCTCCTCCCCGTCGTACCGCACCATGGCCGGGAAGCTGATGTCGGGATAGGCTGCCCGGACGCCGGGCAGCCGCGAGATCGCGGCCACGGCGGCATCGTCGAGGACGGCGTCCTTGGGCCCGACCGTGGCCTTGACCGGCCGGCCCTCGTCGGGATCGCCCGAAGGCCCCTCGGGGCCGCCCGGCATGACCATGAGCGAATTGAAGAGGTCCGAGGCTCGGAAGGACTCGGAGACGTTCTTCTGGATGCCCTTGCCGAAGGAGATCATCGAGACGAGGGCGCCGATGCCGATCGTCACGCCGGCGGCGGTGAGGAAGGTCCTCAGCCGCCGTTTGCGCAGGCTGACCATGGCGAACCCGACGGCGTCGGCGAATCTCATGCCGCGCCCCCCGACTCGACCACACGGCCGTCCATGAGGCGCACCATCCCGTGGGCGAACTCGCTCACCAGGGCCTCCTCATGGGAGACCATGATGATGGTCAGGCCCGCCTCCCGGTTGAGGGCGGCGAGGAGCCCGACGATCTCGCGGGAGGTCCGGCTGTCGAGATTCCCGGTCGGCTCATCGGCCAGGAGGAGCCGGGGCCCGTTGGCCAGAGCCCGGGCCACGGCCACCCGCTGCTGCTCGCCGCCCGAAAGCTCGGGCGGCCGATGGTTGGCCCGATGGGCAAGCCCGACCTCGGTCAGGAGCTCCGAGGCCCGGCGCCTCCTCTCGGCCCTCTCCAGTCCCGCGAAGACAAGGGGCAGCTCGACGTTCTCGAGCGCGGTCCTGGCCGGGATGAGATTGAAGGACTGGAAGATGACGCCGACGCCTGATCTCCGGTAGCGGGCCAGCTCGTCGCGGCTCATGGACGAGACGAGCTCCCCTCCCACCGTGATCGTCCCGGCGCTCGGCGTGTCCAGGCCCCCGAGGAGGTTGAGGAGCGTCGATTTGCCCGATCCCGAAGCCCCCGTAACGGCGATGAAGCGGCCCGCGGCGACGGCCAGGTCGACGCCGGCCAGGGCCTCGACGCGGACGTCGCCGACGACATAGGTCCTGGAGAGAGAGCGGGTCTCGACGAGGGGCGGAACGGTCGTGCTCATCGGCCGGACGGCTGGCGCCGCGAGAGGACATAATGATTGGCCGGCGAGCCCGCCGTCGCCTTGAGGAAATCGATGACCCGATAGCCGCGGGCGAACAGGGCTTGGAGAACCTCGCGCGTGGCCATCCTCCAATCGAGCGGGATGCGCTTGACCTCGGGTTCGGAGACCTCCGTCTCCTGGAGCATCTTGTAGAAGTCGAGAGGGATGCGGACCAGAAGGGGATCGCCTTCGGCCCCGGGCTCCGTCCCCTCGACGACCTCGAGATCGACGGGTCCGCTTCGCCCCGGGACCCGGAGGAGGCCCGCCCGGATGGGCCGGCAAGCGGCCCGGGCCGCCTCGAGGCCGTAAGGCGGCCGCGCGCCCGTTCGCTCGAGGTCCCAGGACATGAGGAATCGGTCCGTCGGCACGTCGAGCCGGTTGAGGCGGCCGCCGTAGCCGCCGTAGGTGTCCACCAGGTATTCGAGGACGTCCATGCCGAAGTGGTGGACATTGCGGTTGGCGTTGACGCCGGTGAGCGGGTCGTACGTGCAGATGATGGTCGAGACGCCGAGGAGGCCGAGGACGATCTCGCGCTGGAACTCCTTGAGGACGATCCCGAGGCCGTAACTCTGGAAAGCCGTCCGGACTCCCGCGTACTGGGCGTAGAAGCGGAGGTTGGCCCGGTCGCGGTACCCGACCGTCTTGTCGCGGATGCCGACGAAGCCGTAGCAGAAGCCGGCGAGATGCGGGCCGTCGGCCGGGAAGCCGGCGCCGGATTCCTCGGCGAAGGCGCCGATGAAGAGGCTGCCCCCCTCGTGGAAGACGTTCTCGCACATCATGTTCCGGGTGCTGGACATGTGGTCGTCGGGATAGCCCCAGATGTCCTGCCGCAGGTCCTCGTACTTCTGGTAATCGGCGGGCCGGCTGGAGGTTTCGACGCGCAGGAGGAAGCGCCGGTCCCGCGCGGTGACGGTCTTTTCCAGGGGGGTCATGGCGTTTTCCGGACGATTCTAGCCCAACGCCCCGGTCTTTTCAACGGGTAACGCGTACCTGAGGGACAGGTCCCGATCCCCCGACCGGGGACACGGACCGGAGGGACATGTCGCCCATCCTCCCCTTTTTGACGGGCCCCGCCGACATGCGATACAATGGGATTTCAGTGGGACGATGACCGAATCACGACCGATCAAGGACCTCAGGACCGCCTGCCTCATCAATCCGCGGGCCGCCAACTCCCGTTGGATGAGGCGGAAGTTCCTGCGCGCCTATCTCCAGAAGAGGCTTCCTGGCGACATCTACGACGACCTCGGCGACGTCAAGACGACGATCGAAAAGGCCGGCATCGCCTCGCGCAGCGCCGACGTCATCGTGGCCATGGGCGGGGACGGCACGATCGCCGATACGCTCCAAGGGATCTTCGAGGCCGGCAAGCAGGGCGAGGTCCTCTTCGGCGTCATCCCCTTCGGCAGCGGCAACGCGTTCCGCAAGGCCTTCGACATCCCCCTGAATCCCCTGAGGGCCATCGACCGCCTGGCCGAGGGGACGCCCCGGCCGATCGACCTCATGGAGGTCGAGGGCCGCGTCGCCGCGTTCGCCAGCATCGGCGCGACGGCCCTTGTCACCGGGGAAAAGCTCCGCGGCAAGGTCCAGGGACTCTGGGGACACGTCCTGGCCGGCCGCCGCCTGTTCGCCGCCCCCAGGGGCGAAAAGACGATCGAGCTCATCGATGGCTATGACAAGTCCGGCCCCTTCGAGAAGAAGACCGTCACCTCGGACTTCTTCGACTGCCTGGTCGCCAAGACGAACTATTTCGGCTACAGCTGGTACATCGCGCCCAAGGCCGTCGTCGACGACGGCTACCTGGACGTCTCCCTGTTCGAGCTCGGCCCCTGCAAGTACAGCCTCCTCTTCCCGTTCATCTATTTTGGCCTCTACCAGCGCAACATCCGGCATTACAAGGCCAAGCGGGTGGTCATCAGCGGCCAGGCCATGCCTATCCAGTTCAACGGCGAGTTCCTGGGCGACCGGGACCGCGTCGAGTTTCGCATCCTGCCCCGGGCCATCCGGATGGTCACGCCGTCCACCCGTCGCGGCGGGAAGCACTTCCAAAAGCTTCCGGCCTGAGGAGCCCCCATGAAAAGAGCCCTTCTTTGGATGCCCGTCCTCGCGGCCGTGCTGGCCGCCTGCTCGCCGCAGATCCGCATCGACCTGCTGGGCGAGGAGAACCTGCAGGAGGTCGTCCTCCTGCCGAGCGCCGCCCGGGACAAGGTCCTGATGATCGACATCGACGGGACGATCTCGTCGGCCCTCGAGACCGGGTTCCTCGCCCGCGAGAAGAGCGTCGTCGCCCGGGTTTTCGAGCGCCTCGAG
>Ga0209705_10001299_pt1 | contig 13142 bp, 12 predicted proteins | sample PPLLaktember2015_5_FD_187262 | JGI IMG/M metagenome (GOLD analysis project Ga0209705, IMG submission 187262) | Freshwater sediment microbial communities from Prairie Pothole Lake near Jamestown, North Dakota, USA - PPLs Lake P8 Core (1) Depth... | ecosystem: Environmental > Aquatic > Freshwater... | reverse complement strand
TCGGTAAGTGCCATCAACAAGATCGGCACACCCGCCATTCACCCAAGCCTGCTGATACCACTGCTGATCATGGCCGTGGCCTTCACCCTGTTTTTTGTCACCGTGCTGCTCATGCGCCTGCGTGCCGAAATCCTGCACCGCGAGCGCCACACCGGCTGGGTTGCGGAACTGGTGAAGCCATGAACTGGTCAGAGTTCTTCAACATGGGCGGTTATGGTCTGTATGTGTGGGGCTCCTATGGCATGGCTGCGCTGGTGCTGGCCTTCAATGTACTGGCCGCGCGCCTACGCGAGAAGAACGTGCGCCGGGAGCTGGAAGAAACAATGCGTCTGAATCAGGCTGAATCCGAATGAAACCGAGACACAAAAAACTCATTGCCATTGTCGCCGGCGTGTCCATTCTCACGCTGGCCGGGCTGCTGGTGCTGAATGCCTTCCGCAGCAATCTGGTGTATTTCTTCAGCCCCAGCGAGGTGTTGGAGGGCAAGGCTCCCGCCCAAGGTGTACTGCGCATCGGCGGCCTGGTTGAAGCTGGCAGTATCAAGAAGACCCCGGAGAGTCTCAAGGTCGAGTTCACGGTGACCGACAATGCCCAGCGTCTCATTGTGCGCTACGAAGGCATCCTGCCGGATCTGTTCCGCGAGGGTCAGGGCGTGATCGCACAGGGGCGGCTGCAACCGGACAAGGTGTTCGTTGCCGACCAGGTGCTCACCAAGCACGACGAAAACTACATGCCGCCGGAAGTGGCGAAGACGCTCAAGCCGATGCCCGCGACGAACCAGAAGAAAATATAACGCATGAAGAAATTTCTTATCCCGATCGGCATGTTCGCCCTGCTCGGCCTGCTGCTGGCCTATGGGCTGAAACTCGACCCGCGCAAGATTCCCTCGCCGCTCATCGACAAGCCGCTGCCGGCCTTTTCCTTGCCGACGCTGGAGGACCCGAAGAAGTTGCTCTCCAATGCCGATCTGAAAGGCAAGGTGGTGCTGGTCAATGTGTGGGCGTCCTGGTGTGTGGCCTGCAAGCAAGAGCATCCGGTGCTGATGGCACTGGCGCGCGACAAGCAGGTGCCGATCATCGGCCTCAACTACAAAGATCAGCGCGCGGATGCCACGCAGATGCTCAAAGTCGAGGGCAATCCCTATGACGTGAGCATCGTGGATGCCGATGGACGCGTCGGTATTGACTGGGGCGTGTACGGCGTACCGGAAACCTTCGTGGTCGACAAGCAGGGTGTGATCCGCTACAAGCAGATCGGTCCGATTTCGCCTGAGGCTTGGGAGAAAACCCTCCTGCCGCTCATCCAGAATTTGTCTGTTTCCTGAACAGCACACGCTGACGCTCAGGCCGTTCCGTATTTCGTTTCCACCAGAATCCCGACTTCCTTCAGGAACGGCGTGGGCAGCACACCGCCGGCGCTGACGATAATGGCATCGTTCCGGAGTTCGATGCGCTTGCCGTCCTGATCAAGAATCACCTTGCCGGACTCGATCTGTTTCACGTTCGATTTGAGCAACACCTGCACGCGGCCGGCCTTCTGCGCCTCCTCCAGACGCTTGCGGTTTTTTTCTTTCACGCGCGCGAATGCCTCGCTGCGGTAGGACAGCGCGACGCTCGTGCCCGGCTCGTCGGCGCATGCCAGCGCCGCTTCCAGCGCGCTGTCGCCACCGCCCACCACCAGCACGTGCTGCTGGCGGTACTGTTCCGGGTCGATCAACCGGTACACCACCTTGGCTTGTTCCTCGCCCGGCACACCGAGCTTGCGCGGTGTGCCGCGCCGCCCGATGGTGAGCAACACGGCGCGCGTGCGGTATTCCCCTTTCGATGTCTTAACGATGAAGCCCTGACCATCCGGCTTGATGGTCTCCATGCGCTCGAAGAAATTGATCTTGAGCCCGGTCTTCTGCAACACGCCTTGCCAGAACTCGAGTAGCTTCTCCTTGCTCACCTCGCCAAACTTCATTTTGCCAATAATTGGTAACTCTACCGGCGCGGTCATGACAACCTTGTTGCGCGGGTAGTGATAAACCGTGCCGCCGAACGCCTCTTCCTGCTCGACGGTTACGAAACGCAGCTTCTTCTCCATGGCCCCGAGCGACGCGGAAATACCGGCCGGCCCGGCACCGACAATGACGACATCATAAGGCTGCTTGCTGCCCTTGAGATTCGCGATCGAATCAATCGCCTGCCGGCCCTGCTCCACGGCCTTGCGGATAAGACCCATACCGCCCAGCTCGCCGGCGATAAATATTCCCGGAACGTTGGTTTCGAAATTCGGATTGACCTGCGGAATATCCATGCCGCGCTTGGCGGTACCGAAGACGAGCTGAATGGCATCGTGCGGGCAGGCGGTCTTGCAGGCGCCATGTCCGATGCAGGACGCCGGGTTCACCAGCTGCCCCTTGCCGCCGATGATGCCGATCGCGTGCTCCGGGCAAGCCGTTACGCACGCCTTCGATCCCAAGCAGCGTCGGGGATCGACTACTGGATGCAACGAGGCCGGCTCGGTGAGGCCTGACTCGACCGCGTTTTGCCATGTCGCTGCATGCACGGCCTCGTGCCGGCGGTGGCGACGCACATACCAGACCATCACGGCAATCAACGGCAGGAGATATAGCGCGGCAGAAAGAAAATCGGAGGGTGTCATCGGATCGTGGCCGATGGTGAATACCCTGGAAACGATTTATTCCTGAGTAATATGATCAACATATTCCTTGTCGCCTCAGTATCAAGAATGGTTTATGCATGCCGCACCAGACCCCTGCAGGGCCGCTAGTCAGCCAATACCTGCAACTCGCCTGATTCATCATGAATTGGCATGGAATACTGTCCTATTATGCACACACAATAAATAGAAAAATTCACACGACGCGTTCGCATGCACGCGTCGTGTACTGGTGACCATCTCATGGATTATACGCAGCCTCTCTCGGCTGGATCGTCGGCACAGGGTAGCGCCGCACGTCCACCTACGAAGCGCGGCAACTTTCTGTTGCTGCCGGTAATAGTATTGTCCGCCGTCCTCATCTGGCTGTCTGCACGTGGCGAGTACTACACGCCGGGTGACGACTTCGGATACTACCTCGGGCTCGTGGGCGCAGTCATGATGCTGATCCTGCTGCTGTACCCGCTACGCAAGCACATCGGATTCATGAATAAACTGGGGGAAATTCGCCACTGGTTCCGGTTGCACATGTTCTTTGGTATTGCCGGGCCCCTGCTCATCCTGTTTCACTCGACGTTTACCATCGGTTCACTCAACGCCGGCGTGGCCATGGGCTGCATGCTGCTGGTAGCCGGGAGCGGTGTCGTCGGTCGTTTCATGTACCGGCGCATCCACCACGGCCTGTACGGACGTCGCGCGACCTTGCAGGAAATGCATGCCCAGCTTGGCGCCCAAGAAGGTGAAGTGCGTTCGAAATTTCATTTCGCTCCGCAGGTGGAAGCGCGCCTGAAGGTCTTCGGTGATCTGGCCCATGCAACTCCGCAAGGTTTCCTGCGTTCCACCTGGCAGTTTCTCACCATCAGCCTGCATGCCCGCCGGGTGCGCCGTCAGTGCATGCGCGACCTGAAGAAGATTCTCGGCAGCCATGCCACGCAACGCGGCTGGGAGCGCCACAAGCTGCGCCGCCGCCTCGCTGCAGCGGGTGAGATGATCTCCACCTATCTCGAAGCGGTACGGCATGCTGCACAGTTCAGCGCGTATGAGCGCCTGTTCTCGCTCTGGCACATCCTGCATGTGCCGTTCGTGTTCATGCTGGTCATCAGCGGGGTGGTGCATGTCATCGCCGTGCACATGTACTGAGTGTGTTGCCGGTGCGGAGCATACGAGGCATATGCGTCTGGCTGGCGTTTCTGGCGGTTGTGTGTCACACCGGTGTGCGCGCCGACACGGTCGAAAGCGTGATCATGCCGGGCAAGGTGATTGAAGGCCATGCCGATCTTGAGACCGATTGCCAGAAGTGCCACGTACGCTTCAAGAAAAGCGCGCAGAGCGGATTGTGTCTCGACTGTCACAAGGATGTGGCCAAGGACGCCATCCAGAAACAAGGCTACCACGGACGCATCACGGAAAAGGAATGCCGCATCTGCCACACCGAGCACAAGGGACGCAACGTGAACATCGCGCCGCTCGACGAGAAGACCTTCGACCACAAGCTCACCGATTTCCTGCTCAAGGGCGGACATGCCGCGGCCAAGGTGCAGTGCCGCGACTGCCACACCAAGGGCAAGAAGTTCCGTGAGGCGCCTTCCAATTGCGTCGCCTGCCACCGCAAGGACGACAAACACAAGGGTAAACTGGGCGATGCCTGCGCCGATTGCCATACCGACAAGAACTGGAAGGACACGCGCTTCGACCACAGCAAGACGCATTTCCCGCTCACTGGCAAGCACATGGATGTGCCGTGCAAGGATTGCCACAGCGACCCGGCGTTCAAGGGCGCATCCGTGAAATGCGTCGCCTGCCACAAAAAAGATGATGACCGCAAAGGCCACAAGGGCCGGTTCGGCGACAAGTGCGAAACCTGTCACACCGACCGCGACTGGAAGTCGATCCGTTTCGACCACGACCGCGACACAAAATACGCGCTCAAGGGCAAGCATCGCTTGACCAAGTGCACTGCCTGCCATACTGGCATTCTGTACAAGGAAAAGACCCTGACAGCGTGCGTAGCCTGTCACAGGAAGGACGACGAGCGCGAAGGTCACAAGGGCAAATTCGGCGACAAGTGCGAGAGCTGTCATGTCGAGAAAGACTGGAGCGTCTCGATCTTTAATCACGACAAACAGACCAAATACCCGTTGCTCGGCAAGCACGCGCAGACCAAGTGCGCGGCCTGCCACACCGGTTTCCTGTACAAGGACAAAGCCAAGACCGACTGTCTCAGTTGCCACAAGAAAGATGACAAGCACAAAGGCCAGCTGGGAAAAAAGTGCGAATCCTGCCACAACGAACGCGACTGGAAGAAAGCGCTATTCGACCACGGCCTGTCACGCTTCCCGCTGCTTGGCAAACACGCCAAGGTCGAGTGCAAGCAATGCCACCTGACCCCGGCCTACAAGGATGCGAAGAGCGAGTGCATCGCCTGCCACAAGAAGGAAGACAAGCACAAGCTCGCGCTCGGCCCGGACTGCGGCCAATGTCACAATGCACGCGACTGGAAGGCCTGGAGTTTCGATCACAACAAACGCACACACTTCATTCTGGATGGCGGGCACAAGGGAATCGACTGCATCGCCTGCCATCGCAAGCCGATGGAACGCAAGGTGAGCCTGTCCGGTACTTGCGCCAGTTGTCATGATGACGATGACGTGCACAACGGCGGCTTCGGGCGCGATTGCCAGCGTTGTCATATAACCAGTTCGTTCAAAAAAATTCGATCTGGTATTGGCGGTATGTCGCGCTGATGATTCCTGCCGCCTCTGCAGCTTAATAAAAACAACTGCTTTCACCAATAAGGAAGACCCGCCATGAGACAGTCTGCTGAACGGAATCACCGCGTGCCTGGCTTCGCCGCCCGCCACCTGGCTGGACTCGCCGCCCTGATGTTGACCCTGCTCATGTTTGCCGCGCCTGCCACAGCCGCAGAGCGAAACAGCACAAGCTTTAACCATCTGACCACCGGTTTCCCGCTGACCGGGGCGCATGCCCAGGCCAACTGCCAGACATGCCATGCACGCGGCGTGTTCAAGGGCACGCCCAGGCAGTGCGAGTTCTGCCATTTCCAGGGCAGCCGCATGGCCAGTACCGCCAAACCGACGAACCACGTGCAGACCACCCAACCATGCGACCAGTGCCACACCAACACGGTCACCTGGGCCGGCGCCCGCTTCCGTCATACCGGCATCATTCCAGGCAACTGCATGACCTGTCACAACAACAACATCGCCTCGGGCAAGCCGACGAACCATGTGCAGACCACCGCCGCCTGCGATACCTGCCACCGCACTACTGCCTGGATTCCGGCCTCATTCAGACACACCAACGTCACACCCGGCAGCTGCGCCACCTGCCACAACGGCAGCACGGCAACCGGCAAGCCCAGCGGCCACGTGCAGACCACCGCCGCCTGCGACACCTGTCACCGCACCACTGCCTGGATTCCGGCCTCATTCAACCATGCCAGCGTCACACCCGGCAGCTGCGCCACCTGCCACAACGGCAGCACCGCAACCGGCAAGCCCAGCAACCACGTGCAGACCACCGCTGCGTGCGACACCTGCCACCGCACCACCGCCTGGATTCCGGCGACCTTCAGTCACACCACCGTGACTCCCGGCAGCTGCGCCACCTGCCACAACGGCAGCACCGCAACTGGCAAGCCCAGCAACCACGTGCAGACCACTGCCTCGTGCGACGCGTGCCACCGCACCACGGCCTGGCTCCCGGCGACCTTCAGTCACACCACCGTGACTCCCGGCAGCTGCGCCACCTGCCACAACGGCAGCACCGCAACTGGCAAGCCCAGCACACACTTCGTCACCACGCGATCCTGCGACGCCTGTCATACCACTTCGAGCTGGACAACGGTGCGCTACACACACACCAGCCCGTCCTACAGCACGCACAACTCTGGTGTCACCTGCCGTGGCTGTCACACGGGCAACAACGAAGTGATTGCCTGGAAATTTGGCGCCTACTCCGGATCCTGCGCGGGTTGTCACGCCGGTGACTTCAAGACGGATCCACACAAGAAAACCGAGACCCCGACTACAACGTGGTACACCGTGGCCGAGCTCAAGAACTGCGCCGGCAGCTGCCATATTCTCAACGGAACCACCGGTGCCATCACGAAAACCCGCAGTAGCGAGCACAGATCCACGGATGGAGGCTTTTAGGTGAGAAGGACCATTTGTAGCCCGTGGTTACGGGCCCTGGGGTTGGCAACCTGCGCACTATTCGCGACGATTGCGAACGCGCAACTGCTGGACGACATCGAGGTGCGCAGCGACCAGGGAGTCTCCGAGATCCGCCTGCACTTCACCGCGCCGGTGCGTTATATCAAGCATTTCCCGGCCGAGCGCGGCGAACTTATCAAGTTGTATCTTCAGGTGCTGAGCCTGGACGGGACGGAAGAAATGCCGCTGCAGGAGTACAAACGCACACCCTCGATTCCGCTCGTGCCGCCGTACACGGTGATGTACTCGACGGCACGCACTTGTCTTGCGGTGCGCGACCCGCTGTGCCTCGACATTCAGTTCAGCAAGCCCGTGCGGTTTCGCATCCGCCAGGGTGAGGATGGGCGCAGCATCCTGCTGCATGTGCTCGCTGAGACAGACCCGCGTCCGGCACCATCGACCAAGCCCAGCGGGCGCTGATTCGCAATATCAAACGACCAATGCCCATCCTGAGGTTCATGCCGCTTCTGGTTTTTCTGTGTGCGCTCCTGTCGCCATCGACGGCGCTGGCCCAGACGGGCAATGTTGCGCCCGCCGCCACACCGGCAAATGCAGGTGCGCGACACTTCGCGGTCACCCTGCTCAGCTCATTCGAACCTATCCCGGATGCCCTGTTGCCGACGGACCTGAAGACGCACCGCGTTTACCGCACCCAGGCCGAAGTCTTCGGCAAAACCATCTATTTCGTGCGGCTCGGATTCTTCGCCACAGCGGCGGAAGCAACTGCCATGCGCGATACGCTGGTGGCGCGCTACCCGGGCGCATTCATGACCGAAGTGACAGCAGAGGAATTTGGGGCGACGGCCTCTGTGCAAACCCGGAGCGTAAAGCCGGCCACCCAATCATCGACACCACCTGCACCGCGTACCAGATTCTACGTCGTCACACTGGTGGAGTCAGGCACAGCCGCTTTGGCGCCTGCCGGAGCATTGCCCGCCGAACTCAAGGACAAACGGATTTACCGGCGCGATACCGTACAGAATGGCGCTGCGCGCTACAGCCTGCAGCTTGGCTTCTTTACCAGCGCCGCCGAGGCGGAAACCGCCAGGAAGCTGTTGCTCGCCGTTTACCCGCTGGCCGGTGTTCGTCAGGCCTCCCAGCAAGAACGTGACGAATCAGGCCGGACTGTAGTGGCCATGCCCGCTGAGAAAGCGGCTCCGGCACTCAAGCCTGCAAAGCCAGCGCTTCCGCTGGCAAGCGTGCGTGGCGATGTAGACAGCCAGGCCAGCAATCTCCTGGAACAGAGTCGTGCGGCATTAACACGTGGCGACAATAACGCCGCTATTCAGCTTCTTAACCAACTCCTGCAACTGCCGCCCAATCAGCATTCGCAGGACGCCCAGGAGCTGATTGGCCTGGCGCATGAACGCAATGGCGAGGTCGCCAAGGCGAAACGCGAATACAAACTGTGCCTCGAACTGTATCCGGACTGGTCTGGCGCCGAGCGCGTCCGCCAGCGGCTCGCCGATCTCGAAACGGCTCCCAAGGCCCAGGCACTCATCGCCCCCAAGAAGAAGGAGGTCAGCGTCAGCACCGCGTATGGCAGCCTTTCGCAGTATTACTACCGCGGCAACTCGCGCGTGGATTCCACCGAGACACCGATCGTGGGCCCGTCACAACCCTTGCCGACGCTCACCTCACTCGACCAGTCGGCGCTCATCAACAATCTCGACCTTACCGGACGCTTCCGCAGCGGCGATTATGACAACCGCATTGTGATCCGCGACAGCTACGAACTGAACTTTCTCCCGGACACCGAGAACAAGAATCGGATGTATGCCGCCTATGCGGAGGTGCGCAACAAGCCGTACGAACTTTCCGGTCGCCTTGGCCGGCAACCGGGCAACAGTGCCGGCGTGCTTGGACGCTTCGATGGAATCTCGGCGGGTTACGGCATTCTGCCCAAGTGGCGCATCAACGTTGTCGCCGGCGAACCGGTTGATTTCAATCCGATCAACTCCGACAAGCAGTTCTGGGGAACCAGCCTGGATGCCGGCACCTTCGCGGAACACTGGAACGGCAGTGCCTATTACATCAACCAGACGATCGACGGCATCATCGACCGCCAGGCAGTGGGTGCGGAACTGCGCTACTTCGACCCGAGCCGTTCGCTCCTGTCTCTGGTGGATTACGATGTATCCTATGGCGTGCTCAACATCGCCCTGCTGCAGGGAACGTATCAGGTCGGAAGCAAGACCAGTCTTAACCTGCTCATCGACCACCGCCTGGCGCCGGTGATGCAAACCTCGAACGCGCTCATCAACGAGATCAACACGTCCATCAGCTCGTTCCTGCAGCAGGGGATGACCGAGGAGCAGCTGCGCGCGCAGGCCGAGGCGCGCACACCGACTTCTGATCTGATCATGATCGGCGCCACGCACAACTTCAACGCCACCTGGCAATTGGGTGGCGACATCAAGCGTTACAACATTTCCGGCACACCGGCAAGCGGTGCGCCCCCGGCCACTCCCATTGCGGCACAACCGGGTACTGGAGACGTATACGCCTACACGCTTCAGGGCATCGCGACCGGCCTGTTGACCAAGCGTGACGTCTCGGTGCTGAGCCTGAGTTACCTCACCAGCGACACCTATAATGGCGAATCCATTTCATTCAACAACCGGACGTTAATTCAGGACAAATGGACTGTCGACTTGTCGCTGGTCTACTACCAGCAGCAGGATAACCTGGGGACCGATTCGACCCGTCTCACGCCGATCGTGCGTCTCGGTTACCGCTGGCGAGACAGAATCACTTTTGAAATCGAGGCGGGAATGGAGAAGGGTGAGACCACGAACCGTGACCTGACGGAGGACTCGACCCGCAACTTCTACATGCTCGGCTATCGCTGGGATTTCTAGCCTTGGCGCGCCTTGGCTCCTCTCCGGAGCGTTGCGTTACTTGAATTGCGGGAAACCGCTGTGCAGAAACCAGCGCCCGGCTTCGTCAGAGTACTGCCATTCCTCTTCCATCGTCAGGCTGCGTTCGACCATGCGCGAGGTATGGACGTAACGGATGCGCGCCACGCGCTTGACGCTCTTGCCGTCCTGTTCCACCAGCGGAGCGGCCGGCTCGTAGGCTGTGATCTTGATATCCTTGAGTGCGGCGGCATCAGGCAGCGGTGTTTCCTGCGCGGCCTTGGTGGCCGAGTACGCGACATCGAATTTTGACCACTCCAGCGCTTTCGCATAGCCGCGCGTAAGCTTTTCGAACTGATCACTGCGGGAACTCGACTCCAGTGCAGCGCAGCCTGCAAGCGCAACCACGCCGAGCAAGAGAAACCAGTGGCGCATGGCGATTCTCATCTGGAAAAGAAACTGTGGAACACAGGCAAGCCGCACGGCGTCAACGACGCTGCTTCTCGCGCGCGCTGGCGATGGCCTGCTTGAGGTGTTCGTGCCCCGGATCCTCCGCAGGCAGCAACTTGAGTAACCGCTCCCACAAGACCAGCGCCATGCGGTAGTCACCCCCCTGATAGGCCTTGAAGCCCATGAACCAAAGTGCATCGGGATGCGCCGGCTCGAGCTTGTAGAGGCGACTGTAAAGCGTCTCCACCAGGCCTGTGGTGACGCCCGGGTTTTCATTGAACACCAGCCAGGCGTAATCGGACAGAACCGCGACGTTGTCCGGCGCGAGTTCGTGTGCCTTGGCGTAGGCAGCGAGCGCCTTGTCTTTGCGTTCCATCACCACATACGACCGTCCGAGCCGCGCCCAGCCTTCCGGGTCGTTTGGCTGCGCCGCGAGACGCTTCTCGAGCTTTTCGACCATTTCGAACACCAGGGGCGGCACGCGCGCGCTGTCTGTGCCGCTGCCCGCCGCCAGCATGAATCCCTGCACATTGCCGGCATTCTGCCAGGCGTACAGGCCAGCGCCGATCACCAGAAGCATCGCGGTCAGCGCCGCTGTCGCCACAAATGCGGTGCGTCGAGGAAGTGCCAGTGTGGCGCCGGCCACGGACGGCGCCAAAGCCTCCAAGCGCTTCAGAGCCGAGGCAAGTTCCGCAGACAGACGAAGCTCCTCATCCTGCGCCACCGCACTGTCGATGCCGCGATCGGCGCGCTCGGCATCCAGTTCGTTGAGTTGGGCCACCAGACGATCACGCAACTGTTCAAGATCGGCACGTTCGCTGATTGCGGAAAACTCGGAAGCGCTACGCAACGGCTGGGACAACCACCAGATAGCGGTGGCAAGCAGCAGTGCAGCGAGAACGAACAAGGCGATCATGGGCAGTTAATCCTGTTGCTGGCGCGCGGCGCGTACGCGCGCCTGGTCTTGCTTGCTCAGTGCCGCGGCGGGTGGTGGTGATGTACGACTGCGCTGGCGCAGGAAAATCCAGCCAAGCAGCGCGAGTGTAACAAGCAACAATGGCGGCACTATCCAGAGCAGCAACCCGGCGCGCTCGGTCGGCGGTTTCATGAGCACGTAGTCGCCGTAGCGTGCCACGAAATAATCCACAATCTCGTCGCGCGACTTGCCGGCCACAAGCTGCTCACGAATGATCTGGCGCATGTCCTTGGCAAGATCGGAATTCGACTCCGCTACCGGCTGGTTCTGGCAGACCGCACAACGCAGATCTTTGGCAATATCAAGCACCGCCCGGTCAAGCGGATCTTCCTGCACTGGCTCGGCCCACACCGGCAGCGTGAAACTTAACAGCAAGCCGCAGATGCACACAGATAAACGCATCCAGGTTTTGTTCATGCTTCTCATAGGTTTTGATCTGTGTTCATCTGTAGCCAATGCCTTACTGCTTCAGCTTGCTGCTGCGGTCGCCGCTACCACGTCACGCGCTGTACGCCGCCGGCTGGTGAGCGTAACGCCAAGACCGAAGAGCGCAATCAGGCCGCCGCCCCATATCCACTGTATCAGCGGATTCACGTACACGTGCACGCCCCACTTGGTTGTGTTGCCCTCACCCACCGGATCGGCGATCACGACATAGACATCGCGCCACAACGTGGAGTGGATGCCGGATTCGGTCGTGGGCATTTCCTGCACTGGATAACGGCGCCGTTCCGGCAGAACCACCACGCCCCGATCCAGCAGCGTGAACTGCCCCTGCAGGGTGAAATAATTATCGCGCTGGAATGAGCGCACACCGTCGAAGCGCAGGCGTTCTCTGCCGACCTCCACCACCTCGCCCGGCGCCATGACCACCGACTTTTCCAGGCGGAACAGGCCGGAACCTGTCAAGCCGATCGCGATCGCGATAATGCCGAGATGCACAATCATGCCGCCATAGTGACGACGATTGCCGAGCAGGGTGCGCGCCAGGGAACGCGGGAGCAGTTCGCCCGGATGCTGCACGCGACGCTGGCGCACGGCGCGCGCGTAATCGGTAAAAATCGTGCCGCTCACGAAGGCAATGAGTGCCGCGGCCACCGGCCCGGTCCAGTGCAGCGGCCAGGCGGCGACCAGCATCACGACACCAGCGGTCAGGCCAAGCGCCACGGGTACCAGCAGGCGGCTTCTCAGGCGCTCCGGATTGGCCTTGCGCCAGGGCACAAGCGGCGCTATGGCCATCAGCAACAGGGCGGCGAGGAAAATCGGCACCATCACGGCATTGAAGTACGGCGCGCCAACCGTGATTTTGTCACCACGCAGTGCCTCCAGCGCCAACGGATAGAGCGTCCCGAGCAGGACGCAGGCCGCCGCCACGGTGAAAACCACATTGTTCCAGACGAACATCGATTCGCGCGACAACATCGATGTCATGCCCTCTTCGGCCTCCTGATAACGGCCGCGCGCAAGAAAAATGCTGAACGACACTGTCAATACGACTGTCATGAAAGCAAGAATGTAGGCACCGCGCCCGGGATCCACGGCGAAGGCATGCACCGACGACAGTACGCCGGAGCGCACCAGGAAAGTACCGAGCAGCGACAGCGAAAACGCGGTAATCACCAGAAAAATATTCCAGGCATGCAGCATGCGACGCCGCTCCTGTACGGTAATCGAATGCACCAGCGCTGTGCCCACCAGCCACGGCATGAACGAGGCATTCTCCACCGGATCCCATGCCCAGTAACCGCCCCAGCCGAGTTCGTAATAGGCCCACCACCCGCCGAGAATGATACCGGTGGTGAGAAATCCCCAGGCGATCAGCGCCCAGCGCCGGATATGAGCGATCCAGTACTCACTTTTCCAGCGCGTGATGAGCGCCGCCATGGCAAACGCAAAGGGCACCGAGAAACCGACATAGCCGAGATACAACATGGGCGGGTGGAACACCATGCCCGGATC
>Ga0209705_10001298_pt1 | contig 13142 bp, 7 predicted proteins | sample PPLLaktember2015_5_FD_187262 | JGI IMG/M metagenome (GOLD analysis project Ga0209705, IMG submission 187262) | Freshwater sediment microbial communities from Prairie Pothole Lake near Jamestown, North Dakota, USA - PPLs Lake P8 Core (1) Depth... | ecosystem: Environmental > Aquatic > Freshwater... | reverse complement strand
GGCCGGCGACGATTATGTCTGGATCATCGATCCGCTCGACGGCACCACCAATTTTCTCCATGGCTTCCCCCACTTCGGTGTTTCGATCGCGCTCAAATACAAAGACCGGCTGGAACAGGCGGTGGTGTTCGATCCCTCGCGCAGCGAGCTCTTCACCGCCTCGCGCGGCGGCGGAGCGCAACTGAACGACCGCCGCATCCGCGTAAGCCGCGTCACCGAACTCGAATATGCCCTGCTCGGCGCCGGCTTTCCTTTCCGCTCGCATCAGCACATGGATGCGTGGATCGGCACGCTGAAGGAATTCATGCTGAGCACCAGCGGCATCCGCCGCCCCGGCTCGGCGTCACTCGACCTCGCTTATGTCGCCTGCGGCCGCTACGAAGGTTTCTGGGAGATTGGATTAAGCCCCTGGGACATGGCCGCCGGCGCGTTGATCGTGCAGGAGGCCGGCGGGCTGGTCACGGATTTCGCCGGCAATCACGGTTATCTGGAAAGCGGCAACATCCTCGCCGGCAATCCGAAAATCCACGCCGAAATGCTGCGCCGCATCCAGCCGCATCTGACGGAAGATTTGCGGCGATAGCGCAAAGAAAGAAGGTATCAGGAACCTTTTCCATGTCTGCGCTTCTGACAAAGGGAAGCGCCCACTTTCTTCCGTTGACGCGGTAACGGTCAGAACGGTACGGTGGGGGCAAAAGAGGGGCTGAATTCCCTGTCCATTCCTGAATCAAAGAATAAAAACCAAAGGGGGGAGATATGTGCGCAAAGGAATCAGTATGCCTGCTTTAAAGCCAACCTCTCCGCTTTTCTCCTTAATTTTTCTTTCCTTATTATTCATTGTGAAAACAACACAGGTCTCTGCAGCGGGTCTCGAGCGGTCGGGGCGATGGTTTACTTATGATGGCCAGCCATCGTATCTCGTTGGGTTTGACGCGCAAGAGCTGGCGGCGAATCCAAATATTGACTATGTAGCGATGCTGGATCTTTTTTCCCGCTACAAAATCAATAAAGTGAGGATCTGGACATATATCTGGTTCGGTTCGTCATTCGGGCCACTGACACCATGGGCAAAAGACGAAAATGGAAAACATAATCTGGATAAATGGAATCCAGCATACTGGACACGTGTAAAAAATTTTATAGCAAAAGCGCAAGAGCGAAAAATCGTTGTTGAGATTTCAATCTTTGCTCCATATCCCGCGGCTGACTGGTGGTGGCTCAAAAGGCCCATCGCATGGAATAAGAGCAATAATACAAATGGAGCGTTCTCGAGCAATAGCCGTCGTCATTTCCAACCGCAATTTTTTGATTTGAAATATGGTGAAAAATCAAATAGCGGTAAAAGTCTGAAGGACTATCAACAAGCGTTGCTAGACAAAGTTGTCAGGGAGTTTGGAGGATATAACAATGTGTACTTTGAGGTGATGAATGAATTCGGAACTTACAAGCTTGATGTCAACCAGTGGCACACATGGCAGCTTAATTGGGCGCAAAGGATCCGCAATACAAGTTCACGATTGATTTCTATTTCTGCCGGTGGCGGAAAGGATCCTTTCTATGGGAGTTTATACTGGAACCAAGCATCTCTTGATGTGTTGACTGTTCGTACAACTGCTTCACCGCAGGGAATATCAGACATGCTTCACTCCGCGCAATTGAAAGGCAAGGTCCTGTCGCTCAATGAAACCACGGGGAATTATGCCGACGATCTCGACAGGCATACACAATACGCATGGGGGATGTTCATGTCCGGCGGCTATGTCGGGATTTATCAAGACGTGTCGAGCAATATAGGAAACTCGAGCTGGATTGCGATGGCCAACAGGCTCAAGGCGTTGAGAGAAATTGCGGAAAAAGCGGATTTTTCGACGCTATCTCCCGTGGATGGCGCGGGCAATGAATACGACAGTCTTGTCATCCAAGGCCCATCGGGGAAAAACAGGCAAGTCCTGGCCAACCCCGGTTCAGGATATGTTGTTTATTTTTGGGGGTCGAAGTCGAATGTTTATTTTTGGGGGTCGAAGTCGAATACCGCCGCAAAAATCCAATTACCTTCCGGGAATTATACCTATGAATGGTATAACGCACTGAATGCGACCTTGATAGGTAGCGGAACGGTAAGCGGCGGAGGGTCTGCTTCGATTCCAGCACCGCCAACAAGCTCCTGGAGTAAAGAGCCAGGACTCGCATTGATTATTAAATCAATACATCTCCCTGACCGCCAACGCCGGATATCAGGATAAGGATAGTGGTGCTTTGTGAGTAAGCGGCTTTGGGTGGAAGTCGCCGGTTCGCCAATGTCCCTGTTTTAGTCTGCATACTGGCGGTCAGCTACTAAATAGGTCGGCCCTGCTAATTTGTGCGCAATGGCAGATCTACCCGCAAGATTTCACGCACAGCCTGGCAGGCGACGCCAAGATCGGCGCTGTCCAACTCAAAACATGGAACCGCTTGACTCAACATGGCCGCAACATCCAGGCCCGCGGCGGGATGGGCCAACGAATTCAATGCATTGGACATCAGGTGGGCGATGGCGGTGCCACGCGTAATCGGACGATACGCCGTCGTGGTTCGCGAGCCCGGCCGCAGGAAAATGAATGCCGCGATCGGCAGCGACTGCGTGCGCGCGTCGCCACGTAAACTATCCGCCGGAAGGTGATACCGTTTACCGGTCTGCAGCGTGCGTGTCGGCAGGCAGTACGGTGCGGGCGGTGGAGACTTCAGGCACAGCGCATGCGGAAACGGGTGCACCGACAGACGCTGCACATCGATCGGCGCCAGCTCGTCGCTCAGATAATCGAAGCCGTCTTCGAGCAATGCCAGCGCCAGCGTTGATTTTCCCGTGCCCGACGGCGCAGAAAACACGATGGCACGATCGTCGAGCGCCACGACGCTAAAATGAGTCGCATGGCGTCCAAGACAACTATGGGAGATTGCCAGAGATTGCCGCCGGGACTGCTACCGATTCTTAAAGCGGTTGCAACCGGTAATACCGACTTCGACCTAAGCAAACTCGCTCCATCGACGACCGGAGCTGCGCTCGAGAACGGTCTTGGGGCTGTTCTGGCGCATGTCTCTCGCGATTGCCCCACGAATTCGCACTTGGCGTTTGCGGGTGAGATCCGCGCGGCCGACTTGACCGCGCGCCTGCTAACGGCTGATGTCCTCGATGCGATCGGGCATATTCTGCGTGCCTCCGACACCAATTCGTGCCGGCCGCTCCTGATCAAAGGCGTCGCCATGGCATGGCTCCACTACCCGGCCCCGCATCTACGCACGATGGGCGATATCGATATATGTATTCCGCTCACACACCAATCCGCATTTGAAGCGCAACTTCGTGCGCTCGGATTCACGCAGACTTCACACATGCCAGCGGAATTCTTTGAGCGCCACCATCACAGCATGCCCTTCTGGCATCCCCAATGGCGTGTCTGGGTTGAGGTGCACACACGCTTGTTCCCGCCACAATCGCCTCTGGCAGAGGATTCCCGCTTTGCGCTTGATAGCATCGAGCCGTACCTCCAGGATCTGGAGGTGAATGGCGCTCCCGCGCGAGTAATGACTAACGAGCTGCAATTGCTGTATACGTGTACGCGCTGGCTGGAAGAGCTTGACGTCGAACGCGGCATCTTTCCTATGCTTGATGTCGTACTCTTGATCCGTAACCCGGGCCATATGCTCAACTGGGATCAAGTCTTCGTGATGCTGGAGGGATCGCCTCCAGCGGTAACAACCGCCATGCACGCGATGCTGGCCTATCTTTGTCGCTGGGACATCATCTCCGTGCCACGCGAGGTGCTGGCCCGTCTCGCGACGGGCGACAGGCACACCAATCGCGTATCACTGTGGATTCTGCATCGCATGGTTACGATCTTCTTGGTCGAGAGGCGCACTTATGGACGATTCTTGACCGAACGCAATGTCCGTATCATTTGGTCTACATTGTTGCAGACACCCACGCCGCTCAGAAACCTGCTGAGACTCCCCTACCGCATCGCATTCCCGCCGCGTCATCCGCGCCGCTTCGATCTTGCCTTCGCCGCCAAGCGTCTTCGTTCTTTCATGCGCGGCGCTGCCAAGTGAAGCCGTCGGTCCGGCTTGACCCCATCAAGCATCAAGGTCAAAGTGGCCCGTGTGCTTGAGTTGATCGTGCAGGAGGCTGGCGGACTCGTTACTGACTTCGCCGGCAATCACGGTTATCAGGAAAGCGGCAACATCCTCGTGGGCGATCCGAAAATCCACGCCGAAATGTTGTGCCGCATTCAGCCGCACCTGACGGAAGATTTGCGGCGTTAATTAAAACGTAGGGCGCGTATTACGCGCCATCACGTTGTCACCATCATCGATTGGCTCGGCGCGTGGTACGCGCCCTACACTTGCTGCAACAGATCCAGCCGCTGCCGTGAAAAATGGCCGTTCTTTTGAGCGCGCTGACGCTGCGCAATATTCTGCTAGTAGAAATTTTCTTCAGCGTCCCTGCTCCGGAATAACATCGGCAAACACCAGTAACTCAAAGACGTTCGTATATTCCAGCCGCTGTAACAGGCGCACGGTGCGGATGGCTTCCGTTTCTTCCGCCAGCAAAAGATTGGTGCCGGGCGCGTAAACGCCGCGCGGCAGCAGCAGGGTCGCCGGGCGTTTCAGGGCCTCGATGGCCGGGAGCAGCAGCACCGGCTGGTAATCACCGGTGCCGCTGCCGCGCACCGGCGCGATGGCCACCGGCTTGACGCCGGAGGCCAACAGCTCGACGCCCATCTCGAGGCTGTTGGCCTCGGGGCTTTTCATCCAGCGCACCACGCCGGCGCTCCAGCGACCGATTTCATCCAGCTGCTGGATGCCGATGGCATCACCGACACGTACATAAGTATGCGAGCTGCCATAGCGCACCAGCTGCAGGCCCTTGGGCGCGGCGTCCTTGATCTGCCAGCGATCCACGCGAAAGGCTTCACCGAACGACACTGAAGCCTCCCTGGGTTCTCGTCGTGGCATCGGACCCACTACCGGTTTGTCGAGCGCGATGAAGTCCTCATCCGTTTTAGTCTCGCGGGCAATATCCTCTTCAATGTGGGCCGGCAGGACAACACGATCGTCCGATGTCCCGGTACGCGTCTTCGCCGCCGGCGCAACAAAAGGCTTCTGGCCGCTGGCAAAAAAATGCAGCGATGAAATGCCGGCGCACACGAAAGCCGGCCCGCTGCGCCGGATGCGCGAATATTGCCGCCGTGGCGACTGGCCCCAGGCGCGCATCATGCGCTGCAGCATGTCGAGGCAGACGGAATCCAGGCATTCGAATCCGAGCGACAGCGTGCGCGCGCTGTCGCCCTTTTGCAGGCGCTGGATGAAAAACTGGATCGAGCCCAGCAGTTCCAGGGCGTCCAGCATGCGCAGTCCCTGACCCGGCTGGAACGCCACGCCGCGCGTATACGGCACCGGTGGCGCATCGGTCGCGGGATCGATGAGAAAATAGCCGGCCGTCGGTGCGGCCTCGAGATTGTCCCGCAACACCGCCTTCCCGCCCCACTGATGCAGGAAGCGCTGCACCTGCCGGCATTCGTTCTGCGGCAGCTGGTAGGGATTGCTCAAACCCAGCAGCAGGATGCGGATGTATTCCTGGTTGAGCGTGGTTTTCGCGGCCACGGGTGCGGGGGTGTCGAGCACCTCCTGCGTCAGGTCGTGTTCGGCGGCATACTGATAGATGGCATGCAACTCGCGCCATACTTCCGGCGGATACGGCATGTACACCTGGTATGAATGCAGCAACACCTCGCCGAGATAATGCAGGGCGCGCACCAGCGCCTGCGCCCGCAGGGATTTCCGGCCCCAGCGCAGCCGCTGCTTTTCCAGGTCCTGCAAACAACCCTTGTAGCCGTAAGCCATTTCCATGTGCAGCTGACGGATGAACTCCGCCAGCTGGCGTTTCTTCGGCGTCAACGGCAGCGCGGCGCGGGTGAAGTAGGATTCCAGCGCCGCCGTGACGGAGGCCACCGGCGAGTTGTACAGCTCCATCAGCTCGAAGCGGCGCGCGGCGTCCAGCTCCTGGCGATTGAGCGTATAAAGCGCCTGGTAGATTTCGCGCGCGGTCTCGGCGCTGTCGGCGAGCGGCAGAGAAGCCAGCCACGCCTGCGCGTACTTGGGATCGGTTTCGGCCATCCAGGCCGAAACGCGCTTTACGGGCATTGAAAGGGCAAGTCCGGTCACAGCAATTCCCTGTGCATGGTGTCAGAGTATTTCCGAATACTATCAAGTGATTATATAGCACACGCCGCGAGTGCCCGGTCCGGAGCGCGGCACGCGCGGCGGCAGATTCCCACGTTTTTTGCCGACTTATATCGAATATAAACAACAGTTTCGCTTATTCCCCGCACCGGCCCGCGCGTGTATCATTCGGCGCGTTCTTAAAAAGTCTGGAGAAGGTCAATGACGTACGTGGTCACGGATAACTGCATCCGCTGCAAATACACGGATTGCGTGGAAGTCTGCCCTGTGGATTGCTTTCATGAAGGCCCGAATTTCCTGGTCATTGACCCAGACGAATGCATCGATTGCACCCTGTGCGTGCCGGAATGCCCGGTAAACGCCATTTTTGCCGAAGACGACCTGCCGGAAGAGCAGAAGCAATACACCGCCCTCAATGCCGAACTGGCCAAGAAATGGCCGGTGCTGACCGAGAAAAAACCCGCGCCCGCGGACGCCGCCGAGTGGGAAAACAAGCCCGACAAACTCAAGTACCTTGAGCGCTGACGCACCGGTCATCCTGGTTCCCTACGGAGACGATCCGCTACGCCATCTCGCCACGCTGCTGCTGGAACGGCATAAAGACCGTCTCCCCGACTTAAGCCGTCAGACTGTCCTGCTGCCGCACGCCAGTGCGGTGCCGCGCTTCCGCCGTCTGCTGCGCGCGCAGGCCGAGCAAAAAGGTTTCCCCGCCCTGCTCCCGCCTGTCACCGGCACGCTGACTTCCTGGGCCGCGCGTTTCGCCGGCGACGACCAACGCCAGCTGAGTTCCACCGCGCGCCAGATCCTGCTGCTCGATCTGCTGCATGACTATCCCCGTTGGCTGCGCCAATACGGCGACTGGCCGCTGGTCGACAGCCTGCTGACGCTGTTCGACGAACTCGCCCTGCATGCGGGCCAGCTTTCCGACGACGCCGATTCGATCCGGCATGTCCTCGCAGGCCACGGCGCGGACACGGATGACTTTTCGCCCTTCAGCGACGAGGCGCAACTGGTGCAGGAACTGTGGAATGCATGGCGCGAGCGCCTCGCCAAAAACAATCTCCAGGATCCGGTGCGGCGCTACACGGATGGCCTCGCGCGCAGCCTCGAACGGCTGCCGGCCGGCGCGAATATCTATCTCGCCGGTTTCGTGGATTTTGCGGAAGTGGAGATCAGCTGGATCAGGGCGCTGGTGGGGCGCCGCGGCCTGACCTTGCTACTCCACGGCGCCGCCGATAACGCCGTGGAAAATCCAGCGGCGCGACTGATCAGCGCATTGAAAATAAAACCACACATCGTGGCCACGCCCGATGCCTATGCGGATTTCCTCGATCGCGTCTTTGCCGCGGACACGGATAACCTGTATCAGCGCACACAGCAGCAGGCGACGGCTGCGCCGGCCAGTCCCGCGCACGGGCACCTGACGCTGCACGAGGCCGCGGACGCGGAATCCGAGGCGCGCGCCATCGATCTGCAGGTACGGCGCTGGCTCACCCAGGGCCGGCGCGACATCGGCATCGTCACCAACGACCGCAAGCTCGCGCGGCGCGTGCGCGCCCTGCTGGAGCGTGCCCAGGTCGGACTGGTGGACGCGGGCGGCTGGGCGCTCTCGACCACGAGCGCCGCCACGGCGCTGGCGCGCTGGCTCGAGTGCGTGGAGCAGAATTTCTCCCACGCGCCCTTGCTCGATCTGCTGAAGTCGCCGTTCCTGCAACCCGGCGTCGCGCGCGCCGAGCTCGACCGTCTGGTGCCGCTGTTCGAGCAGAGTGTCGTGCGTGCGCGCAACATCACTTCCGGGCTCGAACATTATCGTCATGGCCTCGAGCGCGCCGGCGCGGATGGGGGCGATGAGATCGGCGAAGCGCGCCAGGCGCTGACACAGCTGCTGGAACGGCTGGAAGACGCGGCCGCGCCGCTGATGCCCCTGCTGGCGGCACGCGCGCGGCCGTCGCTGGAATTCCTTCAAGCGCTGCAAACCAGCCTGGAAAAACTGGGCCTGGCGGCCGGATTCGAGAGCGACGACGCCGGCCGCGAATTGCTGCACGTGCTCGACGAAATGCGCGCGGCGGCCGCGCACAGTTCCCTGCGCCTGGCATGGACGGGTTTTCACCAGTGGCTGCGGCGCGGCATGGAACAGCGGCGCTTCCATCCGCCGATGCAGGGCGGCGGCGTGGAGCTGATGAGCTTCGCGGAATCGCGGCTCTACCGCTTCGATGCGCTCATCATCGCCGGCGCGGTGCGCGAACATCTGCCGGGGCAGATCGGCGCGCCGCCGTATTTCAACGACAGCGCGCGCAGCGAGCTGGGACTACCCTCGCTGGCGCGACGTTACACCGTGCTGTTCCAGGATTTCCGCCGTCTGCTCGAAGCCGCGCCGCAGGTCATGGTCAGCCTGCGCCGCGAACAGGACGGCGAACGGCTGGTGCCGAGCCCGTGGGTGGAGCGGATACGCGCCTTTCATGCCCTCGCCTACCGTGAATCCCTGGGCGACCCCGAACTGGAATGGCTGGTGCAACAGTCCGCCGCCGTCATCACGCAACGCGACGCGCCGCTGCCGGCGCCGGTCGCGCCACCGGCCGCGCATCTCCCGCCCGCCATGCTGCCGGCGGCGTTCACGGCCACGGACTGTCAGCGTCTCATGGATTGCCCCTACCAGTTCTTCGCCGCCCGCGGCCTGGGCCTGGCGCCGGAAGACGAGGTGCGCGAGGAAATCGAAAAAGTGGATTACGGCATCCATGTGCATCGCATCCTGCAGGCGTTTCATACCGGCCTGCCCGGCCTGCCCGGCCCGTGGCGGGAAAAACTCGATGACGGCACGCGCGCGGAAGCGGAGACGCTGTTGCGCCGGATTTCGGAACAGGTGTTTGCCAGGGACCTGCGCCGGCGTTTCCTGGCGCGCGGCTGGCTGCATCGCTGGGAGCAATGCATTCCGGCTTACGTGGACTGGGAACTGAGCCGCGCCGCGGACTGGAAGGTGGAGGCGACCGAACTCAAAAAGGAGCGCGTCTATCGGGAAGGCGATACGGAAATCGCCCTGACCGGGCGCATCGACCGCCTCGACCGCGGCCGGGACGGTTACGCCATCATCGATTACAAAACCGGCACGGTGCCGGCGCGCGATCCGGTGCTGCGGGGAGAGAAAATCCAGCTCCCGTTTTATGCCCTGCTGCTGGAGCAGGACAATATCGCAGCCGCGGCGTTTCTGGCGCTGGAAGACGGGAACGTCAGGGAAAAAACGGCGCTCGATGGCGAAGCGCTGGCCATGTTGCGCAGCGCGATCCGGGAACGGCTGCTGTTGCTCAAGCGCCGTCTCGACGCCGGCGCGCCGCTGCCCGCGTGGGGCGACATGGAAACCTGCCGGATTTGTGAAATGGAAGGACTGTGCCGCCGGGAACTGTGGACCGTGCCGGATGTGGCAGCATCATGAATAATGCAAAAAAAAGAGGCGGCCGTTCATGGCCGCCTCCGGTATTTCCACTGATCACTTGCTTCCGGAATGCATCCTTGCATCCCTTAAGACTTCCCTGCTTACGTCCGATGTCGTCAGCTGCGATATGTCCCTATCGGGCTTCCCTTCCTATTCAAACTATAGGTGCCGGGACTGAAGATGCAAGCCGTTCGTCCTGTTCCGTGGCCAAAAACAATCCTTTGATATACATAGGTTTAGGCTTGCGAAGGCCGGGATTCCAGGGGTGGTCGCAACCGTGATGGACGTTTCGCGCGCCACTGCCCCGGAAAATAATGTCGTCGTCCAGGCCGCCGCCGGGACCGGCAAGACCTGGCTGCTGACCAGCCGCATTATCCGCCTGCTGCTCCAGGGGGCCGAACCCGGCGCCATCCTGGCTATCACCTTCACGCGCAAGGCCGCCGGCGAGATCCACGAACGCGTGACCGAACGCCTGCTGGCACTGGCCGCGGGCGATGAGCAAACGCTCGCCGCACATCTTGCCGAGATCGGCGCCGGCACCGATCCGGACAGTCGTACGGCCGCGCGCGGGCTTTACGAAAAACATCTGGGCGCGATCCATCCGCTGCGCACGACTACTTTCCACGCCTTCTGTCAGGAAATACTGCGACGCTTCCCGCTCGAGGCCGACGTGCCGCCGGGTTTCGAGCTGGTCGAGTCAACGGCGGAACTGGAACAGGCCGCCTGGCTCGCGCTCGACAGAAAGGCCGCGCGCGACAACCAGGGCCCGCTGGCCACGGCGCTGGATACGCTGCTGAAGGAATGCGGCGGCGTCACCGGCACGCATTCGGCGCTGGATGATTTTCTGGCGCAGCGCAGCGACTGGTGGGCTTACACCGAAAACGAATCGGACCCGGTGGACTTTGCTGCAACGCAACTCAGACAAATGCTGGGCGTGACGGACGACGCCGATCCGCTCGCGGCCTTCATGCGCGATCCCGCAATGCGTGAGCACATCGCGCGTTACGCCGAACTGCTGGCCAGCCATTCCACGGCCACGAATCAGGCATATGTCGCGGACCTGACGCGGGCGCTGTCGGATCCGGAGCTCTCGCCGCGGAGCTTCGAGCGGATTCGCGGCGCGCTGTTGACCGACGCGGACGAACCGCGCCAGATGAAGCGTTCCCAGACACTGGAAAAGAAACTGGGGGCCGATCGTGCCGAGGAGCTGGTCAACCTGCACCAGCAGATTGCCGCGCAATTGCAGGCGGCGATAGCCGGATACAAGCGTCGCTGGACATACCGGGTATCGCGCGCCTGGTATGTCTGCGGCGTGACGCTGCTCGAGGAATATCAGCGGCTCAAGCTGGAGCGTGGCGCGCTCGACTTTGCCGATCTGGAATGGAAAACCTATCGCCTGCTCAACCGCAGCCGTCATGCCGAATGGGTGCAGTACAAGCTGGATCAGCGCATCGATCATCTGCTGGTGGATGAATTCCAGGACACCAACCCGACCCAGTGGCGTCTGCTGTTGCCGCTGTTGCAGGAGATGGTGGCCGGCGACCCGGAACGCCGCCGCAGCGTGTTTCTCGTCGGCGACGAGAAACAATCGGTGTATCGTTTCCGCCGCGCCGACCCGCGCCTGTTTCATGCCGCGCGCCACTGGCTGGAACAGCACGCGCAGGCGCACACCCTGACCCAGCACCTGTCACGGCGCTCCTCGCCCGCCGTCATCCGTTTCGTCAATCTGGTGTTTCATCGCCCCAGCGACACCGGGCCCGAAGCCGAGGAGGATTATCCCCTGCAGGATTTCCGGCCGCATGACACGCACCACCAACAGCTCTGGGGTCGGGCCGAGCTGCTGCCGCTCGTGAGGCGCGGCGACAAGAATGAGGGAAAAACCGCTGTGGCGATGCGCAATCCGCTGGAGCAGCCGCGCCAGACGGACGAGGACCGGCGGCATCGCCAGGAAGGCGATCTGATCGCCGGCAAAATCCGGGAAATTCTGGGCCGACCGATCGTCGACGGCGAACGGGCTCGGCCCATGACCGGCGACGACATCATGATCCTGCTGCGCGACCGCACCCACGCGCGCTTCTACGAAGAGGCCCTGCGACGCGCCGGCATACCTTATATAGGAACCGGCCGCGGGGCCTTCATGCAATCGCTGGAGGTGCGCGACCTCATGCACCTGCTGCGCCAGCTGGTCGAGCCCTATAACGACCTGGCGCTGGCCTCGGCCCTGCGCTCGCCGCTGTTTGCCGCCAGCGAAGACGACCTGCTGCGTCTGGCGCAAAGTCCGCCGGGCTCGTGGCGCACGCGCCTGGAGCGGCTGACAACGGAGCAGACGCCGGACAGCGCGCTTACGCGCGCGCGGCAACTGCTGCCGCGCTGGAGCGCTTATGTCGGCCGCGTGCCGGTGCACGACCTGCTCGATCGCATCTACTGCGAGGGCAACGTGGTGGCGCGCTACCTGGCCGCGGCGGTGCCGCATCTGCGGCCACGGGTGGAGGCCAATCTCAACCGCTTTCTCGAACTGGCGCTGGAGGTCGACAGCGGGCGCTATCCGAGCCTGTCGCATTTTCTTGCCTACCTGGAAAGGCAGGCGGAACAAGACGACAAGTCGCCGGCGGAGCCGGCCTGGAACCGTGCGCCACGCGTGCGCGTCATGACCATCCATGCCGCCAAGGGCCTGGAGGCGCCGGTGGTGTTTCTCGCCGACGCTGCGCGCAGCGCCGACGGCCGCGACCGCGGCCTGCGCCCGTTGGTCGACTGGCCGGTGCAGGATCCGCGGCCGCGATATTTCCATCTCGCCGCCGCCCGCAAAAAAATTGATGACGTCAGCCTGGCGCTGCGCACCGAACAGCAATGGTCGGCCCGCCGCGAGGAGGCCAATCTTTTATATGTCGCGCTCACGCGCGCGCGCCAGATGCTTTACGTCTCCGGCTGCGAGCCCGGACAAGGCGGGCGCGGCTGGTACGGCTTCATCGAAAAGCGCCTGCGTCACGCCGGCGATTCCGGCGAGGCGGCGCGCGCCGGGCTCCAGCTCGACAGCATTTCCCTGGATGACGGCAAAACCGTATTCAATACCTGCGCCTGGCTGGAATTCGGTGAGCCGCCAGCGCCGCGACCAACGGAGCCACTGGCATACGTGACGCGATTCAGCGTCGATCCGCGTCTGACGCAACCGTTTCCCGCGCTGCCGGAAACCGGAATCCTCAACCCAAGTCGTTCAACACATGCGGAAGACGATTATCCGGACGAGGCCACCGACTTCACGCAGGCGCGCACGGGCGCACAACGCCGCGGCGTGGCCGTCCATCGCATGCTGGAGCAACTGGCCGGCGGTGAGCCCCGGAATGTGGCTGAACAACGGCTGCGGCAGGAGTTTGGCGATGAGCTGGAAGAAGCGGATTTCAGGCGCGGCTGGCACGAGGCCTGCGCCGTGCTGGATCGGGTGGATTTCCGCGAGTTTTTCGACCCGGCCCGTTACCAGGAGGCACGCAATGAAATCCCG
>Ga0209705_10001296_pt1 | contig 13145 bp, 16 predicted proteins | sample PPLLaktember2015_5_FD_187262 | JGI IMG/M metagenome (GOLD analysis project Ga0209705, IMG submission 187262) | Freshwater sediment microbial communities from Prairie Pothole Lake near Jamestown, North Dakota, USA - PPLs Lake P8 Core (1) Depth... | ecosystem: Environmental > Aquatic > Freshwater... | reverse complement strand
CATCTCACATGTGGGAAGGTTCGACACCGAGTTCTTCATACGCGACCACGTATTCCCCGGAGGCTGGATTCCGAGCCTGGCCGACGCGATCGTCGCCATGGAGGAATGCGGCCTCGAGGTGATCGACATCGAGAACCTGCGCCGCCACTATCCGCCCACGCTCGACGAATGGGCCGCGCGCTTCGACCGGAACTGGGAGCGCATCCAGGCGCTCGATCCCGTGAAGTTCGACGAGCGCTTTCGCCGTATCTGGCGCACCTATCTGATCGGTTGCGCCGAGATGTTCCGCTCCGCGGCGGCGCGGGTGCACCTCTTCCAGATCGTCTTCAGCAAAGGAAACATCACCGAGACGAGCTACCCCATGAGCAGGGCGTACCTGTATCGGGAAGATGAGAAACACGCAGACGACGGCCGCCCCCCATGGACAGTTACAGCGACCGCCGCGATCGCCTCGTAGCCGAGCTCCGCTGCGGGCAGAGCGCGGTTTTCGGCCTGGCCAAGGACACCTCCAACCTCTTCCGCGACCGCAGTCCGCGCGACAAGCGTCTGCTCGACGTGCGCGCGTTCAATCACGTGCTCGGGGTCGACAAGGCGAACGGCTGGGTAGACGCCGAAGGCATGACCACCTACGAAGAGGTCGTAGGGCGCGTGCTCGAGCACGGCGTGATGCCGGCCGTCGTGCCCCAGTTGAAGACCATCACGGTCGGTGGAGCGGCCGCAGGCGTCGGAATCGAAGCGTCCTCGTTCAGGCACGGGCTCGTGCATGAAACACTCACGGAGCTGGAGGTTCTGACGGGCGACGGACGAATAGTCTTATGCCGGCCCGACAACGAGCATAGCGACCTTTTCTACGGCTTTCCGAACTCCTATGGCACGCTCGGATACGCCTTGAGGCTGCGCATCGCAGCCGTGCCCGTAAAGCCATTCGTCGAGCTCGTCCATCGCAGATACACGCGGCCGGATCGCTACTTCGACGCGCTGGCGAAGGCCTGCCGTGAAGACGCGGACTTCATCGACGGAGTCGCGTTCGGATCGGGCGAGCTTTACCTCAATGTGTGCCGCTTTGTGGATCGCGCGCCGCACGTGAGCGATTACACGTTCGAGCACATCTACTACCGCTCGATACGCGAGAAGGATTTCGATTACCTCAGCATCCGCGATTTCATCTGGCGCTGGGATACGGACTGGTTCTGGTGCTCGAAGAACGTCGGCGCGCAGATCCCGTGGGTGAGGCGGCTCTATGGGCGCAAGCGGCTCGGATCCAGGACCTATCAGCGCATCATGCGTTGGAACAGCCGCTGGGGCATGACATACGCGCTCGACCGGCTCCGCGGCGGTTGCGCCGAGTCGGTCATCCAGGACGTCGACATTCCCATTCACAATGCAGCAGAGTTTCTGGAGTTCTTTCAGCGCGAAATCGGCATCACCCCCGTGTGGATCTGCCCGGTCATACCTTCAGCGTGCGCCGCGAGATTCGCGCTCTACGCCATGACGCCGGGGCAGCTCCACGCGAATTTCGGTTTCTGGGACGTGGTGCGCCGGCCCGAACGCCACGACCGCGGACACTTCAACCGCATGATCGAACGCAAGGTAACCGAGTTGGGCGGCATCAAATCGCTCTATTCGGAGAGCTTTTTTGACGAAGAAGAGTTCGCGCGCATCTACGGCGGGGAGTCGTATCGCACGCTCAAGGAGAAATACGACCCGCAGAACCGGTTTTCGGACCTCTACGCCAAATGCGTGCTACGCGCCTGAAGAGCTGGCTGCGACCTGCCAGCTTCAGATCGCCCTAGCACACGCCAAACGTGCCGGCCATGACTTCGCGCCACAGATCGCCCGCGCCACGCTGGTATCTCGCGCACCAGGGCGTGTGCGATGCGCTCGGCGAGCGGGTTGTAAAGCTTTCCGGTATGGGGAAGCGCCGCCGACCAGTGGTGGGCTCGTCGAGAAAGCGCCGGGTCAGCCTTGCGATCTTGACTGCGGGGCCCGCGCGATCCGACAGATTTTGCATCAGGCGGACATCGGCGCCGGCAGCATGAGCGGATCGCGCAGCCGCACGATATGGCGTGCGTCGTCGGCATCAATCACGATGATGCCCGCCAGTCCCGCGGGGGTCTCATCGACCTGTACTTCGCGCGGCTTGCGAATCAGGTGCCCCAGCCCTTCGAGCAGGATTTCGACGGAATCGTCCTTCGGATCGTAGACGATCCCCAGCAAAGGCAGCCACTCGGCCTCGATCTGGTCGCCGACCGAAAGTGATGCCACTTCGATCTCGGCGCGTTTGCCCACTATGCTTCTCGACACGTGGTCGAAAAACGCGTGCCATTGTTGCTTCTCGAGCTTCTTTGCAGTCATCGTGTGTCTCCAGGGTAAGAATCATCTGAACGGCGGAAATGCCCACCCAGTATGCTTTCATGGGACCCGGGCGGATTGATCCGGATCAACTACGCCGACTTTTGAGAGTACCGGCCTGGGGCCCGTCGCGCGGGGGCGTTAGGCGTACATGTATTCGCGCGTGAGCGGAAGCGGATCGCCCGCAGTATTTTCAGCCTTCGCACAAAGGACCTGATAGACATTCATCCAGCCGTTGGCAAAGCCGTACGCGCAGCCTGCGAGGTATATCTGCCAGATACGAAGCCGCTTTTCTCCGGCCAGCACGGCCGCGCGCTCCACGTTGGACTCAAGACGGCTCGCCCACTCATGACACGTGCGCGCGTAATGGCGGCGCAACGATTCGACATCGGTCACTTCCAGTCCGGCTGAGGCCATTTCCCTGAGCACCAGGCTCACGTGCGGCAATTCGCCATCCGGGAAAACATAGCGGTCGATGAACTCCCCTGCCCCCAGTCCCATCCATCGGCTTCCGACATCGCTCGTCGTAATGCCGTGGTTCAACATCAGCCCCTGATCGCTCAGGAGCGAACGGACCTTGCAAAAATACGCAGGCAGGTTTTTCAGGCCAACGTGCTCGAACATACCCACGCTCGCAATCTTGTCGAATTCGCCGGTACCCGACAGGTCCCGATAGTCGCGAAGCTCCACCGAGCAGCGGCCCTCCAGCCCTTCGGTCCGGATCAGTTCCTGCGTGTAATCGAACTGGTTCTTCGAGAGCGTGATGCCGGTAGCAATCGCGCCGAACTGTTTTGCCGCCCGGACGATCAAAGCCCCCCAACCGCAGCCGATATCAAGAAAGCGTTCGTTGGGCTTCAACATGAGCTTCGTCAGAATATGGTCCAGCTTCTGCGCCTGGGCGAGCTCGAGTGGGTCGTTCTCGCTGCGGTAGTAGGCGCATGAGTAGACCATGCTTCGGTCGAGGAAGAGGGAATAGAAGTCGTTCGAGACATCGTAGTGAAATTCGATCGCTTTGCGGTCGCGATCCCGGCTGTGCCTAGCCGCACGATGAATTCCCGCGCGCGTATGGGCAGCGACGTTGCGGGCAAGGCTCTCCGCGACCCGGAAAATTTCATGGATGGAGCCTTCGACGCGTATATGGCCTTCGACGAACGCTTCCCCGAGCTTGTTCAAGTCGGGGGAAATGAAATAGCGCAGCGCCGACATCTTCGGGATGATCACGGTAACAGTGGGCGCAGGTGCGAGGTCGATATGTCGCCCGTTCCAAAGCTTCAGCCGCAATGGAACCGCGCCGTTTGCGAATATCCGGCCGATGGCCTGCTCAAAACGGCTCTCCAGAAACATGACGCGCGCTCCGGTCCGCGGGCCACGAACTCACCCGCGCTCTTGAATGTACGCCAAGTCATCGGGCACCGTTATTGACCTGGATCAAAAAGATGTTCCACACGGCACCTGTCTCGATTTTCGTCTGGGCACAGGCTCGCTGGCCGTGCGGTACCAGCGCCGAAGGAAGGGAGGCTGACTGCTGGCTCGCGGCGGAGAATCTCATGCTGGCCGCGCATGCCGCCCTGCCGCTTTGTTTCGCGTATAAGCCGATCACCGTCTTGTGGTCGCCAAGCCAGCCGCGGTAGATCGACCGATTCCAGCCGCGCCAGCAATTCACGAACGGCAGCGCCAGGTTGGCGCAGTAAGCGGCCAACAAAAGATAAAACCAGCTCGAGCAGTGTTTCCTGACTCACGTCAGCCTGATGTCCGGAACGGTTGCCTAGAATGACGCTGAGCATCGACTACAGGAGCAATCAAATGAATGAGACAACGCAGGAACTCCGGGGCGTTCGCGACACAGGAGGCAAAATGCTGGCCGGCTTCGGCAGAAAGAGGCAGGCCGTGGCGCAGTCGGCATGGAACAGGGCGCGCACCACCGCGCGAGCGGCGGACGACTATGTACACGATTCGCCGTGGACGTTGATTGCTGCGGCAGCAGTGGTCGCGGCCGCGGTTGGATACGTCCTGGGACGCCGCTAGTTCCGGATAGGAGCAAACCACCATGTCTACGCTAATCGAAGAGCGGCACGATATCCTCCGGGCGATCTATGAGCGACGCGCCGTGCGGGCCTATACCGCGGAACGCCTCAGCGAGAACGTGATTCGAGCTCTGCTCGATGCCGCGATACAGGCGCCGACCGCCATGCATGTGGAACCGTGGGCATTCGTCGTTGTTCAGGACAAGGTTTTGCTCAAGCGTCTGTCCGACCGCGCCAAGGCCATCCTTCTGGACGACATCAAGGCCGGTCGGGAGCTCACGCAAGACGCGTCAACGAAGAGCAGACTTCTGAGAACGCTCGGCGATCCGTCTTTCAACATCTTCTACGACGCCGGCACGCTCATCGTCATCTGTCGTAAGCATCTCGGCCCCTATACGGAAGCAGACTGCTGGCTCGCGGCCGAGAATCTGATGCTCGCCGCATGCGCCAAGGACCTCGGCACCTGCTGCATCGGCTTCGCGATTCCGGTACTGAATGAGGCCGATGTTAAGGATGAGCTGAAGATTCCGGACGAGATAACCGCCGTCGTGCCGATCATCGTGGGTTTCCCGCGCGGAGCGGTCGAGCCGGTCTCGCGCAAGCCGTCGCAAGTTCTGACTTGGATAAGGTGAAGCACCACGACAGGGGCGGGCCAAGGCGCCGGCCAAGTTGGACAAGTGCTCCAGCCAGGTCCGCAGCGTGACGGGGCCGCAGCCGGCACTGACGAAGGTGGGTTGCATTTCGTGCTCGAGCTGAACGCCGGCTGCGCGGCGCCGGCGAGGAGCACGCCTTGTCGACGTTGTGGTGCAGGACCACGCCGAAGCGGTCCAGATATAACCGCGTCAGGCCCACGCTCACGGCCTCGGCCAGCGAATCGCACAGGGTATCGGGATGGCCGAACCCTTTGCGCTCGACAATCTCGAACGCATGGTCCTCCGGCGATGCCGAAATCGAGGGTGTCACGCGAAGTTGCATGGCGTTCGCCGGGAGAGACCTGTTCGCGCCTTCCCTTGGTTAGCGCAACGCGGGCTTGGCCCGAGTGGCGATCGGCGCCGGGGCACGCTCGCTTCGCGACAACGCGGAACCATCCGTCGGGAGCAGTATGTGCCGGTACATCGGGCCTCCTCTATGCGCTGAAACTTCCTTGCCGCGTCGCTCAATCAGGTCATCGAGTTACGGACGGACCATGAGCCGGTTTTGCACATCCGTGACGCCGGGCGCGAGCCATGCGGCACGTTGCGCCTCCTCGCGCTCCGCCCACGTTCGAACCGCCCCCTCGAGAAAGACGTGACCACCGTCAGTCCTGACTGTGATGCGGTTTGAATCGACCTCTGCGCTTCGCCTGAAGGCGTCTTCGATCTTGTGCTTCACGTCCACCGGCGAGGTCTTCGGTTCCACGGTAAGCGCGTTTGTGACGCCTCTGATGCCCCTCACGCGCCGCACGGCCTCTTCTGCGCGCTCCCGCTGGTAGTTCCACTCGACGGTCCCCTCGAGCCGGACATGACCATTCGAGACGACGGCCTGTATGGACTGGCATACATACGGCAACTGCATCTTCAGTGCCGAAACCGCCTCGCGTGCGAGTTCCGGATCGGACCGCGCGGCATCATCAGACGGCAACCGCACTTGAATATCGTTGGAAAGCCCGACAACCCCAGCCACGCGCTTCGCGTCGCGCTCGGCCTGCGATCTTTGACTATAGCTACGGACCATTCCGCTCAGCGAAACCACGCCATCCTTAACCGTTACGCCGATATCCGTTGGGTCGATATCCGCATCCCACCGCATCTCCTGCTCGACATCCGCCTTGATTTCAGTGTTGGACCTCATATTGCCTCCGATAGCAAGTTGAACCGCTGCGCGCGGCAGCGCTCCGACGGGCGGCTCGGCGCCCGGACGCGCATATGACGAACTTAGCGCCATCGACGCCTCAGCGCGCTGATGTAAGTCAGGTCGGGGTTCAACCAATGCACCATGGCACGCTCGAACACGAGTCGCGAATGGTGGCCCGCACCAGGCGCATGGCGTATCACGCGGCCGGGCGAGTGACGCAGATCATGATCCGTTGTGCCTCGCGCTGCTAAGGTGGGACAGCTTGTGTGGGGGCGCTTGCGCAGCGATGCCCAGCCCCGCACAAGGAAATGCAATTCTCACACTCGAGGGCAACATGAACGTCAGCCGCGTCTATACCCGCGACGTAATCGCCATACCCCGATCCACGAGCCTGAAGGAAGCTGCCCGCCTGATGTGCGCGCATCATGTCGGCAGTCTGGTTGTCACGGATGATCCGCCACTCGACCGCCGCGCCCTCGGCATAGTCACCGACCGCGACCTGGTCGTGCAGGCGGTGGCCGCAGGCGCCGATCCCAACGAAACCGCGGTTGCAGGCGTGATGACGCCACAGCTCGCGCGCGTTGCCGAAAGCGCGGATGCGCACCGCGCGCTGGAAAAGATGGCTGAGCTCGGCATCCGCCGCCTCGCCGTCACACGCGACAGCGGCGAGATCGTTGGCATTCTGTCCTTCGACGACCTGGTGGACGGGTTCGCCGTGGAGATCGCCGATCTCGCGCGCATCATTCGCCAGGAACGAAGCCGGGAAACCGGCACGACACTCGCCGAGCTCGCCGATCCGGTCTCCTGACCTGGGTGATCGAGCAGCGCTGTCGGCGCATCGACGACTGTGGATGGGTATATATAGAATGCTCCCGTTGAGGGAAAACGACATACGTGCGCTACACGCCGCGCTCGAGCACGAATATCGCAGCTTCGCGATACACGCTCGAATCCTCAGTACCTTCGGTCCGGCGCCATCGCTCGAGCGTATTCGCGACGTCGAAGCAGGCCATATCCACGTACTCGAGTGTTTGCTTAGACGTTACGACGTGCCATTGCCCAGGAACCGGGGTCACTTGCACATGCCACGCTTCGCCGACGTGAGCCACGCTTGCGCGGCGGCAATCGAAGCCGAAAGAGAACACCTCGTCCTTTACCGGCGTCTTATCGAAAGCGCCCGCGAGGCCGATGTGCTAGCGGAGCTGCGCAATCTCGAGCGCGCGTCTCGCGACGGTCACCTTCCCGCTCTCCACGCGTGGGCGAGGCAACTCGGCCACCATGAGCATGCACGCGCAGGTGCCAACCACGCGCCAGCCGCCGACATTCGTCGCGCACGTGTGGCATCCGCGTCAGAGCATCGGCGGCTCCCGCGGCGGTAGGGATGGGTCGCTGGATTGCGGACGAGGGCTCGCCCACGTGCGCGAACACAGCTATCGCGTCAAAGCCCGGTCCGGCTACAACGCGCCCCCCGCAGGCTGCGCCTACCTCGCCGATGCTGCAATGAGCCGCGCGGGATCGGTGAAACCGATATGACGCTGATGAACGGTCAACAGCCCTTTGCGTCGCATACGCGAGATGACGCGGCTCACCGTTTCCGAAGACAGCCCAAGGTGATTCGCAATCTCGTCGCGGGTCATGTGCAAAAGCAGCGCGTCACCCGCGTATCCGAGCCGATGGTAGCGCTCTGCGAGACTGAGCAGCAGCTGTGCGACGCGCTGTTCCGCGTCCATGCAGCCCATCGTCAGGAGCAGAGTCTGTGCTCGCGATACTTCCCTGGAGAGCGCGCGGACGATCTGTTTCTGGAGAACCGGCACCGCGCTCGCCATTCGCTGGAGCTGTTGAATGAGGATGACGCACACCTCGCTCTCCTCGAGTGCGATCGCGTCATAGGGGTGCACGGAGTCATTGAATGCATCGAGGCCGATGATGTCGCCGGGCAGATAGAAGCCGGTGATGCCTTGCTTGCCGCAATCGCAGGTACTCATGGTCTTGAAAGTGCCGCTGCGCACGATGTAGATAGCGACGAGCGGATCGCCTGCACGGAAAAGCGCGGCCGAGCGCCGGATGGTGCGCTTGAGTCTGGCGATCGCCGAATACGCGTCCAGGTCGGCTTGTTCGAGGTCGCGCGGAAGGCAGCCGCTCCTCAACGTGCATGAATCGCATCCAGGCGGCCGATGCACCTCGCCCGCATCCGAATGCGTACTGCCTGCGAGCCCGGAGATGACTGGAACACCGGCTGCTGTATGTGCGTACGACATAACACCCTCCATGAAAGCGAGATACGACGAAAGAGGCATTTTGGCCGCTTACGTTTGACGGTCGTTGACCCAGATCAACAACGAGATCGTTTGCGAACGCCCACCGCCACGCGGTGGCATTGATCATCGTGAACCGATGTCATGTCCGTAGATTGTGCTTTGCAACAATGAGTTACGAGCTAGAGCGTATGGGCGCGCGGCATGGACGATGGGAAAGCCGTGGCACGAAAGACCAGCCCGTGGACAAGGCGCTCATGCGCCGTGCCGCACGACTGCGTCGCGCGGTCGAATATCACAACTTCCGCTACTACGTGCTCGACAGCCCGGTCATCTCCGATGCGCAGTTCGACGAGCTGTTTCGCGAGCTCCATACGCTCGAAGCAGCCCATCCGGAGCTCGCCACGCGCGATTCGCCGACGCAGCGCATCGGCGCGCAGCCGCGAAAAGACTTCGGCGTTGTGCGTCACGCGCTGCCGATGGGTTCCATCGACACCGCTTTCGCCGAAACGGAGGTGGAAACCTGGGATCGCCGCCTTCGCGAGCGGCTGGGTGTACGAGGCGAGGTCGCATATACCGCGGAGCCGAAGTTCGACGGCGCTTCCGTGAGCCTGCGCTATGAAGAGGGCGTGCTTGCCGTCGCCGGCACGCGCGGCGATGGCAGCGCGGGTGAGGACGTCACAGCGAACGTGCGCACGATACGCAGCGTGCCGCTCCGGCTGCAGGGCCGCGGCTGTCCGCGCGTGCTCGAAGTGCGCGGCGAAGTATTGATCGAGAAAAAACACTTCGCACGTCTGAACGCCGAGCAGGCGAAGCATGGCGGCAGGCTCTTTGCCAATGCGCGTAACGCCGCAGCCGGGTCACTGCGACAGCTCGACCCGCGCATCACGGCCCGCCGGCCCCTCGCTTTCTTTGCATGGGGACTCGGGGAAGTCTCAGCGCCAGTGGCCGATCGTTACTCGCAAGCGGTCCGTCGTCTGGGCGCGTGGGGTTTTCGCACGAGCGATCTCATCGCCACCGTGAAAGGAGCGCGCGGCTGCCTCGCCTATTTCAGCAAGATCGCCGCGAAGCGCGATGCGCTTCCGTTCGAACTCGATGGCGTGGTCTACAAGGTCGACGCGTTTCGCGACCGCGAGCGGCTCGGCTTTACCGCACGCGCCCCGCGCTGGGCGCTCGCGCACAAGTTCGCCGCGCGCGAGGCGACGACGATCATCGAAGACATTCTTCCTTCGGTCGGGCGCACGGGGATCATCACGCCGGTGGCGAAGCTTAAGCCCGTCGCCGTGGGCGGCGTCACTGTCACGCACGCGACCCTTCACAATCAGGCCGAGGTCGAGCGCAAGGACGTGAGGATCGGCGATACCGTCCTCGTGAGGCGCGCAGGGGACGTTATCCCCGAGATCGTGGCGCCGATCAAGGAGAAGCGGCCGCGTGGAGCGAAGCCGTGGCGCATGCCGGCCAAGTGCCCAGCCTGTGGCGGCACGGTGGTCCGGGAGATCGGAAAGGCCGCGCACCGCTGCATGGCCGGGCTTGCCTGTCATGCGCAACTCGAACGCGCGCTCGCTCACTTCGCATCGCGGCGATCGATGGACATCGAAGGCTTCGGCGAGAAGCTCGTACGGCAGTTGGTTGCGAAGCATCTCGTGAAGAGCGTTGCCGGCGTATACCGGCTGACTCCACGCCATCTCGCGAAGCTCGAGCGCCTGGGAGAAAAATCGGCTCGGAAGCTCATCGCGCGTATCTCGAAGAGCAAGCAGACGACGCTCCCGCGACTTCTCAATGCACTGGGCATACCGCAGGTCGGCGAGGCAACGGCGGCAGCGCTCGCGCAGCACTTCGGCAGCATCGATGCCCTGGCAGCGGCCGACAGGGAAACGCTGATGCAAGCGCCGGGGGTCGGCTCCGCCGTGGCGACGGATATACACACGTTCTTTCGTGAGAAACGCAATCTCGGGGTGATCGCAGCGCTGCTGCGCGCGGGCGTTCGGCCGGCTGTGGCGCGTCCCAGCCGGAAATCGCCTGTTTCGGGAAAACTTTTCGTGCTGACGGGTGCGCTCCAGTCGATGACGCGCGACGAGGCAAAGGATCGTCTCACCGCGCTGGGCGCAACGGTGAGCGAATCGGTATCGCGCAGGACGGATTATGTCGTCATCGGAGCCGCGCCGGGCTCGAAGGCGGCCAAGGCGCGTGCTTTCGGAGTGCCGGCACTGGACGAATCACATTTCCTCAAGCTGCTCAGCGGCTGATCGGGACATCCACATCTCGCTCACCGGCAATCTGATGACCATCAAAGGCGAGACGAAGGGCGGCAAAGGCGGTGGACCAGGACCGCGAGCACGTGAGGATGCCCATGTCGCGCATGAGCTGCTCGCTCGCATAGATCACCGCAGACACGCGCATCGCGCCGTGTTGCGGGATCTCCCAGTGGTGGTCACTTCCTTTGCGAACCGCGCCGCAAGAAAGCTCGCCGGATCGGGGTCCCCGCCCCGGGCAGCGCCTGCGAAAATGGCTCCGACCAGGAGAGCCGCACATGCGTACGCCGCTTGCGCGAGCCGCACGGATCCTCCAGGAGTGGCTACGCTGCCGAAGGCAGCTTATGCACCATCTGCTTGAACTGGTCCCATTCGAGCGCCGGCCAAATCTCCGAGTGCGCATGTCCATAGCTTCGAATCAGCGCGGAGACACGCATCGCTCTCTCGACGTCGGGCGCACAGGCAAAGCAATGATCGGCGGCAAAACGCATACTGGCTCTCACTTCCTGCGCGCCTGCGTGCGTTTCGGTTGCTGTGCTCGTACTAGCAGCACCGGCACCGGCGCTTCGCGCAGCACGCGTTCCGCATCGCTCCCGACGACCAGCCGGTTGAGCCCCCGCAGTCCGTGCGTTCCCATCACGATTACGTCGGCGCGAAACGTCTTGGCATCGCCGAGAATCATGTCCGATACGTGGCGGCCGCGGGCCTCGACCATTGCAGTGGCCGCGTTCACGCCGGCTTTCTTTGCCAGCGCAGCGCCTTCGTCGAGCGCTTTCTTTCCGGCCACTTTCATGGACTCGATGAATCGCGGGATATCCATCCACCATTGCGCGATGGCCACATCTTCGATCACGTTCAGCAGACGCACGCGAGCGCGCTGGTCCTTTCCGAGACCGAGCGCATGGCGCAAGGCGAGCTTCGAGGTTGCGCTGCCGTCGACCGCTACGAGTATTCGCCGATACACGGTTCTGCACTCCTGATGTCGCGAACACCGTCATTTTATGCGGATCGTCGGTTGCGGCCCTGACATGCGTCAGGCGCCACCTGCCCTGCCAGCAGCGACTCTCCGACTGATCCACGTCAGCCACTTATCCGGGACTCGCTCGTAGGATGTGTCTCGGACATACGCGACGCCGTTTACTCAGTCACGCCGACCCGGACATACGAAACGGCGTCAGGCCCTTGCCGCGAGTTCACCACCAACGCCGACATCGGCGGACACTGGGAACGGTCCAGGGCACGGTTTGCCGGCAGCCAGATGAGGGTTGGAAAGCGCTCTGAGAGGAGGACTTCAGTGCCATGGACGGTTGAGAGATATCCGGCATCGATGAAGAACCTTCCGCCGGTCGTGCGCGAGAAGGCGATCCTCATCGCGAATGCGCTGCTCGAAGCAGGGCATCCGGAAGGCCAGTCGATCCGCATCGCGATCGCCCGCGCGAAACTGTGGGCAGAGCAGCGCGGCATCGTTGATGCCGGCGAGCTCGCGACGTGAGCGAGATCGACTGGTGCGCGCTTTTTTTACCGCGGCGCACACGTATCCGGTCAGGGAGACGTGTAGCAAGCGCTGCGCGTTTTTTTCAGCGGCAGGCGGATGCGGTGACCGCGTAAGTCTCCGCTTTTATCTAACGCGCACGAACGGGTAACGCCCTCGCATCTCCCGCGTGATGAGCGCGATGCCGCAGTGAGTGTCGAGTGTCTCTACGGCCACGATGTAATCCGGATCGCTGAATGCCGTGCGCAATGCTTTTCCGCGAGCCTCGACCGCTGCGAACAATTGGTCCGCGATCATGCGCTCGAGCTCGGCACTGTCGAGGCTTTCCGCCAGCCCGCGCCGCTCGACGCGTACGAAACACGTTCCACCGGCGATCTGCCCGGCAATTCGCTCGAGCGTCATCTCGAGCTTGCCCTTCAGCGATTCGGGGACGAACTCGAAGGTCCAACCGAGGGGCACGACTCGCGAAAGTTGGCGGGTCCAATGCCTTCCCGCCTGCTGTGCCTCGAGCAGCGCGTCGAGAAAGGTCGTCGTATCCCTCACCCAGCCCGCGCAGACGTAGTGAAAGGGCGTGATGCGAAACTCGCCGAATGCGTGCAAAGCATCCAGCAGCTCGTGCACGGCGCCGGGCGCGGGTCGAACCGTGAGAACGACATTCCAGCGGTGTGACAGCGACTCGCGCGATTCCGCGCCCGCTTCGGAACCGCTGCTTGCTACGGATGCGCCATTCATTTCAGACGTCCTTGGCACGTTACCCATATTTCGAGATTGCGGGGCCTGCCCGCTCGGCTGAGCACGGAATCCTTCTTCGGCCTCAGCTCGTCATCGCCGCACCTGGATCTTGTTCACCACGTTGTCCACCGCGAACAGCGCCCACGCATCGCGTTCAGCCTGCGCCCGCTCTTCCGCAGTGCGGACATAGCCGCCCAGCGTCACC
>Ga0209705_10001295_pt1 | contig 13147 bp, 12 predicted proteins | sample PPLLaktember2015_5_FD_187262 | JGI IMG/M metagenome (GOLD analysis project Ga0209705, IMG submission 187262) | Freshwater sediment microbial communities from Prairie Pothole Lake near Jamestown, North Dakota, USA - PPLs Lake P8 Core (1) Depth... | ecosystem: Environmental > Aquatic > Freshwater... | reverse complement strand
GAGACTCGCTCTCCAGGGGCTGCACCGGCCGGACACGCGCCGGTTCCGGCCGCCGATACCACCACAACCCGGCCGCGATCAGTGCCACGCCGAGTACACCGATGCCGATGGCTACGCTCGCCAGCGTATTGCCCGGCTGCCCGGCCACGCGCAGCCGCCCGCTCAGGCGGAAGTCAACCGACCCGCCTGGCGCTACCGGACCGAGCGAGTAGGTCCGTACCGAGGTGCCGCTCATCTCGCGCGCCCCTTGATCCTGCAAGCCTTCACCGCTCAGCTCGGGCCCGCCTTCCGGCACGATGAGGATGCCTTCTTCGACAGGGAGGCTGACCGGCTGGCTGAAATCCATCCGGCCGTCGTAGGGCAAGACGTACGAGAAGACGACCTGCGAGCTCATCGATCCCGGCCGTACCGGCAGCCTATCCACGAAACCGTCGTTGTTCACCACAAATCGCTCGGGATCCGACCCTTCCTCGAAGGTCAGTTCCAGCGCTCCCGGCGGTAGGCTGAACGTCAGGACGCCCTGCCCGGCCGGGGCCACGACCGTCCGGTCACTGTCATTGGAGATCAGCCACAGCTGAATCAACTCCACAGTGCCCTCGGTCGGGAAGTTGACCAGCAGGTGGATCCGATCCGCCCGCAGGGCCTGGACCTCCTCGGTGGCTTCATACACCAGGAGAAGCAGATCATCGGCCTGGCCCGCGTCCGATAGGTGCACCGCCTCGCTCCCGTAAGTCACCCCGTCCGCTTCGGCGGTCACAACGAACAGGCGCCCCGCAACCACATCCAGCCGGCTGAACTCGAACGTGCCCTGCGCATCCACCGCGGCCGTCTGTGTCAGCACCTCCGCCTGGCCATCGTAGGCGTGCAGGGTGACCTCGAGACCGGAGGGAAGGGCAGCTCCGGAGGTGCCTTGGACCACGCTCCCCCTGACCGTTCCGGTCAGGACCGCGGTCTCAACCGCCGCCGGTGTTGCCTCGACCGCGGCCTCGGACGTGGCGGCGGGTGTCTCGGACTCCACCGCCTGGTCCGTCGCCGCCGCGGCCGACGGTGTCGACTGGACCGTGGCGGAGGCGAACGCAAGCCCGCGTACAAAGGAAGCCAACGCCCAACGCTCCTCCTCGCTCCAACGCTCTGCAAAGGCGGGCATCCTCTCGCCGACGCCGAACGTGATGTCGTCATACACCGATTGCAGGCTGCGGGCGGCCATGGCCGAAGGCTCGTTGAGCGCCGGAGCCGATGGACTTCCGCCACCGGTCTCACCGTGGCACTCGGCACACTCGAGCCGGTACGCGTCACCCGCTTGCGGCCGGAGGCTCCCCTCGTCGCTCAGGGTCAGCGCGTAGGCGACCACATCCCAACGCTGCGCATCGGTCAGACTCTGGAATCCGGGCATGAAACGCTCGATATTGCCGCTGGTCACCATCTCATACCAATCCGCCGGCAGCGCCGCGCGCGCCAGCAGCGGATCCCCGAGTCGAGCCGGGGGGTTCGGCAGGTTCGAGGCCTGAGATCCGTCGCCCATTCCGGACGGCCCGTGGCAGGCTTCGCACTTGTCGGCGTAGATGGCCGCGCCGGCGGCCGGGTCCGGCGGCCGGTCCGGCAGCCTCGCCACCACCTCGGTCGCACCCACGTCCGGACCGGAGGGGATGACCGACTGCAGCGGGGCGACGCCCGGCGGCGGGGTAACATCCTGCGCCAGTGAGCACGCCCCCAGCAACAACCCGGTCACGAGCATCGCCGCCGGCAGGCTGACCGACTTCATGCCCGCATCTCCTGGGCGCCCAACGCCGCTCCGCAACGCACGCAGAACCGATCGCCGGCCTCCGCCGGCTGTCCGCAACTGCCGCAGAACCCGGCGGCGCTCGCGCCTGCTTCGCGCAGCCGGGCGACCTCCGCCTCGACGAGCGCCTCCAGTGAGGCGACCTCTTGCCCGACGGCCGCCCCTCCCGACAGCTCGTCACGCTGGCGCATCAACGACGCGCCGCGCGCGGCCAGGGCCGCGCGCTGCGCCTGGTGATCCGCCGCATCGATCTTCTCCATGGCGAAATCCATCTCCAGCTCCTGGATCGTGGCCAGGACCCGATCCAATTCGGCCTGGAGCGCGGAGGCGCGGCGGTCGTACAGCCGCTCAGCCGCAGCCGGCTTCTCGACCAACGGCCTGAAGACGAAGGCTGCGACGCAGACCGCCACCCCCAGCAGGATCAAGGTCGAACCGATATCCATTGCCTGTGCTCCACGTTCGACGGCGGGGCGCCGTTCAGGCCCCGCCGTTGCTGCATCTCGTGTTGGAGGCCGGCGGCCTCAATCGCCCAGCGCCGATTGGATGTCCGCCTCGATGTCGCCCAGCGACTCGTAAGGACCAATCATGACCGCCGCCACGACCCCTTGCCGATCGACCACGTACGTCTCCGGCACGCCCCGGATGCGGAAAGCTTGCGAGATGCGCGTCCCCAGGTCCGGGCCATTCGGGTAGGTGATCTCGAAGCGCTCCAGATAGGTCAGCGCCTCAGGCCGCGTGTCGACGTAGTTCACTCCCAGAAACACGACCCCCTGCTCGCGGTAATCACGCCACGCCTGCTCCAGCGCGGCGGCTTCTTCCTCGCATGGCTTGCACCACGAGGCCCAGAAGTTGATGACCACCACGTTTCCACGCAGTCCGGCCAGGTCGATCGTCTCGCCCTCGAACGTGGTCAGGCTGAGATCAGGGACCTGCGCGCCGAGGCCGATCGGCCCCTGCTGTGAGCGCATCAACCCAAACCCCAGGACGCCCAGCAGGCCCAGCACGAAGATCCAGGTCACCACCACGCCCCAGCGCGGCCGGGCCGTCTTGCCGCCCGGCGAGGCCGCAGCCTCTGTCATCAGCGCACCTCGCTCATCCACTGCATCCCGCGCCCGCTCAGCCACGCCGCTTCAACTCCTCTTCCAGGCGGGCCATGTAGGGGTCGTCCGGCGTGTCGGGCGCAACCGGCATCTGCGCTGCGGCCGGCCTGCGCCAGGCGCGCAAGGCCCGGACCAAGATGAACGCGCCGCCGAAGAACGCCAGCGGCGGGATGACATACACCAGCCAATTCAGTCCGCTCGCCGGGGGCGTCGCCAGGACCCGGGCGCCATACTGCTCGACGAAGTGCTGCCGGATCTCCTCTTCCGTCCGGCCCTCTGTCAGCATCTGCCGGATCGTTTCCCGCCACTGTACGCAGGCTTGAGTCGGACAGACATCCAACGGAATGTTCTCACACACCGGACAGTAGAGCTGCTTGGCGATCGCGTTCACCTGATCGTCGGTCGGCTCACCCTCCTGGGCGAACGCCGGCGCGACCGACAGCACACTCAGCAGCACCAAGAGCAGGCCGGTCAGGAGCGCGGCGCGCTTCACACCGCCTCCCGCCCGGGGCGCAGAGTCCCGGCACGGGCGGCCGCCCGCTGTCCGGCGGGCTCCGGCTCCCGATCCGGCCAGGCAGCCACCAGCGTTCCCAGGATGAAGACCAGACCGCCCGCCCAGACGAAGTTCACCAACGGGTTGTGGTAGATCTTGAAGGTCGCCCCGGCGGCCGGATCAGCCTCCCACCCGACCAGCAGGACATACAAGTCGTCCTGCGGGCTGGAGCGTACGCCCGGGATCGTCATGGGCTGCTGCGCAACGTAGTAGTAGTCACGCCGCGGCGCCAACAGGCCCAGAAACTTGCCGTCGCGATAGACGGACACCTCGGCCCGTGTGATGTTGACGCCCTCCTCGATAGAATCCCACTGTCTCAGGTTGTCGTAGGTGACCACGTAGCCGCCCAGGGTCAGCTGCTCCCCCTGCCGCAGCGTCCCCTGCGTTTCGGTCTGGAACAATTCGATGCCGATGATGCCGAAGGCCATCAACACCACGCCCAGGTGGATCACGTAGCCGCCGTAACGGCGGCGGTTGCGGCCGGCCAGCCGCCAGAGCGCCAGCGGGAGGCTCTCCCCGGCGCGCCGGTGGCGTGCCAGCGCCCCACGCCAGAATTCGTACAGCGTCACCAGGCCGACGAATGCCGCCAGCCAGAAGCCCAGCAGCGCCGCCCAATGGGTCACCGTTCCGCTGAGGACCAAGTAGGCCGGCAAGAACAGCGAAACGGCCAAGGGCAGCCAGATGGCCCGCCCCAGCGCCCGTAACGAGGCGCTGCCCCAGGCCGACAGCGGCGCGACGCCCATCAACAAGAGCAGTCCTGCCCAGAGCGGGCCGGTGGCCCGCTCGTAGAACGGCGGACCGACGGTGACCTTCTGCCCGGTGAACAGCTCGGAGATGAGCGGGAAGATCACCCCCCAGAAGCACACCACCAGGATCCCGATGAACAGCAGGTTGTTGAGCAGGAACAACGCTTCACGCGAGAACATCGAGTTGAGCTGGTTCTCGCCCTTGAGTGCCTCCCAGCGCCGGATGAGGAGCGACAGCGAGACGACGAAGGTCAATCCAATGAAGGCAAAGAACATCGGGCCGATGGCCGACTGCGCGAACGCGTGCACCGAAGACAGTACCCCGGAGCGCGTCAGGAAGGTCCCGAAGATCACCAGCGCGTACGTCACGATGATCAAGACCATGTTCCAGTGCTTGAGCATGCCGCGCTTTTCTTGAATCATGACCGAGTGCAACAGCGCCGTCCCGCTCAACCACGGCATGAAAGCCGCGATCTCGACCGGGTCCCAACCCCAGTAGCCGCCCCAGCCGAGGACGTCGTAGGCCCAGCGTCCGCCCAGGATGAGACCCAGCGAAAGGAACAGCCAGGCCACCAGCGTCCAGCGTCGCGTCACCCGGATCCAGCGGTCGTCGGTCCGGCCGGTGACCAGGGCGCCGATGGCGAAGGCGTACGGCACCACGAACGAGACGAAGCCCAGGTAGAGCATCGGCGGGTGGATGACCATCCCTGGATGGCGCAGCAGCGGGTTCAGGCCCTGGCCATCCGCGGGCACCAGCGGCACCGTCCCGCCCGGCTGGAACATGGCGGTCACCTGCTGGCCGTCATTCGTCAACCACAGGCGGGCGAACGGGTTCTCGAAGAAGACCACCATCGCCAGGAAGAACGCCAGCGTCACCATGGTCACAACGACCACCCACGGCAGCAGCTCGCGATCGCGCGACCACCTGCGCAGACCGACGGCCGAAGCGAAGGCCGACATCAGCCACGACCAGAAGACGAGCGAGCCGGCCTGCCCGCCCCACAGCGCGGTGACGCGCAGGTAGGGCTCCATCGAATTGCTGGTCACCGAGGCGACGTATTCGACCTGGTACTCCCCGCCGAGCAGCAGGGCGATGATGGCCAGAGCCGAGAGCGTGATCAGCGGGAAGGTCAGCAGCATGGCGCGCCGGCCGCTCTCCACCAGGGCCGGCCGCTGGCGCAGCGCGCCGTACGCCGCCGCTCCCGCCCCATACAGCGCCAGCAGGAACGTCATCACCAGGACGAAGTATCCGACGTTGGCGATCATCCGGTCAACTCCTCAGGCCTCACCATTCCGGGACAGACAAGACGATGGACGGCCGGCGAATGCCCGCGGTCCATCGTCTCTGGCGTGCAGCGGAGGGATCCTAGCCTTCCTGTGCCTGGAGAGGGATCTCCTCTTCGTAGCGGGTCGGGCACTTGAGCAGCAGCTCGTCGGCGTAGAAGACGCCGTCCTCGCCCAGGCGGCCGGTGACAATCGCCTGTGCTTCGTCCCGCAGCAGGTCGGGCATCGGGCCGACGTAGACCACTTGCAGGCGTTGCGCGTTCGGATCGCTCACCGCGCGATGGAGCGCCTCGGCTAAACCGCCGGCGCGCTCGATCTCATCCATATCGCCGGGCACGTTGGCGATGGTGAAGCTGAGCGTCAGCGTGTCAGCTTCGTATTGGATGGAATCGCCGATCACGGCCCCGGCGATCTTGAGATCGCGGCCGAGCACCTCGCCGCCACGCTCCGCCACCTCGTCCACGGTCAGGTAATACTGCGCCGCCGCCTGGGTCGATGAGGCGATCAGGTAGACGATCGCCGCGACGATCAGGCCTCCCCCGATCAGGAACTTGGCCCGGCCGCCGCCCGCTGCCGACGTTGACATCCGCTGCTCCCTCCTCGCTCGTGCACCCCGCTCGCGCGGCTGCTATTCGCACCGATTCTATCACTATTCGGGCGGCGCCCGACGGCGGGCCTGGTCAGTGAATGCTTTCATAAGTCGATGAGAGCCGCATGAGAGCCGCACTAGGGCCGGGTGAGAGCGTGGACCGCCCCGCTCGCCGCCAGACCCGCCCGGCCGGGCGCCTCGACATGTGACTTTCGGCCGGATGACAGAGGAAGGAGACCACTCCTAAAGGAAGCCTGACTGACGCAGGATGGGGCAATTGAAGTACCCGAAATGGGGGAATCTACCCATGAATGGGCCGGTCCGAGGCACCGAGAGGGGCCCGCGCCGGGTACCCAGGGTGCTCGATCCCGGCGCCTTCACCGGAAGGCGGCCGGCGCACACTTCGTGCGCCGCAGCGCACGCTGACCACGGGAGCAGATCCTGATGAACGAAGCCCAGCGCAACCGACGACAGACGACCTGGCTCGTCTTTGGCGCAGCCTTCTTGGCCTGCGTGGCTGTGGGCGCCGCCCTGGCGGCTTCCACACCCGCCGCGGCGCAGGAAGCCACGCCCCCTGCCCCCCCGGCGCCGCCAGATGGGCGCTATGCCGGGCCCGAATTCTGCGGCACCTGCCATAGCGACCTGCACGACACCTGGCAGACCACCCGTCATGCCCAGGCCTTCTCCTCTCCCATCTTCCAGCAGAACTGGCAAGAACTCGGCAGCGAGTTCACCTGCCTGGAATGCCACACCACGGGCTACGACGGGGTGACCAGCAGCTACGCCTTCGAGGGCGTGACGTGTGAGTCCTGCCATGGGACCTACACGCCAGGACACCCCCAGCAGTTGATGCCGATCACGCCCGATGCCAGCCTGTGCAGCACCTGTCACAACACCACCACCGATGAGTGGCACGCCAGCCGCCACGGGCAAGCCAGCATCGACTGCCAGTCCTGCCACAATCCGCACTCGCAGCAGCCGATGGCCGAGTCGGTCACAGGCTTGTGCACCGCCTGCCATCAGGACACCGGTTCGTCCTTCACACACGGGACTCACGCCAACGCCGGACTCGAGTGCGCCAGCTGCCACATGTACACCTCCCCTCGCAGCGGCTCCCCGATCGGCGGGCTGGTCCCAACCGGCCACACCTTCACGGTCGGCTCGGAGGCCTGCATCGGCTGCCACCAGGACACGATTCACACCCGCGACACCATCCTGGCCCTGAGCGGCGAGATCGCCCTGGCCAGGGAGGTCAATCCGGAAGTCATGCGCCTGCAGTTAGCCGAACAGGAAGAGCGCATCGCCGACCTGGAGACCAGCGCCAGCGTCCGCCTTTACACCGGCCTGGCCCAGGGCGCCATCGTCGGCCTGATCGTCGGCGGCGTGGCGGCCTGGATCGTCAGCCGGCGTCTGCGCATTGTCGAGGTCGAGGAAGACAAGCAATGAGCGAACCGCGCCAGCCCGGCAAGCGGAAGACCAAGGTCAAACTCGAGCTGACCCGCCGCGATTTCCTGACGTTGGCGGCGACGGCTGCTGGTTCGGTCGTCGCCGCGCAGGCGCTGACGACCGGCCCGCTCTCGCCCTTCGCCGCCCTCAAGCAGGGCCAGATCTCGGGCGAGGCGCATCCTGTCGCAGCCGGCGAACACCGCTGGGGCATGGTCATCGACCTCGACCGCTGTATCGGCTGCGAGTACTGCCTGCGCGCCTGCACCGCCACCAACGACGTCAACCCGGATGAGCCGTGGAATATCGTCCGCCAGGAGGTCAGCTCCAGCGGGCGGCGGTTCTACTTCTCACGCCCATGCCTGCACTGCCAGCATGCCCCGTGTGTCGAGGTGTGCCCGGTGCGGGCCACGTACGTGCGCGGCGACGGCCTGGTGGTCATGGACTACGACCGCTGCATTGGCTGCCGTTACTGTGAGGTGGCCTGCCCATACGACGCTCGCCGCTTCAACTGGGAGGAGCGCGCCGACGAGAACCCGTATGTCCCGACGTGGGGCGAGCCGGAGGTCGACCGCCGCCCGCGCGGGGTGGTCGAGAAATGCACCTTCTGCATCCACCGCATCGACAACGGACTGGAGAACGGGTTGACACCCGGCCAGGACTACGAGGCCACACCGGCCTGCGTGAACGTATGTCCGGTGGGGGCTCGGGTGTTCGGCGATCTGAAGGACCCCACCAGCCGCCTGGCGCAGGTCATCGCCGCCAGCCCCACCATGCGGCTTCGGCAGGAACTCGGCACCGACCCGAGCGTGTACTACATCCCGCCCGCGGAGGGGCTGTAGCGCATGGCTACCTCGAGCGCTCCCCGTCGCCTGCTCTCCCTGACGCCCGGGTTCCTGGCCTGGATGGCCTTCATCGGCCTGGCCGGCCTGGTCGGCCTGGTGGCCGTGTATGTCGTTCTCAGCCAGGGCCTGGTTGTGACCAACCTGACCGATCAGGTCCCCTGGGGGCTGTGGATTACCATCGACCTGTCGGCCATCGCCCTGGGCGCCGGCGCCTTTACGCTCTCGGCCGTCGTCTACCTGTTCGGCCTGAAACGCTTCCAGCCGATCGTGCGCCTGGCCGTCTTCGTCGGCTTCATCGGCTACACCACCGCGCTCCTGACCCTGGTGATGGATATCGGCCGGCCGGACCGCTTCTGGCACCCATGGGCCTTCTGGAATGTGCACTCGGTCCTGTGGGAGATCACCTGGTGCATCACCATCTACCTGTTGATCCTGCTGGTTGAGTTCGCCCCGGTGGTGGCCGAGCTGCGCTTCTTCGATCGTCACCCCGGCTTCCGCCGTCTGGCGCACTCGATCCATCGCGCCGCTCCGGTGCTGGCCGTTGCGGGTCTCCTGATCTCCTTGCTGCACCAGTCCTCTCTGGGCGCGACCTACGGCATCCTGCGCTCCCGACCGATCTGGTTCAAGCCCAGCATGCCGATCATGTTTGTGATCTCAGCCATCGCCGTTGGCCCGGCTGTGACGATGGCGATGGCCCACGTTCTGGAATGGATTCTCGGCCGCAAGACCGTCCCGCATGAAATCCTCCGAACCATCGCCCGCTTCAGCGGCCTGGGGCTTCTGCTGTATCTGTACATCAAGCTCTGGGACCTGGCGGCCGTCTCCTACTACGGGCGGACCCCGGCGTCCGATTCCGCCTTGTACTTGCTGCGCAACCAGACCCCCTACAATTTCGGCTTCTGGGTCGGCGAGATCATCGTCGGGATCGTCATCCCGGCGGTCATCTTCCTGGCGCCGCGTTTCAACCGTCGGCCGTGGTATCTGGTCGTGGGCGCGGCCTGTGCTATGCTGGGGATCATCGTCAACCGCTGGAACGTGACCGTTTCGGGCCTGGTCGTGCCGCTGTCGTACGCTCCCGGGGCGGGCAGCGAGGTGGCGCCGGCCGCCTACTTCCCCAATCTGACGGAATGGGGAATCGCCCTGCTCGTCGTCGCCTACAGCCTGGGCCTGCTCACGTTGGGGGCCAAGTTCCTGCCCCTCTTCGACCGCACCGACGGAGCCGGGGGCGGATGAACTCCATCGCCGACGCGGCGCAGCCCGCCGGTCCCTGTGGAAGACGACGGCCTGACCCCACCTCATCGACGCGCGGGGGGTTCGGATGAGCACCTCGGACGCCAATCCGTTCATTGTCGTTCTGCTGTTCCTGCTGCGCTGCCTGGTGCCCCTGCTCCTAATGCTGGGGCTGTCGTATCTGCTGCGGCGCCTGGGGTTCATTTCGGAGCAGGAGCGGCCCGAGTCGTCCGAAGGCAGCCAGGCCAATCAGTCCGCCGAAACGCGGGAAGGAGGGCACGGCGATGGTCGCGGCTAGAGCGAGTCATCGACTGATCGCCGTCGGAGCCGGCGCGGCGCTGGTGCTGCTCGGCACGCTCACCCTGTTCAACGGGGCGAACGCGGCTCCGGCTGGCGGGAGCGCCGCGGTCATCCCGCCTGGGCAATCCGAGGAGGCGTGCCTCGCCTGCCATGAGGATCCAAGCCTGAGCCTGAGGCTTCCCAGCGGCGAGATCCTGCCCCTGTCCATCCGCCCCGACGATCTGCACGCCTCCATTCACGGCGCCCTGGGCATCGGCTGCCAGGCCTGCCATCTGGACCTGGAGGGCTACCCGCACCCCCGGACCGACTACAGCAACCGCCGCGAGCTGGCCAGCGCGCTGTATGAGTCCTGCCAGCGATGCCACCCGGACCACTACGCGCGCACCCTCGACAGCATGCACGCCGATGCGGCCGCAGCCGGGAACCCGGACACGCCCATCTGTACGGACTGTCACGGGGCCCATTACGTGCAGCCGCCCGACCAGCCTCGCGCCAGCATCTCTCAGACCTGCGGCCGCTGCCATACGCAGATCTCGGCCAGCTACACGGAGAGCGTGCATGGCTCGGCCCTCGTCCAGGAAGACAACCCTGATGTCCCGGTGTGCACCGACTGTCACGGCGTCCACAACATCCAGGACCCGCGCACGGCCCTGTTCCGGGTCGAGAGCCCCGAATTGTGCGCCGGCTGCCACGCCGACGACGAGCTGATGGGCCGCTACGGGCTGTCTACGGACGTCTACGCGCTCTACTCGCTGTCCTGGCACGGGGTCGACGTCTCCGTCTACAAGGCCATCTGGCCGACCATCTGGCACGATAGCGCGGTGTGCACGGATTGCCACGGCGTCCACGACATCCTCAGTACGGACGACCCGCGGTCACGCGTCAACCCGGCCAATTTGCTGGCCACCTGTCGGACCTGCCATCCCGAGGCCGGCCCGAACTGGAGCGGGGCCTGGACCGGACACTACCAGGTCAGCCTCGAGCGCACGCCGTTCGTCTACTACACCCAGGTCTTCTACGAAGGGTTCACCCCGTTCGTATTGTGGCTCTCGGGTGGCTACGTCTTCCTCCAGATCCTGCGCGCCACCGTCGCGCGCGTCCGCAGGAGTCTGCGATGAGCGGACCAAATCAGCCAACCTCCCCTCCGGCAGCGGGCGTCCATACCGAGCGCACCTACTTGCGCTTCAACCTGGGCCAGAGATGGGAGCACGCCCTGCTCATCCTGTCCTTCCTAGTGCTGCTCCTGACCGGCCTGCCTCAGAAGTATCGGCTGACCACCTGGAGCCAGCAGTTGCTGGCCACCCCGGAACGCCTGGAGCTCATCCAGACCATCCACCATGTCGCGGCCGTGGTCCTCACTCTGGAGGTGCTCTATCACGTCGGGCGCGGCGTCTATCTCCTGGCGCGCCGGAAACTGTCGTCGGCCATCTTCCCGACCGGGCAGGATGTCCGCGACGCCTTCCAGATGCTGCGCTACCTGTTGTTCCTCAGCGAGCGCAAACCGGCTCTGGGCAAGTACAGCTTCGAGCAGAAGTTCACGTACTGGTTCTTCTTCTTCGGGATCGGCATCATGGTCGTGACCGGATTCATCATCTGGTTCCCGGTCCTGTTCACCTACCTGCTGCCCGGCGGCATTATCCCGGCAGCCAAGATGGCGCACAGCACCGAAGCGATCGTGGCGGGGATCTTCCTGGGTATCTGGCACTTCTATCACGTCCACCTGGAAAGACTCAACTTGAGCATCTTCACCGGGCGCGTGAACGAAGAAGACATGCGCCGGTATCATCCCCTCGAACTCGAGCGCCTGAAACGGATCTTGGGCGAGCCGACATCCGACCGCCCGGAGGCGGATTGATGCGGCTGCGCTGGATGGCAGGGTTAGCCCTGACCTGCCTGGCTTTCGCCTTGGGCGCCTATTCCTCGGCGCTGGCGCAGGCCGGCCCCACCGCTGCCGGCAGCGATACCTGCCTGGCCTGCCACACCCGGCCGGACCTGCAGCTCGTCCTGGAGGACGGTGAGACCCTCTCGCTTGTGGTCGATGCGACCGCCCTGGCCGATTCCGTCCACGGGCAGCAGGGGGTGCAGTGCCTCGACTGCCACGTCGACTTCGAGGAATTCCCGCACCCTCCCATCAGCACCGCCAGCCGCCGGGACATCAGCCTGCAGCTCTCCCTCGCCTGCCAGTCCTGTCACCCAGACCCGTACGAGCGCAGCCTCGACAGCGCCCATGAACGGGCGCGCGCCGCCGGAAACCCGCAGGCCGCCATCTGCACGGATTGTCACGGCGCGCATGATACTCGCCGGCTGACCGAGCCCTCATCCGGCGCGCTCCTGCCGGACGCACGCACCTGGATCCCCCAGACCTGCGCCCGCTGCCACAGCGCCATCTACGAGAAGTATCAAACCAGCGTTCATGGATCGGCCCTGGTAGGCGACGGGAACCCGGACGTACCCACGTGCATCGACTGCCATGGCGTGCACAACATCTCCGACCCGACCACAGCCGCCTTCCGTCTGGCCTCCCCCCTGCTTTGCTCCGGCTGCCACACTGATCCGCAGGTGATGGAGCGTTACGGCCTTTCCACCGAAGTGCTCAACACCTACGTGGCTGACTTCCACGGGACCACGGTCACGCTGTTCGAGAGACTCAGCCCGGACGCCCCCACGAACAAGCCGGTCTGCTTCGACTGCCACGGAGTTCACGACATCCAGCGCGCCGATGATCCCGAGCGCGGCCTGCAGCTGCGGGAGAATCTCCTGGTCCGCTGCCAGCGCTGCCACCCGGACGCAAGTGCTGACTTCCCGGCCGCCTGGCTCTCCCACTACATTCCCTCCCAGCAGCACTATCCGCTGGTGTACACCGTGGACCTGTTCTACAAGCTCTTCATCCCTGGGACGCTGGGAGGCATGGCAGTCCTGGTCGCCCTGGACCTCTCGTCGCGCATCCGCTCCCGGCGGCGCGTCCGTCCAGCACCAGCCGAGCCGGCCCCAGCGGCGCCAGCCGAGACGCCTCCGACGGAGGCCGCCAGCCCGGCAGCGCATGCGGCGGGACCGTCTGCAGCCGAGGACACTTCGACGCCTGTTCAGCCGCCAGCCGTGACCGACCTGCCGCCGGCAGATGACGCCAGTCACGCCCCGGACGACTCAGGGCAGGACGTCTCTCACACGCAGGCGGAGGATGAGGCGGGACAGGAGCGGCCCCATGCCTGAAGCCCGCCCTGCCCCGGCCGCCCCGCAATCATCCACACATTACGTACGCTTCGATGTCGGGCGGCGA
>Ga0209705_10001293_pt1 | contig 13165 bp, 12 predicted proteins | sample PPLLaktember2015_5_FD_187262 | JGI IMG/M metagenome (GOLD analysis project Ga0209705, IMG submission 187262) | Freshwater sediment microbial communities from Prairie Pothole Lake near Jamestown, North Dakota, USA - PPLs Lake P8 Core (1) Depth... | ecosystem: Environmental > Aquatic > Freshwater... | reverse complement strand
GTCGATCGCCTTGTCGGGCAGGTGGCGATCGTTGATGAAGCGGGCTGAAAGCTCCGCCGCGGCGGTCAGCGCCGACGGCTGGTATTTCACGCCGTGGTGCGCTTCGAAGCGCGACTTCAGGCCTTTGAGGATGAGCACGGTCTCGGCGACCGTCGGCTCGATGACGTCGATCTTCTGGAAGCGCCGGGAAAGCGCGTGGTCCTTTTCGAAGACGCCGCGGTATTCCTGGTAGGTCGTCGCGCCGATGCACTTCAACTGGCCGGTCGACAGCGCGGGCTTCAACAGATTGGACGCATCGAGCGTGCCGCCCGATGCGGCGCCGGCGCCGATCAGCGTGTGGATCTCGTCGATGAAGAGGATCGCGTGCGGATTGTCGAGTAGCTGTTTCAGCACCGACTTCAGCCGCTGCTCGAAATCGCCGCGATATTTGGTGCCCGCGAGCAGCGCGCCCATGTCGAGCGCGTAGACGTTGCTCTTCTTCAGGATGTCCGGGACGCTGCCTTCGACGATGCGGCGCGCGAGGCCTTCGGCGATCGCGGTCTTGCCCACGCCGGCCTCGCCGACCAGCAGCGGGTTGTTCTTGCGGCGGCGGCACAGCGTCTGCACGACGCGCTCGAGCTCTTTCTCGCGCCCGATGAGCGGGTCGATCTTGCCCGAGAGCGCGAGCGCATTCAGGTTGAGCGTGTAGTTCTCGAGCGCGCCGCCGGGCTGGGCTTCGTGCTCGGCTTCGGAATCGCTCTCGGTTTTCGCCTGCTGCGCCTGCGGCACCTTGCTGATGCCGTGGGAAATGAAGTTCACCACGTCCAGGCGCGTGACGCCTTTCTGGTGCAGGAAATAGACCGCGTGCGAGTCCTTCTCGCCGAAAATGGCGACCAGCACGTTCGCCCCGGTCACTTCCTTCTTGCCGGAAGACTGGACGTGCAGGATCGCCCGCTGGATCACGCGCTGGAAGCCGAGGGTAGGCTGGGTGTCGACGTCGTCACCGGCGAGTATCGGCGTGTGCTCGGTCACGAAATCCGACAGGAGCTTGCGCAGGTCGTCGATGTCCGCGGCGCACGCGCGCAGCACTTCGGAGGCCGACGGGTTGTCGAGCAGAGCGAGCAGCAGGTGCTCCACCGTGATGAATTCGTGGCGCTTCTGCCGCGCCTCCATGAAAGCCATGTGGAGGCTGACTTCGAGTTCCTGGGCGATCATCTGTCTGGGTACACCTTCAGTTTTCTTCCATCACACACTGTAACGGATGCTGATGCTGTTTCGCGTACGACCGCACCTGTTCTACTTTGGTTGCAGCGACGTCTTTGGGATAGATGCCGCACACGCCCATGCCCTCCCGGTGCACCTTGAGCATGACCTGGGTGGCCTGCTCGCGGCTCAATGCGAAAATCTTCTGCAACACCAGAACGACGAAGTCCATGGGGGTGTAATCGTCGTTCAGAAGCAAGACCTTGAACATCGGCGGAGGCTTGGTCCGGCTTTTCCTGGCCTCAAGGACCGTGTCTTCGCGTTGCCTCGTTGCCATGACTCAAAAAACGTTCAGTCCTGAGCTTCTGTGACTATTTTGGACGTTATCCCGGAGAAATCAAGTAGATTTGACTCCTACTTCGAGTGAGTATACTTGACTTCCCGTTTTAGATAGCCTAGAAAGCAATCGGGGCGTTTGGCTTCAAGTTTTCTCGCATGAGACACCACTCTTCGTTGCGGTCTTGAATCCAGGCAGACGCGGGCTTAAGGCCCGTTTTTTTGTAGCAGAGGAAGGTGTATGGCAACCGGTACCGTGAAATGGTTCAATGATGCGAAAGGCTATGGCTTCATTACACCGGACGACGGAAGCGAAGATCTTTTCGCGCACTTTTCCGCGATCCAGATGGGCGGGTTCAAAACGCTCAAGGAAGGCCAGAAAGTGTCTTTCGAGGTGACGCAGGGCCCGAAGGGCAAGCAAGCCTCCAACATTCAGGCCGTCTAAAACGGTACGCTGGAGCCCCCCGGCAGGACGCAAAAATAGAACAGCCCACTGACCTTGCGGTCCAGTGGGCTTTGCTTTGGGGCAGGAGGAATGCGCGGGGCGGCAGTTTCGCGTGCGGCACTCGAGCGCATGCGGAACTCTAGGCTCGCCTGCGCCTTGTATTGCGCTTCGTAGGCTAAGTCACTCGGTCTACTTGGTACCCCACGGCTTGATCGCCTGCTTCAGCTTGGCGTAGCCGTCGAGGTAGCGCGGCCGCTTGCCGCCGTAGATCTTGTCGAACGTTTCGAGCTGCGCATCGAGCCAGCGCGCGAGCTCGGCGTTGCCGGGATTCGCGGCCTTGTACGCCTCGTTGATAAGCACGAAGTGGATGCGCGGATCGTACGGCTGCTTTTCCCCTCCCACCGTCTCGTCACCGGCGAGCAGGCGCAGCAGCATCGCGTCGGCCGAACCCAGGGTCTGCTCGAAAATCGGCTCGCCCTGCACCCGGTACATGACGCTCGTCATGTCCTTGCCGTTGGTCATGGTAAAGCCCATGTCGCGCCACACCTTCTTCATGTCGGCGCCGGATTTCACGTGATCGAGCACGATCTGTCCCCAATCGCGCAGCACGTCCGGCGCATCCGCCATGAGGTCGGTCAAGCGGTCGCCGTCGAGGTCGGTCGCGTAGACGATCGACTTCCGCTGCCGGATCATGTCGTGCAGCAGGAGGCCGAAGTTGGTGTCCGAGATGTGCTCGTAGATCTCGCCGCCCCAGTTTTCCATGCCGGCTTTGAAATCCTTGGGCAGCAGCGCGACGATGGCGTCGACGTTCGCCTTGTGCTCGGCGTACGCATCGACGGCGTAGCGCCGCTTCAGCTCGAACTTCGTGCCCTGCAGCAGCCAGCGCACGATGCCCGCGTTGACCGCGTCTTCCTGCGCCTGCGTCGGCTTGGTCGCGACGCGGCCGATCTGGCCGGTCTCGTGCACCATCTTCAGGAACAGGCGCACCGCGTAGGCCATCCTCACGCCGGGCGTGTTCATTTCCGAGTGGATGTTGCCGCTCTCGCGATCGACCTTGAACTGCTTGCTGTCCTGCGAATACGGCAGGCCGGGCATGAAGCGCACGCTGGTGATCGAGCCGTACGGCCGCACGTTGCAGTAGACGCCCGCCGCGGTGCGCAAGGGCGCATTCGCCGACTTGCCGCGAACCACTACTTTCTTGCCGTTCTCGTTCACCATGAAGTCGCCGGCCGTCGACCACTTGATCGCCGTGTAGTCGAGCTTGCCGAACCATTCCAGCGACGCGAGCTTGGTGTCGTGCCGGAACTGCGCCATCATCGGCACACCGAGGAACGGCAGACCGAGCACGTCGAGCGCCATCAGCGTGCCGTTGAGCGCAAACATGTCGGTGAACGCGTGCGCGACCGGTTTCACTCCGCCGGAAGTATTGCCGCCTTCCCAGATGACCGCGTCGGAAATGCCGCGCGGCTGGCTCTTCGACCGCTTGTAAATGCCGTCCAGCAGCTTGAACAGGTCTCCGTCTTGTTCTTCCTGCGCGATCTTCAGCAGGTCGAGTGCTTCAGCCATGATCTATCTCCGTTGGGAATTGCAGCGCGGGGGGTGGTGTCTCGGCAGCCGATGGGACGAAAAGCGGCGGCCAGAAAAGCGCAATTATAGCAAAGGCAAGCGCGTCGCCGGCCGCAGCCGACAGGACCTCAGACCGCCCGCAACTCGCGCCACGGCCGCCGCATTGGGCGTGTCGCATTGCCCCCTGCACGGCGTCAAAACATAATGGCGGGTGCATCCATCCCGGCCCAGCCGCGCGGGGCCCCCCGCGAGCGTCGTTCTCTTCAACAAGCCGTACGGCGTGGTGTGCCAGTTCAGCCCGCATCCCGGCCGCCAGACGCTCCGCGATTTTCTGCCTCAGCGTTCGGTCTATCCCGCCGGCCGGCTCGACGCCGATAGCGAGGGGCTGGTGGTGTTGACCGCGAATGGAGCCCTGCAGAACGCCATCGCCGCGCCGCGAGGCAAGCTCGCCAAGGTCTACTGCGTTCAGGTCGAGGGCATCCCCGGCGCGGAGGCGCTGGAACGCCTGCGGCGTGGAATAGCCCTGTCCGACGGTACGACGCGTCCGGCGCAGGCTCGCCTGATCGACGAGCCGCCGTGGCTGTGGCCCCGGGTGCCGCCGATCCGCCGGCGCCGCGCGATCCCCACAGCGTGGCTGGAGCTCGGGCTGACCGAAGGCAGGAACCGCCAGGTGCGGCGCATGACTGCCGCCGTCGGACTGCCGACGCTACGGCTCATTCGCCATGCCGTCGGCATCTGGACGGTGGCGGGGCTCGCGCCGGGCGAGTGGCAGGAGTTGGAGGCGGCCGTGCCGGCTGGGCGACAGCGGCGCCCCCGGGGCGCCGCGCGCGCCGCGTCAACCGTTGGCACAAAACAGCGTTAACCGTCAGGCAATCCGCAATCATTCACAGGGGAAACCATGAAATACCTGATCTCTGCCGCCATCGCGGCACTCTTCGCCGCCGTCACCTTCACTGCCGCCGCACGCACACCTGCTACCGCGGACGGCGCGGGCGCCATCACTCAGGTCGCCGAGAAGAAAGCCCTGAAGAAAGCGAGAAAGGCCAAAGCGGCCAAGAAAGCGAAAGCGCGCAAGGCCGAGAAATCGTCGGAGACGCCCGCCGCTCCCAAGTAACCCGTCTCCACGGGGCGACAGGAAAGCGGGCCGCAAGCCCGCTTTTTTCATTCCGGCGCCTGCTTGCCGACTGTTCGAGGCGCTCTCGCGCCTACTCCGAGACCACGTTGATGCCGATGTCAACCGGGTCTTCATTCGCTCGTTAATCGGCGTTGACCGATCCAAAGCGGTCAACTGGCAAGATCCGCCATCAACCAAAAGAGGAACATCAATGACCAAGCTTCTGTCCGCCCTCGTAGCCGCTGTCTTCGCCGTCGCATCGGTGAGCCCCGCGTTCGCGTCCGACGCCAAGAAAGACGAGAAATCGATGGAGAAAAAAGACGGCAAGAAGAAGTCCTCCAAGAAAGACGCGAAGAAAGACGAAGTCAAGAAGTAAACCGCGTCCGGCAGCAACAAAGGCAGGGCTTCGGGCCCTGCCTTTTTGTTTTCATCGCCGGTTTCGGTGAGGGCCTCGGCCCTTCCCGCCGTCGCGTTATAGAATGCAGTCGCCGGGGCGCAGCATCCCCTGCCCCGCCGCGAAACCAACGCCCAGCACACCGAATGTCCGGAAGAAAGCGCATCGTTGTCGGCATGTCCGGGGGCGTCGATTCGTCGGTCGCGGCCTTGCTCCTCAAACAGCAGGGTCACGACGTGGTCGGCCTCTTCATGAAGAACTGGGAGGACGACGACACCGACGAGCATTGCACCTCACGCGTGGACCTCGTCGACGCGGTCGCAGCCGCCGAGCGCATCGGCATCGACATCGACGCGGTCAATTTCTCGGCCGAATACAAGGAGCGCGTTTTCACCGGGTTCCTGGCGGAATACCAGGCGGGCCGCACGCCGAATCCGGACGTGCTCTGCAACGCGGAAATCAAGTTTCGCGCGTTCCTCGACCATGCGCTCGCGCTGGGCGCGGACTACATCGCGACCGGCCACTACGCGCAAGTGCGGGAGGTGGACGGGTTGTACCAGTTGCTCAAGGCCGAAGACGGAAGCAAGGACCAGAGCTACTTCCTGTATCGCCTCGACCAGCAGCAGCTCGGAAAGACGCTCTTTCCTCTCGGCGCGCTCTACAAGCGGGACGTGCGCGAGATAGCGCGCGGCGCAGGGCTGCCTAACCACGACAAGCGCGACTCCACCGGCATCTGCTTCATAGGCGAGCGCCCATTCCGCGAATTTCTGAACCGGTACCTGCCGGCCAACCCGGGGCACATCTATGCGCTCGACGGTCGCCTGGTGGGCGAGCACATGGGGCTCATGTTCTACACGCTGGGCCAGCGGCAGGGACTGCGCATCGGCGGCCAGCGCGACGGCGACGGCGACGCATGGTATGTCGTCGACAAAGACCTCAAGCGCAACCGCCTGCTCGTGGTGCAGGGCCGCGAGAACCGCGCGCTCTATTCGGGCCGGCTGACCGCGGTCGACTTAAGCTGGGTCAGCGGCACGGCGCCGCATTGCAACTGGGTGTACGGCGCCAAGACGCGGTATCGGCAGAAAGACGCGCCGTGCACGATCGTCGCCGTCGACGGCGAGCGCTGCACGGTGGATTTCGCCGAACCGCAATGGGCGGTGACGCCGGGCCAATCGGTCGTGCTTTACGAAAGCCGCGTGTGCCTGGGCGGAGGCATCATCGAGTCGGCACAGAAAGAGCCTGCGTCGGCGCTGCCCGCCGCGTGTCCACCGGGATCGGTTGCGCCGGACGGGCAGTAAACCCTACGCGGTGGGGGGAACGGTATCCTTGAAGGACGCGCGCTGCGCCAGCTTGTCGGCGAGCTTGGCGAGATTGGGATAGGTCCTGCGCCAGTCGACTTCGGGCAGCCGCAGGTCGAGAAAGCCGAGACAGCAGCCGACCGCGATATCGGACAGGTTGAAAAAGCCGCCGCAGCACCACGCGCGGGCGCCCAGATCGTCGGACATCGTTTGCAGCGAGCGCGCGATCTTGTCCTGCTGGCGCTCGAGCCAGGCAGCGTATTGCAGCTCCGCCGGCCTGCGCTTCTCCATTACGATCGCAGCCATCGCGTCCGTGCATCCGTCGGCGAGCGCTTCCCAGCGCCGCGCCTGGATACGGTGCCGTGTGTCTTCGGGAAGGAGCTTGGTTACGGGACTCGCATTGTCGAGGTATTCGACGATCACGCGCGAATCGAACAGCGTGGTCGCGTCGTCGAGGACGAGGACCGGGACTTTGCCGAGCGGGTTGTAGACCGGCACGCCGCTCGCCGGATCGTAGGGCGGATCGACGACGAACTCGTAGTCTATTCGCTTCTCCGCCAGCACTACGCGCGCTTTGCGCGTGTAAGGACTGGTGGGAGTTCCGATGAGCTTCATTTGCGAAGAGCGCGGCGCCGATTTCAGGGCGCGCCATTATATCACCGCGCACCCTTCAAGCTTTTGTTGGCATCGCCGACATTCGCGCCGCTCCTCGCCTTGACGCTCGAAGGAGACGGGTAGTAGCCTTGCGTTCCCTTCGTCTCCTGGAAAAGCCGATGAACACCGTCGCGGAAAAATTCATACTCTTCACGCAGCCTGGATGAAGCAGTTGTCTCAGGGCGAAAGAGTTTCTTTCGCGTAAAGGCATCGATTACGAGCACGTCGACGTGCTGAACGATGCGGGTGGCCGCGAGCGGCTGCTGGCGCTCGGCGTGCGCAACGTGCCTGTCGTATCGAAAGGCGAGAACTACGTTTTCGGCCAGAATCTCGAAGACGTCGCCGAGTTCGTCGGCTTGCAGGGCACCGGCCACAAGCCGCTGCCTCCTGATGTGCTCGTCGCGAAATGGACGCGCATCCTGCGCGTCGCCCAGGACGTGATTCGCCAGATACCCGACGACAAGATGAGCGAGCGCGTGATCCCGAATCGCGAGCGGCCAATCCGTTTGCTCACTCACCACGTGTTTCGCATCGGCGAGGCCTTTCTGGAGACGGTCATCGACGGCGTCGACTACGCCGTTCAGCACGCGAACGTGCCCCCTGCCGAAGGCACTTTCCTGACCGGCACCGAAATGGCGGCTTACGGCGACGGCGTGATCGCGAGGCTGGAAGCCTGGTGGGCGGGGCTCGCCGACAAATCGGGCAGCCAGAAGCTCTCGACCTATTACGGACCTCAGCCGCTGCATCAGGTGCTCGAGCGCTCGACGTGGCATTCAGCCCAGCACGTGCGCCAGTTGACTCACGTGCTGGAGGACCGTTTCGGCATCACGCCGCAGCGGCGCCTCGCCCCTGAGGACATCGCCGGCCTGCCGCTGCCGGAGCGGCTTTTCGAGTAACCTCTCCCGCCCGAAAAAAACCGCGCCTCGAGCGCGGCTTTTTTCGCTCCGCCCTGCGGCGAGAGAGCGGACGCGCCGCTCGGCGAGCTTTGAGCTAAACTACGGCGCTCCCACGCTTACCGATCGCACTCGCGCCATGCAGGTATCGTCGCGGGCCTGCCTTGCTCGCCGGCACCGCCCTCACGCTTTGTCCCGGCCGCCATGCTGAGCACAGGCCCCGTCGCGCGTCGCGCGCTCCCTTCGATCGACCGCCTCCTCACCGACCGCAGCGTCGAATCCCTGATCGCGCGCTACGGCCGCCCGCACGTGATCGAAACGCTGCGCACCCTCCTCGAAGCGCAACGCAGCGCGCTCGCCGACAGCGCCGCCCCGCCTTTCGATCACGCCGCTTTCCTGCACGCGTGCGCGGCGCAACTCGAGCGCGAGACCGCGCCGTCGCTGCGGGCGGTCCACAATCTCACCGGAACGGTATTGCACACGAACCTCGGCCGCGCGGTCATGCCTTTGAGCGTCGCGCGCGCGGTGATGCAAGCGATGACGAAGCCGGTCAATCTCGAGTACGACCTCGACGGTGCGGCGCGCGGCGAGCGCGACTCGCACATCGAGCGCTGGCTCACGCGCCTGACCGGGGCCCAGGCCGCAGCCGTGGTGAACAACAACGCCGCCGCGGTTTATCTCACGCTCAACACCCTCGCGGCGAAGAAGGAAGTAATCGTCTCGCGCGGCGAGCTGATCGAAATCGGCGGTGCTTTCCGCATTCCCGACATCATGGCGCGCTCGGGATGCAAATTGCGTGAAGTCGGGACGACCAATCGCACGCATCTCAGGGATTACGCCGAAGCGATCGGTCCGCGCACCGCGGCGATCATGAAAGTGCATACGAGCAACTATGCGGTCCAGGGGTTCACCGCATCGGTCTCCGAAGCGGACCTTGCGACGCTCGCGCACGAGCGCGGGCTCCCTCTCATCGTGGACCTCGGAAGCGGCATGCTCGTGAATCTCGAGGACTACGGCCTCCCGCACGAGCCTACGCCGCGCGAAGCGCTCGGCCACGGCGCCGACGTCGTCACTTTCAGCGGCGACAAGCTGCTCGGCGGGCCGCAGGCCGGCCTCATCGCCGGGCGCAAGGACCTCGTCGCCCGCATCCGGAAGAACCCGATGAAGCGCGCGCTGCGCGTGGACAAGATGACTCTTGCCGCGCTCGACGCGGTCCTCCAGCTCTATTCGAACCCCGCGCGCCTCACTGAAGAGCTGCCCACGCTGCGTCACCTGACGCGGCGTGCGCAAGACATCGAGGCGCAGGCGAACCGCGTGGTCGCGCATGTCAGTCGCGTACTCGGGAACGAAGCCAGCGCCCGCGTTACCGCGTGCGCGAGCCAGATCGGAAGCGGCTCGCTGCCGGTCGATTCGCTGCCGAGCGCGGGAATCGCGGTCGAAAGTGTCACGAAGAAGAAGGGCTCGGCCGCGCAGCGCATCGCCGCCGCGTTTCGCGCGCTGCCCGTGCCCGTCGTCGGCCGCGTCAAGGACGGCGCCTTCCTCATGGACTTGCGCTGCCTCGAAGACGAAGCCGATTTCATCGCGCAGCTCGAACGGCTGCAGCTCTCATGATCGTCGCGACCGCAGGCCACATCGATCACGGCAAGACACTGCTCGTGAAAACGCTCACGGGCGTGGACACCGATCGACTGCCCGAAGAAAAGGCGCGTGGGATTTCGATCGATCTCGGTTTCGCCTACCTGCCGCTCGCGGGGGGCGGCCTGATCGGGTTCGTCGACGTCCCGGGGCACGAGCGTTTCATACGGAACATGCTCGCGGGCGTATGCGGAATCGACTTCGCGTTGCTGGTCGTCGCAGCCGACGACGGCATCATGCCGCAAACCGTCGAGCATCTGAACATCCTCGACCTGCTGCACGTCTCCCGCGGCGCCGCGGTCATTACCAAGATCGATCGGGTGGACGCCGCGCGCGTGGCCGAGGTCGAAGGGAGCGTCTCGGCGCTGCTCGCCACGACCGCGCTCGGCGCCGCGCCGGTTCTGGCGGTGTCCGCCGTGTCCGGCGCGGGCATCGGCGCGCTGCGAGACCTGCTGGTCGCCGAGGCCGCGCGGCAATCGCACCGCGTTTCGGCGGGGCAGCACTTCCGCTACGCGATCGACCGCGCTTTCAGCGTTTCCGGCAGCGGCACGGTCGTCACCGGCACGGTATTCAACGGCTCGGTCAAGCCGGGCGACAGGCTTACGGTGTCACCCTCCGGCACCGCCGTGCGCGTGCGCGGCATTCAGATCCAGGGCAAGTCGGCCGAGCGCGCGAGCGCGGGCGACCGCTGCGCGCTCAACGTGACCGGCATCGAGCTCGATCAAGTGCACCGCGGCGACTGGATCGTTGCCCCCGAGATCCACCGGCCGACGCAGCGTCTCGATGCGAAGGTGCAACTCCTCGCGGCGGAAGCGCACGCGCTCGAGCACTGGACCCCGGTGCATCTGCACCTTGCCACGAGCGATGTCACGGCGCGCGTCGCGACGCGACGCGGCGATGCGCTCGCCCCGGGCGCGAGTGCGGTCGTGCAGCTCGTGCTCGACCAGCCTGCTGCCGCGCTGCGCGGCGACCGATTCATCCTCCGCGATCAATCCGCGACGCGAACGCTGGGCGGCGGTTACGTGCTCGATCCTTTCGCGCCCGCGACCCGCCGCAGCACGCGCGCCAGGCTCGCTCTGCTGGCCGCGCTGGAAAACGACGAACCCGAGGCGGCGCTCGCAGCGCAGATCGAGGCCGACACGCGGCCGATCGACCTCGCGCGCTTCGAGCTCGTCTACAACGTCCTGCCCGAGCGTGCAGCGAAACTCTACGAAAGCGCGGCGCTGGTGCAGCTCGGCAGGGACGCACGCATCGCGGTGACGCAGGCGCGCTACGACGCGATACGCGATGCCGTCCTCGCGCACGTCGCCGAGTTCCATCGCCAGCAGCCGCAGGCCGTCGGCGAAGACGTCGAAAACCTGCGTGCCGCGGTCGCTTCGGACCTGACTGCGGATGCCTTCTCCAGCGTGCTGCGAAGGCTCGCCGACCAGCGCCTGATCGAAGCGAGCAGCTCCACCGTGCGACGGCCGGGGCACAACGCGACGGCGAACGCCGCGGACGATCGCTTGTGGCAGACCGTTCAGCCTGCGCTCGCAGCCTCGGGCTTCAACGCGCCGCCGCTGAAAGACCTCGCAGTGCAGGTGAAGCTCAAGGAAGCGGTGCTCAAGGATTTTCTTTACCGCAAAGCGAAGACCGGCGATGTGATGAGAGTAACGGCTGACCGGTTCTACCCGCGCGCCACCCTTGCGACGCTCGCTGCGATCGCGCAGGCGACGGCACAAGCGCAACCGACCGGTCAATTCACTGCGGCGCAGTATCGCGACGCGACGGGCGTAGGGCGCAGCCTTGCGATAGAGATCCTCGAGTTTCTGGACGGCCTGGGCGTCACCCAGCGGGTCGGCGACGTGCGCAAGATGCGCAAGGATTTCGTTCCGATTCTCGGCGCCGCAACCGCGCCCCCGCCGCCGCCGAAGGCGCAGACGCCCGCGAAGCCCGCAGCCAAGGCGAACCCTCGCCGCCCCGTGCAGAACTACAGACGATGAAAGGATGAAGCGTGTCGCAAGCGACTTATGACGTGATCGTGATCGGCGAAGGGGTGAGCGGGCTCGCGCTGGCGGGACTCCTCGCGCAAGGCGGGCTCAGAGTCGCGACCATGGAGGCCCAGCTATTCGGCGGACTGGTGGTGAACGTGAACGAGCTCGAGCCCGTGCCGGAAGGCCATCCGGCCTCGGGCGCCGAGCTCGCGGCCGAGATGATGCAGGCGAACGCCGAGCACGGCGTCGCCAGCATCCAGGAGCCGGTGACGGCGCTGCGCGAAAGCGGCGGCGTGATCGAGGTGGTGAGCGATGCGGGATCGCATACCGCGCGCCACGTCGTCGTCGCGTCGGGCGCGCGGTTGAAGAAGCTCGGCGTTCCCGGCGAAGCCGAGTTCGAAGGCCGCGGCGTGTCGCAGTGCGCGGACTGCGACGGCCCCATGTACCAGAACGAGGAGGCGATCGTGGTGGGAGGCGGGGATTCGGCTTTCCAGGAAGCGCTCGTGCTCGCCCAGTACTGCCGGCGCGTGCATCTCATCAACCGCGACGGCGACTTCCGGGCCGTGCCGCACTTCGTCGAGCAGGTCAAATCGAACGAAAAGATTTCCATCGTCTGCAACGCAGCCGTCGAAGCGATTCTGGGCAGCAAGATGGTCGAGAAAGCGCGTGTGAAGCACGCCGACGGCCGCGTCGAGGAGCTGCCGTGCGCGGGGGTCTTCGCCTACATCGGCCTCGAGCCCAGCACCGATTTCCTGCCGGCGGAGGTCGAGCGCGACGCTGCCGGATTCGTGCGCACCGATCCGCAGTTCCGCACCGCCATGCCTCGCGTCTCCGCGATCGGCGCCGTGCGCAGCGGCTACGGCGGCACCCTCGCCCACGCCATGGACGAAGCCCGCGCCGCCGCCGAAGCCATCAAGGCCCAGCTCACATAGTGGAAGTCCCTAGAACCTGGAGACGCGAGGCATTAAAATCCTGAGGCAGCGAAGCGAATCGCGAGATTCGACGAAGGAAGAGAGGTAACGGAGAGGACCTGGCTCCGTGCTCAGCGATACTGCTATCCCCGCTGCCGCAAGGCAGCCGAAGGATGGGAGGTAACGGAGGGAAACCTAGGTTTCCCTCTGTTCGTAATAAAGGTTCATTCCGCAGGAAGGGAATCGCTCCCGGTGGGGCGGCCGGACTTCAAACCCGGTAGGGGCCGCAGGCGGTCCTGCGTGGGTTCGACTCCCACTCTCTTCCGCCATCACTTCTTCTGCGCGAGCCCTTTCGCCATGCCGAGGTCGGTGAGGATCTTGGCGTAGATTTCGCTCTCCTGCTTCAGATCCTTGCTGAACGCGGCCGAATCGGCGTACGCGTCGAACCACTGATAGCGTTCGAGAAATTTCTTCCACGCCTCGGTCTTCACCATCTTGGAGAGCGTCGCATCCCAGTACTTGACGGCTTCGGCGGGTATCCCCGGCGGCGCGAAAAGCCCGCGCCAGTGGAGTATCGCGACGTCTATCCCCATCGATTTCCACGTCGGCACCTTCGAGAACTCGCCCGCGAGCGGCGCCGGCGCCGAGATCGCGATCAGCCGCACCTTGCCGGCTTTCACCTGCTCGATCGCCTCCGACAGGCCCGTCGAGATCACGTCGACGTGACCGCCCAGGAGCTGGATCATGAGGTCGCCGCCACTCTT
>Ga0209705_10001292_pt1 | contig 13168 bp, 12 predicted proteins | sample PPLLaktember2015_5_FD_187262 | JGI IMG/M metagenome (GOLD analysis project Ga0209705, IMG submission 187262) | Freshwater sediment microbial communities from Prairie Pothole Lake near Jamestown, North Dakota, USA - PPLs Lake P8 Core (1) Depth... | ecosystem: Environmental > Aquatic > Freshwater... | reverse complement strand
TGCAGCAACGAGGGGCGGAGTTCCGCCCCCGTTTCTTACCTGGGGGTCGGGGTGTGAAAATTCTGGCACGAGCTCACGCGTTTCTCGATCGCATCTCCCGTGTCGCGGTGTGGACTGGCGGCGCAGCTCTGCTGCTGTGCGCGATTCTGGTCAGCGGCGACGTCATCTTGCGCAAGCTGTTCTCGATCACCATGAGCGGCTCGGACGAGATCTCGGGCTACGCGTTCGCAGCGGCTACCACCTGGGCCTATTCCTACTGCCTTCTGCACCGGTCCCATGTACGCATCGATGCGTTGTACAACCTGCTGCCCGCCTGGCTGCGGTCGCTCCTGGACGCTCTCGGTCTGGCGCTGCTGCTGTTCTATATGAGCTACCTCACCAACAAGGCTATCGCCGCATTCCTCACCTCGTGGCAGCGCGATTCGGTCTCCATCACCACGCTGAGCGTCCCATTGTGGATACCACAGCTGCTGTGGGTCGCCGGGCTGTGCTGGTTCGTTCTCACGCTTGCGTTCCTGCTGCTCTATGTTCTGCTGTCGCTGCTGCTGCGCGATGTTGCGACGGTTCAGTCGATCGCGGGTGCGATGAGCATCGAGAAGAGCATAGACGAGGAGACGCATGGCATGGACACCGAGCGCGCGAGGCCCTGACATGCTGCTATGGCTCATCGTCATCCTGCTGGTGCTGGTATTCGCGAGCGTCCCTGTCGCCGCTGTGTTGGGGGTGCTCAGCCTCTCGCTCGACCAGATGTACATGGACGGCCGGCTCGCTCGTGCGATCGGGGAGTTCACCTGGGACAAGAGCAAGGAATACATCCTGGTTGCCATTCCCATGTTCATCCTGCTTGGCGAGATCATGTTGCGCGCCGGGATCGCCAGGCGCATGTACGAGGCAGTGGTGGAGTGGCTGTCATGGCTGCCGGGCGGCCTGATGCATGCGAATATAGGCTCGTGCGCCATTTTCGCGGCCACCTCGGGGTCGAGTGTGGCCACCGCCGCAACGGTCGGCACGGTCGCCTATCCGGAGATCCGCAAGCGGCAATACCACGAGCCCCTGTTCCTCGGCTCGCTGGCCGCCGGTGGCACGCTGGGGATCCTCATTCCACCGTCGATCAGTCTCATCATCTATGGACTGATCACCGATACTTCCGTGCCGGAGCTCTACCTTGCCGGCATCATCCCCGGGCTGCTCCTTTCGACCCTGTTCATGGCCGCCGTTGCGATCGCCTGTCGCGCGCGGCCACAGTGGGGCGGTGTGCCGGTCAAGACCTCCTGGCGCAGACGCATTCGCGTCCTCCCGGATCTGATTCCGCCCATCCTGCTATTCGCAGTGGTCGTCGGTTCGATCTATGCCGGCGTCGCCACCCCCACCGAAGCGGCCTCGCTCGGTGTGGTGTTCGCACTGGGTCTCGCGGCGTGGACGCGAACACTGAGTCTCCGCATGCTGCGGGAAGCCTTCGAGGGCACCATGCGCATCACCGCGATGATCATGCTGATCATCCTGGCCGCGGTGTTCCTGAACTTCATCCTCGGCTTCATCGGGGTCACCAAGGGGTTGCTCGATTTCATCACTGAACTGGGACTCACTCCGCTGCAGACGATGATTCTGCTGGTCGTCTTCTACCTCATTCTCGGCATGTTCATGGAGACCCTGTCCATGCTGCTGACGACCGTGCCGATCGTTTTCCCGATCGTCGTGCACATGGGCTACGATCCGGTGTGGTTCGGGATCGTCATGACCGTCCTCATGGAAACGGCGCTGATCACTCCACCGGTCGGCGTGAACCTCTACGTGGTGCAAGGCATCCGCATCCGCGGCGGGCCCTTCAACGACGTCGCTTACGGCGCCTTGCCGTTCGTGCTCGCGATGATGGTCCTGATCGCGCTGCTGATGGTGTTCCCCCAGCTCGCTCTGTGGCTTCCCACGCTTTACTACCGATGACGCGAGGACCGGAGGCGCTGCCGGTCTCGGCTGCGCCATTCGCGCCATAACTGACTCGCCCGACACCGCTGTTACGCTCGAACCAGCCAGATGCGGGCCAGGTCTCACTGCTCCGCCGCTTTCACCCCGTACACTTTCTCCGCCGCTTCCGCCGACACCAGCCCGTTGCGCACGTCGGCCCTGACCTTCTCGGGGTCGCGCTCGCGCGGATCGCCGAAGCCGCCGCCACCGGGCAACTCCAAGCGCAGCCGCTCGCCCGGCGGGATCGTCTGCTGGCCCTTGCCGCGAAGTGTCTTGCCGGAGACTAGCGAGACGCGGCCCGCTGCCCCAGCATGGCCACCGGCACGCCCGCGCGCTGGATGGTCGATCCGCTCGAACATGGCATATACCGAGAACGGGGCGTTCTCGGCGCTGCCGATCTCCATCACCTGACCGAGGCCGCCGCGCTGGCGGCCGGCTCCGCCCGAGTCGGTGCGGTACTCCTTGCGCCAGATGACGACTGGGGCGATCGATTCGACGATCTCGGTCGGCACGCTCCTCACACCGCTCGGAAACGCGGTCGCGGAGAGGCCGTCCTTGGTCGGGCGGGCGCCGGTGCCCCCGGAATGGAAGGACAGCACGTCGAAGGGTGTGCCTCCCGCCAGCGTGTCGCTTACGCCGTGTCCACCGCGCAGCTGCGGTATCCACAGCGCGGAGGCGCCCTCCGCCGGCGCGCCGTCCACGAGCGCCTGATGCAGGCAACCGAATACCACGTCAGGCAGCATATGCCCAATGACATGGCGAATCGCCACCGCGCACGGCCGCGGTGCGTTCAAGATCGACCCCTCTGGCGCGCTGACGGTGATCGGGGCAAGCGAGCCGGCATTGTTCGGAACACCGGGTGCGACCAGACACTTCACGCCGAAAGACGTGTAAGCGGTCGTGTAGAGCATGGGCACGTTGATGCCGAAGCTGCTTACCGGTGAGGTTCCGCTGAAATCGACGTGAATGCCTCTGGGGGAAATGGTGAGCGCCCCTTTCAACTCGATCGGATGGTCGTAGCCATCGATGACCACCGAATTGTGGTAGGTGCCCGAGGGCAACCTGCCGATCGCTTCGAGGGTCGCGGCACGCGAGTGTTCGAAGATGTGGTCGGCCAGCGGCTCGATACTGTCGATGCTGAACTCGCTCATCATCTCGCGCAGCCGCTCGGAGCCCTTGTCGTTGCAGGCCATCAAGGAGAACAGATCGCCCTCGACCTGCACCGGTTCGCGCACGTTCGCCCGCACGATCGCCAGCAGATCCTGATTCACCTGGCCCTCGCGCGCCAGCGGCATGATGGGGACGCACAGCCCCTCCTCGTACACCTGCCGGCCGTCGGGCCCAAACCCTCGCCCGCCGATGTCCACCACGTGCACGGTCGAGGTGAAAAGCCCGACCGGCCGCCCGGCAGAAAAAGTCGGCGATACCAGCGTGAAGTCGTGCAGGTGGCCGGTGCCCAACCACGGGTCGTTGGTGAGGTAGTGATCGCCCGCGCGCATCGTCTCCACCGGGTAGCGCGCGAGGAAGTGGCCGACCGCCGCCGGCATCGAGTTCACGTGCCCAGGGGTCCCGGTCACGGCCTGCGCCAGCATGCGGCCCTGGAGATCGAACACACCGGCGGACAGGTCGCCGGCCTCGCGCACGCTCGCGCTGAACGCCGTGCGCAGGAGTGTCTGGGCCTGCTCCTCGACGACGGCGATCAACCGGTTCCACATGATCTGCGCGCGGATGCGCGCCAGTGCGGAGTCTGCTCTCACGCTTCATCACCTCGCTGCCAAACAGAAACCCTGAGCATGGCGCTTTTCGCTTCACCCGAGAACCTCACACGGATCCCTCCTGGCGGTCCGATTGCGTGCGCTCCAGCACGAGATAACCGATCGCATTCACAATGGCCGAGAAGGCCGGTGCCACCACAGTGGTGGTTTCGTCCTCGACGACGAGTGCGGGACCTTCGATCCGCGCACCCGGCTTCAAGTCCTCCCGACGGAACACCAGCGCTTCGACGAAGGCGCCGGACCCCGGGTCGAACACGGATCGCCGCCCGATCGGTGCCGGTGTCGTCTGCCGCGAGGGCTGCGTCACCGGCGTCGGCTGCTCGACCCGGGCGCTGACACTGAGCGCCCAGCTCAGCGCTTCCGCGTCCAGGCCTGGAATGATGCGCGCGAACTGCCGCCGATACTCGCGCTCGAAGGCTTCCTGTAGTCGCTGTCGATCGGCCAGCTCCAGCGGACGGTCGTCCAGCGGTACAGCAATCTCATGCCCCTGGCCGACGTAACGCATATACGCCGTGCGCGATTCCGCCAGCGGTGTACCGCCTGCACTTCTCTCTACCACGCCGTAGGCCTCCGCGCGCATCGCTTCGAGATGGCTGTTGACCAGCGCCGGATCGAGGTCCCGCACCCGCTGGTAAAGGCTGCGTGCCACCTCGTAGGCCACCGGCGCGGCAAGCATGCCCACGGCCGATCCGACGCCCGCGCCAGTAGGCACGACGATGCGTTTGATTCCCAGCTTGTCAGCGACGCGGGCAGCGTGCAATGGCGCAGCACCGCCGTAAGCGACGAGCGTCCGCTCATCGAGGCTCTTGCCGCGCTCCACCGCGTGCACGCGTGCAGCACTCGCCATGTTCTCATCGATGATCTCGCTGATGGCGAGCGCAGCCAGCTCCGCGCCGAGCGCAAGCGGCTTGCCAACGGAGCGGTCGATTGCCGATCGCGCGGCGGTGGCGTCCAGCGCAAGGCTGCCGCCAGCGAAGGCGCCGGGGTCGATCCGACCGAGCGCAAGATCCGCGTCGGTAACGGTAGGCGCCTGGCCGCCCTGGCCGTAACAGGCGGGTCCGGGTACCGCGCCGGCGCTGTCCGGGCCGACCGCCACGCGCTTGAGGGCATCGACCCTGGCGATGGAGCCACCGCCCGCTCCGATCTCGACCATCTCGATGACGGGAATGCGAAGCGGCAGTCCGCTGCCCTTGAGAAAGCGGTATGCGCGCGCGACCTCGAAGGCGCGCGACCGCTCGGGCTGCCCTCGGTCGATCAGGCAGATCTTCGCCGTGGTGCCGCCCATGTCGAACGAGAGCACGTGCTCGAGTCCGCACTCCAGCGCGATGCGGCTGGCCAGTATCGCGCCACCAGCGGGGCCCGATTCCACCAGCCGGATCGGAAAGCGCCGAGCCACCTCCAGACCGACAACACCGCCGCCCGAGGTCATGAGCAGGAGCTGCCCGCTGAACCCGGCCTCGCGTACCGCACGATCGAGCCGATCGAGATAGCCGGATATCAGTGGCTGCACATAGGCGTTTGCGCACGCGGTCGACAACCGCTCGTACTCGCGCAGCTCCGGAGAGACCTCCGAAGACAGGCTCACCCACAACCCGGGCAGACGCTCGAGCAGGATCTCCCGGATGCGCTGCTCGTGCACCGGGTTGGCGTAGCTGTGCAGCAGCCCGACCGCCACGCTGGGGACGCGCTCGCGCTCGAGCATCGGGATCACCGCCTGCACCGCCCGCTCGTCGAGCGGCCGCAACACCTCGCCGCGCGCGCTCATGCGCTCGGGCACGGTGTAGCGCCGCTGGCGCGCCACGAGCGGCTCCGGCTTCTCCAGATAGATGTCGTACTGCTCGAAGCGGTGCTCGTAGCCGATCTCGACCGAATCGCGGAAGCCTTCGGTGGTAATCAGCGCGGTGATTGCGCCCTTGCGCTCGATCAACGCATTGGTCGCCAGTGTGGTCCCATGGATGATGAGGGCGATATCGCCAAGCGTACAGCCGGCCTTCGCGACGGCCGCGGCCACGCCTTGCATGACCGCGCGCTCAGGCGCCTCGGGCGTGGTCAACACCTTGGCAGTAACGCGTCCACAAGGCGCGTCCAGCGCGACATCGGTGAACGTCCCGCCGATGTCGACCGCCAGTCGAGTTGTGCGCGCTGATGCCATGGACCGCCCCGGTTTGTGGGGATATTACGGAGACACGTCAGTCCGAAACATCGCACGGTAGAGGCGGCGAGCGCCGGACGCCCTCACAGCACCTTGTTCCGGTTTTCTTCGTGTCTTCGTGGTGAGCGGTGGAATTTGTGTGTTGCCCTGCCGTTCCAACTCGTGTCACCAGGTGTTGCGCAGCTCGCGCAGCTTGACGAACACTGTCTTGGGATCCGGGTTGTCGGGCAGGTCGGGAAACGCCTCGCGCAGCCTGGCGATGACGGTGGGACTGTGCAGGCGGAAGAAGGTGTTGATCTCCTTCTCGAGCGCCAGTGTAGTCACCAGCGCGCGGCTGGGATCCTGATCACGCACCTGTCCGAGCATCTGCTGCGCTTTTGTGTTGTCGGGCTCGCGGTCGAGCGTGAAGCCCAGATTGTTGGCGATGTAATCGTGGCCCGGGTACACCAGGGTTCGGTCCGGTAGCTTGGCCAGCTGACTGACGAACGTCTGATACAGCTCGTTCGGATGACCGCCGTTGTGGCAGTTGCCGGCGCCGGCATTGAACAACGTATCCCCGCAGAACAGCGCGGGCGTGTCAGTATGCGAGAGCAGGCATACGTGACTCATGGTGTGTCCGGGGGTATCGAGCGCTTCCAGCTCGACGGTCTTGCCTACTCTTATGATGTCTCCCGCACCAAGCCCGCGATCGATCCCTGGAATGCGTTGGCTGGCGTTCTTGTGCGCCAGCAGCTTGGCGCCGGTAGCCTCGATCATGGCGCGATTGCCGCCGGTATGATCGCCATGTTCATGCGTGTTCAGAATCTGGGTGATTTGCCAGCCATGCTTCTTGGCCGCGGCCAGGCACTTCTGATGATCCAGCGGATCGACGGCCAGGGCCTCGCCGGTTTCCGGGCAGACGATCAGGTAATTGAAGTTGCGATACGAGTTCGCGGTCCAGATCTGTTCGACGATCATGGGATTTCCTTCCTTTCCGAACTTGGGTGGCCTGCGGGCCGATAGCCGTTTCCGGATTGCCTCGAGGCCGTGCGGTGACACATGGCCTCCATTCTGATCGAGATCGCGAGATCAGTCACCTGCCATGCCGGCGCAGCGGGATCCCGTATATCATAGGCAGACAGCACGAACGAAAGGACAAGCATGGCGAACATTGGCGCCGTATTGAAAGAGGAGATCTCGCGGCTCGCCCGCCGAGAGCTCCGCAGTCAAGTGGATGGGATGAGGAAGGCGTCGGCTCAATACCGGCGAAGTATTGCCGCGTTGAAGCGCCAGGTGGCAAGGCTCGAACGCCAGGTGTCGCTGCTCCAGGGGAAAGTGCTGGCCCGCCCCGTGGACACACCGGAGGAATCCACTGCCAGGCGGGTGCGGTTCGCTCCCAAGGCGCTTCGTTCGCAACGCGAGCGGCTCGGCCTGTCGGCCGCCGACTATGGAAAGCTCGTGGGTGTGAGCGCCCAGTCGGTCTACAACTGGGAGCATGAGGCGGCCCGCCCTCGCGGCGAGCCACTCCGCAGGCTCGTGGCCCTGCGAGCCGTAGGCAAGAGGGAAGCACAGGCCCGTCTGGAGCAGCTCGGAAAGCAAGGGGCCAGGAAGGGCCGCGGGTCGTAACGGACTGATCGCGACACGCTGTCGCGCGATCTGGTCGAAGAGACCGGACGTTGCGCTCGAACTGCGGCAACCTGAGCCTCCTCGGTCGCAGATGACCATGTGGAAGACGATCGAAGACACCATCGGCAACACGCCGCTGGTCCGGCTGAAGCGGCTGCCAGGGGCGACCAGCAACATCGTCCTGTGCAAGCTCGAGGGCGACAACCCCGCGGGGTCGGTGAAGGATCGCCCGGCGCTGTCGATGGTCCGGCGCGCCGAGGAACGCGGCACGATCAAGCCCGGTGACGTCCTGATCGAGCCGACCAGCGGCAACACCGGCATCGCCCTCGCGATGGCCGCGGCCATGCGCGGATACAAGATGGTGCTGGTGATGCCGGAGCATCTCTCCGTCGAGCGCCGACAGACGATGCGGGCCTACGGTGCGCAGATCATCCTCACCCCCAAGCAGGGCGGCATGGAGGCCGCGCGCGACCTCGCCGAGCGGATGGTCGCCGAGGGCAAGGGCGTGATGCTCGACCAGTTCGCCAACCCCGACAACCCGCGCGCCCACTACGAGGGGACCGGCCCGGAAATCTGGCGCGACACCGAAGGCTGTATCACCCATTTCGTGTCGAGCATGGGCACCACCGGTACGATCATGGGGGCGGGCCGGTTCCTGAAGGAGAAGAACCCGAGGATCGAGATCATCGGCTGTCAGCCTACCGAAGGATCGCAGATCCCGGGCATCCGCAAGTGGCCCGAAGCCTACCTGCCGAGAATCTACGACCCCAAGCGAGTCGACCGGCTGGAATCCGTGAGCCAGGCCGAGGCAGAGGAGATGGCGCGGCGCCTGGCTCGAGAAGAAGGCATCTTTGCCGGCATCTCATCCGGCGGCGCCGTGCATGTGGCACTGCGCATCTCCAGCGCCGTCGAGAACGCAGTGATCGTCGCGATCGTCTGCGATCGCGGCGACCGCTATCTCTCAACGGGTGTGTTCCCGGCCTGAACGATGGGCGACCGCCCGCGTCAACGCTATGACGATCGTCCCAGCACGTTGGTCGACCCTCACGTGCCAAGCAGCAAAAGGAATGACCCATTTCCTCGGGCAGGAGGGGAAAAGGCGTTCTCTCCCCTCCTTTCAAAGGAGGGGTGGCGCGAAGCGACGGGGTGGTTTGCGCTGGCTCACCGCCCCTCCTCAAGGAGCTTATCAGGATGGGGTGGCACCCCCCGGCTCGCGCCCGGGGCAGGCGGCAGCGACGGGTAGTGGTCTTGGGGGCGCCGCAGCTTCGTGTGATGCATTCGTACAAGGCTCATTAGAGCGGGGTCGGGCTTACCTGCGACCGGCGGACCGGGGCCTGGCACGGCGCGCGGCGCCGATCCGAGCTGGTGATGCTTCGCCGACGCACGCCGCCTCGGCGTGCAGCCAGCGCTCGAACGCGTCGACATCCTCGTTACCCAATGTGCGGCGCGACCGCATCACGTAGTAGCAGCGAGGCGAGACGATCGTGCGCTTGAACGGCGCGACAAGCTCTCCCGAACGCACCAGTTCGCGCAGGAGCGGCATCCGACCGAGCGCTACACCTTGCCCCTTCAGCGCTGCCTGGATGAGCTGGTCGTAGTGGCTGAAATGGAGTGCGCCCGCAGGCCGCAGGTCGGGGGTTCCCGCTGCTTCCAGCCACTGGGTCCAGACCAGCCATGGCGAGGCCTGGGTCTCTTCGAGGTGCAGCAGCACGTGGTTGCGGAGGTCCTCCGGCCGTGTGAGAGGGCGCGCCGGGTCGCGCACCAGCGCGGGGTTGCATACCGGAAACACGTCCTCGCCGAACAGCTTGGCGCCGCCGGGCGCGAGCTCTGCCGACGAATACCGGATCGCGACGTCGATGCCCGAGCGCTCGAGCCCCAGGATCTCGTTGTTCGCGGCGATGCGAACGTCCACCCCTGGGTGGGCGCGCGTGAAGCTCGCGAGCCGCGGCACCAACCATAACGAGGCGAACGAAAGGCTCGTTGTGACGGTGACGGTACGTGTCGAGTCTGGCGTGCGCAGCTTGCCGAGCGTCTCGTGCAATCGCTCGAGTAGCTCGATCGTCGCAGCGTACAGCGCCTGGCCGCGCTCGGTGAGCAGCAGCGCGCGATGGCGGCGCTCGAACAGGGGGAAGCCCAGTCGCTCCTCCAGCGAAGCAATGGCGCGGCTCACCGCCGACTGCGTAAGGGAAAGCTCGACGGCGGCGCGCGTGAACGAAAGGTTGCGAGCAGCCGCCTCGAACACCTCGAGCCGATCGAGCGGGGGGAGGTCGAAGCGTCTATTTGGCATTCCGCAAACGCATGCAAAGCATGCGAAAAGACCGTTTGAGCCCTGACTAGTGTGCGGCCACAATTGCAGCCGTATGCTTGCAGGTCGAAGTGTCAACGAACCTTCCTCCTGCATGCGCAGAGATCATACAAGGAAAGGAGCTCGCCATGGACCTTCGTGCCACGCCAGACCTGATTCATTTGAGCGACGCCGCGCCCGGCAGCGGCTCGGTGCGCCTCGAACCTGCCCGCGGGTATCGGGTGGTCGCCATCTCCGGAGCAGTGTGGATCACGCAAGCAGGGCGCATCGAGGACCACGTCCTGCGAGCCGGCGAAGCGCTGACCCTCGATTCGCCGGGGGCGGCAATCGTCTCTTCCTTCGGCTTGGCCGATATCGAGGTCATTGCGCCGCCGGACCCATCGGTCTCCGATCGATCCCCGATGATCACCGCCGAAACCATGGAGCGGGCGCAGCGCGAGGCGCGGCGTCTCCACGCCCAGGCCGTGCACGAGATCTTCGCTGCGGCCGCGGCTTGGGTCTGGACCCAGGCCCGCCGGCTGGGTTTGTTGGCAGCAGGGAGCTCGGCCGCCCCAGGCCCGGCTCATCGGCACTGCTGAGCGAGCGTCAGATCCTGCTCAGGCGCCTTCCCGGGCGCCTTCAGCGTCGTCCTGCTTGCCCGCGCTCTCACCGCGCTGTGTGATACGGTCGCGTTCTGCATACACTCACCCTGCTCGAGCGCTGCGCGGCTCGTGCCGCCCGTGATCGCCAGGCATCTCTGGCCCTCCGGCCTGTGCCCGGGGCGGGCGCAAACACCGGTGGAAGGAGGAGACAGTGAGCAGAACGCAGATCGAGACCGGCACCGACCAATGCCTGGCTTACGAAGACGATGGTGTGGCGGTAATCACGCTGAACCGTCCGCAGGCGCGTAACGCCCTGTCGAAGGAGATGCTGGCCGGTCTCGAGAGCGCGCTGGACCACTCGGAACGTTCGGTAAGCGTCCGTGCGGTTGTCTTGACCGGTGCCGGAGGAGCGTTCTGCGCTGGCGGCGACGTCAAGAGCATGGCGTCCGGCACCGGAGCCGATGGACCCACGCTGGACGAGCGCATCCACAATCAGCGCCTGAGCCAGCGCAACACGGCCGGCCGCATGTTCCTCATGCCGAAACCGGTCATCGCGATGCTGCCGGGACCGGCAGCCGGCGCCGGACTGTCGCTCGCGCTGGCAGCGGACCTGCGCACCATGGCGGACACGGCCTTCATCACGACCGCGTTCGCGCGAGTCGGGTTCAGCGGCGACTACGGCGGGACGTTCTTTCTGTCTCACCTGGTCGGGCTGGGAAAGGCGAAGGAGCTGTATTTCCTTTCCGAGCGCCTGAGCGCCGAGGAGTGCAAGCGACTCGGCATCGCGAGCTTCGTCTTCACCGCCGATTCTTTGCAGGAGCAGACGATGGCGCTGGCGCGCCGATTGGCTGCCGGGCCCGCAGTGGCGTACCGCTACATGAAGGAGAACCTCAACCGCGCGGCGATGGGCGCGGAGGTCACCGAGTGTCTGGATCTGGAGGTGACGCACCACGTGCATGCGGGCCTGACCGAGGACCACCGCGAAGCCGCGAGAGCGTTCGTCGAGAAGCGGGAGCCGGTGTTCAAGGGGCGCTGAGCCGCGGCCCGGCCGCTACCCTACAGTCAACACAGCGATGCAGAGGCGGAGTTGGGAGAACGATCCGGATGCCGACCGAGGTTCTCATGATCCGCTTTCATCTCCCGGTCTATGGGTTTCTCAGCGCCCTTTGCGTCCGCTGCACCTCTGCGTTGAGATCTTGAGTCTGCCTTGGCTGCGGCTTGATCACCCCCAACCCCTCCGCGACCCGGAGGACTTCGCGCTTCTCCTCGTCGCTCAAGCTATTCACCGGCGGGATGGAGCGCCCGCAATCGATGCCCAGCCTCGCCGAGAGGACGACCTTGCACACGTCTGGCATGGCGTAGAACATCCAAACCAGGTCGACGTACTTGCGTACGCCGTCCTGCAGCGCCTTCGCCCGGGCGATATCACCGGCCTCCCAGGCGCTGAATAGCTCCGCATAGTGCCAGGGAGCGAGCGACAGCGGTGCGTCGATGGTGCCCACCGCGCCCATCGTGAGAGCCGGAAGTGGGAACGCGCCATTGCCGGAGAAGCAGATCAGGCCCATGTCCGCAAACACCCGAATATCGGCGAAGTTGGGCGCCGAGTGCTTGAGCCCCTTGAGGGTGGGGATTGCACGCGCGAACTTCTCCATCAGCGCCGGCACGGTCTCCACCTGTGTGAGTTGGGGGAGGTTGTAGACGAAGAACGGAAGGTCCCCGGCGGCATCTGCCACCGCCTTGTAGTGCTCGATGCGGGAACGCTCGCTGCTGGGGAAGAAGAACGGCGGCAGGCAGCACACCGCGGCGCAGCCCGCCGACCTGGCGGTCCGAGCGGCCCGGACCGCGCTCGCCGTGCTGATGGCGCCGACGTGCATGATCACGGGCACCCTACCCTTGCACACCTCGCCCGAGATGCGCGCCACGGCGTCGCGCTGGTCCTCGGTGAGGATCGGCCCTTCACCGGTGGTGCCTGCCATCCAGAACCCGCTCGCACCGTGCGCGATGTTGTCGTCCAGCAGCGCGCGCAGGGCCTTTTCGTGAACCCGCCCGTCTTCGGTGACAGGGGTGGGCGGGGCGGGAAACATGCCTTTGAACTCGTGTTTCATCGGAATACACGTCTCGGTGGGCTGGGAATCGATGCCGATCACCGGGGGCCGTGCCATGGACCCGGCTCCCGGGTCGGGGTCAGACGCCTATCCTGCCACAGACGCCCGTCGCACGGCTTGCGCCCGGCTGATTACCCACCCACTGGGAGAGGAAGCAAGAAACCCCCTCTCCCTTGACCCGATGTCCGTCGTCTCATCGGTTGCTCAACCTGGGGAGCACGACGATCTCGGCGAACTCGGCCAGTGCCAGGCCTTCACGCGAGCGATCTCCGGCCGCTTCGATCTCGGCCTGACGGAACGCGCGCATGGCGGCAAGCAGGAGAGCACAGCGCACGTCCGAACCGGACTGCCGCTGAGCTGGGATCGCTTCACGTTTCCAAAGCATGGTTTGCTCCCTATCTCGAAACGGCTGAAGGGCAAAAGAACAGATCGTTACGGGACACTCAGTTGGAGGCCAGCACCACCGGCGTGCACTTGATCACGTCGTTGACCAGCACGCACTTGGAGTCGCCCACGCTGAAGGAGGCCTGCTGCTTGCCGTTGACGACGCTGACCTCGATGCTCTGGTCGGCGAAGGCGGCGCTGGAAGCGAGCAGGGCACCGATGAGTAGGGCTTGGAGGGTCTTGGTCGTCATGGTCTGGGTCCGTCCGTAATGCGTTTGTCGTTGTAAGCACTTTACGGC
>Ga0209705_10001285_pt1 | contig 13225 bp, 13 predicted proteins | sample PPLLaktember2015_5_FD_187262 | JGI IMG/M metagenome (GOLD analysis project Ga0209705, IMG submission 187262) | Freshwater sediment microbial communities from Prairie Pothole Lake near Jamestown, North Dakota, USA - PPLs Lake P8 Core (1) Depth... | ecosystem: Environmental > Aquatic > Freshwater... | reverse complement strand
CGGTGGTCACCGTGATGGGCCACGTCGACCACGGCAAGACCTCGCTGCTCGATACCATCCGCCGCACCCGGGTCGCCAGCGGCGAAGCCGGCGGCATCACCCAGCACATCGGCGCCTATCACGTCGAAACCGAAAAGGGCGTGATCACCTTCCTCGACACCCCGGGCCACGAAGCGTTTACCGCCATGCGCGCCCGCGGTGCCAAGGCCACCGACATCGTGGTGCTGGTGGTGGCAGCCGACGACGGCGTCATGCCGCAGACCATCGAAGCCATCCACCATGCCAAGGCTGCCGAAGTGCCGCTGGTCGTGGCGGTGAACAAGATCGACAAGCCCGACTCCAATCCCGAGCGCATCCGCCAGGAACTGGTGGCACAGGGCGTCACCCCCGAAGAATGGGGCGGCGACACCCAGTTCATCGAGGTCTCGGCGAAGGCCAACACCAACATCGACAAACTGCTCGACGCCATCCTGCTGCAGGCCGAAGTGCTGGAGCTCACGGCTGCGGCCGACGGCCCCGCCAAAGGCCTCGTCATCGAAGCCCGCCTGGACAAGGGCAAGGGACCGGTCGCCACGCTGCTGGTGCAATCCGGTACCCTGCGCCGCGGCGACATGGTGCTGGCCGGCCAGGTTTTCGGCCGAGTGCGTGCCATGCTCGACGAATCGGGCAAGACGGTGAACGAAGCCGGCCCGTCGATTCCGGTCGAGATCCAGGGCTTGTCCGACGTGCCCCAGGCCGGCGAGGACATGATGGTGCTGCCGGACGAGCGCAAGGCCCGCGAAATCGCGCTGTTCCGTCAGGGCAAATTCCGCGACGTGCAATTGGCGCGAAAACAGGCGGCCAAGCTCGAATCCATGTTCGACCAGATGGGCGAGGGCGAAGTGCAGCAACTGCCGATCATCCTCAAGGCCGACATGCAGGGCTCGTACGAAGGTCTGGCACACGCCCTGGGCAAGCTGTCGACCGACGAAGTCAAGGTCAACATCATCCACAGCGGCGTCGGTGCGATTACCGAATCCGACGTCAACCTGGCGCTGGCGTCCAAGGCCGTGCTGATCGGCTTCAACGTGCGCGCCGATGCGTCGGCACGCAAGCTGGCCGAGTCGAGCGGCGTCGACATCCGCTACTACAACATCATCTACGAGGCCGTCGATGAGGTGAAAGCCGCGCTGTCCGGCATGCTGGCACCGGAGAAGAAGGAAAACATCATCGGTCTGGTCGAGGTCCGCCAGGTTTTCGTTATTTCCAAGGTTGGCACCATCGCCGGCTGCTACGTTCTTGACGGCGTGGTCAAGCGCAACGCAGGTGTGCGCGTGCTGCGCAACAACGTGGTGGTCCACCAGGGTGAACTCGACTCGCTCAAGCGCTTCAAGGACGACGTCAAGGAAGTCAAGGCCAACTTCGAATGCGGCCTGTCGCTGAAGAACTTCAACGACATCCAGGAAGGCGACCAGCTCGAGGTGTTTGAAGTGGTCGAGGTGGCGCGTACGCTTTGAGTTAGTGAAGGGGAAAGGGATCGCGCCTGCGGCGCTCAGGGGGGAAGGGTGAGAACTCTTCCCCACCCTTCCCCTTCACCCTTCCCCCTTTACTCCCCTATGCCAAAAGATTTCCCCCGCGCCCGCCGCGTCGCCGACCAGATCCAGCGCGAACTGCCGGAACTTATCCGCCAGGAAGTGAAGGATCCGCGCGTCGGCATGCTCACCATCACCGAGGTGGAAGTCAACCGCGACATGGAGCATGCCAAGGTGTTCTTCACCACCCTCGGCGGAACCGCCGAACATGACGCCTGCCTGCACGGCCTGCAGCGTGCCAGCGGCTTTCTGCGTTCGCTGCTGTCTCAGCGCATGCAGTTGCGTGTGGTGCCAAAACTCAGCTTTGTGTACGACACCTCTGTCGAGCGCGGCCTGCAACTCGACCGCCTGATCGAGACAGCCATCGCCGAGGACGCCAAGCACCCGAAGGACTCGTGAATTCGGCGCATCCGCCGCATCCCCATCTCTACCCTATCTTGAGAGGGTCGAATTGATTCGCCTACCCCCTCTCCCCAACCCTGATGGAACTATTAGCCACTCGACTAGGCCCGCAAGCGGGCAAGTCGCTGGTTATCTCCCGCAGGCGGGAGAGGGAGCAAACGTAATGCGCAAACCGATGGCTACGCCACCCTCTCCCCAACCCTCCCCCCGAACGGGGGAGGGAGCAAACGTTGGGCCTCGCCCGCGCAAACCAATTAACGGCGTGCTGCTGCTGAACAAGCCGGTCGGCATCACCTCCAATGCCGCGCTGCAAAAAGCCAAATGGCTGCTCAACGCCAAAAAGGCCGGCCACACCGGTACCCTCGATCCCTTTGCCGACGGCCTCTTGCCGCTGTGCTTCGGCGAGGCCACCAAATTTTCAGCCTACCTGCTCGACGCCGACAAGACTTATCGTGCCGTGATGCAGCTGGGTGTCGTCACGACGACCGGCGACCCCGAGGGTGAAGTGCTGGCGACACGCCCAGTCAGCGTCAGTCGCAGTGACCTCGAAGCCCTCTTGCCGCGCTTCAGGGGCGAGATCGAGCAGATCCCGCCGATGCATTCCGCGCTCAAGCATCAGGGACGACCGCTCTACGAATACGCGCGTGCCGGCATCGAGATCGACCGTCCCCCCCGCCGGGTAGCGATACATCGGCTGGAAGTCGTCGAATGGTCGCCGCCTCGAGTTGTGATCGAGGTGCAGTGCAGCGCCGGCACCTACATCCGCACGCTGGCTCAGGACATCGGTGCGGCACTCGGGTGCGGTGCTCATCTGACCGCGCTGACGCGACTGGCCTCGGGCGGTTTCAGCCTGGCGGATGCCTGCTCGCTGATCGATCTGGAGGCCCTTCCCGTATCGCAGCGCCCGTCCAAGCTACTGCCGGTCGACAGCCTGGTCGCACACCTGCCGGCAGTCAGCGTCGATGACGCCAGCGCATCCGCACTTTGCCAGGGGCGTCACCCCGAACTGCAAGGGGCGCCAGCCGGACTGGTCCGCGTCTACGACATGGCGCAACGGTTTGTCGGCCTGGCTCTGTCGGATGCACATCTGCTTGTCCCCCAGCGCCTTATCGCGACCAACGTCGCTCCACCCTCCTCCTGATCCGATCAAGACAACAAAGCCGCAAGCGGCATCACCGCTTGCGGCTTATGTGCTTACGACAGGTATCAGCCGAAGCGTCCGGTGATGTAATCCTCGGTCTGCTTCTTGGCGGGCACCATGAAGAGGGCGCTGGTTTCATTGAACTCGATCAACTCGCCCAGATACATGAAAGCCGTGTAATCCGAAATTCGTGCCGCCTGCTGCATGTTGTGGGTGACGATGGCGATGGTGTATTCGTTCTTGAGCTCGTTGATCAGCTCTTCGATCTTGGCGGTGGAAATCGGGTCCAGCGCCGAGGTCGGTTCGTCCAGCAAGACGACTTCCGGCTTGACCGCCACCGCCCGCGCGATGCACAGACGCTGCTGCTGGCCGCCGGAAAGCGACAGCCCGTTCTGCTGCAGCTTGTCCTTGACCTCGCCCCATAGCGCAGCCTTGTTGAGCGCCCATTCCACCCGGTCGTCCATTGCACTCTTGGACATGCGTTCGTAAAGCCGCACGCCGAAAGCGATGTTTTCGTAGATCGTCATGGGGAAGGGGGTCGGCTTCTGGAACACCATGCCGATCTTGGCGCGCACCAGGTTGACGTCCTGCTTCTTGTCAAGCAGGTTCTTGCCATGGAACAGTATCTGGCCTTCGGCGCGTTGTCCCGGGTAAAGATCGTACATGCGATTGAAGGTGCGCAGCAGCGTGGATTTGCCGCACCCGGACGGGCCGATGAACGCCGTCACCTTCTTGCTGGCGATGTCCATGTTGACATTGGATAGGCCCTTGAACTCGCCATAGTAAAAATCCAGATTGCGGACTTGCAGGGCGGCTTTTTCGTCGTCAGGCACGGCTAGATCGGGCATCAGAAAACTCCGGGGAAATTAACGTTTGTCTTTGTTGCGGAACACGACGCGCACACCGATGTTCACCGCCAGCACCAGCATGGCAATCAGCAAAGCGCCGCCCCAAGCCAGATTGATCCAGTTTTCATACGGGCTGAGCGCGAACTGGTAAATCACCACCGGCAGGTTGCCCATCGGTTCCGACATGTCGGTGCTGAAAAACTGGTTGTTCAGTGCGGTGAACAGCAGCGGCGCGGTTTCGCCGGTAATTCGCGCCATCGCCAGCAGGACACCGGTCACCACGCCTGACTTCACCGCCCGCAGCGTGACTTTGAGCGACACCTGCCAGCGCGGTGCGCCCACTGCGAAGGCCGCTTCGCGCAGACTGGTCGGCACCAGTTTCAGCATGTTTTCCGTGGTGCGCACCACCACCGGTATGGCGATAAGCGCCAGCGCCAGCGAACCCGCCCAGCCGGAGAATCCGCCGGTCGTCGCCACGAACAGGGCGTAGACGAACAGGCCGATGACGATGGACGGCGCCGAAAGCATGATGTCGGTCATGAAGCGGGTGAACGAGGCGAATCGGGAAATCCGACCGAACTCGGCTAGATAGATGCCTGCCAGAATGCCGATTGGCGTCGATATCAGCATCGAAAACAGCAGGATCAGTCCGCTGCCAACGATGGCATTGCGCAGGCCACCGCCATCCGAGCCCGGCGCCGGCGTATCCTGGGTGAACAAATCCATGCTCAGTGCGGCAAAACCCTTGGAGAACAGCGTCCACAAAATCCACATCAGCGCGAGCAGGCCGAAACTCATCGCGATCATCGACAAGCCGATGCCGATGCGGTTGATCCAGATCCGTCGCGTATACAGGCTCATCATCTCTACAGGCCCTCGGATCCCATACTGCGGCTGATCAGCCAGCGCGAAATCGCCAGCACGATGAAGGTGATGATGAACAGCACCAGGCCCAGCGCGAACAGCGAAGCGATATGCAGGCCGGGATCCGCCTCGCCGAACTCGTTGGCAAGGGTGGAAGCGATCGAGGTGCCGGGCGCAAACAGGCTGGGGTTGATGCGGTTGGCATTGCCGATGACGAAAGTGACCGCCATGGTTTCACCCAGCGCCCGCCCCAGACCGAGCATGATGCCGCCGATGACGCCGACGCGGGTGTAAGGCAGCACGACGTTGCGTACGACCTCCCAGGTCGTACAGCCGACACCATAGGCCGACTCCTTCAACACGTCCGGCACCGTCTCGAACACGTCGCGCATGACCGACGCGATGAAGGGGATCACCATCAGCGACAACACGATGCTGGCGGTGAGGATGCCAACGCCGATGGGCGGACCGGAAAACCAGCCGCCGATGACGGGCACATCGCCCAGCAAGTCCTGCAATGGCGGCTGGATGTAGTCGGCAAACAGCGGGGCAAAAATGAACAGGCCCCAGATGCCATACACGATGGAGGGAATCCCGGCCAGCAATTCGATCGCGGTTCCCAGCGGGCGGCGCAGCCACAGCGGGCAGGTTTCGGTCAGGAACAGGGCGATGCCGAAGCTGATCGGAACCGCTATCAGCAAGGCCAGTACAGACGTGACCACCGTGCCATATATGGCCGCCAGGGCGCCGTATTCATCATCCGGCACGCTCCAGACGTTGGTCCACAGGAAGGCAGCCCCGAATTCCTCGAGGCTTGGCCAGGCCTCGATGGTGAGCGACACCAGAATCCCCACCAGGGCTGCCAGCACGACAAGTGCAAACAACTGGGTGATGAGATGAAAGGAAAGGTCCTGCAAGCGGAATTTCCTGACCTGCTGGGCATGCAGATCGATTCCGGCTGATGCGCTGGGCTCGCTCACGATGGATTGCCTGTCGTTCAAGTTGTTATCTGTGAAAGCACCCGCTGCAAGGTGCAGGTGCTTTCACAGAAAATCGGGGGCGGCTAGCCGCCCCCGGCCTTCAATCAAGTCAGTACCGCAGGTGCTTTACTTGATTTTTTTCATTTCAGCTTCGACCATCTTCACCACGTTGGGCGGCAACGCGACGAAGCCGAGGTCGGCGGCCATCTGCTGGCCATTGTTCAAGGCCCAGGTGAAGAAGTCGACCACCCCCTTCTGCTTGGCGGCATTGGCGCCCTTTTCATACACCAGGACATAGGTGGCACTGGTGATGGGCCATGCATTCTTGTGGGTCTGGTCGAGCAGGTCCGGCGCCATGCCACGGACCTTGAAGTCGGCACCGGACGCCGCGTCAGCAACCGCTTGCTGGCTCGGCACGACGTAGTTGCCGGCACGGTTCTTCAATGCGATGAAGTGCATGTTGTTGCTCATGGCGTCGGCGATATCCACGTAGCCGATCGAACCCTTGATTTTCTGCACATTGGCGGCGACGCCCGCGTTACCCTTGCCGCCCACCGCGTTGCTCGGCCAGTTTCCGGTATTGCCGGCGCCGACTTCACGCTGGAATGCCGGCGACTGCCTGGCCAGGTAGTGGGTGAAGGCATAGGTGGTGCCGGAACCGTCGGAACGGTGTGACACGGTAATGGCAAGGTTCGGCAGTTTGACGCCCGGGTTTAGCTTGGCGATGGCAGGATCGTTCCACTTGGTGATGGCACCCCGGAAGATTTCGGCGGCGGTAACGCCATCCAGCCTTAGCTTTCCTGACTGGATACCGGGAACATTCATGACGATGGTGACGCCGCCCATCACGGTCGGCACCTGGAGCAGACCTGCCGTGTCCAGGATATCGGCCTTGACCGGCGCATCCGACCCCCCGAAATCGACCGTCTTGGCGCGGATCTGCTTGACGCCGCCCGACGAGCCGATCGCCTGGTAGTTGACCTTGTTGCCGGTCGCGGCCTTATAGGCCTCGGCCCACTTGGTATAAACGGCGTAGGGGAAAGTCGCCCCTGCGCCGGTGATGTCGGCGGCCAGTGCGCTGACCGAGAAAACCAGCCCCAGGGCCGCAGCCATGGTGCCGCTAGCTAGCTTTTTAAGTGAAAGCATGAAATATCTCCGAAAGTATTGGACGTTGCCGAACGGGACAACGTCGCCATACTAACGGGCGAATATTACATTTATATTTCAGGACAGGAAATTACCCTGCTGCGGCGGCCTTCCTAACGGCTTCTGCGATTGTTTCAGCGGAATTTCTGACCTGTTCTGCATCACGCCCTTCCACCATCACACGAATCAAGGGTTCGGTTCCCGAGGCTCGCAGGACGATCCGGCCGTTGCCGTTGAGGGTCGCCTCGGCCTCGACCACCGAAGCCTGGACCGCAGCCGCCTGGTCGAGCTTGAAGCCCTTCGCGACCGGCACGTTGATCATCACCTGGGGATAGGTTTCCAGATCGGCGGTGAATGCATCCAGGGTCTCGCCGGATTCCCGCAAGGCACGCAATACCTGCAATGCAGAAACGATGCCGTCGCCCGTGGTGTGCTTGTCTAGGCAAAGGATATGGCCCGACGTCTCGCCACCCAGCGTCCAGGCATTGGCCTGCAGGCGCTCCAGCACGTAGCGGTCGCCCACCTTGGCCCGTTCGAACGGAATCTGGATGCGCGCCAGGGCATGTTCGGTGCCGAGGTTGGTCATCAGCGTGCCCACCACCCCGCCCTTCATGTAACCGGTCTGGATGCGGTGGCGTGCGATGACGTAGACCAGCTGGTCGCCATCGTAGATCCGCCCCGCGGCGTCGGCCATCATCAGCCGATCGCCGTCGCCGTCGAGGGAAATGCCCAAGTCGGCGCGATGCATGCGCACGGCGTCCGACAAAGCCTTGGTATGTGTCGCGCCGCATTCGTCATTGATATTGAAGCCGTTCGGCTCGTTGCCGATCGCGATCACCTCGGCGCCCAGCTCGTGCAGCACGTGCGGTGCGACATGGTAGGTGGCGCCGTTGGCGCAGTCGACGACGATGCGCAGACCGCGCAGATCGAGGTGATTCGGAAAAGTGCTTTTGCAGAATTCGATGTAGCGTGCGGCGGCATCCTCGATACGCCGCGCGCGTCCGAGCTGGCGGGCCTCGACGGTCTTGATCGGATGATCGAGACGCGCCTCGATGGCTTCTTCGACGCTGTCCGGCAGTTTCTGCCCGCTGGCGGAAAAGAACTTGATGCCATTGTCCTCGAACGGGTTGTGCGAAGCCGAGATCACCACTCCGGCCTGCAGGCGCAGCGCGCGCGTCAGGTAAGCCACCGCTGGCGTCGGCATCGGCCCGGTCATCAGCACGTTGACCCCGGCGGCGGTGAAGCCGGCCTCCAGGGCGGCTTCCAGCATGTAGCCGGAAATCCGCGTGTCCTTGCCGATGAGGATGGTGGGATGCTCGTTGGGCGGCAGACTGCCGCGGTCGGCGACCAGAACCTGCCCTGCAGCATAGCCCAGGTGCATGACAAAATCAGGCGTGATCGGCGTCTCGCCGACCCGGCCGCGCACCCCGTCGGTGCCGAAATACTTGCGTCCCATATCAGGTTTCCTCAACTGCGTTCCAGATCGCCAGCGCATCGCGCATGGCGGCAACATTGTGTACCCGTAAAATCCGCGCGCCGCGCAGCACCGCCAGCAGGTGGGCGGCGACCCCGGCATATTCGCGTTCGCCGACGCCGCGCCCGGTCAGTGCGCCGAGCATGGACTTGCGTGACATGCCCGCCAGCAGCGGCACGCCGAGCTGTGTCAGTTCCCGGAGCTGCTTCAGCAGCAGCAGGTTGTGCTCGAGCGTCTTGCCGAAGCCGAATCCCGGGTCGATGACGATTCGTTCCCGGGTGATGCCTGCAGATTCGCAGGCCGCCACGCGCCCCTGCAAAAAGCCGCTGACCTCGGCTACCACGTCCTCATAGTGCGGCACCTGCTGCATGGTCTGCGGTTCGCCCTGCATGTGCATCAGGCAGACCGCCGCATTCGATCCCGCCAGCGTCTCCAGGGCACCCGGCTCACGCAGCGCCATGACGTCGTTGACCATGGACGCACCGGCATCCAGCACCGCACGCATCACTTCGGGTTTGCGGGTATCGACCGAGACGACCAGGCCATGTCCGACCAGCGCCTCGATTACCGGCAGCACCCGGCGCATCTCCTCGTCGGGCGGCACCAAGGCCGCCCCGGGACGGGTCGACTCGCCGCCGACGTCGAGGATATCGGCGCCCTGCTCCACCAGCTTGAGCGCATGATCGACCGCCGCCCGCGACGAATCGAGCAACCCGCCGTCGGAAAACGAGTCCGGAGTGACGTTGACGATGCCCATGATCAGGGGATGGTCGAGAGACAGGCGAAACGCGCCGGCGTGAAGCGTGGCCATAAAAAATGGAGGGGTCGAAACCCCTCCATTCTAAACCCTGGCAGCACGCCGGACGTCAGGCTTCCTGCGCCGGCTGGGTGGTCGGCGCCGGTGCGCTGGGCTTGTCGCCGCCGCTGGCCGGCGGCTGTGGCGGCGCACTCGGCTTGGGCGGGCGCGGCTCGCGTCCCTGCATGATGTCCTCGATCTGCTCGGCGTCGATGGTTTCCCATTCCAGCAGGGCCTTGGTCATCGCCTCGACCTTGTCGCGGTTGTCGAGCAGGATCTGCTTCGCCAGATTGTATTGCTGGTCGATGATGCGGCGGATCTCGGCGTCGACCTGCTGCATCGTCGCCTCCGAGACGTTCTTGTGCGTGGTCACCGAGCGACCGAGGAAGACCTCGCCCTCGTTCTCGCCGTAGACCATGGTCCCGAGCGCCTCGGACATGCCCCACTGCGTCACCATGCGACGTGCCATCTCGGTGGCACGCTCGAAATCGTTGGACGCTCCGGTGGTCATGTGGCCCATGAAGACTTCCTCTGCGACGCGACCGCCGAACAGCACCGCGATGTTCTGCAGGATCTGCTCCTTGTCCATGCTGTAGCGGTCCTCGGTCGGCAACTGCATGGTCACGCCGAGCGCACGGCCGCGCGGGATGATGGTGACCTTGTGCACCGGGTCGGTCTTGTCCAGCTTGCGCGCCACCACGGCGTGGCCCGACTCGTGGTAGGCAGTGTTCCTGCGCTCCTCCTCGGGCATGACGATGGAGCGGCGTTCGGCGCCCATGATGATCTTGTCCTTGGCGCGTTCGAAGTCCTGCATGTCGACCAGACGCTTGGTGCTGCGTGCGGCGAACAGGGCCGCCTCGTTGACCAGGTTGGCGAGGTCGGCTCCGGAGAAGCCAGGGGTGCCGCGCGCCAGGATGTCGGCGCGCACGTCGGGGGCGATCGGCACCTTGCGCATGTGCACCAACAGGATCTGCTCGCGGCCGCGGATGTCCGGCAGACCAACCACCACCTGGCGGTCGAAACGGCCCGGGCGCAGCAGCGCCGGGTCGAGCACGTCGGGGCGGTTGGTCGCGGCGATCACGATCACCCCGCTGGTGCCCTCGAAGCCGTCCATCTCGACCAGCAACTGGTTGAGGGTCTGTTCGCGCTCGTCGTTGCCGCCGCCCAGGCCGGCGCCACGCTGGCGACCGACGGCGTCGATTTCGTCGATGAAGATGATGCAGGGCGCGTTCTTCTTCGCCTGTTCGAACATGTCACGCACCCGTGCCGCGCCTACACCGACGAACATCTCGACGAAGTCGGAACCGGAAATACTGAAGAACGGCACCTTGGCCTCGCCGGCGATGGCCCGCGCCAGCAAGGTCTTGCCGGTACCCGGCGAACCCACCATCAGCACGCCGCGCGGGATACGGCCGCCAAGCTTCTGGAAGCGCGACGGATCCTTGAGGAAGTCGACCAGCTCGGCGACGTCTTCCTTGGCCTCGTCACAACCGGCGACGTCGGCAAAGGTCACCGGGTTGCTGTTCTCGTCAAGCAGACGAGCCCGGCTCTTGCCGAAGGAAAATGCGCCGCCACGGCCGCCACCCTGCATCTGGCGCATGAAGAACACCCACACACCGATCAGCAGCAGCATCGGGAACCACGAGATGAAGATGCTCATCAGGAAGGAGGGCTGCTCTTCCGGCTTGGCCTCGATCGAAACGCCGTTTTGCAGCAGGTCGGACACCAGCCAGGGATCGCTCGGGGCATAGCTGGTGAATCGCTTGCCGTCGGCACGCTCACCGCGCAGGACGTTGCCCTCGATGGTCACCTTGGTGATCTGCTGCGAGCGCACTTCCTCGATGAACTGCGAGTAGGGCATCTGCGCCTGGGTGGTACGCTGCGCGCCGAACTGATTGAAGACCGTCATCAGCACCACGGCGATGATCAGCCAGACCGCAACGTTTTTAGCCATGTTGTTCACATTCACTCCTGCGCGCCAGGTGGCGCGAAATTTAGACTCATTCTAAACCCGCTTGGTCGAGTTTCAAAGGGTGCAATCCCAGCAGGTAAATCTCGCTGCTGCGCTCGCGTGATGCCTCGGGCTTGCGGATCAGAACCTGCTCGAACGCTGCCCGCATCTGCCGCCGGTATTCCTCAAAGCCGACTCCATGAAACGCTTTGACGAGAAAAGCGCCTTCGGGTTTCAGCCATTTGACGGCAAATTCGAGCGCCATCTCGCACAATTCGTAATGCCGGGCCTGATCGCGCAATCCCACCCCGCTGATATTGGGGGCCATATCGCTCAAAACAAGATCGGCCCGTCCGCCCTGGAGTTTTTCTTCCAGCCAGGCGAGTCCCTCGTCGCTCGAAAAATCCCCTTCAAGGCATTCGACACCGGGCAAGGGCGCAACCGGCAACAGATCGATGGCGAGAATCTTACCCCTGCCCTTGAGCTTCTGCGCGACCACCTGGCACCAGCTTCCCGGGGCGGCACCCAGGTCGACCACGGTCATGCCTGGGCGGATCAGATGATCGCGATGGTCCATTTCCAGCAGCTTGTAGGCCGCACGCGAACGATAGCCGTCCTGCTGCGCCCGTTTGACGAACGCGTCGGTGACGTGCTCGTGCATCCATGCCTTGCCCGATTTGGTGCGCTTGGGTTTGTGCATGCTGGCTATCAGCTAAAATCCGTGCTCAGTTTAAGGAAAGACAATGAAACCCCTCAGCCCCGCGCAACGCCAGTTCCTCAAGGGACTCGCCCACCCCCTCCAAGCGGTCGTGATGATAGGCAATCAGGGCCTGACCCCGGCCGTGCACAAGGAAATCGACCGTGCCCTGGCAGCGCACGAACTGATCAAGATCAAGGCCGCGACGGACGCTGCGGACACCCGCCGCTCCTGGATGGAGGAAATCTGCGCGACGGCCAATGCCGCGCCGGTGCAGCAGATCGGCAAGGTCCTGGTGGTCTACCGGCCCGCCGAGCAGCCGGTCATTACCCTGCCGAAATAGTTTACGGATCAGCGCGCCAGGCCCGCGCGCCACACCAGCAGCAGGCCGAGGGCGCTCTGGATCAGATAGAGGATGCTGGAGACGCCGTGCCAGCGCGCGAAGCGATCGGCGAACACGCTCTGCATCACCGCCAGCGGCATCGCCTGGTCCTTGAGGCTCTGCAGAATGGGTTGAACGCCGAAGTGCCCAGCCAGTGTCAATAGCAGCATCACCAACACCACCCAGAAGAACAGGGTTTTCAGCGCCGCGCCGCCCTCGCGCGCTACACGGTAGAGCAGCAGGAAAACCGCCGCGCCGATGCCGATCCAGGCGCCGATCTCGAACATCCTGCCCGCCAGCATGCCTGCCAGTTGCCTGTCGTCGAGGCTGGCGAACAGCACCGGCGCCGCCACGTAGCCGATCGCCCACAGGCCGCCGACCCACAGCACCAGCACAGTTCCGGCAAGGCCGTCCCAGAATCGTTTCATCGCTTATTTGTAAAGCACATCGAGCACTTCGTACTGGCGCACGCCGCCCGGCGCCTGGACGTCGACGGTATCGCCGGCATATTTGCCGATCAAGGCGCGGGCGATGGGCGAGGACACCGAAATCTGTCCAAGTTTGATGTCGGCCTCGTCGTCGCCAACGATCTGGTAGGTCACGGGTTCGCCACTTTCCAGGTCCTCCAGTTCGACAGTCGCGCCGAAAACGATGCGGCCTTCCGCATCGAGGGTCTTGGGGTCGATGAGTTGCGCATTGGAAAGCTTCGACTCGAGGTCGGCGATACGCCCCTCGATGAAGCCCTGCTTCTCCTTGGCGGCGTCATACTCGGCGTTTTCCGACAGGTCGCCCTGTGCTCGCGCCTCGGCGATCGCCTGGATCACCGCGGGACGGTCCACCGCCTTTAGGCGGGTCAGCTCGGCGCGCAGCTTCTCGGCGCCGGCAACGGTCAGGGGGAATTTGCTCACTTTACAACCTCGTGTTCAATGTAACTGCCGATGCAGCGACTGCAGGGAATAGACCTCCATCCCGG
>Ga0209705_10001282_pt1 | contig 13235 bp, 14 predicted proteins | sample PPLLaktember2015_5_FD_187262 | JGI IMG/M metagenome (GOLD analysis project Ga0209705, IMG submission 187262) | Freshwater sediment microbial communities from Prairie Pothole Lake near Jamestown, North Dakota, USA - PPLs Lake P8 Core (1) Depth... | ecosystem: Environmental > Aquatic > Freshwater... | reverse complement strand
TGGCGAAATATGTTCGCTTTGAATAACCTTATGAATGGGTGCACAGCATGTGCGGTGTAATCGGAGTCGTTTCCAATTCAGCAGCCAACCAGCTTTTGTATGACGGGCTGATGGTGTTGCAGCATCGCGGCCAGGACGCGGCCGGCATCGTGACCGCGGAAGAAAGCCGTTTCCACATGCACAAGGGGCAGGGGCTGGCGCGCGATGTGTTCCGCACCCGCGACATGCGCAATCTGCTCGGCGACATGGGCGTGGCGCACGTGCGTTACCCCACCGCGGGCAGCGCCTCCTCGGCAGCCGAGTCGCAACCGTTCTACGTGAACTCGCCGTATGGCATCGTGCTGGGGCACAACGGCAACCTCACCAACACCCACGAGCTGAAGGAATCGCTGTTCCGCGCCGACCTGCGCCACGTCAACACCAATTCGGATTCCGAAGTGTTGCTGAACGTGCTGGCGCACGAGCTGCAGGTGCGCGCCTCGGGCCGGCAGCTGAACCTGGACACGATTTTCGGCGCTGTCGCCGGCGTGCATGCGCGCTGCAAGGGCGCTTATGCGGTGACCGCCTTCATTGCCGGCTATGGCCTCCTGGCCTTCCGCGACCCGCACGGCATCCGGCCGCTGGTGATCGGCGTCAATGACCAGGTCGTACCGCACGAATACATCGTCGCGTCGGAAAGCGTGGCGATCGATACGCTGGGCTTCCGCCTGCTGCGCGACGTGGCGCCGGGCGAAGCGGTGTTCATCGACTACCAGCGCAAGCTGCATAGCCGCCAGTGCAGCGACAAGTCCGCGCTCAATCCCTGCATTTTCGAATATGTTTATCTCGCCCGCCCCGATTCGGTGATGGACGGCGTTTCGGTCTACAGCACGCGGCTCGCCATGGGCGTGTCGCTGGCCGAAAAAATCAAGCGCGAATTCGCCCATCTGAAGATCGACGTGGTGATTCCGATTCCCGACACCAGCCGGCCCTCGGCGCTGCAGCTGGCGAATCATCTCAACGTGCCCTACCGCGAAGGCTTCATCAAGAACCGCTACATCGGCCGCACCTTCATCATGCCGGGGCAGGCGCTGCGCAAGAAATCGGTGCGGCAGAAGCTCAACGCCATCGCCGAGGAATTCAAGGGCCGCAATGTCTTGCTGGTCGACGATTCGATCGTGCGCGGGACCACCAGCCGCGAGATCGTGCAGATGGCGCGCGACGCCGGCGCCGCGCAGGTGTATTTCGCCTCGGCTTCGCCGCCGGTGCGTTATTCCAACGTGTACGGCATCGACATGCCGACGCGCAACGAACTGATCGCCAACGGCCGAACCGATGCTGAGATCGCGCGCGAGATCGGCTGCGATGCGCTGATCTATCAGGATCTCGACGCCATGGTGGAGGTGGTCCGCGCCGGCAACCCGGCGATTCTCGACTTCGACACCTCGTGCTTCGATGGCCGCTACATCACTGGCGACGTCACCCCGGAGTATCTGAATTACGTCGAAGCGGTGCGCAATGGCGAAACGCCGCCGCCGTCGGCGCTGTCCACCCAGCAACTCGATCTCAATCTGGCGACCGGAAGCTGATCCCATGGACAACGATTACGACCTTGAAACCCTGGCGGTGCGCGCCGGCACGGTGCGCAGCCAGTTCAACGAACACTCGGAGGCGTTGTTCCTCACCTCCAGCTTCGTGTTCAGGAACGCGGCAGAAGCCGCGGCGCGCTTCAAGGGCGAAGAGCCCGGACCGATCTACGCGCGCTTCACCAATCCTACCGTCAGCATGATGGAAGCGCGGCTGGCGGCGCTCGAAGGCGCCGAGCGCTGCGTGGCGTTCGCGTCCGGCATGGCGGCGATCCTGGCGACCGTGATGGGGCTGATGAAAGCGGGCGAGCACGTCGTCGCCTCGCGCTCGATTTTCGGCTCGACGGTTCAATTGTTCTCCAACATCCTCGGCCGCTTCGGCATCGAGACCACCTACGTCTCGCCGACCGATCCGGCGGAGTGGCGCGCGGCGGTGAAGCCGAACACCAAGCTGTTCTTCGTCGAGTCGCCGTCGAATCCGCTGACAGAAGTGAGCGACATTCGCGCGCTGGCGGACATCGCGCACGAATCCGGCGCGTGGCTCGCGGTCGACAACTGCTTCTGCTCGCCGGCGCTGCAAAAGCCGCTCGAACTCGGCGCCGACATCATCATCCATTCCGCGACCAAGTATCTCGACGGCCAGGGCAGGGTGCTGGGCGGCGCGGTGCTCGGCAGCCAGGCGCTGATGGAAGGCGTCTACACCTTCCTGCGCACCGCCGGGCCGACGCTGTCGGCGTTCAACGCCTGGGTGATCCTGAAGGGCATGGAAACGCTCGCGCTGCGCATGGAGGCGCACTCGAAAAATGCGCTGGCGCTGGCGCAATGGCTGGAAGCGCAGCCGCAGGTGGCACGCGTGCTTTATCCCGGCCTGCCGTCGCATCCGCAGCATGAATTGGCCATGGCGCAGCAGAAAACCGGCGGCGGCATCGTCGCGTTCGAGCTGAAAGGCGGCAAGGATGCCGCGTGGAAACTGATCGACGCGACGAAAATGCTGTCGATCACCGCCAACCTGGGCGATACCAAGACCACCATCACCCATCCGGCCACCACCACGCACAGCCGGATGACGCCGGAACAGCGCGCGGCGGCCGGCATCGGCGACGGGCTGGTGCGCATCGCGGTGGGGCTGGAATCGGTCGCCGACATTCAGGCGGATCTGGAACGGGGACTTGCCGGATGAGAATGTGGCTGATGCTGTGGCTATTGGGCACGGGCGCTGCCCACGCTGCCGACATGATCGCGCTCCGCCAAGAGATGATCGCGCTGCGCTATGTCGATCAGGATCCGGGCGATCCGCCTTATCTCACACGCATCCTGGTAACGCCCGATTTCATGCGCATGGACGATGGCAAGGACGACGGCGATTTCGTCCTGCTGGACCGGCGCCAGCAGAAGGTCATCAACGTGATGCATGGCAACCGGCTGGCATTGGTGTTCAGCGCCAGCGAGCTGCCGCCCAAGCCGGCTGGATGGAAACCCCGGCTCGATGTGAAACCGGCCGCGCCGGGCACCCAGCGTTTCAGCCTCAGGGTGAAGGACGTGGTGTGCAGCGAAGGGGTGGCCGCCCGTGCTGCCGCACCGGATGCGGCGCGTGCGATGGCCGAGCTGAAAACCGTCCTGGCCGCGATGCAATACCGGGTGTGGAAGGATTCGCCGGCCAATATCCAGCACGACTGCGATCTGGCGAATCAGGTCTGGGAGTCGGGCGCCACGCTCAAGCTGGGCCTGCCGCTGGAAGAGCGTGAGTTCACCGGGCGGACGCGGCAATTCGAAAGTGAATCGAAGCAGCCGCTGCAGCCGGAACTGTTCCGCGTGCCGGTCGGCATGCCGCTGGTCGACGCGCCGTCATAAATCCTCCACCCTGAGCGCGCAGCCCGCTGCGTCGCACACCACGTAGCCCCAGCGGACATACCAGTCCGGCAGCACCCAGCGCTCGCAGTCGCGGCCGTCGACAGTATGGACATGCTTCGCTGGCCGATGGGTATGGCCATGAATCAGGCGGCCGACCTGGTGTCCGTGCAGCACGCGTTTCACTTCATCCGTATTCACATCCATGATCGCGGCGGCCTTGCCGGCCTTGGCCGATTCGCTACCGGCTCGCGCCTGCCGCGCCAGGCGCTGGCGCAGGGAATAGGGCAGTCGCCGCAGCAGCGCCAGCGTCAGCGGGTGCCGCGCCCGGCGGCGAAAGGTCTGATAGGCGAGGTCGTCGGTGCACAGGGTGTCGCCGTGCATCAACAGCGTCGGCGTGCCATACAGGTCGACCCGGGTGGGGTCGGCGAGCAGCGTCATGCCCGATAGCGCGGCGTAGCGTGAGGCCAGCATGAAGTCGCGGTTGCCGTGCATGAAATACACCGGCGTGCCCGCAGCCGCCAGCGCCTTGAGCCGAAGTGCGGTGTCGTGCGCCACCTGCTCGTCGTGGTCGTCGCCGATCCAGGCCTCGAACAGGTCGCCCAGGATGTAGAGCGCATCCGCGCCGGCCACGTCTTCCTGCAGAAAGCGAAAAAAACGCCCGGTGGCGGCCGGGCGTTCGTCGGTGAGATGCAGGTCGGCAACAAAAAAGCTGCGACCTGCACCCGCGTTTGCAGCAGGGCTCATCAAAACCCTCAGACGATCTCTGCCTGGGTGATGACGACGTCTTCCAGCGGCACGTCCTGATGGCCGGAACGGCTGCCGGTTTTCACCTTCCTGATCTTGTCCACCACGTCCATGCCCTCGACGACCTTGCCGAACACGGCATAGCCGTAACCCTGCGGGGTGGGCGCGGTGAAGTTGAGGAAGCTGTTGTTGGCGATGTTGATGAAGAACTGCGCCGTGGCCGAATTGGGGTTGGGGGTGCGCGCCATGGCGACGGTGTAGGCCTCGTTCTTGAGGCCGTTGGCCGCTTCGTTCTCGATCGCGTCACGGGTGGGCTTCTGCGTCATGCCGGGCTCGAAGCCGCCGCCCTGGATCATGAAGCCGTCGATCACGCGATGGAAGATCGTGCCGTCGAAGAAGCCGTCGCGCACGTATTGCAGGAAATTTTCAACTGTCTTGGGCGCCTTCTCGGCATCGAGTTCGAGGGTGATGGTGCCGTGATTGGTGTGCAGCTTGACCATGAATGTGCTTGTCCTTAAAGAGAAGTTTCGTGAATGATTTTCCAGCGGCCGTTTTCGCGACTCCAGAACTGGCGCTTGAGGGTGCGGTCGCTGAGGTTGTTGCTCTGGTAGTCCTGCACGAAGCTCACCAGCGCGAAGTCAGGCCGTTCCGGGTAGTGCGTGGTTCTTGACGCTTCAGCGTCTTTAGAACCACGGCCTGCCCCTTGCGGGTAGAGCATCAGGCTGACGTCGTTGAGCCCGATCTTGATCCACGTCTTGGAGGCGTTGACTTTCTGCTTGCTGGCGCCAAATGCGAGCAAATCCTGCGAGCCGGTGCGGAACGATGCGCTGTAGTGGCTGAGCAGGCGCTTCGTGTCGCGGCTTTCCCAGTCCTGCCGCCACTCGTCGATTGCGGCAGCCAGATCGTTGCGTCGCGCATCGCGTGCGTCATGGGCCACCCATTCGACCTGCTCTGCAATGATGACCGGCGTTTTCCCGGTCTGGATGTATTGGCCGAGCCGGGTCAGGTCGTCGTTGGCCAGCACCACGCAACCTTCGCTGGCGCGCGGGCTGCGGCTATAGGTGTTGCTCGGGCTGCCGTGGATCCAGATGCCGTGCCCATCGCGGCCCTGGCGGGTGTCCCACTCGTTGGGGTAGGACAGCGTGAACGCGCCGCTGCCGTAGAAATCGGTGAGTTCGCGCGGCGATTTGAAGCCTGAAATCGTGTAGATGCCGATCGGAGTGCGGTTGTCGCCTTCCTTCTGCTTGCCTGCCCCGTCCTTGCCGATAGTGACGTAGAAATCGGCCACGCGGACCGGAGTGCCTGCGCGGTTCGCGTAGACATACAGGCGGGAGCGGCTGGCGTCGACCACCAGCGCATGGTGATAGCTGTCGTCCAGCGTCAACAGGTAGGCCGGAACCTTGTCGTTGGGCAGCAAATCGGTGAGGGCACGCACGCGCTGTCGTGCTTCGTCGCGCAGCTGTTCCAGATCGGCGCTGCGCGGGCCGCCAGGATTGCCCAAAGTCTGCAAGGGCTGGGCACGCGCCAGCAGCAAATCGCCCCTCACCAGATGCGCCAGGCGAAAATTCGGGTGTTGTTGCGTCAGTCGGTCGACCGCAGTGAGTGCTTCCGGCATCCGGCTCTGCGAAATTGCCAGCAGGGTGTTTGCCAACTGGCGATCGGCGTCCAGCCCGGCAGCGTGAAGCGCCGGCGCGGCAAGCAGGAGTGTGAGGAAGAAGCGAAGCATGCTTACCTGGAGGTCTCGCCGACTATCCGCCACTCGCCATTCTGCAACGCCAGCTTCAGCGTCTTGGTGACGGTGGAACTCAGGCGGTCGGAACGATACGCCTGGCTGAAGGTCGCGTTGGCAGTGTCGCCCTGCTGCTCGATTTTCAGGCCGCTGATTTTGACATCGATCGATTTGGGCGCAGTGATGCGGGCGCGTCGCTGGGCTTCCCAGTTGGCGCGCGTCATGCCGTCTGTGGTGAAATCGCTGGCATAGGCCGCCAGGTAGGCGTTGACGTCACGGTTCGACCAGGCTTGCGCCCAGCGGGTGATGGCGGTTTCGATGGCGTCATTGGCTGGAGCGAGTTTCGCAGGTTCAGGCTGCACGTCTGCCGGATTCGTGGCCACGGCATTTGCCGGTTTGGCAGCAATCGTGGCAGCCGGTTTGGCGACAACAGACTTGGCGGCAGGTCTGCGCGGCTGTCCGCCGATCATCTCCTGAATCAGGGCGAGCTTGGTCTGTGCCGTGGCATTCTTGCTGTCGAGCGCCAGCGCCTTGTCATAGGCGAGCGAGGCCATCTTGGCGTAGATGTCGCCCAGGTTCTCATGCGCGGTGGCATAGCTGGGATGCGTGCGAATAGCCATTTCCAGCGCGTTTTTGGCCTCCTCGTACTTGTTTTGCGAGGCGTACAGCACGGCCAGGTTGTTGTAGGGCTCGGGCAATTCGGGGTAGTCCTCGGTCAGCCCGGTAAATATGGCGATGGCATCGTTGGTCTTGCCCTGATCGGCGAGGATCAGGCCCTTGAGAAAGCGTGCCTGGGCATCCTTGGGGTTTTTGGCCAGATAACGGTTGGCGCGATCCAGCGCGCCGGTCAGGTCGCCCTTGCGGAACTGCTGGTTGATATCCTGGACTTCATTGGCCAGAACGGGGGTGCTGGCGATGATGACGCAGGCGGCAACGGCAGCGAGAAAACGGGACAAGGCCATGTGATATGCTCGGATCATCTTGGGAAACAGGCATTCTAACAACTATCGACCCGGCTGAGACAGTCGGTACGCCGCTTGATTCCCGCATGTCGTCATTCCGTTTGTAGCCCGCTTGCACCCATGTTGCATATTTCCAATTCCCTCACGCGTACCAAGGAAGCCTTTGTCCCGATCACGCCCGGCCAGGTCCGCATGTATGTCTGCGGCATGACCGTGTACGACCTGTGCCATCTGGGTCATGCGCGGGTGTTCGTGGTGTTCGACATGGTGACGCGCTGGCTGCGTGCGAGCGGGTATCAGGTCGAGTACGTGAGGAACATAACGGACATCGACGACAAGATCATTAGGCGCGCGCAGGAAAATGGCGAAACGCCCGCTGCGCTGACCGGGCGCTTCATCGCCGCGATGCACCAGGACGAACGCGCGCTTGGCGTGCTGCCGCCCGACCACGAGCCGCGCGCCACCGAATATGTGGCGCAGATGCTGGCGCTGATCGGGCAATTGATCGATAACGGCCTGGCCTATCCGGCGCCGAATGGTGACGTCTATTACAGCGTGCGCGGCTTCCCGACCTATGGCCGGCTGTCCGGCAAGAGCCTCGACGAGTTGCGCGCCGGCGAACGGGTGGAAGTCGACCCCAGCAAGCGTGATCCGATGGATTTCGTGCTGTGGAAAGCCGCCAAGCCGGGCGAGCCGGCGTGGGATTCGCCGTGGGGGCCGGGTCGCCCCGGCTGGCACATCGAGTGCTCGGCGATGAGCGCCGACCTGCTCGGCAATCACTTCGACATCCACGGCGGCGGCCAGGATCTGCAGTTCCCGCACCATGAAAATGAAATCGCCCAGTCCGAAGGCGCCCATGGCTGCACCTTCGTCAACTACTGGATGCACAACGGCTTTGTGCGGGTGGACAACGAAAAGATGTCCAAATCGCTGGGCAATTTCTTCACCATTCGCGAGGTGCTGGAAAAGTACGACGCCGAAGTGGTGCGCTTCTTCATCCTGCGCGCGCACTACCGCAGCCCGCTGAATTATTCGGACGCCCACCTCGACGACGCCAAAGCCGCGCTGACGCGCCTGTATACCGCGCTGAAGTCTGCGCCGGCGACGGCGGGCGCGCCCGACTGGACCCAGTCTGCGGCGCAGCGTTTCCGCGCCGCGATGGACGACGACTTCAACACCCCGGAAGCCCTCGCGGTGCTATTCGATCTGGCTGGCGAAGCCAACCGGGGCGATGCTGCCGCCGCACAGACCCTGCGCAGGCTGGGCGGCGTGCTCGGCCTGCTGCAGCGCGAGGCGGCCGATTTTCTACAGGCGGGCGCCGCCCCAAGCGGCATGGCCGACGCCGAAATCGAGGCGCTGATCGCAGCGCGGCAGGCGGCGCGCAAGGCGAAGGACTTCGCCGAGTCCGACCGCATCCGCGATGCGTTGACGGCGGCCGGCATCGTGCTGGAAGACGGGGCAGGCGGCACCACCTGGCGCCGCGCCTGACCCGGGGCGCCTTCCGGCATGTTGTCCAGTTCGCTTGTTCTGATTGGCGCCGCAGGCTGGCAGCATCCTGCGTGGCGTGGCCGCTTTTATCCCGACGACATGCCGGACGACTGGCTGTTGTCTTATTACAACAACCAGTTCAGCGCGGTCTATCTCCCCGCGGCCGTCTGGCAATCCGCATCCGGGGCGATCTGGGCGCAGTGGCTGTACGACACCCGGGACGGGTTCTTTTTCGTGCTGGAGGAGGGCGAAGCCGGGCTGGCCCTGCCCGTTTCGGAACGGGTCGTCATGGCCACTCCGGCGTGGGAGGCCGAACATGTCTGGTGGCTGGACGAGGCGCCGGACCTCCGCGTGCTGGCGCAGCGCATCAGCCGGCAGGCGTCGACGGGGGAGCCGCTGTTCGTGTTCAGTCGCAGCGGAAACCTCGAGTTGATGGAGCAGGCCAACACCCTGGTTCAAGTGATGGGCTACTGAAACCGCGTTAAAAGCCTGCCGCATGGCGGCGGAGGCGGAACGCTTCGGTAGAATGAGAATCCGAATAAAAAATACAGGCCCGACTTCTTGCAACACGACAATCTGGTCGAAATCAAAGATGTCGCATTTGGCTATGGTGCCCGTCCGGTTTTGAAGGGCATCAGCCTGACCGCCCGGCGCGGGCAGGTCATCGCGATCATGGGCAGCAGCGGTTGCGGCAAAACCACCCTTTTGCGTCTGATTGGCGGGCAGATCAAGCCCGGCCAGGGCGTGGTGCGTGTCGCGGGTGAGTCGCTGGGTGATCTCGACCAGGCCGGGCTGTACCGCCTGCGCCGCAAAATGGGCATGCTGTTCCAGTTCGGCGCGCTGTTCACGGATATATCAGTGTTTGATAATGTTGCGTTCCAGTTGCACGAGCACACTGACCTGCCGGAAGACGCCATCCGTGACCTGGTGCTGATGAAACTGCATGCCGTGGGCCTGCGCGGCGCCGCCCACCTGATGCCGTCCGAACTTTCCGGCGGCATGGCGCGGCGGGTGGCGCTGGCGCGTGCGATTGCGCTGGAACCCATGCTGGTCATGTACGATGAGCCGTTTGCCGGGCTCGACCCCATTTCGCTGGGGGTCACCGGCAACCTGATCCGGCGCCTGACTGACACCCTGGGGTTGACCTCGATCGTGGTGACCCACGACGTGCAGGAGTCGCTGAAAATCGTCGACTACGTGTACTTTGTTTCAGAGGGCGTGATCGTTGCCGAGGGAACTGCGGCAGAGATTCTGGCGTCCGACCTGCCGTACGTGCATCAGTTCGTGCACGGCGAGGCCGATGGCCCGGTGCCGTTCCATTATCCGGCGCCATCCTATGCCGCCGACTTGGGATTGAGGGGGCAGGGTGCTTAGGCAATCGATCGAAAATCTGGGCAATCGCACCATCCAGGGCGTCTGGCGCATCGGCTTTGCCGCCCGCTTCTTCCTGGCGGTGCTGCTGCATTCCGGTACCGCATTCCGCCGCTTCGGGCTCACCATCCGCGAGATGTACTTCACCGGGGTGCTTTCGCTCATCATCATTCTGGTGTCCGGCCTGTTCGTCGGCATGGTGCTGGGGCTGCAGGGCTACGAAACCTTGCAGCGCTTCGGCTCCGAATCGACGCTGGGCACGCTGGTGGCGCTGTCGCTGGTGCGCGAGCTGGGCCCGGTGGTGGCGGCGCTGTTGTTTGCCAGCCGCGCCGGATCGGCCATCACCGCGGAAATCGGCCTGATGAAGGCGACCGAGCAGCTGTCGGCGATGGAAATGATGGCAGTCGATCCGATCGCCCGCGTGGTGGCGCCGCGCTTCTGGGCGGGCGTGATTTCGATGCCGCTGCTGGCGGCGCTGTTCTCGGCGATGGGGATATTCGGCGGCTATCTGGTTGGCGTGCAGCTGATCGGGGTCGACGAAGGCGCGTTCTGGTCGCAGATGAAGAGCTCAGTCGATTTCGAGCAGGACATCATGAACGGCGTCATCAAAAGCGTGGTGTTCGGCATCGCCATCACCGCGATCGCCCTGTTCGAGGGCTATGATGCGCCGCCCACCGCCGAAGGCGTGTCGGGCGCCACCACCCGCACCGTGGTGACCTCAAGCCTGGTCGTGCTGGCGCTGGATTTTGTATTGACCGCATTCATGTTTCGGGGAATCAGCTAAATGAACAAGACCGTACTCGACCTGTGGGTGGGATTATTCGTTATCGCGGGCATCGCCGCGCTGCTGTTTCTGGCACTGAAGGTCGGCAGCGCGAGCGCTGTCAAAGCTTCAAACAGTTACGAAGTCATCGCCCGCTTCGACAACATCGGCGGGCTGAAGCCGCGTGCGCCGGTCAAAAGTGCCGGGGTGGTGGTGGGGAGGGTGGCGGATATTGGCTTTGACAATGAAACCTATGAAGCTGCCGTTACCCTCCGCCTGGATAAGCGCTATGCTTTTCCCAAGGACACCTCTGCCGCCATCATGACCTCGGGATTGCTGGGCGAGCAGTATGTCGGGCTGGAAGCGGGCGGTGATGACCAGATGCTGAAGGATCAGGACCGGATTTTCCTCACCCAGTCAGCCGTGGTGCTGGAGAATCTGATTGGACAGTTTATATACGGTAAAGCTCAAGAAGGAGCGCCACAATGAAGCTCAACACACTCACCCGCATCCTTGTGGTGACCGGCCTGCTGCTGCCTGCCCTGCCCGGATACGCTGAAACCGTCAACCTGCAGCAGGCCGTGCAAATGAGCCTGGCTGCCGACCCGCGCATCAAGGAACGCGAGCAGTTGGTCGAGGCCGCGCGCGGCGTGCTGCAGGAAGTGCAGGGCAATTTTGGCTGGCGCGTCAACGCCAATGCCTTCATCGGCCTCGCGCCCAAGGCCGAAGGCGGTTTTTTTCAGAACCAGGGCGGCGACAACAATACCTGCAACACGCCCCCCTGTACCCTGAACAATTCCGGGAACGATTGGAACGGCGTTTCAGACTGGACGCATCTGAGCATCGCCCTGATCAAGCCGCTCTATACCTTCGGCAAAATTGAACGCTATGGTGAGGCCGCGCAGGGCAACATTGACCTCAAGCAGGGCGAACTCCAGCAGAAGCGGGGCGACATCGTCTATGAAACCAAGCGTGCCTATTTTGGTTTTCTCACCGCGCGCGACTCGCGATTGTTCCTCGAAGACATGCAGAACCGGCTGAACAAGGTCATCAGCGGCGTCGAGCGGGACCTCAAGGAAGAAACGGGCGAATCCAGACAGTCGGATCTGTATTCCCTGCAAGCCGCGAAAGGCCTGGTTGGCAAATCCGTGCAGCAAGCGCGTGCAATCGAGAAAATTACCCTCGATGGACTGAAAGTGCTGGTCGGCGCCGACTTGAAGGCAGACCTGCAGGTGGCTGACGATCGAATCGAGCCGGTGCCTTTCCCGCAAGTCAAGCTGGCCGAGTTCCAGTCACGCGCCCTGCAGAACCGCCCGGAGATGCAGCAACTCGAAGCTGGCCTGCGTGCCCGTCGAGCCCTGGTCGAAGCCAAAAAGGCTGACCGCATGCCTGACGTGTATGCAGGAGTGGTTGGCGAGTTCAATTATGCCTCGCAGCGTGAACGTCAGGACAACCCCTACCTCAGCGATCCCTTCAACGGCGGCGGCCTGACGCCTGTCGTTGGCATGAAGTGGGACTCCGTTTTTGAAGTCAACAACGCGCGCGTCAATCAGGCGCAGGCTGAACTGGAAGCGCTCAACCACAGGAAGGCGTTTGCAGTGGCCGGCATCCCGTGGGAAGTGGGACAGGCCTATGCCAATGCGCAGGCCAATTTCGAATCCCAGCGCGAGCTGGCCGAAGGCGCTGCTGCGGCACGGCGCTGGATGGTGGCTGCTCTGGCGGATTTTTCGGCCGGGCTGGAAGGCGCGGACAAGGTGGCTGAAGCCGTCCGCAACTATGCGCTGACGCAGGTCGAATACCTGCGAACGGTGAACGACTACAACATGAACGTGGCGGAACTGGCGCGCCTGACGGGTGAACTCAAGTAAGCCTCTTGCGTCAATCCATTACCTGATTTACCCGCCCCAATCTTTTCGAACAGGAAAATTTCAAACATGTTGCGCTCTTTCTTACTGCTGCTGGCACTGGCGTTGGGGCTGAATGCGTCAGTGGCCCGGGCCAATGACACCCCGCCCGACGTGCTGGCACGTACCACCTCGCAGGAGGTTCTGGCTATCCTGAAACAGGATAAGACGATTCAGAGCGGCAACCAGTCCAAGGTGTATCAGTTGGTTGAAGCCAAGATCCTGCCCAACTTCGATTTCAACCGCATGACCCAGTTGGCCCTTGGCAAGCATTGGCCGCGTGCCACCGCCAAGCAGAAACAGGAACTGGTGACAGAGTTTCGCAACCTGCTTGTTCGCACCTATTCCAGTTCGCTCACCGAATTCACAGACCAGACGGTTGAATTCAAGCCGCTGACGATTAAGCCGGACGATACGGATGTGACTGTGCGCTCTGAAATCCGGCAGCCGGGCGGGCAACCTATACCCATCGATTACAGCATGTACAAGACGTCCTTCGGCTGGAAAGTTTACGATGTGACCATCGACAGGGTTAGTCTGGTCACTAATTACCGGGCTACGTTCGCCAGTACCATCCGCCAGAGCGGGATCGACGGGCTGATCAAAACGCTCGCCACCCAGTCAGCACGCAGCGAGGTCAAGCCGGCCCCGCGTCCCGGCTCGTGATCGTTTGTGATGACACGCGCTGCCGCATTGCTGGCGCGGTGACCGTCGACAGTGTCGGCGGCCTGTTGCGCGAACTGCAACCGCAGCTTGCAAAAGGCGTCGATACGCTGGATTTCAGCGGCGTCGAAGCGGCCGATTCAGCCGCGCTTGCACTGGTCTTCAGCGCCATGCGGCAGGCCCAGCAGGCCGGAC
>Ga0209705_10001272_pt1 | contig 13266 bp, 10 predicted proteins | sample PPLLaktember2015_5_FD_187262 | JGI IMG/M metagenome (GOLD analysis project Ga0209705, IMG submission 187262) | Freshwater sediment microbial communities from Prairie Pothole Lake near Jamestown, North Dakota, USA - PPLs Lake P8 Core (1) Depth... | ecosystem: Environmental > Aquatic > Freshwater... | reverse complement strand
GAGCGCGACAGCCTGATGATTTTCGTCCACATTTACGCTGACATCTTTTCCCCCACGATATCTGCCGACCCGAGGTTCAAGGACGTCCTTAAAAAAATGAAACTGGATTTCTGATCGCAAATCGAGAGGAGATCAGGCTCGCTACTTTCCCTTGATGATCTCGACCAGCACCTCGATCGTCCGACTTGAGTTGCCGATATGTTCTCTGCAGCCAATCCAGGCTCTCCTCATCAGCGGCTTCCCCGAGCCAGAAGAGCGGCAGTCCCTTCAAGTCGAAGTGCAGGTCAAGGTTGCTCATGTCCACCCCGCTTTCGTACCTCGAGTGAGTTGGAAATTCCGCTCTCAGGCCGCTCAGGATCTCTTGGAGTGTTGCCTCTGACCGCGACCTGTGATCGAACGACCCGATGGAAGAATGCTCACCCATAAGCTTCCGGATGCTGTATCCGGTCCACCAGCCGTCCCGGAAGCCGCGCCGGTCTGCTTCTTTGGTCGCCCAGTCCATCCGGCCGATAAGAGTCCCTTGGGCTTGGGGAGGGCGGACGACCTCCTGGGAGATTCCATAGGCCGCCCCGGCCAGGATGAACGCAGTGATCAGTGTCGAGGCGCCCTTTATAATCATAGATCACTCCGGCAGGTCCTTCTTTTCTTCAGTATCCTTGGTCTTGATGATCCCCATGAGCGCTTCCCTTGCCTTGGGAGTCCCGATCTGCCCCAGCGCCATCACGGCGGCCGTAGCCGTGCGACTGTCCTTATCTCTGGCTGCTTCGAGGAGGACCGGCACAGCCTCATCGCTCTTGGTCTGGCCGAGCGCCATGATGACCATCCGCTTCATGTCCGGGTTTGTCTCGCTCTTCAATACCTGGACGAGCACGCTGACCGGAGCTCGGCCTTGCTCATCCGCCAGAGCGATCAGGACGGCCTGCTTGACCCTCTGGGATTTCGTCTTTTTCAGCAGCTCGAGGAGCTTTTCCGTGGGCACGGCGCCCGAGTTCTCGCGCAACCCGAAGACCGCCATCTCAGCGAGCCTCTCGTCAGGGTTGTTGATGGCCGCATCCAGCAGGATCGCCTCGACGCCCTCACCTCCATGCTGGCCGATTGCCAGAAGCGCGTTCTGCTGGAGCTCGGGGTCCTTGCTCGCCGTCAGGACTTCTTTAAGGAGAGCCAGCGATTCCGGCCCTTCGATCTGGCCGGCCATGAACACGGCCATGCGGGCGAGTTCTTTGTCCTGCCCGCTCATGATGACCTCGCGGAGGAAGGGCAGGGTTTCCGGCTCCGGCCTTCCCCCGATGCTGATCAGGGCGGCCTTGCGGATCTCCGGGTTCTTGGATTCCTTGAGGATGCGCAGGAGCGCCGCCCGGGCCTCAGCGCTCTCTTTGTTCTGAAGACCGAGCACAGCCATTCTTGCCACCTCGGCGTCCGGCTCGTTGAGCGCTATGTCGATGAGCAGAGGTATCACGGTCGGATCTTCGGTTTCCATAAGCGAGATGAGGGCGGCCTTCCGCAGTTCCTGATCCTGGCTCGATTTAGCGACCTCCTTGAGCAGGCCGAGAGCTTCGGGATTGTCGCTGTGGGCCATGGACATGAGGGCCATCCGCCGGGCCTGGGGGTCGGGGTCGCTGAGGGCGATGGACTTGAGCTTGACGTAGGCTTCCGAGGACTTGAAGTCCTGGAGCATGAAGATGATCTGGTTCTTGAGCTGGGCGAGCTTGGCCGTGTCGTAAAGGCTGATCAGGGTCGACAGCGATTCCAGGTCGCCGAGGTCCTTGAGGGCATAGAGGGCGGCCAGTTGGACTTCTGTTTCCTGGTCTCCCTCCGCGGCGGGGAGCTTTTCGCGGTGAGGTCGTTCGTGACTCCTGGCCAAGGCTTGGATCTTGGCTTCATACTCAGGCTTGCCGGCTCTGGCCAGGACTCTACCCACGCGGACCATATTGGACTGGGCATCGTCCGCCCACTCGCTTTCCGGAAAGACTTTGGCGAATTCCTCGTAACAGGCGAAGACCTCTTCTGGCGACTGTCCGAGGTTCTCCTTGGAATAGCACTGCCAGAAACGGGCATCGTCCATCCAGGTGCTCTGCGGGTAGTCCTTGACCAATTTTTCCATGGCCTTCAGCGCGTCGGCCCATTTTTCTTGGAGCACGAGGTTGTAGGCCTGCTTATAGGCGACGGCGTCTTTTTCCTGGGAATCGGTGGCGCGGACATCCAGGGGGAAAAAAGTCAGGGCTAGGATAACAACCAGCCCCATAACTGCCAGGCGACTCTTTTTTTTCATTGTTGTTCTCCTCTTTATATCTTTGTCTTCTGGGCCGGCGGCTTCTCGACGGCCGCTCCCCGGCCGGCCGCTGAGGGGTCGCCCCCCATTTCGCTCAGGTTGATTTTGAGAAGCAGTCCCCGGCTTTCCACGCCCTGCTTGACGATATCCACCGCCTCGAAGTCGTTTTTCGCTTCCAGGTTGGCGATCTGGAGGAGGATGGTCTCGAGGTCGGCGACCAGCTCGCGGAGGCGCCGCTGGCCGGGGTCTTTCAAGTCGGACTTGAGAGCGCCGGCCTGATTGACGAGTTGCTGAGAGATCTGCTTCTGGAGGGGCAGGTCCAAAGCGTAGGGATCATCCGACGTGGGGTCATAGTTGACGAGCGCCAGGAGGACGAGTTTCGACCGGTCGACATAGTTCCGGGCGCGGAGAACGGGATCTCCTTCTCCGGGCTGGACCGGTGGGGCCTCGACGGCCGGCCGGGAAGCCTCAACGGGAAGTTGACGCGGGGCAAAGATCATCCGTCCGATAAGTATACCCGCGGCGATCAAAGCGAGAGCCGCTGCCGCCTGCAGAGCCCAACGGGGCCGGAGACTCCAGGACCGGCCCAGGATCTTTGCCCACGACCGGGGCTTTTCCTCGACGACGGCTTCCTCTTCTTTCATTCGCCGGGAGAGCCGGTCCCAGTAGCCGTTCCAGAAACCCTGGTCGCGCTCGGGGCGGACCCGCTCATCCATGATCTTCAGGGTCTCGGTCATAGCCTCGGACTCAGCCGCGCAGGCGGGGCAGGAGGCGAGATGTTTTTCAAAAAAGTCCTGTTCCTTGGAGTCCAGCTCTCCGTAGAGCGCTTCGACCAGAAGAGCCCGGCACTTCTTACATTCCTTCATCGGGAACCTCCGGTGGACTGGGCGTCCCGGGCGAGGCCAGCTCTTTCCGGAGCTTTTGGATACAGCGGAAGAGGTAGCTCTTCACCGAGCCGATCGAGATCTGCATCGTCTCGGCGATCTCATCGAGCATCAAGTCGTTATAGTGGCGCAGAAGGAAGACCGTCCTTTCCTGGGAAGAGACATTGGCGAGCGCCTTCTCGACCCGGGCCCGGAGGAGCCGGATCTCGGCTGTCAGGGCCGGGTCCGCGGTGGACCGGGTCTCGCTGAAGCCTCCTCTCCCCGAGTCGAGGACTACATCCTCAGCCGCCTCCGGGATCAGGGATTTGTGGCGCAGATGGTCGATCGAAGCGTTATAGGCGATGCGGTAGAGCCAGGAGCTGAGCTTGGCACCCCGTTTGAACGTCTTAAAACCGCGGAACGCTTTCAAGAAAACCTCCTGGGAGATGTCCTCGGCGTCGGCCGCATTTCCCACCATGTCAAAAGCAAGGTAATACATCTTCTTTTTGTAGGCCTCGACCAGCTCCCGGAACGCGGCCGTGTCGCCCCGGCTGAGCCTCTCGACGAGCTCTTTCTCTTCGGTCACCCAAAAACTCCGGTTTCACACCCTTAAGACGGACGAGACCGCCTCCGGGTTGGCAAGGCTATTTATACGGGATATCCCGAGGCTTGTCACTCCGGCCCTGTCGCCTCAGCTTGAAGGGGATGCTCAAGCGGCCATTATTTTGCTTCATTTCCGTTTCGGATTTCGCCATAATACCGTTTCCTGCTCATGGAGGTGATCATGAACAAATCGCGGCTTTTTTCTCAATGGCTGTGGCTTCCTCTGGCCGTGGCGGTCCTGGCCATGGCCCTGATCGCGGGCGATGAAACGACGGACAAAGTCGACAAGATCTTTGCCCAATGGGATACGACAACAACTCCCGGCTGCGCCCTGGCCGTGGTCAGGGACGGCCGGATCGTCTACAAGCGAGGCTACGGGATGGCCAAGCTCGAGGACAACATCATCATGACCCCCGATAAGATCTTCGATATCGGGTCCGTATCGAAGCAGTTCACGGCCACCTGCGTCGCCATTCTGGCCCGGGACGGCAAGATTTCGCTCGATGACGACATCCGGAAATATTTTCCGGAGCTGCCGCAGTACGGACGCCCGATAACCGTCCGGCATCTCATCCATCACACCAGCGGGCTCCGGGACTATAATGGGCTGCTCGTTCTGGCAGGCTTCCGGTCGGAATCCGATTGCCCCAACGTCGATGAAGCCTTGCAGCTGGTCTTCCGGCAGAAAAGGCTGAACACCCCGACCGGCGATGAATATTCCTACACGAATACGGGGTACTTTCTGCTGGGCCAGATCGTGGAGAAGGTGAGCGGCAAAACGCTCAACCAGTTCGCCCAAGAACACATCTTCCAGCCGCTCGGGATGACGCACACCTTGTACCAGGATGACCACCGTCAGGTCATCAAGAACAGGGCCACCGGATACGAGCAGACCGAGAAGGGCTACAAGCTTAACATGAGCAATTGGGATGAGACGGGAGACGGAAACGTCTACACTTCTGTCGAAGACCTCTACCTTTGGGATCAGGCGTTTTATAACGACAAACTCGGCCAGGGCCTGATGGAGACGCTGCATACGGTCGGCGTTCTCAATGACGGGAAGAAATTGGACTATGCTTTTGGCCTTGTCGTCACCGAGCACAAAGGCTTGAAGAACGTCGGGCACGGGGGATCGTGGGCCGGTTTTCGGGCGGGGATCTCCCGTTTCCCCGAACAGAAGTTCTCGGTCATCTGTTTGGCCAACCTGGACAGCATCAACCCGACCGACCTCTGTTTGAAAGTGGCCGACATTTATTTAGCGGACCTCATCAAGGAACCGGCCAAAGCCGAGACGGAGAAGACCAAGCCTTTCCCGATGTCCCAGAAGGAGCTCGAGGCCAAGGCGGGAAACTATCGCGATGAGCGCTTCGGCCAATGGATAGCCGTCACTATCGAAAAAGACAAGCTCAAGGCGGCTCTCTTCGGCCGGGAGTTCATCCTGACACCGACGGGCCCGACGACGTTTACGGCCCTGGAGGCGCCTTTCCCTGCGACCCTCGATTTCCCGCCGGCTGAGGCGGGCCGGCCGGCCACGGCCGTTTTCAAGGGAAGAGGCGATGCCACGAAGTACATCAAGGCCGCCCCTCTCAAGCCGTTGACCGAGGCCCAGCTTGCAGGATACGCCGGAACATACGCAAGCGAGGAGCTTCTTGGCGCGGCTTATCGTTTTATCGTTGAGAAGGGAGCGCTGGTCGTCAGTTTCCGCAGTATCGACCCGACTCCTCTTAAGGCCATGGCTCCGGACCAGTTTATGGGGGGGTTCTTCAATCTGGATTTTGTTAGAGATAAAGGGAGCAAGATCAGCGGCTTTAAGCTCAGCCTGGGCCGGGTCGCCGGCATCGTTTTTGTCAAGGAATAAGGTCTGCTGCGCTCGAACCTGTCACCCGTTCCGGAGCCCGGAGTGATCAAATAGGGCAGAAGCCACGGAAAGGCTATTCCTTATCTCGATTTTCCTTCACCCTGGACTTGACGATCTTCTTCACCAGATCGAGCGGGATCGGCTGATCGATGGGGAATTGAACCGTGCCCGTTGATTGCTTATATGAGGACAGCTCTTTTTTGAAAGCAACGATGGCCGATGGAGTGGGGAAGAATCCAATATGATTCTTGAAGGCGGCAAAATGCACCAGATTGCCGTTGAGCTTGAATGTGGGTATCCCATAGCTTATCGCCTCCTCGGCTTGGGGCGCCGCTTCCCTGATCACCCGTCTCATGTTTTCCAGGATCGCCTGGACGTCTTTTGGGAAAGACGCGATATATTCGTCCATGGTCGTGAATTTAGGCCTCGGCATGGCCATCGTTTCCTCCTTTTTTTGAGTCCTACCTTAATTCTACAGGGGTTCTTCGCATATTTGAATTGTTCGCGGCCTGATCGATACTTCCCATCAAGAGCCGGTGATGGCGGTGGGGTCGATCAGCCAATCGGGACGGGCCTCTCCCTCCATCCCGCGCCCTGGCCCTGGTGTCGAGCTCACCCATACTGAACCGGACGCTCACGATATAAGGCGGCTCGCCGTCCGCCCAATGCCCGTAAGTCGTCGCCACAAAAGTCCCATCCGGCAGAAGCTCCAACCCCGGATAGGCGCAGTCGGCGTCCTTGGTGTTATCCATAAGACGGACGCGGAACTGCCCTTCTCGTCCATTGAGGATAGAAGGACGGTCGTTGGATGGCCGAGGTATTGGCCTGGTTCCTTGTCCACGATAGTCTGGCGCTCGCTCTCGCCCGAAAGGTCAACGATGGGAATCGAATAACCTCGAGGTGGAGATTGTCCCGGGAAGGATAAGCAGATGCTCGCCGAAAGGGCCAAACCAAGCAGGGATGACTTTGATGTCAAGGGAAATCTTCTTCTCATATCTTAACGTCTCTTATTTCGGTTTATCCCATTTTATTAAAATATCTGCTCCAATGCATCTTCCCGGACCACCAGGCGCCTTTATTGACGTCGGCGCCCGATTGGCATAGAAATAGTAAACGAACCGGAGTTTGATGCGCGGAGGCATAAGATGAAGAGGAGTCTTCTCTTCCTGGCGGCGTTTTCAGCGTTCCTGATCCTGCCGGCCCGTGGCCAGACGGCCGTAGAGGGGAGGGGAGTCTGGGCCCATCCCGGCGATTTCGGCAAGAGCGAGAAGGATGTCGAAGCCTTCTTCCAAGTCCTGAAAAAGGCCAACGTACAGGTCGTGGTCCCGATGGTCAAGGGCATCGACGGCCGCGTCTTCTGGCAGAGTCGCCGGTTTCCTGAGGCCATCCACCCAGACTACCGGGAGTTCGACCTTCTCAGGGCTATCACCAATGTCGCCCCTAAGTATGGGATTAAAGTCCATGCTTGGTTGTGCGATTTCACCGAGGGAAAGGATTCCCCGGCTTTCAAGCTTCATCCGGAGTGGGCCATGCTCAGCCCGGAGGGCGGCCTGACGGCGGACGAAAAACTCACCCCTGATAAAGTGTATGGACCCGTTTGGATGTGTCCCGCCCGCCGGCCCGGCTATACCGACGAGTGGCTCCTGCCGATGATCGAAGAGATCGTCCGGGATTACCCGGTTGACGGCATCCACCACGATTATGTCCGCTACCCCGGCGATGCCGCCCCCGACACCTACTGTTTCTGCGATTATTGCCTCGAGCACTTTTGGATCGATAACCTTTTCTTCTATCCTTCGCAGCCCGGAAAACAGGTCCCGCTGAAGACCATCCGGCTCCGGCCGGAGGCCAATTGGGACCAGGACTTCACCTCCAAACCGGCCGCTTGGTCAGGCATGTCGAGACAGGAAAAGGCCCGGCTCATCCTCGAGGGGAAATCCATCAACAGGGCTGACCTGGACTACTTTTTTTATGAACTGCGGTGCGATGCCATCAGCCGGTTCGTCCGGGAAGCCTGGGAAAGGGCGGCCGCTATCCGTCCGGATATCGAGATGTCGGCCGCCGTCTTTGTCAACGCGATGAAGAGCGGCCGGTTCATCGGCCAGCGCTGGAATGACTTTGCCCCCTGGGTGGACATCACCATGACCATGACATATCGCAGTCACTTCCAAGGAAGTTTCGAAGCTTACCTCGCCTTTTTGCGGGATGTCGTGCCCGCCCAGGTATCCTGGGTTGGGAACAAGAGCAGCCTCTATGTCGGGCTGGACGCCTTCTACATTTTCCTGGAGGAGAGGGAGCCATGGGAGAGAGCGGTTGCGCTGCTGAAGGCGGGCGATGGCAGTTCCGGACCCGAGCTGAAGGGATTGATGGAAGCGAACTTTGCCTACCTCGCTCAGTACTCGGTGCTCCGGGCGAAGGCCTTGAGCGCAAAATTCAAGTCCTTTGAAAAAAAGAAGACCACCCGGGATGACATGGCGGCCGAGATCATCGGGCTTCTGGCCGATGCGCCCCCCGGCTTTTTCCCCGAGGATAAGCTCATCCGGGTGATCGAGACCGTGAGGGAGTCCGGCGGCCGCGGCGTCATGGTCTTTGCGGCGACTCATCTCTTCCGGAACAAGCTCTGGGGAGGCCTGGAAAAGGCCTTCTCCTTTCCGGCCCGGCCGGCCCAGGAAGTCCTGCCCGAAGGCCCGCACCTTTCGATCAGAGCCCGGAGAGAGCCGCGGAGAGAAGAGCCGAAATAGGCTCATTCCTGCTCTCGGTTATCAAAGGTCTTTCCCGCTTTTCCTTGTCAAATAAGGAGAGAGCGCAATTCATCCGGGTCCGTCGTCGGCTGCCCGCAGCGAAAGTTGGAACATACGTAGGCGGTTGCTTTGTTCCCCAGTGACTTCATCGCCGTGGTGAAGGGGGCCAGCTTCACTATCTCGGGGTCCCTTTCCCCGGCCGGGCGGAACAGCACGACGGCGTGAGGAAAGAACCCCTTGCGAAGGACATTCAACATGGCTTGAGTGGCGGCGGATTCCCTCCGTCCCACGATGACGACCTCGCGAGACGGGCCGAGGGCCAAGTCAAGCCCGCACAGTAGCTGAATGTATCCCGCAGGATATTGCCTGACCTTTCCCGAGAAGGCCTCGCTGATTTTATCCGCCTTGGCCTCAAGGTCCGTCCGCCCCAGCATTCTCCCCAGGCGGAGGAGGTTGGACATCATCACCGAATTGCCCGAAGGCAGAGCGCCGTCATAGACTTCCTTCCGCCTGAATGGGAGATCCTGGTGGGCGCCGGAGGAAGTGAAAAAGAAAGCGCCGTCTTTCTCGTCCCAGAAATAGCGGATCACATCCTCAATAAGACCGGCCGCCCAAGAAAGATAGCCTGGCTCCAGAGTGGCCCCATAGAGCTCAGTGAGCCCCCAGATGAGGAAGGCATAGTCGTCCAGAAAGGCCGGGATGGCCGCTTCTCCTCCTGCCGAACGATGGTAAAGCCTGCCCCCGGCGGTCATCTTATGCCGGATGGTGTCGGCAGCTGCGGCCGCTCGGTCGGCATAATCGGTTCGGCAAAAAGCTTGGGCCGCCTTGGCCAGGGCGGCGATCATGAGCCCGTTCCAGTCAGTCAGTATTTTGGTGTCCAGGAGCGGACGGGGACGCTCTTTGCGCCGGAGAAAAAGCCGGCCACTGATCCGGGTGATCAGTTCCTGAAGTCTTTCCCCCGTCATCCCGAGCTTGGCGCCGGAGTCCTGAAGCTGAGCGAGATAGAGGATATTCTTCCCCGAAGGGCGGCCCCCCGGCTCGTTGAAGTTCCCTTCCGGCCTCAAGCCAAAAATCTCTTTTGCCGAAGCGGCCTCGGAGGAGGAGAGGAGAGCCTCTATCTCCCTGATCTCCCAAAGATAAAACTTCCCCTCTTCGCCTTCGCTATCCGCGTCCTCGGCCGTGTAAAACGCGCCCTCCGGAGACCCCAAGTCGCGACTCACATAGGTCAGGATCTCGTCAACCGTCCGCCGGTACTCGTCCCGGCCCGTGAATTGGAAGGCCTCGGTGTAAGCCATGGCCAGGAGGGCTTGGTCGTAGAGCATCTTCTCGAAGTGAGGAACGAGCCAGCGCCGGTCCGTTGAATAGCGGTGGAACCCGAACCCGATCTGGTCAAAGATCCCGCCCCGCCTCATGGCCTGGAGGGTTTTCTCCACCATGGCCAGGGCCGCCTTGTCGTCCTTCCGCCGGGCATGTCGGAGAAGGAAGGTGAGATGATGGGGCGTCGGGAACTTGGGGGCTGAGCCGAACCCGCCGAATTCGCTGTCAAACTGGGCCGCGAGCTGGGAAGCGGCCTGGTCGAGAACGGCAAGCGTGAGTCTCCCACCGCTCCGTGCTTCCGGCGCCTTTGTCAGCGCTGAAAGGATACCTTCGGTCGAGCTCAGAAGCTCCGCCCTCCGGGATTTCCAGGCTTCGGCAACGCGGCCGACGAGGTCTTTGAGCCCGATGAGACCTAAGCGGCTTTCCTTGGGAAAATAGGTGCCGGCGAAAAAAGGCCGTCTGTCCGGCGTCAGGATGACGGTCAGCGGCCATCCTCCGCCTCCGGTCAGGAGCTGGCAGACCGCCATATAGTGGCCATCGATGTCCGGCCGCTCCTCCCGGTCGACTTTGATGGAGATGAACGTTTCGTTCATCAGGCGGGCGGTCTCCTCGTCGGAAAAGGACTCCCTCTCCATTACGTGGCACCAGTGGCAGGTCGAATAGCCGATGGAAAGGAAGACCGGCTTGTCCGTCCGGGCGGCTTCCCGGAACGCCTCATCGCCCCAGGGATACCAGGAGACGGGATTGTGGGCGTGCTGGCGAAGGTAAGGACTCTTCTCGCCGATCAGCCGGTTGGCCGTTTTTCCGGACATCCATTTTATTCTATCTGACCCGGTCTTAAAAATCGAGTAATTTTATGGGAATAGTAGCCTTTAGATGAGAAAAAAGGCGGCGCGTGATCGTTCCTTGGATTGTGAGCATCTCCCGCGAGCAGGTGGAGTCTTTCCTGGCTAAATCGCTGCGCCTGATCAGTGAAGAGGTCTCCTCCAGCCGCGTTCTCCTGGCCGTCCTGGATGGAAGCCGGAAGCCGGTCGAGATGAGATCCTGGCCCGGGCCGGACGCCTCGTTCGAAGCCGCCTGCTCCAGCCTGGCCCGTCAGGCGGCTGAGGAGAAACGGCCCCTCTTTGCCGCCGGGCTCACTGCGAGTCCGGTCGGCCTGGTTCCCTCGGACGGCCGGCCCGGAAGGCTGCTCTGCCTGCCGCTGTTGATGGGGGATAACCCCGTGGGGGCGATCTGCCTGGGACGGGATTCCGGTCAGCCGCCCTATTCGTCCGCGGACCTGGAGACGGTTGTCTTCCTGACGCAGTCCTTTCCGGCGGTCATCAGGAACGGGCTCGATTTCACGAACTGCACGGAGTGCCCGGAACAGGCTTCGGATCCCGAGCCGCTCATCGGGGAGAGTCGGGCCTTCGCCCTGACCCAGACACTGATCGAAAGGGTCAAAAACTCCGATGCTCCTGTTTTCATCTATGGCGAGAGCGGCACCGGCAAGGAGCTGATCGCCCGGGCCGTCCACGGGCGCGGCCGGAGGCGGACCGGCCCCTTCGTCGCCGTCAATTGCGGGGCCATCCCTGACCACTTGCTGGAAAGCGAGCTGTTCGGTCACGCTCGCGGCTCATTCACGGGGGCCTTACGGGACAAGGCGGGGCTGCTCGAGGAGGCCGACGGAGGGACCTTTTTTCTGGACGAGATCGGCGATCTCTCTCCACCTCTACAGGCCAAGCTCCTCCGGCTGCTCCAGGAGAAAGAGATCCGGAGGATCGGGGAGACCCGGACGCGGCGCATCAACGTCCGCTTCATCTCAGCTACTAACAAAGAGCTTGAAAAAGAGATCGAACAGGGCCGCTTCCGGTTGGACCTCTACTACCGTCTGCGCATCCTGACCATCGAAGTCCCGCCCCTGCGGGAACGGAAGGCGGACCTCGTTCCCTTGATCAACCATTTCATCGATAAGTACGGCCGGGAGATGGGACGGGAGAAGACCTATGTCTCTCCCGGAGCGCTCGAGATCATGGTGGACTATCCCTGGCCCGGCAACATCCGGGAGCTCCAAAACGAGGTCCAGCGGTGCCTGATCCTGACCGGCGGGGACCGGCTGATCCGCGAAGAACATCTATCTGCCAAGCTCAATCCGCGGCAGGCGCAGGCCCTTCCGGTCACGTATAACTATTTTCTGGCCAAAGCCGAGTTCGAAAAGAGATTCATCCGCCAGGCTCTTATCCGCTTCGGCCTCAACAAAGCGCGGACGGCCAAGGAGGTCGGTTTGACCCGGCAGGGGCTTTTTAAGTTGCTGAAAAAACATAGGATCGGTGAGACACCGGAGACCTGAAAAATGGCACTTCGGAGGCCCCGTAATTTCTGTTGGGCGTGGGATAATCAAGGGCGGGGACGCGCCCGGGAATGGGGATGCGATTCAGTTCTTCCAATGGTCCGCGTTTTTTGCTAGATTGGTTCTGTCATGACCGAAGAGAAAACGAAGGCGGGGGTTTTCGAGGTTGTCTGTCCCTGCTGTCAATCCGTTCTCTGGGTGGACGGGGTCAGCCGTGAGGTCGTCAAGACTGAGCGGCATGCGGCCAAAAAAAAGGGGTCCCTGGACGAGCTCCTGGAGAAAGAGAAGAAGCGCCGCGACGAGTTCGAGCGCAAGTTCGAGGCGACTGCGGAGCTTGAACGGCAGAAGAAAGACAAAGCCAAGGAGGCTTTTGAGAGAGCGCTGAGCAAGGTCGGGAAGGAGGATTAGCTTCCCGCCTGGGTTTCATCCTCGCGCTTCTTCAGAGCCATCGTGAACCCGCTGAAGCCGTAGGCGGCCAGGATGAAGAGCGCCGCCCAGCTGGCGATGGCCCAGGGAAGGTAGCTCAGGACCGGCACACCCAGCGCCCCCGTGATGTAAACCCCGGCCATGCTCCAGGGGATGAGCGGCACGATGATGCCGCCGCACTCGTCTATGATCCGGGAAAGGTTTTTGGCCGCCAGCCGCTTATCTCTGAAGGCCGGACCCAGCAGCTCTCCCGGGATGATGACCGCGAGATAGGAGCTCCCGGTGACGAGCGCCGTCACGACACAGGAGCCGATCGTCACCATAACCAGGCTGCCGACCTTCCTGGCCACTCTCATGATCCGGTCGAGGACGACCCCCAGCATTCCCGTCCTCTGCATGATGCCGCCGAAGCTGAAGGCTGTGAAGGCCACCAGCTGGGTTTCCATCATGCTCATCAGGCCTCCACGAGAAAGAAGCCTGTCCACCGCTTCGACTCCGGTCGCCGCCGGATAGCCTGAATTCACGGCTGCGGCGATCCGGACGATCGATTCTTTCTGGAAGACGACAGCAAGAGCGGCGGCCGCGAGGGAGGAGAGGAGCATACCCGGGATCGTCGGCTTCTTAGCGAAAGCCAAATAAAATACGATGAGCATGGGCAGAAGCAGGAGCAGGTTGAACCGGAAATTCCTCCGGAGGGTGTCCAGGATGAGATTCGTGGTTTCCGTAGAGACTGTGCCCGCCCTATACTTGAGGCCGACCGCGAAATAGACCGCCAGGCTCAGCAGCCAGCCGGGGACCGCCGACCACATCATGTGCTTGATGTGATCGAAGAGGTTGGCCCCCGCCGTAACGGCGGCTAG
>Ga0209705_10001269_pt1 | contig 13288 bp, 16 predicted proteins | sample PPLLaktember2015_5_FD_187262 | JGI IMG/M metagenome (GOLD analysis project Ga0209705, IMG submission 187262) | Freshwater sediment microbial communities from Prairie Pothole Lake near Jamestown, North Dakota, USA - PPLs Lake P8 Core (1) Depth... | ecosystem: Environmental > Aquatic > Freshwater... | reverse complement strand
GAGCGCGCGGTCAGTGTCGCGCCGTACAGGCGGTCCACCTGGGCGCCGAGCGCCTCTTCCCGGAATAACGGCGGGTTCATCGCTGCATTCACTGCTCAGACGAGCTCGGGGTTGGCCGCGTCGCGCATCGAGGGACACGGTGCGAAGTGCCCTCGCGGGCCATCTCGGCGATGGCACCGGGTCCGCGCACTGCCGTTTTCACGTGCTGTCTCATCGCAATCTCCTTGTCGGGAAGAAGACGTAAAGCCACGCAATGCGACTTCACGGCGGCAATGGTGCGGTCCTCGAGCGGACGGTTGAATATGGCGCAAGAGATAGACGCTTCGTGCTGGCTGTGCCGGAGGGCGTATTGCGTTCGCACGATCGTCTGCAGCACGCACGGCGCGTAGGCTCGATCCCGCGGTAGAGACACCGCGTTACCGATCAACTCAAGGAGATGGCAATGCGCAACGCAGACAAGGCGATCGTCGCGCTGAACGACGAACAGGTGGCCATGGTGGCCGGCGGCTGGTGCGGCACACCCTATCCCGGATGGTGGAAGGTGGGTCCCGTGCCGCAACCCGATCCGATCTTCCGCACCGTCCTGACGCTTCCGGCGGGCGGGATTGAAGCCCCTGCCGCATTTGGCAGTATCGCAGCGATCGGCTAGCCCAGCGCCAGCGAGAGTACGCAGGACAGGAAAAGGGCCGCCCCCCCGGGCGGCCCTTTGGCTGTCGGAGGGGGGAAATCGCGGTGCTACACCGCGGCGCCACAACCACCTCAGACTCGCATCGCATTTGCACGGAAAAGCGCGCCAAGCGGAAATAGGAAGGGCCTGCCGCAGGCAGGCCCTTCATGTTTCTGGTGCTGATGCTCAGACTCCCAACTGAGGACCTCCCGACCGCTTTCCCACCCCCGCAGGCCAATCCACCCCCCGCCCTGAGCCCACCCCGGGCACGTGAACGGTTGAACTTGCTATTTGTATCCGTTATCCGTTCACCGAGCTATGCGGCGCTCGTGTGCTTGAAAGTCACGTCGTACGTTGCGTCCTCCTTGTTAGAGGGCGAGCGGAAACGAATGGTCTGAGACTGGCCCGGTTGAGAGATCGTGACTCGCTTGACGTCGATCACATCGTCATCCCCTTTGGGAAACTCCATGTAAAGCGAGGCAAGTCCATTCAGGGCGTTTCGAATGGCGGCGAATCCGGCGTTGCGGGCAGCTTCGGTGCCCGTTGGCATGCCTCCTGCCACCATGCCCAGCATAACGGACTTCCAAACGAGGTCCGTTTGGGCTTTCCACGCACCGACGACTGCATTTCCTTGGATGTCCTTGGACGAATCCTTCTCGACCATCATCACTGCGTAGACTCCGTCAGGGTTCGTAGACGCAACCCTGACGTCCGTGTGGTGCGTCTCGCCCGTGTCGAAGTCACTCCAGGCGCTGCCCGGGCCAATGGAGTTCAGGCCACTCGCAAATGGAGTAACGGTTCTTCCTTGAAACACGATGAGATAGAGATCGTCGGCCCCAATCTCATCGGATTCCTCGACGCACTTGATCTTGTCAACTACTAGACTCATTGCCCTGCTCCTTAATGTGTGTATGCAGATCCCTACTACTTGTCTCTCCGTTTCCGGCGTCCCAGGGAAGTAACAGGTGCGGCGCGATCACAAGGATCAAAGCGTGCACCTGGATCGCCTGATGCTCGCCTTCGCTGCCCAGAGGCCACAACGCAAGCGTCTGTTTGCCGCCATCAAGTGCGACGACACCGAACGTCTTGGCGATGCCGCCCTCCAGGTGATCACGCTATGCTTAACAGATGGAGAGATCCATATGTCCAAGGGCCTACGGCCGATCCGCGTGCCTTAGAGCACGCTGAACCAGCGGGGAGGAACGGTGTGGTTCTAAGCGCGGGAGAGATGCTGCACGGTCTCCGCGACCCAACGCTTCAGCAGCCGCAGGACGTGCCCCTCGGTACAAGTACAAGGACGGAGGAGCGCCACAGCTATACACCGGAGGCGTTGCATGGGACCCAGGCCAGGAATCCCGACTCACGGTCGTTTCGCTGCCCGCCGCTTCATCAAGCCCCGCAGCGCCCGGCACTGAGCTGTTTCGTTTTCCCTACTCATCGATCTCAGGGTCGCCTATCGGACCAGGAGCTGTCCTTCGCTGGATTCCGATGCGCATCCCAGCGATGCCATCTCTCAGGCCAAGGCCTTGGCTGGCTCAAGCGATGTCGCCGTCAACACATGGAGGCCGCGCTGCTCGGCGAATCACACTGGCTTGTCGGCCGGCACGCGAGCGTGTCTTCGGGCCACGATTGACAACTCGACGATGCAGGAATATAGGTTGTGCATGCCCTATGCCGCGTTCGTCTCGTACAGCCACGCCGCCGACGGCAAACTGGCGCCGGCACTGCAGCAAGCACTGCACCGCTTCGCGAAGCCCTGGTATCGCCGCCGTGCGCTCAGAGTCTTCCGGGACAAGACCAGTCTCGCGGCAAACCCAGCTCTATGGCCCGCAATCGAGTTGGCACTCGGCGATTCGCTGTGGTTCCTGTACATGGCATCGCCGCCGGCTGCGCAATCCCATTGGGTACAGAAAGAAGTCCAGTGGTGGCTGGAGCATCGAAGCAGCGACAAGATGCTCATGCTGCTGACGGACGGCGATTTGAGCTGGGACAGCGGGACGCAGGATTTCGATTGGGGCCGAACCACGGCGGTACCGCAGAGCCTTCGCGGCCAGTTCAAGGACGAGCCGTTGTACGTCGACCTGCGCTGGGCCAGAAGCGATGAGGAGTTGTCGCTGCGGCACTCCCGATTCCGCAGCGCAATTCTGGATATCGCGGCGCCTCTGCACGGCAAGCCCAAGGAAGACCTCGATGGAGAGGATGTTCGCCAGGACCGTAGGAACAAGACGTGGGCCTGGTCCGCCGGCGGTGCGCTGGCGGTCCTTGCCGTGGCAGCGACCACTTCGGCAATCTATGCGGTTCAGCAACGCGATGAAGCGCTGCGCCAGCGAGATGAAGCGGTAGCTAGACAGTTGCGCACCGAAGCCCAACGTCTGGGGCCGATCGACAATCAGCAGACCACGGCGGTGTTGCTGATGATCGAATCGCTGCGCAGGGCGCAGGACGCCAGCAGCTACGAGATGCTGTGGAGTCTTGCCAATGCCGGGGCGAGACCGGTGGCTCGATTTATCGCGAAGCAGCGCAGCGGCCCACTCGCGTTCAGTCCCGACGGGCGACTGATTGCTACTGGCGATGACGATGCCTTGGTCATCTTCGAGACACTTAGCGCCAGGGAGGTGACGCGAATCCCCTTCCCGGAGGTGCTGTGGGCGATTGGGTTCAGCCCGAATGGGGATCGAATCGTCGGGGGCGGCGAGGCCTCCGTTCGCGTGTTCGAGATATCGACTAAGCGCGAGCTTGCACGCCTCGACCAAGGCTCAACACCAAACGTCTTCGGATTCAGCCCGGATGGTCAGTTTCTCGCAATCGCATCGGTCGGCAAGGTGAGGGTGATCGACGTGTTCGCGGGTCGCGTCTTGAACACCATCGATCATGACGGGGTAGCTCCGAAAGTCTTCTTGAGTGCGGGTGGCACAAGGCTCGGATTGGCCTCGGACAGAACGGCATTGCTGATCGATACTGTGACCGGAAGCCAGATTGCGGTGCCGGCACGCGGCGGCGCAATCAGCTCGATCAGTTTCAGCGCTGACGGCAAGCGTGCGGCAGTCGCGTCCTATGGCAAGAACGACAGCGTCGGGGTTTTCGATGTGGAGACAGGGCAAGAGCATGCCAGCCTCTCGCCGGGGTCCACTACAGCTTGGTTCAGCAGGCAAGGCGCGCTGCTGGCAACGGAGCCGGAGTACTCTGTTCTGCAGGTGCGCGACGTCGACGCGGGCCAGGACGTGGCGCGGCTCAAGCTGCGTGACTCGGTGGCCAGACTCGATTGGAGCGACGACGGAGAGCTACTCGCGATCGGCACCGGCGATCGCGACGGCAGCACCGCCGTCTTTCAGACCGGAAGCTGGCGTCAACTGGCTCGACTCAAGCACCAAGGATCGGTACAGGTCCAATCCCTTGCCATCAGTCCAAAGGGAAACTTGGTGGCCTCCGCAGCCAATAGGGTGACCAGCGTCTTTGCGGCACGCGAGGGTACGCCGCTGGTTCAGATGGAGTCCGGCGTCCGGCTGCCTCAGATCGCCTTCAGTGCCGACGGCAAGGTGGTGGCTGGCGTAGTCGAGCGCAGGATCGTCGTCGTCGCTGAATCAAAGACGAACCGTCCGATAGCCCGATTCGATGTCTGCAATGGAGCGAGAGCGCTGAGCTTGAGCGCCGATGGCAAGCGTCTGGCCTTGGGCTGCCCCGACGGCGAGGCCCCTATCGTCGATGTGTCGACGAGCAAGATAGTCGGCCGGGTCCCCCATAGGCTCACGACGCCCCTGGTAATCAGTCCTGACGGCAAACTGGTCTTCTCTGTGGGACGCGAGGGATCTCGCGTTGCTGAAGCCGATGGTGGTCATGAAGTGCGCTCGTTGGGCAGTGACAGCGTCAACAGCGCAACCTTTAGCGCTGACGGAAAGTACGTGGCGGTCGCGATTGGGGGAATGAACGGCGCAGAGGTCTTCGAAACCTTTGGTGCACAGGAGCCACGACGTTTCAACGCCGACGAGCTCGTAGAGAGCGTGGCATTCAGTGCAGACGGAAAGCTTCTGGCCGTGGGAACCCGACGTCGCGTGGCGGACATCTACGACGTGGATACAAAGCGACACATCGCCGCGTTGGACCACAAGGAAGAGGAGAAAGAAACGCTGCGGATTCGCTCAATGGTGTTCAGCGCCGACGGTCGGATGCTCGCCACGGCCACTCATGACCCCACGATGACCGATGGCGAACGAGTCGACACGCTTCGCGTGTTCTACATCGGTTCGCAGAAAGAACTTGTCCGGGCTCCACTCGGTGAGACTGCACTCAGGTTCCGGTTCTCCGATGACAAGGCGTTTCTCGAGATCGCCACGGGGTGGCGCCATATCAGAACCGAGCGCCTGCCACTGCGACCAAATGATCTGATCGAAGATGCGTGCGCAAGAGTGGCGCGAAATCTGACGCCGGAAGAATGGTCGCGCTACCTTGGAGACTCGCCCTTCCGCGAGACCTGTCCGGTCCTGAATCCTGCAGCCATGGAGATCCGCTGAATCCCGCAGCCAAAACCTGTGGCGGCCAAGCATTCGGGTCGAGGTCACGTGCAGAAGGGCAGGCCCCTGCACGACCTTCAGGAACTGGGAGTTGGTCGAGATGGTGCGGCGTACGCGCACCTTACGCCAGGGCATCTTGCCCAACACGCTGCGAGGCTCGGCACAATTCTGTCACAAGCAGAAGCTGGCCAGACCGCAAGTGCTTGAATTCTGCTGCTGATGCTCGGACTCGAACCGAGGACCTACTGATTACGAATCCGAGTCAATAGGCCCCCTCAGACCCCTAAGTGTTTGATGTAACGCAAGTGGTGCAGCGTCGGCCCCTACTCTACACCACCAGTTGTGACCCATCCACGGCACAACTACGGCACACCTTCATTACCCCTTCTTCTTGGGGTTCTTGAGGCCGTACTTGCTGTCGCTGTAACCGGACGGACTTCCAGGCTCCTTGGTCGCTGCGACGTAGGTTTCGAGTACGTCCCCCTCCTTCAACGAGGACAGGCTGTTGGTGGTAGTTACCGAGGTCTCAGTGTTGGTGGTCTCAATGTCGGCCAACCCGTACTTCCCCAGTATCTTGTAAGGCGCGAACCACTCTTGTTCCTCATCTGTCCACCTGTCCGGCGTCCCCTGAACAATCACAGGCTTCTCGGCAAGCCGCGCCGCAGCCTCCATCACGTCGATCGTGTAGAAGTTGATTACCTCTGGACCGCGTGGCCGTTGCTCAAGCTGATGCTGAAGCCCCTCTTTCTCAGCTTCCAGCAAGCGAACATGTGCATCCCTTAGGCGCAGTTCTCGCTCATGCGCGTCTTTCTGGCGTTCAAGCTCGGCCTTCTGCCGCTCACCCTCGGCCTTTTCGCGGTCAAGTTCGGACTTCCAATACCAGTACGTCACTAGCTAGGGGGCGGGGGACGGGTAACTGTCCCCTGCTACCCAGCGTACCCGTCGCGCTTCGCGCGCCGGCGCCCGCTTAGCCGTCGCGTTGAGGCTGTTGAAAAACCCCCTTTCGCCTCTTGCTTGGCGCCGCGCTCGGGAGGATGATGCCGGCATCGTCGTTGCTGGAGACCGCACACGATGCCGCGCTTCAAGCCGCTCGACTATAGTCCCCGCTTCCTCACCCGCCAGCTGTTCCCCGGCACTTTCGAATACGCGCTCACCATCTGCTCGATCACGAGATCGAGCTGTCCGCGATCCACTCCGGTCCTGCCATAGCCGTAGCCGTCGGCCCGGTCCGACTCCTGTCGCAGAAGCTGCACGACTATTCGGGATATTCCAATCGGAAGTTTGCAACCGGTTGCACAACCGGGCGTGTGCTCGACCTGACGCCAGTACTTGCGCCATCGCCTCTCACCAGTGCGAGTTCTGGGGAAGCGATAGACGAGCTGGTCGTGGGCCAGTTGCTCAAGCCGCTCCAGCGCGAAGGGTGGCCGAGCACAGTAACGTAGCAGCCGCTCCAGGCCGGCGCGATCCTGGCCTTCGATCCCAAAACCGAGGCATCCAGCGAGAAGCCTCCAGCGTCGTCTAAGCCGAGCCACGTCCAGCGCATCGGCCCGCTCGTGCCTGCCCGCGCGGGCGAACCAACGCAGCACCCGCCGGTGCACCTGCTGTTGCGCTGCGGCGAGATCTTGTTGCGTCGACGCCCATGTGCGGCTACCACACTGCCAACCGGGTGCTGATGAAGCTGGCCTAACCTAAGCCCGGGGTCATGCTCCGAGGACGTCTACGAGCGCCTCAATCGGCGGCGCAAAGAAGTAGCCACCCCCAGTCGGGGTGATCCACTCCGCCTTCAGGTTTGCGCGCACCGTCCCGGAGCTTGTCGGCAGATCGACAAACCGGGCGCGATTCCCTCGCTCATCCCGCTGCCCGATGATCGGGTCGTGGCCCCCGAAGTTTGGGTGGATCGCGGAGTTGGCCCATCGCCGGATTAGGAATTCGAATTGATCCTCGATGGTCCCTCCGTAGCACAGGAACATCAGCCCCCGCTCCTGCGCCACCAGCTTGGCCGAGGGCCGCTCGATCCCAACGATCGGCCGGCCGAACGGGATTCCTCGGCGAAGAATTAACCTTCTAAGAGTATCTTGCCACTTCCCGAGGTCCGTCGCGCTGTCGCGGGGATTCATCTTTCGGATGTGGGCGAAGTGGGGGCACACCGTGCCGAGCATGTCTGCGCTGGCTGGGGCGAACGAGTCGCCCGCATAGCCCGGGATCAGGCGCAGCGAAGACGGGCGAGTGTTGTCATCGAAGACGAAGTGGTTGTTCGCAAATGGGTCCCCTGCTAGAGCAGCATTGTCGGAAGCGGGAGTCCTCATCAATGGAGCGCCGCTGGGCCAACGGCCCACCAGGGACGCCGCGAGGGTGACCGGTGGAACGCCGGTCTGTGCAGCAGCTTCGGCCGCGAAGTTCCAGAAGGCGCTGACGTTCTGGTTGAGCCGGCGGCAGACGAGGTATGAGCCTCGAGCTGCCCAGTATGGGAAGTTGGTCGCCGGAATCCCTCGAATGATCGGGTCATTGGGATGCTGGCGAGGTTCGCCCAGCAGAACCTGTCCAGGCCAGACCAGAGGCTGCCCCGGCTTAGCAAAGATCAGCGGGCGTGAGTCGGCGGCATTGGCAGCGACAAAGTAACGAGGCGTGATGAAGTCCCCCGGTGCGGACGAGACCTTCCCCCGGACGCCGGGCTGCGAGACCCCGTCCTTGAATCCGAAGTGCTCATGTCCCCGCAGAGTACCGGGCAGCGCATCCCCACGTTGCTCAAAGATCAGCTCCAGCCGGTATGCGGCTGCCCATCGCCGAACGAGGCCTACCTTGCCCGCAAGGCCGGGTAGGGTATCGCTCGCCACTATCACCAGGATGTCTGCCTCGTTGTCGGGGCCGCCCACCCTCCAGCGGCTCTTGTGGCCAGGTTCGGCGCGATTCGTTGGGTCTCCCAAGTAGGTCGAACGCTCGGCCAGGCCCTGTCGGAAGCTCTGCTCTCCGAACTGCTCGCCAGTGCCGGCCCCTGCGAGCTTCTCGATTCCCGGGCAGGATAAGGCGATGTTGACCCAAGTCGCCTTCAGCCCAGGCGGTTCGACCACTCCCAGTCTCATGCGAAGCGCTCGGTGCGCCCGGACAAACTCCAAGGCCTCGTACATGGACGTGATGTGGGGGGCTATTGCCCGCAGGAATTTTTTCGCCGGCGAAACGTCGGTGATCCGATAGAACAGGAAGTGTTGGTGGTCCTTGTTGAATCCCGGAATGATGTTGCCCTGAATCTTGCGACGGACGGCTTCTCCATAGACGTCCTCGACGGGATTCTCCGCGGCAGCTGGTTCCGACATCTCGCCGGCCGGCTTCCGACCGACCACGCCTGCGGGCACTTCGACGCCGCTCGGGATAACCTCGGACTTTCCCGGCAGGCTTACGTTCTTGGGCAGGACTGGCTGATACCCAGCGATGGCGTCCAAGGCCGCCTTGGCCGGCTTGCGCACGCTCCCGGATTCCTCCTGTTTTCCGAACTCGAATTGCTGGTTCATGCCAGAATCCCAGCGACGCCGTTCACCAGCACTGTCACGTGCTCGGCGAGCTGACCACCGAATTCGATCGGTCGGCCACCGATACGGATGTCGCTCACCACGAAGCCCTCGCTGGCCGGCACCTCGTACTCGAGCCGCAATGCGGGTGGACCGGCGGCTCCTGACGGACGAATGACCTTCCAGTAGTTGCCCACCGGAGAGCCGTCGGGCTTGCTCCAGCCGGTATCGTCCCAGCCGCCCATGTAAATGCCAATGGGCTCAGCTGCCGTTACCTGTAACCCTTTGCGCGCGAGCCCTCGGATGTCCGTACGCACCCGCGGGTCTGCGGAGGTCGGTTCCAGTCTAAAATCTTCAAAGTTGTCAAAGTTATCGCTTATCAGAATATCGTCGGCAACCGCGTTTGATACCAGGCTCAAGGCGGCATGTAGCGTGTTCGGTGGGGTTTCCACGATGTAGTGGATGATTCCTCGCGTGGTGTTCCACGCATTCAGCGGGTTGTAGCTGCCGGAAGAGTCGGTTATCGCAGCGACGTCGATCCCCGGGTTGCCGAGGAGCTGCCTGTAGAGCTCCACTACTCGGTTGGGGCCCTCAGGGGCTTGGAACAGAGCGTGCCAGTATTCGGGAGTCTCGGTGGTGAAGGTGACCTTCGTTATTCTTCCCTGCTTGTCTCGCTGAGTAAACCACTCCAAATACTCAACCTGGGTCGTCCTGCCCTCAGGGATATCAGCACCCCGGGTGTCACCTTTGGCGAATGCCTCCCTACGGCCGCCGGGATAATCGGTAGTGAGCAATGGCCTTGGAAATCCCATCCAGACGAGGGCCCGGGTCGCGGCCACGTTCACAACCGTTTCGCTGGCGTCGTAAAACCCGCCTCCGGGCACCGGTCCGGGCACTGAAAAACTAAGCTCTGCGTCGACCTTCGAGTGCCAGGCGGCATAGAAGGGTGATGAGTCGGGAAGGTCCCTCAACCGTCCGGGAGTTTCGAATCGGGTCACGAGGGCCATGGCGCTCCTCGAATTTTCGATCGCGGGTCCGAGCATAATCTAGACGAGGGTCCGATCACAAGACCCCGTCATCGGAGGAAACCATAGGCGGTTACCGTCGTGTCGCAGTCATATCGATCGCGTTCTTAAGGGCGAGAAGCCTTCCGGCCGGCCGGTACTCAAGCCGGAAGAGATGAACGCGCTGCTTCGTGAACTGGAAGCGACGCTGGACTCCGGACAGCGCAACCACGGCCGCCGACCTCAAAGCTCAGCGATATCGAGACGCTGTTCGGAAGAAGATAGAACATCAATGTTCGCTGCGACTCTCTGCGTCTTGGCCGGGACGAGGCCGAGCATGACGACGCCTATTCTTCGTCTTCTTCTTCGGTGAAGGTTACGAGCCACCCCGGCTTCTTAGAACCCGGGTCGACAGTTCGTTCTACCTTGACCACTGGAAGAGAGTTCCACGGTCCGCCGCTACCCAACAGGTCCGCGAGCCGAGCATTCTTCTTCCGGTCGGTCGTATCAGCGACGCGGTCTGGCTTGAACTGCGTGGACATGATCTAGCTCCCCGATTGAGTCAACCAATAGTAGAAAGCCCTCTCTACTATGTCCTTCGACTTGATGCTGGACTCGAGCTTCTCCTTGAGCTGCTTCATATCTTCCCGCTCGCCGCGTAGCTGAGTGACGAGCACGTCGGAGCGCGATTGGCCTTCGATTTTCACTGTCCCTGTCTGATCGTCGATGACCTCGGTCACGTCCTCAATGCTACTGTCTAGCTGGGTCCAATACTCGAACAGGCGTTGCCAACCGGCTTCCTCGGCTGGGACCGGTGTCCCTATTGCTGCGCTCTTTACGAGGTCGAGGCTACTAGTCTCGTCAGGGACCTCGCTGGACTTCAGCACGTAGTAGTTGAACTCGTAGGTCGGAGGGACCAGTCCCGCGAGGCCATCGAGTCCGTCCACATACGTCTGCACTTCTGCGTCGCCCTTTTCAGCGAGCTCCTGCAAGTCGACGTAGGCGTTTGCGAGAGCCCGACGCTTGGCCGGGTTGAGTCCAGCCTGGAGGAACGGCGGAAAGCTCGGGTCCATTCTGCGCAGCATTGCTCTGCGCACATCCTGCCGGAGCGCCAAGGTGGAGGCGGGCTTGCCGGTCGCGAAGTATTGCAGCCACTTCAGGCTGGTCTTCTCCGGGGTCGTGGCTTCGGCTGAAATGTCGATAGTGGCGAGCAGTGACGGAACCCCGACTTCATACTTCGGATCCCTTCCCGAGACGATCACTTGACGCTGCGATACAGGCGCGAGGGCGAACTCCTTGCGCCGGTACCCGAGATGGAATCCGTCCGGATAGCCCGCTCCCATTCCGCTCCAGGTAACGCGCATCCCGAAGGCGGTGGAGGTTCCGAAGAAGACGGGTCTGACATCCTTCTTCTGCAGCGGTTGCTTCTCCGGCAACACAGGTTCGTTGTCGAGCGTCACCGTGCCGGACAGCCCGCCGTTCTGCGTGTAGCACTGATCCGGGTTGTTAACGGCCGTGAGACACGCTGGGTCCTTCGTACCGTACAGTGTTGCCATAGCCTGCGCCGCGTCCCCCGTGGCGAAGGTTTGCGCCACGTCCCCGGCGAAGATACCCCGCGATTCGGGCCGGAAGCTGGCCAGAACCGGCAGCGACTTACCGCCCTCGAAAGAGGGCTCAATGACACCCTCGACTCTGCCAACTGCGAAGTCGGCCGTGGGCGGCTGCGAATCGAAGTCGATGCCGAGATTCGACTTAGTCACGAACAGCACGCGGTTGTAGCCAACTCCGCAACCGGATAGGCCGGCGACGATGCCAATCGCCAGCGCCGTGCGCAAGGGCACCCTTACTGGACGCGACACGGTGACAGCTCCTTTTCGTCTGACTCCTGGTCAATCGTCCGTAACCCTGGGAATCCAACCCCAACCCGCACGTCCATTGGCTTGTCGGTAGGCCACTCCAAGCGCACGGAGGTGTTCTCCTCTATGACGCTAAGGGTCTGCGACTGCTGCCACCCGAGCGTTACGTATCCCCCCTGGGCTACCGAGCCCGCACCGATACCGAGGGTCTCGACCTCTGTTACCACCGCCTGGACACTTTCGGCCGGCGGTGCCACTCTTATCGCCAGATGGCCGACCCCGTACAAGTGCTGTGTGCCGGTTTCCCGGTCGTAATACACGACCGCGCAGCCACTGGCCGTCCAGGCAAATAGCACTATGAGCAGGGCGGGCAGCCGCAGCATCGCGGCGCATTGAGCAATCAATGACAGACTGCCGCCGAAGGCAGTCATCCTTAAGGTATCGTGCCGTCGGGGAAACCGCGCCATCCCCCGCCATCCCCCGCCAAGTCTGTTCCCTTTGGTCACACTAACTGATGAGACCTTACAGATGACTTACGGATAGGAGCTAGTGTAGTGCTTCATTCTGTTTGGAACTTAACATCGGTTGCTGTAACGCGTGGTCCCTGAAAGCTACGCTCTGGCACGAGATGCTTTGCACCTATCGCCAACTGGTAGCAGATGTTGAGAGGTCTCGAGTCGTCGATCACTCGCTTGCTCAGCCCCTCGTACTTCGCCGGATAGCCGTGAGCGCGCAGCACATCCCCTGCCCCGTTTGCCAGCCAGTCCGTGATATGCCAGAGCGTAATTGCAAGGTTAGTAAGGGCATGGTCAGTCTGTTCGACGTCGTCATATGCGGGTGCCTGTTCCATGCGCGCCAACTCGCGCCGGGCCTTTTCGAGCAGGTCCCTGGGAGACTTGAGGTTGAAGGCGTAGCGGATAGTTTGCGCGGCCATGAATCAGGGACTCGAGGGGGCGAAACGGGGCGCTGGGGGAAGCCAGGAATGCGTGCACGGAAGTTCCAGAAGGGCGCCCGTGTCACAAGGGAAGGTCCCCTCCCTCGTCACTCCTGGCGCGTTCTGGGCGGGCCTATTTGTCGTTTATTTGTCGACCCGCGTCGATTCGCAGGAAGGGGCGGGAAATGTGACGTAAGCTCTTGATTTCCCGGTGCTGATGCTCAGACTCGAACTGAGGACCTACTGATTACGAATCAGTTGCTCTACCAACTGAGCTACATCAGCTACGGGCGTGAATTATATGCCCAGCCAGCGGGACGGGCAATTTGGCCCGAGCCCTCCCGGTCGATCAGACTTCGCAATTCCCGGGCCGGATCGTTCACATCTTATCGCCGTTTCTCTGCGCGTCCTTTCTTTGCGCCTCTGCGTTGAGGTGTTGCCTTGGCTAGCGGTTCTTGAACTCAGGCTTGCGCTTCTCCACGAAAGCCGCCATGCCCTCTTTCTGATCCTCGGTGGCGAACGCCGAGTGGAACATCCGCCGCTCGAAGCGCACACCTTCGGCGAGTGTGGTCTCGAAGGCGCGGTTGACCGATTCCTTCGCCATCATGACGATCGGCAGGCTAAGCTCGGCGATCTTCTGTGCCGTGGCCACCGCTTCCTCCACCAGCTTGTCGGCGGGGATCACCCGGCTCGCTAGGCCGCAGCGCTCGGCCTCGGCAGCATCCATCATGCGCGCCTGTCCCAGCAGCGCCATCTCCATCGCCTTCGATTTGCCCACGAAGCGCGGCAGACGCTGTGTGCCGCCGGCACCGGGGA